>JAABUX010001338.1_pt1 | contig 37675 bp, 29 predicted proteins | sample 5561851 | NCBI WGS metagenome assembly JAABUX01 (sample SAMN10711883, study PRJNA513361) | rock metagenome | isolation source: Antarctica rocks | place: Antarctica: Victoria Land, Richard Nunatak red sandstone | collected 2016-01-03 | reverse complement strand
GCAGGAGAAGCTGCCGCTTTACCTCGGCTTTTTTGAGTTCATCCACAACGTCCGGGCACGGGGCAAGAGCGTTTTGGGTGCCTTGATTGGCCTCCTGATCACACCACCCCGCAATCCGTCATGAGCCTTCCGTTTTAACGTCGCATAGGATCGGCTCGGGATCAGGCATCAGCCCGCGATCGGCCGGGCCACCCGGCACGGGTTCAGGGGACCGAACCACGAAGTACCCGCCGGATGGTCAAGCATCGGTTCATGCCCTTCAGTGACGGTCGTTCAGGGTCACGCCGGGTGACTTGAGGCTCTTCGCCTCCTTCATGCCGTCACGGATCTCGTACTCTACCTCTTCTTTAAAAGCATCGGTCTCGGCCTGGATTAGGAAGTGGTCATCTGGCTGCGGCACAATCCGGTAGACGTACTGGCAGCCCCTGGGCCGCCAGAGGTCTCTATCATCAGCCTGCGGGTGAACGTGGAGGTTGTAGGGCCGGAATGCGACGGCCGAGTAGGCGATCTCGACCTTATCCCACTGCTCCGGGTATTTCTTGTACTTGGCGTGGTAGGCCCGCAGGGCGGCAGCTGCCACGGGCAAGAAGTGCGCCGGCTCGGGCATCTCGGGGTGGAGCCGGGGCGGCTGGTCAGCCCCGGGTAGGACGATTGCCTTCTTCATGCCGTCGCGGATCTCGTAGGCGACCTGATCGTCCCAGGCCAGCGCTTGGATCAGGAAGTGGTTTCGGTCGGCCGAGGCGATCTTATATACAAAATCGGAGCGCGCGTCCTGAAAGAGCTCCCTGTTCTGCTGCTTGGGTCGATCGTAATTATACTCGAAGTCGAGCAGACGCCACTCTCGGGCGTACTCGCCGTGCTGGTCATGATACTTCTGCATCACCTCGACCATATGCGGCAGGAAGTAGATCGGCCCGGGAGTCATCCGAAGATCGGCGACGGCCCAACCTTGGGAGGCGAGGGTGATGTGGCACGCAAAGACCGTGACGAGCCAGGGCTTTGAAGTGAGCATCGGCTTAGGCCCCTAGAAACTGGGAGTGAGCGAAGCGACGTAACGCCGAAAATTAGCATGGTCAGCGTCGAGGACCACCGGCAAGCGGATGGTCCTCGACGCGCGAGTAGAATTGTATCAACACTAAGACCATTATTGGAATTTGTAGTATTGCTTTACCGCCTGACGCAGCTGATCAGGTGTCAGGTCTTTCCAGGAGTCGAGTCGGTCCTTCATGTCGCCAGGCTTCACAGGGGAATCAGCGGGCAACTGTTTGTAGAAATTGAGCGAGTTCTGCCAGGCATCGACCTCGTTGTTGAGACGGTAGTTGGGGTCATTAGGGTTCGCGCCGGGGTTCCGAGCACCGTAAGTTTGGTGGGACCCTTCATGAACCAGCGCCGTGGCGAGTACGTTCGGATCGTTGGCAAGAGCGGGATCATAGTAAATCTTGCCCTCGTTAGGGCCCGAGGTAACATAAATAGAATATGCATTGCTTTTCGCCAACGCAGGGCCGGGGAGGATCTTCCCGGTTGCGAGATCGCCCAGGAGTCCATTGAGAATCGTATTACCCGGCTCGGTCTGGGCATACGGATTGTCGATGATCAAGTTGATTGCTTGTTGCGCGGCCGCCGTTTGAGCGGGGGTCGGGTCGCCAGAGTAGCCGGGGTCGGGCTCGACGACGGCGATGGACGGGCCAATGAGCAGAGTCTTTGCCTGGCTCGAATCGGCCTGCTGAACCAAAGTCGCCGACGGGTTCCAATTGAACGGAGCCGGGTTGGCTTGTTGGGAGACGGTGGCGATGCTCGTCAACAGCTTGCGCGGTTATAGCAAGCTCATCGGCGTCTCAGCCGGTCGAAAAGCGCGGCTACGGCGTGGGCGAACGAACAGGTGGATCATTCTGGGCGCTCCTTCATGGTGCTCATGATTACCGACGTCGGTATGCGACCAAGTGACGTTCATATTACCGATCATGCGATAACACGATTTGCCGCCCAGCCGTGGGTACGATGGACCGGAGCGATTGTCGCCGTCAAACATTTTCTTGAATTAAAATGCCAATCTGGAAAATCTTTCGACGAGCCCTTGCGATCGAGCCGCCGAGTTTCGAGAAATCGTCACGCGGTCTGTTGGATTTGAAGCGCCGGAAGACGTCGATTGCCTCGTCGCGACTCGGCCGGTTCGGGCGAACGTGACGCCCGAGCCAGGCCAGGCAGCCGGTCGATCTGGGGCGAGGTTTGGGGTATGATAAGGTCTTGACCGGATCAATTGCGACGACTAATCCCCGCCCCTCGCGACAGAATGAGTACCAGTCCCATGCCCGAGATCCGCAAGCTGTTGGTGGCCAATCGGGGCGAGATCGCCATCCGGGTCTTCCGGTCGGCCAGCGAGCTGGGCATCCGGACGGTGGCCATCTACTCGCACGAGGACCGGTTCGGGATGCACCGGCTCAAGGCCGACGAGGCGTACCCGATCGGCAAGCCGGGCGAGCCGATCCGGAGCTACCTCAACATCGAGGCGATCGTCGACCTCGCGGTGGAAAAAGGGGTCGACGCGATCCACCCCGGCTATGGCTTCTTGTCGGAGAACGCCGAGTTCGCCCGGGCCTGCGAGAAGTCGGGGATCATCTTCGTCGGCCCTCGACCCGAGTTGCTCGATCAGTTGGGCGACAAGGTCGCGGCTCGACGCCTGGCGCAGGCCGCCAACGTCCCGGTCTTGGGCGGAAGCGACGAGCCGGTCCTGTCCGGCCCCGAGGCACACAAGCTCGCCGAAGCCCTGGGATACCCGGTGATCGTCAAGGCGTCGATGGGCGGCGGTGGGCGGGGGATGCGGGTCGTCAATGCGAGCGATGGGCTCGACGACGCGATCGACCAGGCACGTCGCGAGGCGGGGACCGCGTTCGGCGTCCCCGACGTGTTCCTCGAAAAGTTCATCGAGCGCGCCAGGCACCTCGAAGTTCAAATTCTCGGCGACAAGCACGGCCACCTCGTCCACCTGTTCGAGCGCGATTGCTCGATCCAGCGCAGGCACCAGAAGGTCATCGAGATCGCCCCCGCTCCCAACCTCGACCCGGCCATCCGCCAGGAGTTGTGCGATTCCGCCGTCCGGCTCGCCTCCAGCGTCCAGTATGACAACGCCGGGACCGTCGAATTCCTGTACGACGCCGACGCCGCCAAATTCTACTTCATCGAGGTCAACCCCCGAATCCAGGTCGAGCATACCGTGACCGAGATGGTCACCGGCGTCGACCTGATCAAGAGCCAGATCCTCATCAGCCAGGGGGTCGAACTCGGCGACCCGGAGATCAACCTCCCCTCCCAAGACGCCGTCGCCACCCAAGGGTACGCCTTCCAGTGCCGGGTCACGACCGAAGACCCCGAGAACAAGTTCACCCCCGACTACGGCAAGATCACCCACTATCGCTCGCCGGGCGGTCTAGGTTTGAGGCTCGACGGCGGCCTGGCGATCACCGGGGCGATCATCACTCCGTTCTACGACTCGCTCCTGGTCAAAGTCTGCGCGAGCGGACGCCGGTTCGTCGATGCTGCCCGGCGGATGGAGCGGGCTTTACGCGAGTTTCGCGTCCGAGGGGTCAAGACCAACGTCCCGTTCCTCCTTAACGTGATCCGCCATCCCGACTTCCTTGAAGGGCGGGCGACGACCCGGTTCCTCGACGATACTCCGGCCCTGTTCCGGTTCCCCGTCACCCAGGACCGGGCGACCAAGCTCCTGACGTTCATGGCCGAGGTGACGGTCAACGGCTTCCCGACCGTCCCCAGGTCGTCCGAGATGTCCGGCAAGGTCGAGCCGGTCGCCCCGAGCTACCGCGCCGAGATTCCGCCGGTCGATGGTTCCCGTCAAATCTTCCAGAAGCTCGGAGCCGACGGGTTCTCGAAGTGGATTCGCGAGCAAACCCCGCTCTTGCTGACCGACACGACGTTCCGGGATGCCCACCAGTCTTTGTTGGCCACCCGCGTCCGGACCCGCGACATGCTCCGGGTGGCCGACGCCTACGCCCGGCTCTGCCCCAAGATGTTCTCGATCGAGATGTGGGGCGGCGCGACGTTCGACACCTCGATGCGGTTCTTGAAGGAAGACCCCTGGGACCGACTGGCCCAGCTCCGCGAGAAGATCCCCAACATCCTGTTCCAGATGCTCCTGCGCGGTTCGAACGCGGTCGGCTACACCTCCTACCCCGATAACCTGGTCAAAGCATTCGTCCATGAGTCGGCGGAGGCGGGGATCGACCTATTCCGGATCTTCGATGCGCTCAACTGGTTGCCCAGCATGGAAGTCGCGATCGAGAGCGCCCGAGAAGCCGGGATGCTCTGCGAGGCCGCGATTTGCTACACCGGCGACATCCTCGACCCCGGCAAACCGAAGTATGACCTCAAGTATTACGTCGGGCTCGCCAAGGAGCTGGAGAAGCGAGGGGCCAACCTGATCGCCATCAAGGACATGGCGGGCCTCTGCAAGCCGTTCGCCGCCGAGAAGCTGATCAAGACCTTGCGCGACGAGGTCGGCATCCCGATCCACTTCCACACCCACGACGTCGGCGGGGCGCAGGCGGCCAGCGTCCTGAAAGGGGCCGAAGTCGGCCTCGACGTCGCCGACGGCGCCTTGGCCTCGATGTCGGGCCTGACCTCGCAGCCCAGCCTCAACGCCCTGGTCGAGTCGCTCCGCTTCACCCCTCGCGACACCGGGGTCGACCCCCTCGCCCTGATCGAGCTGAGCCGGTACTGGGACGAGGTCCGCTCGCTTTACGCCCCGTTCGAATCGGCCTTGAAAGCCCCATCGTCCGAGGTCTACGTCTACGAGATGCCCGGCGGGCAGTACACGAACCTGTTCCAGCAGGCCAAGGCCCTGGGCCTGGCGGCGCAGTGGCCCGAGGTCTGCAAGGCCTACTCCCAGGTCAATCAACTCTTCGGCGACATCGTCAAGGTCACGCCCACCTCCAAGGTTGTTGGCGACATGGCCTTGTTCCTCGTCGCCAACAACCTCACCCCCGAAGACACCGTCGACCCCGAACGCGAACTCGCCTTCCCCGAGAGCGTCGTCGAGCTGTTCGAAGGTCGGCTCGGCCAGCCGCCGGGAGGCTTCCCGACGATCCTCCAAGAACGGGTCCTCAAAGGACGCCCCGCCTCGACCGAGCGCCCCGGCAAGGGGCTTGCCCCCGCCGACCTCGCCGACGCCCTCGAAAAAGCCTCGGGGTTCCTCGGATACCCCGCATCGCCCCGCGATGCGCTCAGCTACTTGATCTACCCCCGGGTCTTCCCCGACCTCGCGGCGCATTCCAGGTCGTACGCCGACACCTCGGTCCTGCCCACCCCCCTGTTCTTCTTCGGACCCGAGATCGGCACCGAGAACCTCGTCGAGATCGAGCCGGGCAAGACCTTGATCGTCAAGTTGCTGACCGTCGGCGAGGCCCACGACGACGGCAAGCGGACCGTCTTCTTCGAGCTCAACGGCCAGCCCCGGGAAGTCGAGGTCGTCGACCGATCGCTCGCTTCCGCCGTGAGGGAAACCCCCAAGGCCGACCCCAACGACCCCAACCAGGTCGCCGCCCCCCTGCCCGGCCTGGTCGTCGGGGTCGCCGTGTCCGTGGGCGACGCCGTCCGCAAGGGGCAGAAACTCCTCTCGATCGAGGCCATGAAGATGGAGACCACCCTCTACGCCGAGCGCCCCGGCCGCGTCGCCGAGGTCATCACTGCCGTCGGCCGCCAGGTCAAGACCGGCGAATTACTAGTCCGGCTCGCGTCGGAGTAAAGCGGATTGCTGGTGACCAGGTGACCTCACCGATCGTCAGACTTTCGAGGGTTTGTTACAATCATGAGTTTGATCGCCAAAGACTTACCGACGTTGATCTTCCTGCTCTTGCCAGGCTTCATCTCGGCAGGCGTTTACTACACGTTGACCGCGCATCCAAAAACCTCGGAGTTCGAGCGAATTGTTCAATCGTTGATTTTTACAGCGTTCGTTCGGATTGGCCTTCATCTTTTGAAACCGCTCCTGTTTCACGCCTCAACGTGGCGGTCCTTCGGCCGGTGGTCGGATGACGTCGAATTCGACTGGTCGGTGGCTCTGGCAATCGTGCTGGGCTTGGTTTTCGCCCTCTTCTCTAATCGCGACCTTTTCCATCGCTTAAGTCGTGCAATTGGCCTAAGTTCGCGGACTTCATACCCTTCGGAATGGTACTCCGCTTTCACAAACAACAAGAACCGATACGTTCGTCTCTATCTGGATGGAGATCGGAAACTGAGAGGATGGCCCGTGGAATGGCCCGATCAACCCGACAAAGGGTTTTTCATCCTAGCGAACCCAGAGTGGGTTCTGGGGGATCAGATTGCGCCGCTCTACAAGGCGAAGCGGTTTCTCGTTCCCGCGAGCGAAGTTAAAATGGTAGAATTTCTTCTGTCGGATGATGAACTGACAATCAGTCCTCAAGAAGCGGATCGAATCGACCAGTTGCTTCTGAAGGTCGAACACAAACCAGGAGTGAAAGATGGGAGTGAAAGCACCGCAACCCCCGCCCAATGAATCAAGTGGTATCCCGAGCAAAGAGATGAAGCAGGGTATTGTCCGCTACGGACGCAACTCGGAACCGAAGCCGACTGGAGAGCTTCGCGGGGCCAACGGCGCTCCCCCCGCCACATCTCAAGGGGCATCCGATAAGTCGACGACTTACGTTTCTCCGATGGGACGGCCTGGCCCACCGTCTCCGCCGAAGAAATAGCGCACCCGACCGCTTTCAAAACGGTATGTCCCGGGCGTCGCTCGCCTCGTCCGTTCGGGAAACCCCCAAGGCCGACCCCAACGACCCCAACCAGGTCGCCGCCCCCCTGCCCGGCCTGGTCGTCGGGGTCGCCGTGTCCGTGGGCGACGCCGTCCGCAAGGGGCAGAAACTCCTCTCGATCGAGGCCATGAAGATGGAGACCACCCTCTACGCCGAGCGCCCCGGCCGCGTCGCCGAGGTCGTCACCGCCGTCGGCCGCCAGGTCAAGACCGGCGAGCTGCTCGTCAGGCTGGCTGCGGAGTGAATGATACCGCCCATAGAATAGAACCATGAATTGACACGAATCGGTCACGGATCAATGCGTATAATTTTTTCCACCCGTCCGGTCCTGTCTCAATTCTTGACCACTTTGCTTCGAAATCGGCACTGTTCGATTCGTGATGACTCTGAGTCAAAATCTTCGCAGAGGGCGAGATTCGGATGGTTGACACGGCTCGGCGATCATTCGTCACGGATCAAACAGTCGAGGTTCGTTGCCGGAAGCGTCGGGTCGAGCAAGACGCGGCGACGGTCGCGATGATGAGCATGGCCAGAGAAGAAGGTTCGGGGACGGCGTTGGTGAAGGTCAGGCCAATCGGCCCGATCAGGCCGCCGCTGCCAGGTGTGACGAAGGTTCCAAGGAAAGCGCCCGTCGTCCCGTCGTAGCGCAGGACGCTGTTGTTGCTGGTGCTGGTGACGTAGAGGTCGCCGTTCGGCCCGAAAAGGAACTTTCTCGGACCCAGGAGTCCCTCGCCAGAGGCAAAAGTACCCAGGGGAGCCCCGGTCGCCCCGTCGAAGCGGAGGATGCTGTTGCTCAGGTTGTTGCCGACGAAGAGTTCGCCGTTCGGCCCGAAAAGGGGCGCGGCCGGACTAGTCAACCCGCCCCCGGAAGCGAAGGTGCTGAGGAAAGCGCCGGTCGCCCCGCTGTACCGCAACACGCCGCCGGTCCCCGCGCTGCTGACGAAGAGGTCGCCACCCGGTCCGAAGGTCAAGCCTCTCGGGTTGATGAGGCCACCTCCGGAAGCGAACGTGCCGAGGAATGCACCCGAGGTCCCGCTGTATCGGAGGATGCTGTTGGTCAGAGAGCTGGAAACGAAGAGATCGCCCCCCGCGCCGAAGGTCAGGTCGACCGGCCCCCTGAGGCCGCCACCCGAGGCGAAGGTGCCGAGTAGGGCCCCTGTCGTCCCATTGAACCGGAGGATGCTGTTTGTCCCGGCGCTGGTGACGTAGAGGTCGCCTTCCGGCCCAAACACCAGGTTCCCGGGGTTGCTCAACCCGCCACTCCCCGAAGCGATGAATGTCCCCAGGGAGGCCCCCGACGTCTGATCGTAGCGGAGGACGCTGTTGGTCCCCGAACTGGCCAGGAGCAGGTCCGCATGGACCCGAGGCGCAACAACCCCGAGCGTGCCGAGGACCAGCAAGACGACCAAAACCTTCCGTCTCGAAAGTCGCATTAATTTATCCTGTTCTGTTGATCATCATCGGCCTTGGATGTTGCTCATAGGCCCTCGTCGGGGCCGCCACCGCACCCGCGCGAGCGATTTGCCTGGTCGGCTGCGAGAGCTTCGAACCCGGCAATCCGAGAACTTCGGACGCAACTCGGATGCGGGAGTCGAAGTCGCCATCCAAACCTTTCGCTCGGGCGACGATCACGGGGAATAGTCGTGAATCTGGGGCAAGCCTGACAGGGAAATTTGAGCTAATACGCATCCCAGGAAGATCCAATGCATTTCGAATTGCAAGTCGCAAATCGCAAACGGTTGATCTCCAATGCTTTGCGATCTGCAATTTGAAGTGTGCAATCTGTTTCTGGGACTGGTATGACACCTATTTTGTTGACTTACTGGTTAGAAAACTCGATCCCAGTCATCAAACTGGGACCGAGCGTGATGGGGCCTCGGGCGGCATTCAGGCCCAAGCGAGGGAGGGGCCGGGGAATTAGTCGCGGATGATCCCGGGGCGCCGAGGTGCTTTGCAGCCCTACTTCAACGCCAAGGCGGCCAGCAAGATCAGGGCGACGGCGGTCCAGATCAGGGTGGCGGACGCTGTGGCGGCCCCAATGACCAGGAGGATCGCTCCGATCACGGCCCCGGAGACGCCCATCAAGAATAAGCGGCCGAGTTTGGTGGGTCGAGCGGTCGAGGGCGAGCTGAGGTGAGGTCGGTCGCGGGGTTCGAGGGGGATCGAGGGGCGATCGGGGTGTCTCATGGCTCCCATCGGATCAACCCTCGGAGGCGAGCGGTCAGGGGTCGTACTTGAGGAGGAACGTCACGCTCAGCACCGTGGCCAGGCCCAGGAAGAACGAGAGGAAGGCGAGCAGTCGGCCCCGGGGACCCTCGGCGGTGCCATCGGGGTCGAGCTTCCGGTGGAGCAGGACGACGATGTATCCGAGGAAAATCGTAGCCAACGCCATCCCCAGTGTCAAACCGAGGCTCGCCACCAGGGCCACCGGGATCTGGTCCTGGGTCGAAAACACGACCCGGCGGACCCTGTCGAGCGCATAGCCCGTCTCGGCGGTGAGCGAGGACAGGATCATCGGGATTCCCTGATAGAAGTCCGAGGTCCGCCACCTCGGCGGGTTCCGGAGCCCACGCTTCAGCATCGGCCCGACCGCGAGGTAGACCACCAGGGGCATCACCAGGTACAACAGGTGGAACCGGGCGATCAGAAAGGGTCCGAGAAGCTTCGCCAAGGAGTCCATTGGTCGTTCCCAAGTTGATCAGGGCGCCAAGCACCCCGGCCCGCGCCGCCCGACTCGTTTTTTCAGGGGACATTCGTTCACTGTCAACTTACCATGTCCGGTTTTTCGTTTGTGAACAATTTTGAGAGTTCGGTAATAAAACGTTGGGTCCCCGTTCCGGGCAGATCGGCGAGGCTTGCGAGGATGATTCGAGCGGAACCTTGGCCGTTCGTGCGGTCGGAGTTTTATCGAGGCGAGGTCGACTCGACCAACGACTGGTGCAAGCGGCTGATCATCGAGGGGAGCCTGGCCAAAGCCCCCGCGCTGGTCTGGGCGGCTCGGCAAACCCGAGGGCGAGGACAGGGGGCGAACTCGTGGTGGTCCGATGGCGGGAGCCTGACCGCGTCGGTCGTGGTCGATCCCGAGGCCCTGGGCTTGGCAATGGCGATCCGGCCCCTCGTGGCGCTCGGGGTGGCCTCGGTCGTCGTGGCGGCGGTGGAGGAGCTGGTGCCCGAGTGCCGGGCGGGGATCAGGTGGCCGAACGACATCGAGGTCGACGGGAGGAAGCTCGGCGGAGTCCTGGTCGAAGGGGTGGTGGGTCCGACCGGGCCTCGCCTGGTGATCGGCGTCGGGGTCAACGTGTCGACCCGTCTCGATTTGGCCCCCGCCGAGGTCCGGAGCATGGCCGCAACCCTGGCCGAAGCCGCGTCACCGCCCGACCCGAGGCGAGCGATCCTCCGGGCGATCCTCGGGCGCCTCGAAGCCCTGTTTCAGGGCTTGACGAACGGCGACCCCAGCCTCGTCGCTACCTGGAACCGGCTCGACACGTTGCTCGGCCAGACAATCACCGTCCAGGCGGGCAATGACCGGTTCCTCGCCGTCGCCGAGGGGATCGACCCGAGCGGAGGACTTCGGATTGAGCGCGAAGGGCGGTCTCAAATCCTCTTCGCCGGGAGAATCCTCCGCGAAGAAATTCCGGATTCCTCCCGAAAACAGGGATAATCCCGCCTCGATTCCGCGATGTTATCAGGTGCGGACTTCTCGGCGGTCGAGGCTCGTCTCGCTCGGTTGGCTTCGTTCCGTCCGAGGATGAAACAAGGCCACATGCCAAAATGGCGGTTGGCTTCGTTCCTCGCGGAGGTCCGGCAGGTCCGGCAGGGGTCAACAATCCACCCGTTGGCTTCGTTTGGGATCGGCGGTCGCTGATTCGAAGAACGAACGAAGCCAACCTCCTCGAAGGAGATTGGCTTCGTTCCGCATCCAAATTTTTGATAGTGACCTCGCCGGGACGATCAGCGCGACGCAACCAGTTCTTGAGGCTTGGTAGGCTTCCCCGAGGCTGAGCGGTCCCAATCAATCAGGATCGGGCTGGCGATGTAAATCGTGCTGTAGGTTCCGCTTAGGAAGCCGACCACGAGCGAGAAGGCGAACCCATGCAACCCCTCACCGCCCAGGACATACAGGACGACGACGACCAGCCAGGCGGTCAACGAGGTCAGGATGGTCCGGCTCAAGGTTTGGTTCAGGGCATCGTTGATCATCTGGCCGGTCAGGTGCGGGGTCTTCCCTTTGATCTCGCGGATTCGGTCAAAGATCACGATCGTGTCGTTGACCGAGAAGCCAATCAGGGTCAGGAACGCCGCGATCATCGGCAGGTCGATCTTGAACGGTTCGAGCAGGAGCGCCTCGCTGATCCCGGGGATTCTCGACAACCAGTAGGTCACGGCCACCGCCCCGAGGGTGATCAAAACGTCGTGGATGACCGCGACGATCGCCGCCAGGCCGTAAACCAGCGACTTGAACCGGAGCCAGAGGTAAACCGCGATGATCAACCAACTTGCGACCGTGGCGACGATGGCCAGGGTTTGGGTTTCCCCCGCCACGGTGCTCCCGAAGGTTTCCGAGCGCTCGAAGAGGAGGCTCCGGTCGTTCTGGAGCGACGAGGTCAGGCTGGCAAGCTGGGCCTGGGCGACCTCGGGTTCGAGGTTGGTCCGGAGCATGAGGTCTTCGGAGTCGGCGACGGCGGTGCTGCCGATGGTCGCCTTAGGGTTGATGACTTCGAACCGCGACTCGGGGTTGTTGATCCCCGAGGCAGCCAGGACATTCCGGAACGAGGCGGTGATCTGCTGGCTCGACTGCGGGAGGTTGAAGTGGAGCGGGTATTGCCGACCGCCCGCGAATCGGTCGACGGCGGCCTCGGCGGGCTTGTCGGCGGATTCGGGGGGGGTGGCCGTAATCGGGGTCGGCTCCTTGGTCGTCAGGGCGACGCGCTGGAGGGCGGTCCCGAACGAGTCGAGGACGGCTTGCTTGACGGTCTCGATCTTCTGCTCGGTGGTCCGGATGTTGTACCGAGACCCCGACTTGGCCCCACCGATGGTCAGGCTTTCCACCGTCACGTCGGGCAGTTTGCTCGACTTCTCGCGGACGAACTGGGTCCGGGCCGAATCCGACTTATCCTTGATGTTCGGGTCGGTCTCGTTGAGCCGAATCGTCACCAGGGTCCCGCCGGTGAAGTCGATGTTGAACATCCCCTTGCCTCGGGCGGCGACCGCGGCCAGGCCGATGGCGATGACGATCACCGAGGCGACCATGCAGGCTTTCCGGGGGCCGATGAAGTCGATCTTCGACTTGTCCATCAGCTTGAGCATGGTGACTCGCTTGAGCCACCCCTGGTCGTACCAGAACTCGAAGATGATCCGCGACACATAAACGGCGGTGAACAGGTTCCAGACCATCCCGATGATCAAGGTCAAGGCGAACCCCTTGACCTCGTCGGTCCCGACCGTGTAAAGCACCAGCCCCGAGAGGAAGATCGTCACGTGCGAGTCGAAGATCGTCACCCAGGCGCGGTCGAAACCGTTGCGGATCTGCTGGGCCATCCCCGCGCCTCGCTCGGCCTCCTCACGCATCCGCTCGAAGATCAAGACGTTGACGTCGACCGCCATCCCGATCGTCAAGGCCAGGCCCGCCAGGCCGGGCAGCGTGAAGCTGGCGTCCAGGAGCGCCATCGACGCGACGAGGAGGAGCAAGTTGAGCATCAGGGCGACAACCGCGACGATCCCGGCGAAGCGGTAGTAGACGATCATGAACACCGGGACGACGATCATCGAGACGAAGATCGCCCGGATTCCCTTGGCGATCGTGTCTTCGCCCAAGGTCGAGCCGACGTTTTCTTCCTGGAGCGGCTCGGGGTTCAGGCTCGCCGGCAAGCTCCCGGAGCGGAGGACGGTGATCAGGAAGTCGAGTTCTTTCTTCGAGAACCCGTCCTGACCCCCTTCGATGATCCCCGAGTCGCTGATCACCGAGTTGATCGAAGGGGCCGACTGGATCACGCCGTCGAGGAGGATGGCGAGCTGGTACTTGAAGCTCCCCCCCTCTTCGGGGAGGTGCTCGCTGGTGAGCGTGCCGAACTTCCGCCCCCCCTGGCGGTTGAAGGTGAAACCGACGGCGGGCTGGTAGTGGTCGTCCTGCTGCGCCTCGGCCTTGGCGAGCAGCTTGCCCGTCACGTTCTGGCGATCAACTTTATAGAGGATGTAGCGGATCGTGTGGCCGGGGGCGACCTTCTCCTCGCGGACGATCGGGGCCGAGGGGAGGTCGGGGTTGCCCGCCTCGATCCGGCTCGGGTTGTACTCGATCCGGTAGGAACTCACGCTCGACAGTTTATGGGGCTTGTCGAGCGTCATCGTGTTCAGCGTGTTGGAGTCGATCGTGAACGGCTGGCTGGATTGCTCGGCCCCTTTCGAGTCCTTCCCGGTCAGGTAGACCATCCGACCCGAGTAGGCGTTGGTGACCCACTTCCGGATGGGGTCGACCAGCGTCTTGCCGCTGGCCTCGACCGTCGGGTTCGACCCGGTGATCGTCTCGCCCAGCGTGCCCCAGCGGTAGTTCTTCGGCGGCTTGTTGAACCCCGAAGCGGCCAAGGCTCGATCCGCGGCGCCCGCGTCGTGCTTGTGGTTGGCCAAGATCCGAAATTCAAGCGAGCCAACATTGGTCAGCTTTTTCTTGATGTCGTCGACCTCGTCGGTCGACTTCTTGGGCAGGACGATCTCGATCCGGTCGTTGCCGACCTTGCGGATCGCGATGTCCTCGACCCCTTGCGGGTTGATCCGCCGCTTCAAGGCGGTGATCAGCTCATCGAGGTTGACGCTGCCTGACGCGGTGCTGTCCCGCCTGACTTCGTAGACCAAGATCGTCCCGCCCGACAGGTCGATCCCCGTCTTGAGCTTTTCCTTCGGGGGCCAGATCGCCAGAATCCCGATCACAGTCGAAAAGAGGATCAGAGCGAATCTACCGAGATACTTGTTCATGGTCGTCCCTTGCCGCCCGGCGGTCGCAATCCTTGGATGAAGCCGAGGCTCGGGTCCCCCTCGAAGCTGAGGAGGAACCGAGCCATGCTGGTTGTGATGTGTGTTGATCCATCGAAGGCTCGACGCGCCCCTCCGGAGGAGCGGCCTGACCTCCAAGGGACGCCGAAAGCCCGATGTCTCGCCGACCGCCCTCGGGCCGCCCCGACGACTTCAAGGTCGAGACGGTCGATGTGGGGGCCAGGAGGTCGGCGGTTGGGGTTCATTTTTTCTCGACGGGTTCGGTCAAGACTCGGACGATCCCCGACCGCGCGAACGCGACCTTGACCTTGCCGTCCTCGTCGATCCTGAGGACCACTCGGTCGGCGTCCGCGTCGATCGAGACGACGGTGCCGTACATCCCCGCCGCCGTCAGGACCTTGTCGTTCTTCTTGAGCTGACCGATCATGTCGCGACGCTTCCGGTCCTGCTGCTGCTGCGGCCGGATCAGCAAGAAGTAGAAGATCGGGATCACGGCCAGGAACGGGATCATTTGCATGAATTGGCCCGACGCCGAAGGGGCAGCCTCGGCGGGGGCGACGGCTTGGGCCAGCAAGAACGGGAAAGCGGCGAGCGAGCCAAACATGAGGATCAATCCGAGTTCGTTCGAGAGAGGTCGAGGTTCGAGCGGATCTGGCAATGGTCCAGGCGACCTCGCCTGTCAGCCGCGATGCGATTCCTTGCACTTTACCCGTTACGGCCCCAACGCTTCAAGGACTTCGGCCCTCATCGAGGCGAATCGTCCCTCACGGATCGCCGCCCTGGCCCGCTCGGTCAGGCGCTGGAGGTAAGTCAGGTTGTGGATCGAAGCCAGGATCGGCCCGAGCATCTCCCCCGCGACGAACAGGTGCCGGAGATAAGCCCGGCTGAACCGGACACAGGCCAGGCAAGGGCAACCCACCTCGATCGGCCCGGAGTTGCCCCGGTGCCCGGCGTTCCGGAGCTTGACATTTCCCCCATCGGTCAAGCAGGTCGCGTTCCGACCGTTCCGAGTCGGCAACGTGCAGTCGAACATATCGATCCCGGTGGCGATGGCGTCGAGGATATCCTGCGGCCTTCCCACGCCCATCAAGTACCGAGGGCGATCCGTCGGCAAGAGGTGAGTCGTCACGTTCAGGGCCTTGCGGACCTCCTCGCGAGCCTCGCCGACGCTCACCCCGCCCACGGCGTAACCATCAAAGTCAAGCTCAACCAGAGCCTCGACGCACCGCCCTCGGAGGTCTTCGTGCGCCCCCCCCTGGACGATCCCGAACAAAGCCTGGTCGCCCCGAGTGTGAGCGGCCTTGCACCGGGCGGCCCAGCGGATCGTCCGCTCCACGGCCGCCCAGATGACGTGCCTCTCCGCCGGGAGCGCCGGGCAGACATCCAGGCACATCGCCACGTCCGCCCCGAGGTTCTCCTGGATCGCCATCGCCCGCTCCGGGGTCAACTCCAGCAATTCGCCGCTCAGGTGCGACCGGAACGAAGCCCCCGCCTCGGTGATCTTCGACCGGCTCGCCAGGCTGAAAACCTGGAAACCGCCCGAGTCGGTCAAGATCGGCCCCGGCCAGTCCATGAACCGATGCAAACCCCCCATCGCCGCCACTTCCTGATCTCCCGGCCGCAAAGCCAGGTGATAGGTGTTGGCCAGGATCATCCGGCTCCCCGTCGCCGCGAGTTGGTCGGGCAAGATCCCTTTGACGGTCGCCTGGGTCCCCACCGGCATGAAAACCGGGGTATCCAGGCTCCCATGAGGGGTGTGCAAGACCCCCGTCCTGGCGAGGGTCGCGCCGTCGAGGCTCGTCATTTCAAATTGGACAGGGCGTGGCAAGGGGAGCGTTCCGGCAGAGAAATCGCCTCAGCGATTCAAGGGTTTAGTTTTCGCAGGACCGAACTCTTGGTCGAGCCGTTCGACGATCTTGGCCGTCGTCTTCTCCAAGAGATCGACCCGATCGGCGACCTTGGCCGTCGTCTTCTCCAAAACGTCGACCTGTTCGACGACCTTGGCCGTCGACTTCTCCATGCTCCCAACCCGTTGGGTCAGGGCGGATGCCTCCCAAGCCAGCCAGAACCCACACCCAATCAATGTCACGAGGACGGTCGCCACAAATCCACCGATCCATTTCATGATGCTCAGTTGAGTTTCCACGCGGCCACGAAAACCGGCGAACTCCTCACGAAACAAGGCGAACTCGGATCGTGCCGCCGTCATCTCGCGCAACACGTCTCGGAAGTCGGTCGCAAGGCTCTCGGTGGTTGGTCCAGGCATGGCGATGTTCCAGTCGAGTAGGTTTTTCGATATCTCGAAGCTTGGTCGTTCACTCCAATATAGTGAACATTTCACGGGTTGCCGTCCGGCCCGCAAACGTCCTCTCGGAAAGTTCGCGGTTGGCTTCGAGGACGAGTTGGACCGCTTTACGGAGGTTTTCCCGAGCTTCCTCTAGAGTATCGCCCTGGGTATTAGCCCCTGGCAACTCTTCGACAAAAGCGACGACGCCCTCGGTCACTTTGAGATAAACGGCTGTCAATGTCATGTTTGTCCTCGGTTAATGTCATGTTTGTCCTCGGTTCACGTCGGGTACTGGCTCGATCGGCTATTTTGTGTACAAGATTGCCGTGTCTTCACCTTGAATGAGCAGATTGAGTGCGTTTCGATCTGCCAACTCGAACTCCGTATACGTTACCTCATCACCATCGCCAAGTTGATCGTCAACCCGCTCATGATGCACTGAAATCAGTTTGCGAATACCTCCGAAAACCATCGTGGCTGGACGATCATTAACACGTAACGACCCGTTATCATCGCCCTCGTCTCGCCGTGCATAATTTTCGGCTTTAGCGAATGCTTGTTTGGGATCGGCTGACTCGACCACAAATACATTTTCCCAAACGACGTACCGATCTTGTGGCCCGTCTGTATGCTGGAAATACATCACAGCATGGGCAGAAAACCAAGGCATAGCAAACAGCCTCCACCTCCGCGGTCCGAATTACCACCAGATCAACCGAGCAAAGGGCCGACGGGGTTGCAAACACCGTCGACCCTTTGAATTTTGATCTCAAGCCGCGATCAGCCCGAGCCGGATCACTCATTCTTGAGCTTCAAGCTCAACTCCCGCAACTTCTCGCGGACCTCGTTGAGCGACGTGACGCCGAAGTTCTTGCATTCGAGCAACTCGTCGCCGGTGTGGCTGAGGAGTTCGCCCATCGTGTTGATCCCGAGCTTGGTCATGCACTTGCGGGCGCGGACCGAGAGGTTGAGGTCGCCGATCGGCTTGGCGAGCATGGCCCGGTCTTCGGCGGAGAGCGACTCGGGCTCATCGTGGGTCGCGGCGGCGACCTGGCCTCCGCCTTCGAGGGCCATCCCGAGCCAGAGGTTCTTCGACGTCATCATCTCCTTGATCTCGGAGAGCGACGTTTCGCCGAAGTTCTTCGACGCCAGGAGCGCAGCCTCGGTGGTCCGGGTGAGGTCGCCCAAGGTCCGGATGTTCATTTTCCGGAGGCAGTTCCGGCTCCGGACCGACAGCTCGAAGTCGGTGACGGGGATCTCCATCAACTGCCGCTTGACGGCGATGTCCTTCTCGACGGTCTCGTCGTAGAACATGTCGCGGCTGGCCCGGCAGTCCTTGAAGAACAAGGCGGCCCGGGGGTGGGTCCGGTCGTGGGCCAAGACCTGGCGGTAGCAGTTCTCGGCCTCCCGGAAATTCATCCGGTCTTCGTACAGGACGCCGAGGTTGATCAAGGCCGCCAAGGGGACAGGGGGCCGCTTGACGCAGTCCTTGTAGTAGTCGAGCGCCACGTCGTCGTTGCCGTGGAGGTCGTTGATGTAAGCCAGCTCGAACAGGGCGTTGGTGTGGTGGCGGTCGATCTCGATCGCCCGTTCGAGTTCCACCGACGCGGCGACCAACTCCCCTTCGGCGGCGAGCAGGCTCCCCTTCTGGTAATGATATTCCGCCGAGGCGCCCGAGAGCTTTCCCAGGCTGTCGAGCATGGCTCGGGCCTGGGTGTCATGCCCGGCGCGTCGAAGGGCCCCGGCACGGTGGAGGTCGGCCATCCGGGGGTCGTACCCGGCGGTCGACGCGGCCTCGAAAGCCTTGGCCGCTTCTTCCCAGCGCTGGAGGTATTCGAGGGCCAACCCCCGGAAGAACTGCGCCATCCCGCTTTCGAGGACCTTGCCCAGGTAGCCCAGCCCGGTCGGATACCGACCCAGGAGGACGTCGCCGACCCCGAGGCGAAGGTGAACATCGGGGGTCATGTTCTCCCGGTTGCGGTCCTTCAAGGCGCTCACAGCGTCGCGCAAGGTGGCGTAGCGCGACGGGTCTCGACCGAGCACTTCGCGAAGGTCAGCCACGGCCGAGGCGTCGAACGGATCACGGTCCAAAAGCGCCCGAACGTCGGTCGTCATCAACTCGGCCATCCGTCCCGTCCCTCTTTATCGTCGACTGATCCAAACTTGATCCCCCAAGGCCGGACCGATCCCGGTCCAACCCGAAGGAAAACAGCACCGGGTCGGTCGCTCGACCCGATCGCTCATCAAAGGTGTGAACCCGCCGATTGTACCCGAATCGGCCGATTTCGCAAGACTTCGGCTTGACATCGGTGTTGCTCCGATGCGAATCGCCCGAAGGTCGGGGCGAACCCTTGCCTCGGGCGACCGGCCTCGATAAACTTGGGTTTCCAAGGCGCTCGTAGCTCAATTGGATAGAGTCGCGGACTTCGAATCCGAAGGTTGTAGGTTCGACTCCTACCGGGCGCAATTGATTCGATCGAAGAGACTCCGACCATGCCAAGTCGGCTTGTCTTCTTGAACATCCCCTTGGAACGATAGCCATGATGACTCCTCTGGCGATTCAGGGTTATGTTAAGGCAGAGCCGTTCCGGCCTTTTTGTCTCCGCATGGCAAGCGGTCGGACTCTCGAGATTCGCCACCCCGAGATGATCAAAGTCCTCAAAAGCTATGCCCTTGTCTTCAAAAACGCGGGCGACAACTCCGAGCTTTCTGATGAGTGGGAGAGTGTGTCGCTGATGCTTGCCGAGTCGATCTCGCACTTGGAAACTTCCGTCCGTTGATCTTGAATCAATCATCGAACCGTCTGTGGAACGCTGCCTGATGATGACTTATCGAAAACTCGGCGAATATGTGGCCGCCGAACCATTTCGCCCTTTCCGGATCAAGATGGCGAGTGGGCAATCGTTCGACATCCGACATCCGGAGATAATCCTGGTCGGGCGCGTTTCGGCCAGAGTCTATGCCACGACCGGCAGCGAGCAAAATGAGAAGTGGCATGATGCGTCGATGCTCTTGATGGAGACGGTCGAGCCATTGGATGCCCCCGTCCAGCAGGCGAACAACTAGCGACATGATAAGCGACATGACCGATCGACCGGACCTCAAAGGCACCTTCTCCTTCGTCAGCCTCGGCTGCCCGAAGAACCTGGTCGACTCCGAGCGGATGCTTGGCCTCCTGGCCCAGGACGGCTACGCCTTGGTGCCCGACTCTCGGGCGGCGGACCTGGTCATCATCAATACCTGCGGGTTCATCGACGCGGCCCGGCAGGAGTCGCTCGGCGTGATCAACGAGATGCTCGATCGGAAGCGGGCGGGCAAGCTCAAGGGGGTGATCGTGGCCGGTTGCCTGGCCGAGCGCCAGCGCGAAATGCTGCTGGAGCAAGTGCCCGAGGTCGACCAGGTGGTCGGCGTCTTCGGTCGCGAAGAGATCGCCAAGGTCGCCGACCGGATCATGGGCGACCTCCACGAGCAGCGCACGATCTTCCGCCCCGCCCCGGTCCAGGCGCAGGACGATCGGGCACGGCTCCGGATCACACCTAAGCACCTAGCCTATCTGAAAGTGTCCGAGGGGTGCGACCGGCTCTGCACCTTCTGCGCGATCCCTTATATGAGGGGCAAGCACGTCACCAAGCCGATCGGGCGCGTGGTCGAGGAGGCCCGCGAGCTTGCCGCCGACGGGGTCCGGGAACTCAACCTCGTCGCGCAGGACATGACCTACTATGGGGTCGACCTGTATGGTCGCCCCCGCCTGGGCGAACTGCTCCGCGAGTTGAATCAGGTCGAAGGGATCGACTGGATCAGGGTCCTCTACAACTACCCGAACCACTTCACCGACGACCTCTACGATGCCCTGAGCACCAGCGCGAAGGTCTTGCCCTACCTCGACATGCCGCTCCAGCACATCAACGACCGGATGCTCAAGGTCATGAATCGGCGGCACACCCGGGAGCAGACCGAGGCGATCATCGGTCGGCTCCGGTCGACGATCCCGAATCTCGTCCTGCGGACCACGTTCATCGTCGGCTTCCCGGGCGAGACCGAGGCCGAGTTCGCCGAGTTGCTCGACTATGTGCAAACTTCACGGTTCGAGCGCCTCGGCGTGTTCCCCTACTCGCTCGAACCCGACACCCCCGCCGCCCGGTTGCCGAATCACCTGGATGAAGCCACCAAGCTCGACCGCCGCGACCGGGTGATGCAGGCCCAGCAGGGCATCGCCTTCGACTTCAACCGCTCGCTGGTCGGTCGGACGCTCGACGTCCTGGTCGACGGCCCGGTCCCCGATTCGCCGGGGGATCTGTGGGTCGGCCGGACCTACGCCGACGCCCCCGACGTCGACGCCTTGGTTTACGTCTCGGGGTCCAGCCTCGAAGCGGGCGACCTCGTCGAGTGCTCGATCCTCGCCGCCGACGGCTACGACCTGGTCGCCCGACCGACCGCGTCGGCGACGCCTCGAAGGCGGCGGTCGAGGCCCAAACCCCGGAAGAAACCGGGGATGACCTCGCCGTTGATGATCTTGAACTGATGATCGACCACGCGGTCGTCGGAAGGGGCGTCAAAGCGATGGACACCACCACGTTGATCGAGCCTTTGCCATCCCGCGTCGTCGAGCCGTTCTGGAACGTCCCCAACGCGATCACCCTGAGCCGGCTCGGCCTCGCGGTGTTCGTGTTCGCGGCGGTCTCTTATGGTCATTTCTTGCCTGCCCTGATCATCTTCGTCGCCGCCGCCCTGACCGACGCCCTCGATGGCTACGTCGCCCGCAGGCTCGACCAGGCCACGGCGATCGGTCGCCAGCTCGACCCCCTGGTCGACAAGGTGATCGTCTGCGGCGCTTATATCTACCTCCTGACGGTCCCGACGACCGAAACCGGCCTGTACCCCTGGATGGTCACGACGATCGTCATTCGCGAGCTGCTGATCCAGGGGTTGCGGAGCCACCTCGAAGGCGGCGGTCAGGCGTTCGGGGCCAAGACGGCGGGCAAGCTCAAGACGCTGTTCCAGTGCATCTCGGTGTCGGCCATCCTGGTGGTCTTGTGGCTCCGGCCCGAGGGCGCTTTCCTGCCTTGGGTCCGCGACCTGACCACCTGGTCGGCCGTCGGTTTGACGATCTACAGCGGCCTGGGTTACTTCGCGCTTGCGATCCGCCAACTTCGAGGGGATTCGGCCACCCCTCCTCCTCGATGAACCCACTTCTCCACCATGATCGACTGGATTGAGTCGCTGGTCCTGGGCGTCGTGCAAGGCTTGACCGAGTTCCTGCCGATTTCGAGCGACGGCCACCTGGCGATGACCCAGCATGCCTTCGAGGCGGCCACCGGGCGGACCTCGTCGTCGGCCTCGAAGATCTTCTTCGACGTCATGCTCCACGTCGGGACGACTTTGGCCATCGTCCTCCACTACCGCAAGCAAGGCGTCGCCGGGGCGAAGGGCCTGCTCGGCTCGACCGAGGTGGCGGAGCCGTTTCGCCGCTCGGCCGTGATCCGGACCGGCATCCTCGCCGTGGTTGCCACGCTCCCCTTGATCCCCGACAAGCTGTTCTTCCTCGACTACATCGAGAAGACCTTCGACAGCCTGTCCTGGATCGGAGGCGGGTTCCTGGTCACGGCGGTGACGCTGTTCCTGGCCCACCGGCTCAAGGGTGGCGAGAAGGGGCCGGCCGAGACGACCATCCTCGACGCCCTGCTCATCGGCGTGGCGCAGATGTTCGCCCCCCTGCCCGGGGTGAGCCGGAGCGGCCTGACGATCTCCGCCGCGTTGGCCCTGGGGTTCTCGAAGACCTGGGCGGTCGGGTTCAGCCTGATCATGGCGGTGCTCGCCGTCAGCGGGGCGGTGGTCTTCGAAGTCCGCAAGGCGTTCAAGGCGTACCAGGTCGACCCAAGTATGCTCCCCGGCGACAAGGTCGCTCAGATCGTCGCGGCGGCGACCGTCTCGGGCGTGGTGGGTTATTTGGCCATCGTCTGGCTGGTCCGGCTTGTCCGTTCGGGGCGGTTTTGGTATTTTTCTGTATACCTGGTCTTGCTCGGGGTCGGGTTGATCGCGGTGGATCAGTCACGGAGGAAAGCGACCGATGCCCGGCCTTCGCCTGCTGCTGACCGGACCCCCTCGCGCACCGCTCCGGGATCGGGCGATCGACCAAGCCCTGGCGTGGGAAGCGTCGATCGAAAGCCCGTCGCCCGCCTTGTGGATCGCCCCTTCGAGCCTGGCCCGCGACCAGATCGCCCGGGCCTTGGCGATCCGACCTCGCCGAGGATCGACCCGGACCCCTCGGGTCTGGTGCTGGGATCAGGTCTGGTCGAGCATCGCGTCGGCGTCCGCCTCGACTGATCTCCCCCCGGCGCGGTTGTCGCCCGCCGGGGTCCGCGCGGCGCTCCTCGAAGCAATCCAGCGAGCCCGGGAAACCGACGTCCTCGGCCCCCTCGGCGTGGCGGTCGACCAGCCCGGCTTCCAGGCTCGGACCCTGGCCCAATTCGCCTCGTGGATCAGGAACGAGCGCCGCCCTGATGGCCCACCGCCCGGCAAAAGCCCGAGCGAAGTGGCCCAGTGGGGTTTGTTCCGACTCTTCTCCGAGACCTTGGACGACATCGCCGCCCGAACCCCCGAAGGCTGGGCGGTCTGGGCCTCTCGCCGCCTGGTCGAGCAACCTCCGACGGGCTGGCGCGACCTGAGCCGGACCTGGGTCGCCGTGGTCGAACCCGTCGCCCCAACCCTGGCGATGCGTCGGGCGCTGGACTTCCTCAATGACCGGGCCGGGGCGGTGCTCGTCACCCTGCCCTACGACCCCGAACCCGCGCTCGCCGAGATTTACGCCGCCGTCGAGCCGACCCGACGCTTTTTCCTGGACAAAGCGTTCTCCGAGCAAGCCGTCGAAAGCCGACCCAACCCTTCGGGCCTGACCCAGATCGACCGCGAATTGTTCCGGGCCGACGCCCACCTCGGCCCCAGACTCTCGGGGATCGGCTTGCAGGTCCTCGGCGGCCCTCGTGGCGAGGGCCAGGCGCTTTTGGTCGCTCGCCGCGTCCTAGAAGCGATCGAAGCCGGGACCAGCCCCGACGACATCCTGGTCCTCGTCCCTCGCGAAGACGACGACGTCGCCTTGATCCGCTCGATCCTGGCAAGCTGGGGGCTGCCGGTCGCCCCGGGGCCGATCCGTCGCTTGGCGACGACCCCCGCCGTGTCGGCGCTTCGCCTCCTGATCCGGCTCCCGGTCGGCGGCTGGGAGGTCGCCGGGCTGTCGAGGTTGCTCCGCAATGGGGCGGTAGACTGGGCAAAAGTCGGCCTGGGCGACTCGTTCCGCCGCTTCGAGGTCGCCTCCGCCGTCTGCTCGACCCGGGTCTACCGGAACCGCGACAAGCTCCTCAAGTCCTTGGACCGGATCATCGACGAGGCGAAATCGGGAACAAACCAGGGCCAGATCCAGAAGGTCGCCCGGGAAGCGATCCAACGAATCTCCAAGGCGATCGACCCGATCGCACGCTCAAACTCTTGGCAAATCCACCTCGACCAGCTTCTCAAGTTGGCCGCCAAGTTCGGCCTTGACGACGCCGAACTCGCGCCGCTCTGGGATGCGATCGAGGATCATGCCTGGGTCCTCGATCAGGTTGGCGCCGCCATCGCCGCCCAGCCGATCCGATGGTCCGAGTTCGTCGACCGGGTCGAGCGGATTATCGCCGAAGGTGAACCGCTCCCCAACGATGCCTCAAGCGAGATCGGCGCCGTCCGGGTCGAGGTGGTCGGCTCGGTCGACGCGGCCCGGGCGTCGGTCGTGATCGTCGCCAACCTTGCCGAGAAGACCTTCCCCGCGCCCGACTCGGTCCCGCTCGACCCGGCCCGGTCGGTCGTGACCGATCCCGACGCCGAAACCGAAGAGGACGACCCCACCGCGACCCGCCACACCGACCTGAGCTACGCACGCGAGATGCTCCGGTTCCTCCGCGCGATCGGGTCGGCCGACGATGCGCTGACCTTGGTTCATCCCACCACCGACATCAACGGCGAAGGCTTGCTCCCGGCCGGGTTCTTGGACGAGATCCTTCGCCGCCTCGACCCGACCGCTCTCGTCGAGGCCCACACCCGGTTCGACCCGGTGCTTCGGGGGCATGAGGGACTGGCGCGGTCGAAAGGAGATGCCCGGGTCTTGGCCGTCGCGCAGGCATGTGAGGGAAGCGACGGGACGCTCCGAGCCATCGCCGGGCACCCCGACCACGCCGAGGCCCTCCGAGGCGTGGCCGAAGCCTTCCGCGTCGGCCACCTCCGCCGCGAGCGGTTCGACTATGGCGCCCACGACGGCTGGCTGATGGACGTGGAGGCCGTCGCCAAGGTCGCCGAGTCGTTCGGCCCCGACCACACCTTCAGCCCGAGCCAGCTCGAATCCTACGCGCTCTGCCCGTTCCAGTTCTTCCAGAGATACGTCCTCGGCCTCAAGCCGCCCAACGCCTTGGAAGAACTCGCCGAGGACTACGCCGGTCGCGGCAAGGATGTCCACAGCGTCCTCGAAGATGTCCACCGGACCATGCTCGACGTGAAAACCTCGAATCTGGCTTCGGGGCTACCGATCCTGATCGAGACCAAGATGCAAGCAGCCCTCGATCAGTTCGGTCGTGACGCCCCCCCGGGTGAGGCCGATGTCGCCGAGGTCCTCCGCGAGATCGACACCCGCCGGACCGAAAAAGCCTTGAACCGCTACCTCGCCCAGTTCCGGGCCTACGACGCTAAGGTGGGCGCGGGGGCGACTCCCTACCAGTTCGAGGTCCGATTCGGTCAGGACGAGGAGGGGTCGCTCGAAGTCCTGATCCTGGGCGAAGGCGATCAAGCCATCCAGCTTCAAGGCGTGATCGATCGGATCGACCTGATCCCGGTCGACGGCGAGACCCGGTTCCGCGTCATCGACTACAAGACCGGGTCGAACCCCAGCCCCGCCGACGTCAAGTCCGGGCTGGCGTCGCAGTTGCCGCTCTATGCGATGGCGGTGGAGCGGTTGGTATTACCCTCGGGCGGGTCGGCTTTCCTCGACGCGGGGTACTGGAGCTTGCCCAAGGACGGTTTCCGGGGGGTCAAGCTCGACGCCTGGGACAGGTACAGAGACCGCCTGACCGGCTTCATCCTGGCGATGGTCGGCGAGCTGAGGCGCGGGGTCTTCCCGGTCTTCTCGCAGAAGAAAGACTGCGAGTCGATGTGCGACTTCCACAAGACCTGCCGGGTCCGTGAGGTCCGATCGACCCGCAAAGCCTGGAACGACCGGCCCAGCCTGGAGGGCGATTGATGCCCCTCGACGTCCATCGAAATCCAAGGCTGACGACCGAGCAGGCCGACGCCCTGGGTGTCACCGGGTCGAGCGTCGCCCTCAGCGCCGGGGCCGGCTGCGGCAAGACCACCGTCCTGACCGAGCGGTTCGTCCGGGCCTTGGAGGGGGCGAATCCCGTGTCGCTGGCCCGGATCGTGGCCCTGACGTTTACCAACAAGGCCGCCCGAGAGCTTCGCGACCGGATTCGCCGCGAGTGCCGTGCCCGGCTCGAACTGGGGGCTGATCCAACCTACTGGCGGGGGGTCGTCCGGGGGCTGGCGGCGGCCCGGATCGGCACGTTCCACTCGTTCTGCGGCGAGGTCTTGCGAAGGGACGCGATCGAGGCGGGGGTCGACCCCGGCTTCACCGTCCTCGACGAGCCGGTGGCCGCCGCCCTCCGCGACGAGGCTTTGGCGTCCGCCCTCCGAGAAGCCTTGGCCCACCGCGACCGCGACCTGATCGAGCTTGCCGTCGACTTCGGCCTGGGGGCCGTCCGCCAGGCTTTGGTGGCCTTGCTCACTAACCGATCCGGCGGCGACATCGAGCTTTGGGCCGAGAAAGAACCCCACGAACTGGTCAAGCACTGGCTCGGGCGCTGGACGAACGAGGTCCGCCCCGCCCTGCTTGACCGGGTCCGGCTTGCTTGCCGCCCCTGCCTCGACCTGATCGCCTCGACCTCGCCCGACGCCCCCAAAGTGCAAGCCCGGATGGCCGAGTTCGTCGAGGCCGTCGACCGGCTCGGCGATGTCGGCGCGGGGGACCCTGTTCCCGCCCTCGACGTGATCCGGGAAGCCGCCAAGGTCCAGGGGTTGCCCGCCAAGGTCTGGCCGAATGCTTCGATCTACGAAGCGATCAAGGACCAGTTCGAGGAGGTCCGCGAGACGATCAAGAAAGTCCAACCCGCCCTGGTCTGGGACGAGGCGACCTCGACCCTGGCCGCAGCGAACGGGATTCGGTTCGCCCGGCTGGCGACCCGGGCACGGGCGACCTTCGACCGGCTCAAGCGGTCCCGGAGCGGGGTCGACAACGACGACCTCCTCTTGCTGACCCGCGACCTCCTGTCCGGCGAATCTTCCCCCAAGATCCGCCGCGACCTGGCCGAATCGGTCGACCTGATCCTGGTCGACGAGTTCCAGGACACCGACCCGATCCAGGGGGAAATCCTCGACCGGATGCTTGGGTCGGAGGAGCTTGCCGCCGATGGCCGGTTGTTCCTCGTCGGCGACTTCAAGCAGTCGATTTACCGGTTCCGGGGGGCCGACCCCGCCCTGTTCGCCCGGTTCCGCGACGGGGTGAGCGAGGCGGGACGCCGCAACTTGACCGAGAACTTCCGGAGCGTCCCGGGAATCCTCGACTTCGTCAACGCCCTGTTCGCCGACACCTTCACCGAAGCCGGTTCGGCCCTGAAACCGGGCGGCGGGGCGTCGGATCGAGCCGGACCCCCCGCCGTCCTGTTCTCCTGGAGCGGCCCACCACTACCAACAATCGCGGCGAAATCAGGCAAGCCCGACGCCACGATCCGGCGGTCGGACGAGGCCCGACGCTTGGCTCGCTACCTGAGCGACCGGCTCCGCGACGGCTGGATGGTCCGCGATCCGAAAACCGGCACGATCCGTCGAGCCCACGCCGGCGACGTGGCGATCCTGTTCCGGTCGTTGTCCGACTCGGGGGCCTATGAGCAAGCCCTGGTCGAGCAGGGGTTGGACTTCCACGTCGTCGGCGGGTCGGGGTTTTTCGCGCAACAAGAGGTCTTGGATATGATCAACATCCTCTCGGCGGTGGAAGACCCGACGGACTCGGTGGCGCTCGCCGGGGCGCTCCGAAGTCCGTTCTTCTCGATCAGCGACGACGCCCTTTTCTGGCTCGCGGTCGAGTGCCCAGGGGCCTTGCACCAGGGGTTGGAAAAAGTCCTCCCCGCACGCTTGCCCGAAGCCGACCGCCCCCGCGTCGAGCGTGCCCGCAGGCTGCTCGCCGCCTGGCGATCGAGCAAGGACGCGGTCCCGATCGCCACCTTGGTTGACCAAATTCTCGGTGATTCCGGCTACGAGGCCGCGCTCCTAGGGGAGTTCCTCGGCGACCGTAAGCGGGCCAACGCCCGGAAGCTCGTCCGGATGGCCCGGAAGCTCGACGACGCGGGCGGGTTCATCCTCGCCGACTTCGTCGAGCGGCTCCGGAGCGACCTCCGGGCCGCCACCAAGGAAACCCAGGCCGCCACCACCGACGACGGCGGCGAGATCGTCCGCCTGATGTCGGTCCACCAGTCGAAGGGTCTGGAGTTCCCGATCGTCGTCCTCCCCGACCTCGACCGCAAGCGCCCCGGCGAACTCCGCCGGGTCGCGTTCGACCCCGACCTTGGCCCCCTCGTCAACCCCGTCCCCGACGCCGACGACGGCGAAGACACCGATGCCGACCCCGGCGGGAGCCTCGGCTGGTCGGTCTACCGCCACCTCGAAAAGACCGCCGACGACGCCGAAGCCCTCCGCCTCCTTTACGTCGCCACAACCCGGGCGCGCGACTTCCTGATCCTCTCGGCGGCGACCGACCCGGCCAAATCACCGACGTCACCCGCCTTGACCTTGATCGACCGCCGGTTCGACCGCGCGACCGGCCAGAATCGTGCCTCTTTGCCCGAAGGCTGGACGTCCCCTCGCGTCGAGGTGATCCTGCCCGAGGCGGCCCCGGCGGTCGAGTCGAGAAGTCCCGTCGGCCGACGGAAGATCCCCCTCCTCGAAGTCGCCGACGTGATCCGGTCGACTCGGCTCCAACCGATCCTCGACACCAATCGCCGAGCCTCGCGGACCCTGCCTCGTCATGTCTGCCTCGACCCCACCGAGGGGCTGTCGACGACCGACATTCGCCTCGATCGGCTCTGCCGGACGATCTTGCGTGACCCGCTCGCGTTCGATCCCGAGGCGACCACCGCGATCGCCCGACGCTCGGCCATGTTGCAAAACCCGGTGGCCGGACCGCGACTCGTCCAAAGCGCGATCACCCGGGTTCATGCGTGGCTCGAACGGTTCCCCGAATCGTTGCTCGGCGATGGCGCGCAAAGGTGCGGACAATGGGATTGGTCGATCGCCTGGCCCAAGGAGCAGCCGACCTCGGTCTTCTCCGGCTGGGGCGACTTCTGGTTTCGCCACCTCGACGGCTCGATCGACGTCGTCCTGGTCGGCGATCCCCGATCCGGTCGACCGGGCGAAACCGTCCGAGCACTGCTCTCGGCCCGGGACCTGGAGCAAACCGGGGTCGGCAAGGTAGGCCGGGCCTTGTGGCTGGGCTGGGATTCCGACCAGCCGATCACGTTCGACCACTTCGACGACGTGGCGATAACGCTGGCGATCGAGTTGTGGTTCGAGTTCCTGGTGACCGATCGATCAGCGGGTCCGTGCGTCGGGCCTCGGGGCGTTTGAGGCGGTGGCGGTCGGGGCGTTGCCTTCGAGGTTGGCTCGGGCGTAGACGACCCATCGGGCTTGGAGGTCGTTGAAGCCGTCGATCTTGTAGACCCGGCGCAGCTCGGCTTCGAACCCGTTGGCCTGCGAGCCTTGGAGGAACTCGACGAGCTGGGCGGGGGTGCCTTGCTCGACGAGGAACCGGGTCAAGGATACGCTCTGGGCGTAGTAGAGGCTCCAGTAGCGGTTGTCGGGGTAGTCCATCTTCATGAGGGTTTCGATCGGGAACAGGAGGTTCTTGCCGAGCGGTTCCACCAGGTCGATCGCCCTCCGCTTCTGCTCGGTGGCCGGTTCGGTGAGGACGGCCATCCCCTCGTCGGCCCATCGGGGGATCTGCTGCTCTCGGAAGAAGTCGGCGAGGATGACGTGGGTGACCTCGTGCGGCAAGACGGCGGTGAGCAACCCTTCGTGGTCGGTCCGGACGTTGACCCGACGGGAGATGATCTCCCCCTGGTTCATCCCCATCGTCGAGAAGCCGGGGGAGTCGTCGGGTTGGCCGGTCATCTGGGCGTACTGCGCGGCGGTGGGGTAGAGGTAGACCTCGCACTTCGGCTGCCAGGGGGCCGGGGGAAGGCTGCCCGACCATCGCTTGGTCTGGTCGCGACGGGTGGCCTCGGCGATTTGCACGGCCTTCTCGGCAATCTTGGGGTCGACGTGGAAGACCCGGAAGTTGGCCGACTCGCGGATCTGCCACCGACCCACGGGCACCCCAGCCCGAGCGGGGGGATTGGCCATCGCGGCGAGATTGTTGGCGGGAGCCGGGGTCGGGGCCGACCGCGCTGCTCGACCCGCCAGAGGGGGCGCTTCTTCGGGCGAGGCCGCTCGGACGACGGTCGCCCCGCCCTGGGCGAGCTTCTTCGCCGAGGGGCGGGCCGAGGCTCGATTCCGAAGGTAGTCGCCGAGCCAGTTGTTCGGGGCCAAGGCCCGGATCTGCTCGATCTCGGCGTCGATGCCGACCCATTCCGCTTCGGTCTTCGGCTTGGCGGCGATCCGGCGAGCCACCAGCGACGACCGGCAGTAAGCCCAGTGCTCGCGGCGGTCGACCGGCAACTGGTTTTCTCGGGCCAGCGCCTCGTAGATCCGACCCGCCTCGGCATACTTCTTGGCCCGGAACGCCGCGTCGGCTTCCGCCAGGCCGGGGCCGGTCGGCTCGCTCGGTGCCTGCGAGACTTGCGAGGGTTGGTCCAACCCCGAGGGTCGGCCCATCGGTTCGGGCCGAGCGGTCGACCGGGCTGATTCGCCGAGGCTGCCGCTTGGAGGGTCGACCGGGGTCGTTGTAGGTTGATTCGTCATATCGGGCAGGGCCAAGGGGGCGTCGGCCGGCCCTTCGACGACCGGAGGCGCGGCCTCGACGACCGCCGGGGCGGTTGGCTCGGGGGCGATGGGCCTTGGTCCGGGGGCCGTCGCTGGTGCTGGTGATAGTGCCGATGGTCCGCCAGTCGTCCCGGTTCGGCGTCGGAGGATTCGGGCGTTCTCGCGGTAGGATTCGCCTTCGAGCGGTCGACCGGCGGCTTCCGCCTGGTCGGCGGCGGCTTCGTAGGACTGGCGGAGCAGGCCCAGGACCGTTTGCTTGTCGGCGGAGCTTCGCAGGTTCGGGTCGGCCAAGGCCGCTTCGAGGGAGCCGATCGCCGCGACGGGGTGATTGTCGAGCAAGGCTCGCCGGGCCTCGGAGACTTGTTTCGACGGCGGGGCCTCGGCGGCCTCGGCGGCTCCTTCAAGCAGGAGGACCAACGCCACGACGAGGATCAAATTCGCGAAGGTGGGGCCGTGCATGACGTTCCGTGTCCTGCCTGACGTTCGTTCGGCAAACCCAGTCGGTTCTCGGGTGTCGAAGTGATCGGGTGATTCCTCATCGAGGGCGGTTCGCCCCTCGAATCGGTCGTCCCTGGCTTCGAGCTTCCTGAAGGAACCGGTACCGAGTTGACCTCGTCCTTGAGGTTCGTCCAGCTTCGAGGGGGTTGGGATCATCCCGACCCCTTGGCTCGCGAAGCGAAGCGTCTCGACGACGCGCCGGGCGGCGACGACCGGCGACGCGAATCTTAACCGGGATCGCCGATAGGTCAATCCCGATCGAGTCGAAGATTCAACCGATCAACATCGACTGCCCGACCTGGCTGGCTTGAGCTTTTCGAAGATGGCGAGGTTTTTCGCCCGATTTGTTAAGATGGAGGGGACGCATTTGGTTGGTTGTCAGGAGACGGATTGACGATGCGAATCATCGCCGGCCAGCGCCGGGGGCACAAGTTTGATGGTCCCAAGGACCAGCTCACCCGACCGACAAGCGACCTGGTGCGCGAGGCGATCTTCAACATCCTCGGCGAAGCGATCGACGGGATGCTCGTCGTCGACCTATTCGCCGGGACGGGGGCGATCGGCCTCGAAGCGCTCAGCCGGGGGGCGGACCGGGCGATCTTCGTCGAGCGGAACCGGGGCAATTTCGCCCTGATCCGCCGGAACATCGCCACGCTCCGCTACGAGGATCGGGCCTCGGTGATCTCCCAAGACGCCTACCGATGGGCCAAAGCTTTCGTCGCCGAGGACGCCGAGCCGGTCGCGGTGTTCATCGACCCCCCTTACGCCGACTACGACGACCACCCGGACCGCGTCCGCAAACTGCTCGAAACTTTGATCGCCAGCCTGCCCGACGGCTCGATCCTCGCGGCCGAGTCGCGCCGAAAGCTCGACTCCGAGGTCTTACCCGACCCCGAATCCTGGGACATCCGCCGCTACGGAGGCACGCAGGTCGCCATCCGGACCGTCGGCGACCCCGAACGATTCGCCGAATCCGAATCCCAATTCGAAGAGGATGAAGCCGAGGGTGAAGAAAGGTCGGTCGATGGCGACGCCTGACCCTCGTCGCGAGTTCGCCACCGAGGTTGTCGGTCGGCTCCAAAGTTCCGGTTTCCAGGCCCTCTGGGCCGGAGGCTGCGTCCGCGACCTGATCCTGGGGCAAGATCCGTCCGACTTCGACGTGGCCACCGACGCCCGACCCGAGGAGGTCATGGCGATCTTCCGCCGGAACGTCCCCGTCGGCGCCAGCTTCGGCGTCGTCCGGGTACTCGGCCCGAAGGACATGGATGTCGAGGTCGCCACCTTCCGGACCGACGGGGCCTACCTCGACGGTCGGAGGCCGGAAACCGTCGAGTTCAGCGACCCTCGACGCGACGCCGAGCGGCGGGACTTCACGATCAACGGGATGTTCCTCGACCCGATGGGCGGCGAGATCCTCGACTTCGTCGGCGGTCGCCGAGACCTCGAAGCCCGAGTCATCCGGGCCATCGGCGACCCCACCGCCCGGTTCACCGAGGACAAGTTGCGACTCCTCCGCGCCACCCGCTTCGCCGCCCGCTTCGGCTTCGAGATCGAGAAGGAGACTCGAAGGGCGCTCGAAGCGATGGCCGGCTCGGTCCGGGTCGTCGCCGCCGAGCGGATCGCCCAGGAGTTGCGAAAGATCCTCGTCCACCCGTCCCGAGCCGAGGGGATGACCCTGGCGATGGACACCGGCCTGATCGAAGCGATCCTGCCACAAGTCGCCCGGATGCGAGGGCTTGCGCAGAGCAAACCCGCGCAGCCCGACGGCGACCTCTGGGACCACACCCGCCTGGTCCTGGGTTTATTGCCCGAAAAGCCGACCGCCGAGCTTGCGTTCGCCGCCTTGCTCCACGACGTCGGCAAGCCGGAAACCCTCGCCATGACCCCCGACGGCCGGGCGACTTTCCACCACCACGAGCAGGTCGGCCGGAAGATCGCCGACGGGATCGCCCGCGACCTCAAGATGGCCAACGCCGAGCGCGAGCGGATCGCCTGGCTGGTCGAGTATCACCAGTACCTCGGCGAGCCGACGGTCCTCCGCGAGGCCAAGCTCAAGCGAATCCTGGCCGAGCCGGGGATCGACGACCTGCTCGCCCTCCACCGGGCCGACGCGATGGCCACCACCGGCCGGGCCGACAACGTCGACTACTGCGAAGCCTACCTCCGAGACCAGCCCTCCGGCCCGATCAGCCCCCCGCCCCTCCTGACCGGCCACGACCTCGCCCGCCACGGCCTCAAACCCGGCCCCCGGTTCAAGCAGTACCTCGAAGCCGTCTACGAAGCCCAGCTCGAACGCCAGGTCCAGAGCAAGAAAGACGCCCTGGAGTGGCTCGACCGCTACGAAGCCGCCCTCCATCAAGCCGACCAGGTTTGAACCCCGTCGGAGTGCTTGACCAGGATGGCCGGTCGCTCCTCCCCAGGCCCGAGTTGGAAGGAGAGCGGCAAGACCCGGCTTTCCAGAATCTCGGGTTGTTCGAGCGTCGATCGTCCGACGATGACGTAAGCTTGGGAAGCGTTAAGGCGATAGAGTTCCAAGGCCCAGGGGTAGCGGTCGACGATCAGGAGTTCTCGGGTGTTGACCTTGGCGTAGAAGTCGAACTTTTCGCGAGATCGATCATGGCGGTTGACGATTTCCACCGCGAAGTCGGGGCCTCCGTAATAGTGGGTATCGCGGTCTTCCGCCGAACACCCTTCGAGGAACACGACGACATCGGGGCATCGATAGTTTTGCTCCCAATCGTCGTTGCGGTCGCTGACATTCACGCCCATAGACACTCGATCGCGGTCGAACTCTGGCAAGGCTTGATACAATGCCCGGCTCACGGTTGCGACAAGCTCACAATGTTCATTATCGATGATCGGGGAGACGACATAAATACCGTTCCAGACTTCATCATACCGATCGGCTCGTCGCTCCCGACGGTCCTGGATGATTCGAGCCTTGAGCGACGGATCGAGGACGATCATGTCCATCTTTGGCTCCTAGATGTTATGTTCATTTTGGCTGTCAAACCAACCAAACTCGGGCGTCTTCGAGATGAGTAACTGAGATCTTTGGACGCTCTTCTGCCTCATCGGCTTGAAGTCGAAAGCTCATTGGCAAGACTTGGCTGACGAGGAGATCAGGTTGGTCAAGGGTCGATCGCCCGACCAAGTTAAGCGTCCCGACTTCACCCAGTCGGTACAGTTCCAACGCCCAGGGGTAGCGATCGACGATCAGGAGTTCACGCATTCCGACTTTGGCATAAAAATCGAATTTCTCGCGAGACTGATCATTTCGGCTGACCACCTCAACAGCGAAGTCGGGTCCGCCTAGCCAGAACGAGTTGTGATTTTGGGCTTTCGTGTCGTTCATGAAGACGACAACATCAGGACCCCGGTAGTTTTTATCCCAATTCTCGACCCGATCACTGATGTTGACACCAGGGCGGACTTTTCCAACCTTGGTGAGCTGGATCACAACCCCGAAACAGATGATGAAATTGGCCACGATTTCCTGATGCTCATCATTCGGCAATGGAGACACGACATAGACTCCTTCCCAAACTTCGTCGAAGCGGTCCGAGCCGGAGTCGATCCGTTCTTCCACGATGTCGCTTTGGTCGAACGGATCAAGGATGATCATTGTCATCGTTTCCTTCCCAACAAGTTTGGTCGAAGCATAGCCTCGTTGACGATCACCCTTGCGAATCCGGCGGGATGATGCTCGGGAGTTCGAGCCTCCGACCGCCCCCGGGGCCTTTGAGCATCTGGTGCTTGGCCTGGGTGGTTTGCGACAGGCCGTGGATCTTGATAAACCCTTGCGCGGCCGACGAGTCGTACTGGTCGCCCTCTTCATAGGTGGCGAGTTCATGCCGGTACAAGCTGTGTTCGCTCTTGCGGCCGACGATGGCGGCGTGCCCTTTGAACAACTTGATTCGGGCAACACCGGAGACATACTGCTGGTTCGACACGATGAAGGCCATCAGGTCCTGGTGCAAGGCGCTGAACCAGAGGCCGTTGTAGATCAGGTCGGAGTATTGCTGGCTGACGTGAGTCTTGAACCGGAGGGCTTCCTTCGACAAGGTCAGGAATTCGATCTCGCGGTGGGCTTCGTGGAGGACCAAGGCGGCGGGGGCTTCGTAGATCTCGCGCGACTTGATCCCGACCAGACGATTCTCGATATGGTCGACCCGGCCGACCCCGTGCTTCCCGGCGATCTTGTTGAGGTCTTCGATCAGTTCGGCCCCGTCGCGGTTGACGCCATTCAGCGCGATCGGTCGGCCTCGGTCAAACTCGATCTCGACCTCTTCGGGTTCGTCGGGGGCGGACCTGGGTTCGACGGTCCACTGGAAGGCTTCGGGCGGCGGTTCGATCCAGGGGTCTTCGAGGATTCCCGCCTCGATCGACCGGCCCCAAAGGTTCTGGTCGGTCGAGAAGTTGCTTTTTTTGGTCGCCTCGACCTCGATTTCGTGATCGGCGGCGTATTGTAGTTCCTGAGTCCGGGTCCACTTCCATTCGCGGACCGGGGCGATGATCTTCAGGTGAGGCGCCAACGTCTGGAACGTCACGTCGAACCGGACCTGATCGTTCCCCTTTCCGGTGCAGCCGTGGGCCACCGCGACGGCGCCATGCTCCTTGGCAACCCGGACCATCAACTGCGCGATCAAAGGCCGACCCAGGGCCGTGGCGAGCGGATATTTCCCCTCGTACAAAGCCCCGGCCATGAGCGAAGGGAACGCGAAGTAGTCGACGAACAGGTTGCGGACGTCCTCGGCGATCGCTTCGACGGCGCCCGTCCTCAAAGCCTTCTCGCGGATCGCCTGGATATCCTGCCCCTGCCCGAGGTCGCAGGTATAGGCGATCACATCCAGGCCGTAAGTCTCGTTGATCCACTTAACGGCCACCGACGTGTCGAGTCCGCCCGAATAGGCCAAAACCACCTTGTCGCGTGCCACGGAGGGAGTTCCTCGCTCAAAAAGGAAAGCAGACACGGATGGAACACGGGTCAGTAAGAAACAATTTTATCTGATCCGTGTTCCATCCGTGGCTAAAAATCAATCAACACTCAGTTCAAATGTCTTCCGCAAGTATTCAAGGGCTTCTTGCCCTCGGTCGTGGTCGGTGGCGATGTTGATCCGGACTTCGCTGGTGTTGATCAGGGCGATGTTGATCCCGCCATCGGCGAGGGCGGCAAACATCCGGGCGGCGACCCCGGTATGCGTCCTCATCCCGACCCCGAGGACGGAGAGCTTGGCGATCGCCGGGTCGACCGACACGCCTCCCAGGCCGATCTCGGCGGCGGCGGCCTGGGCGCGTCCGACTTCGTGCCTCGGGACGGTGAACGACAGGTGGGTGTTGCCCGCCGTGCTGACGTTCTGGACGATCATATCCACGAACACGTCGGCCTCGGCGATCTTGGCGAACACGCTCGCGGCGTAGCCGGGGCGGTCGGGCACTTCCAGGAGGGTCACCCGAGCTTGCCCCTCGTCGAGTTCGACCCCCGAGATCACCAGGTCTTCCATCCCCTTGGGCGAGCTGGTTTCGGAGGGGGAGCCGTTGGCGAGGTTGGCTGGTTTCCGTCGAGACGCCCGGGTGCTCGACCAGTCCGACGCCTTGGGGGGCGCCGGGAAGTCCTCGACGGGTCGGTCGAGCCGGAAGGTCTGGTGGACGACCCGGAGCGCCTTGACGGCCGATGGGCGATCGACCAGGACGCTGATCTTGATCTCCGACGTGGTGATCATCTGGATGTTGATCCCGGCTTCGGAGAGCGCCAGGAACATCTCGCGGGCCACTCCGGTATGCGTCCGCATCCCCAGGCCGACGACGGAGACCTTGGCGACGGCGGGGTCGTGGCTCAACCCGGTCGCCCCGACGGCCAGCCTGGCTTCCTCGGCGACGAGCAAGGTTTGTTCGAGGTCGTCGTCGTGGACGGTGAAGCTGACCTCGGTGAGGCCGTCGATGGCGATGTTCTGGACGATCATGTCGACCACGATGTTGGCCGACGCGATCGCGCCGAAGATCCGACGGACCACGCCGGGGCGGTCGGGGACGCCGACCAGGGTGATCCGCGACTCATCCTTCGCCAGGGCCGCGCCCGTGACCCGGACGCCGAGCCTCCGGGCGTCCCCCTCGGCGATGATCCACGACCCCTCGTCGTCCTTGAACGAGCTTCGGACGTGGATCGGCACGCCGTACTTCTTGGCGAACTCGATCGACCGGGAATGCATCACCCCCGCGCCCAAGCTTGCCAGTTCGAGCATCTCGTCGAAGCTGATCCGGTCGATCTTCCGGGCCTCGGGGACGACCCGGGGGTCGGTGGTGTAGACGCCGTCGACGTCGGTGTAGATCTCGCAGGCGTCGGCCCCGAGCACTGCGGCCAGGGCCACGGCGGTGGTGTCCGACCCGCCTCGGCCCAGGGTGGTGATGTTATAGTCGTCGTCGACCCCCTGGAACCCGGCGACGATGACGATCTTGCCGTCGTCCAAAGCCTGGCGGACGCGGTCGGTCGAGATATTCCGGATGCGGGCCTTGGTGTGGAAGCTGTCGGTGACGATCCCGATCTGGGCCCCGGTGAACGAGATCGCGGGGACGCCCAGAGCCTGGATCGCCATCGCCATGAGCGCGACGCTCACCTGCTCGCCGGTCGCCAAGAGCATGTCCATTTCACGAGCGGGCGGCCGGTCGTGGATCTCCTTGGCGAGCCTGATCAACTCGTCGGTGGTGTGCCCCCGGGCCGACACGACGACGAGGACTTTTTCCCCCCGGTTGTGAGCGGCGATGGCCCGACGGGCGGCGGCGAGGATCTTGGTCGAATCGGCAACGCTCGTACCGCCAAACTTCTGCACGAGGAGGGCCAAGGTCTTCGCTCCAATCCCAGACGATCAATGACGCAGAGGTTTCAGCCACGGATGGAAAACGGATAAATTACCATTGATTTTATCCGTGGCGATCCCTGCTTAGATTCGTTTGCTATTTGCGATCTGCATAGGAGTGACGCAGTTGGTGTTCAAACTCGGCTTGCGCTTGAGGTTTTCGATGGGCATCATTCCCGTCATGAACCCACCGCGTTGCACCGAGCTCGACCATATCGACTTCCTCG
>JAABUX010001337.1_pt1 | contig 37703 bp, 37 predicted proteins | sample 5561851 | NCBI WGS metagenome assembly JAABUX01 (sample SAMN10711883, study PRJNA513361) | rock metagenome | isolation source: Antarctica rocks | place: Antarctica: Victoria Land, Richard Nunatak red sandstone | collected 2016-01-03 | reverse complement strand
AAAATTCAGGCATCTTATCATTAAGGAGGTCTTGTTGACAAAGCTAGACCTCTTTTCTTTATACCATGAATACCTGAAACCTTGAACCTATAAGTGTTGTAGCCCTCCTTGTCACCCCTTCAGCCAGGAATTAGTATTTTTGATGACAACAATTTTGGCGTTCTTACTTTACTCATTTGTCTTACTACTGTCTAAACTAACACGAGAGTCGATAGAACTATCCCAAAAAATATGTGAAGAACCTTCAGAACGAGTCTGTCCTACCTGTGGCTCTGAGCATTTGATTAAAAATGGTTCAATTCATAACGGCAAGCCAAAATATCAGTGTAAAACCTGTGGTCGCCAATTTGTTGTCGATCCTAATAAAACTACTGTCTCAAAGGAGACGAAACAGCTGATTGATCGACTCTTACTTGAGAGGATATCATTGCGAGGAATTGCCAGGGTGACTCAAGTAAGTTGGTCTTGGTTACAAGATTACGTGAATCGAAAGCTGGCTCGAACTCCCCGCCAGGTCAAGGTTTCAGGAAAACCACTAGGTAAATTGATTATTGAATGTGACGAGATGTGGTCATTTGTTAATAGCAAGAAAGATGAGGTTTATATTTGGCTAGCGATTGACCGTAACTCTCGAAAAATTGTCGGTTGTTTTGTGGGAGATAGAACGAGAAAATCAGCTCGTAAATTATGGGCTTCTTTACCAGAGATTTATCAAAATCTGCCTTTGCTTATACAGATTTTTGCTGAGGGGGTGACAAACTCCTTGAAATCCTTACCCAGCAAGCATTAAAAGGCAGTGGAACCTGAAAAGATACATGGCAATTTCTCCCATTATTGATTCCATTCTCAACAAGCCCAGGCTGAAAACCCGATTTTTCGTTGTGACCTACCACCAACTGAAGAGCGAGCTTTTCAAAAGTCACTGCCCCCAAATGCTTATTAGGTACGGCTTTGAGGCATGGTTGTCACCCCCTCAGAGATTTTTGGCAAGCTTACCAGACAGTTATTCCCCATAAACGTCATCGAGCTGTTGGCAAGGAAACAGGTCTAACTAATCATATTGAAAGGTTGAATAATACCTTCAGACAACGAGTTTCTCGACTGGTGAGAGAAAGTCTATCATTCTCCAAAAAGATGAACAATCATATTGGAGCTGTTTGGTACTTCATTCATGGCTACAATGCAGAGCTAGACAGGATTTGAGCCTCACCACTACTTCCATATCACTACCAGAGAGATGAACTGCTTTTATCCTCGCGCTTTGTAGGCTTAGTTTGCCAAAAATCAGTCTCTTAAGCATTCCTACTCATCGCCAACCTGACATGCTCCCGCTTTGTGCCGCTATCACCGCGCTCCAGCTAGAGTTGGCTACCCTTGAAGAGTAACCCTATCCTTTGCTCTGAAGGGAAAAAGTTAGCCTGACACAACAAGAAGATAGGGTATCATTGAACAGCCGGGCAATAAAATGAAGGGTCTTACCCTGGACGAAACTAGAATTGCTAACAGTATGGAGCGCGACTTGACTGAATTGATCGCACTGTTTGGGCAAACATCTGTAGACGATGCGATCGCTCATGAATTGGAAGCAGGTCAGTACGCATTTGAGCATCCCGATGCTTTAGTAGAAGCTTCTGCCGCTTTAAGGAACACGCTTGGCGATCCACAAGAGACCATGGGCTACATAAACAGCCTCAATCCCTTATTGAAACGGGCACTTATTGTCACAATCATCAATGCGTGAGAACTGACATTCATCTCAAAATTTGGAGGTGTTTTAGATGTGTTGATATGGCTGCTAAAAATTATTCAGTCGTTTACACTGAATCTGCGGAATGTGGGTTAATGCATTGCCAGTAGTGTGTAATTTCTCACCTGAATTCAAAACAATAAGGTACTCTAGCAAGAGTGCCGTTTTTCTATGTAAAGGAATATGATGCTAAGACGTCAGGAGCGTTCCCTGGAGGCCAAATCCAGGTACTTTAACAGAAATGTGAGTCTCGCTATTGTGGCTGACTTGTTAGCTGTGTTCCTGCCCCTAGCCTTCTCGTCGCCATTACTGCCACCTGTCGGAGCTCGCTCACTCTCGCGAAGACCAAAGTCTCATCAGGTCTTCTCCCCCGCTACCAACTCTGTGCGTGCAGCAAGCGTTGGTATCCTACGTGAAACTTGTAATAACAGCTACGCTCCTAATGAGCAACTTACGACTTTAGTCAATGGTTGGGTACAGGCAGCGAACTGGTTTGGGAAACCTGAGATGGGTATAAATATGCTCATCCAGAAATTTGGCCCTCAGATGATGGCATATCTGACTCCCAACCCTTGGCCAAACATCAACCAACAGGCGCGATTGGCTAGGGTGCCTGTGATCATGTATCACGATATCCTGCCCCAGAAAGAAGTGTTCTTTGATATAACTGCACAGGAGTTTGAACAACATCTGCGGCTGATCCAGGAAAATGGTCTCACCCCAATTAGTCTTGACCAACTCGTTACCCATCTCCGAACGGGGCTGCCGCTACCAGAAAAGCCAATCCTGCTCACCTTTGATGATGGATATGGAAGCGTTTACCAGTATGTTTACCCACTGCTAAAAAAGTACGGTTATCCAGCGGTTTTTTCAATTTATACTTTAAATATTGGTAAAAATACTGGTAGAACCCATGTGACTTGGGACCAACTGCGAGAGATGGCAGCTAACCCCCTGGTAACAATCTCTGCTCACAGCGTCACTCACCCACAGGATGTAACCGTGTTGCCTAATGACAAGCTACGGATGGAGGTGGTGGAGTCCAAACGGATAATAGAGTCTGAGCTTGGCATTCCCATCCGCTACTTTACCTATCCAGAGGGCAAGTATGATGCGCGGGTGGAAAAATTCGTGCAGGCGGCGGGGTATTCGGCGGCACTGACGATGAATGATATCGACGATCGCTTTGCTGGTCAGTCAAAGAATTTGCTGGCAATTGACCGAATTGGTCAGTCGAGGTTGCAATATGCGATCGCTCAAGCTTGGGGAGGACCGAAACTATTTAATGGTAGAGGATTCGACTTTAGAGCCCCTCTGGGGCTGAATAAAACCACAATCGACAAAATCCCGTTGATCCTGATTTCTGGTGGCAGACCGATCACGATTCATGCCAACAGTCGCTACCAGGTGCCTCAGATTTTGGCTGGCACCCAGGCATTAGCTGGCGTGGACGGAGGTTTTTTCTCGCTGCATTTCTTGAATTCAAATGAGATGATTGGGCCAGTATTCAGTCAGAATGAGAACAAATTTATCCCTGGCCAACAGTATGAAAACCTGAAGTCAACTGGACGGCCTCTAGTGCTAATCAGTCCGCAAGCGGTGCAGTTTATTCCCTTCAACCCCATCAAGCACAATACCCTACAAGGCATTCAGGCTGAAATGCCGAACGTCACCGATGCCTTTGTGGCAGCTGCCTGGCTGGTCAAAGATAGTCAACCACAGCCACCCAGTAGCTTTGGCAGACTGTTCGGTTTTGATGCGGCTCGTTATCGAGCTTTCTGGGGCATTAACCAGGCAGGACAACCTACCGTAGGCGTGTCTACAAAATCTGTTAACTCAGTAGCATTGGGAGCTGCACTGGCTAAGGCTGGGTTCCGTGATGCTGTGATGGTAGACTCCGGTGCTAGTACCTCACTGGCTTACAACGGTGAATCACTGGTGGGTTATGTTCCTCGCCCAGTGCCTCATGTTGTTGCACTCATACCCCCCCAGTCAGCCAGTAAATCTGGCTGCTCCAATTGAAGTCCTCAACTGCCCCCAAATCCTTCAGAATCATCTTCTGCTGTTCAGTTATATCTCTCACGCCGTGGTGATCGCTGCTATGTTTCTCCATCACTTCTCTCAAGAATAAGCGATCGCCATTATGCAGAGCATGAACCGACACAGCTTCAAATACCGTTTCACCCGCCGCAGAAATCCGCTGGAACTCAACCAATAGCCTTGATCCGGTCGGGTGAATCTGGTTGTTATGTGGCTTCATACTACGCCAACACTAAGATACTTTCCGTTTCATTATCCCCAAATTGAATGATAATGTCAAAACTATGTCTCAAAATTTGAACAATCTTGGATGTTGGACTGTTGCCAACACGAAGATAGACGAATTTGGGTGGATGACCGTAAAGTAAACTGCGCTGATGAAAGTCAGCATCTTTAGAAACAATCACAAAATAATTTGCCTTTGCATACTCCCAAATCACTACATCATCAGTATTGGTAAGTGTCAATGTTTTGACATGCTCAGAATCGGGATACAAATCAATAATCCTGTGAATAATTAGGTCTGAAAGGTTTTCGTCCAATAGCAATTTCACAGAAATGCCACAAACAACTTTTTCTCACGATCAGCCGCAAAAGCAAGACAGGCTTTGATGTCTTCCGAGGTGAGTTCAGAAAAATCTTGCAGAATTTCTTCTTCTGTCATGCCCCCCGCCAGATATTCTAAGATATCGTACACGGTGATTCGCATCCCCCGAATACAGGGCTTGCCGCTGCGTTTTCCAGGCTCAATTGTAATGATTTCGTGATAGTCCATAAAGCGACAGATGGTAGAAATATTTGCTTACATGCATAATATCGGGAAGTTTTATTTCCCGCGATGTGTTGGGCAGCCTACATACTCAAGACTAGGAGGTAATTGACGACCCCGCTCACGGGCACGACGATAGATGTCAACAGCCGCGCCTGCATTGAAGTATTCAACGACCATGTAAAGCATTGATTTTGATCTCAGCAACCATTTTCGCTAGCTTAACGTAGTAACCGAGTTATATAGTGCCGCAACTGGTGTGAGTTGCAAGGGTTTAAAAGTAGTTAATCCAACGATGGACGGCAACTACTGCCTAGCTCTTACGGCTCCCACTACTGCACTCGAAGTTCAGTAAAGATACATTGTCATAAGAAAGTACATAAAAGTTTATGCAGGGGTGATGGAAGCTTCACCCACAGCTGCAAAAGCTCGGTGCAAGGAAAACCGCCATGTTTGAACATTTCACAGACAAAGCCATCAAGGCAATTATGCTAGCCCAGGAAGAAGCACGTCGCCTGGGACAAAACCTCGTAGGAACCGAGCAGATTCTCCTGGGGTTGATTGCAGAAGGCACGGGAGTGGCAGCTAAAGTACTGACCGACGAGGGCGTTACGCTTCAAAACGCACGGCTCGAGGTAGAAAAAATTATTGGTCGGGGGAATCGCTTCGTCCCCGCTGAAATTCCATTTACCCCCAAAGTCAAGAGCGTTTTAGAGCAGTCTTTTCAAGCAGCTCGCCAATTGGGACAAAACTATATTGGTCCCGAACACCTGCTACTGGGACTGCTCGGGGAAGGGGAAGGCGTTGCCGCCAAAGTGCTGGCAAACCTGGGCGTTGACACCGCCAAAGTCCGCAATGCAGTGATTAAAACGCTGGGAGAAGTGGCAGCAGTCCCAGCTGGTGGCAGACAGGAGTTTGGTCGTGCCAGAGGTCCTGCAGGCAAGACAGCAACCTTAGAGGAATTTGGCACTAATCTAACCCAACTAGCAGCAGCAGGCAAGCTTGACCCCGTCGTAGGTCGCCAGCAAGAAATTGAACGCGCGATTCAGATTTTGGGTCGTCGCACTAAGAACAACCCGGTGTTGATTGGGGAGCCAGGGGTGGGTAAAACCGCGATCGCCGAAGGGCTAGCCCAGCGGATTGTCAACAAAAACGTCCCGGATCTTCTGGAAGACAAACAGGTGATCAGCCTGGATATGGGCTTACTAGTGGCAGGCACCCGATTCCGGGGCGAATTCGAAGAACGCCTGAAGAAAATCATGGATGAGATTCGTCAAGCCGGAAACATTATCCTGATGATTGACGAAGTCCACACCCTGATTGGCACGGGGGGAGTGCAAGGTAGCATGGATGCCGCGAACCTGCTCAAGCCTGCCCTAGCACGAGGTGAACTGCAGTGCTTGGGAGCCACCACACTGGATGAATACCGTAAGCACATTGAGCGGGATGCCGCTCTGGAGCGTCGCTTCCAACCGATAATGGTGGGTGAACCTACGGTGGAGGAAACCATCGAGATTCTGCATGGCCTACGCGATCGCTACGAGCAACACCACAAAGTTAAAATCTCTGATGCTGCCCTAGAAGCAGCAGCGAGGCTCTCAGACCGATATATCTCAGACCGTTACTTGCCCGATAAGGCGATTGACTTGATTGATGAAGCAGGCTCTCGCGTCCGCCTGATCAACTCGCAGCAAAAGCCTGCAGTTAAGGAACTGAACAAGGAACTGCGTCAAGTCACCAAAGCTAAAGTTGAGGCAGTCAAAGATCAGGACTTTGACGAAGCTGCAAAGCTGCGCGATCGCGAACTGGAGATTGAAGCAACTCTGTTCACTTTCGCCCAGAACAAAGAATCTGAGGTGCGCAATGAGCAGACTCCCATCGTTGATGAGGAAGATATTGCCCAAATCGTTGCTTCTTGGACTGGGGTGCCTGTGAACAAGCTCACCGAATCCGAATCGGAGCTACTGCTGCACCTGGAAGACACTCTACACCAGCGGCTCATTGGTCAAGAGGAAGCGGTCACAGCAGTTTCGAAAGCGATTCGTCGGGCGCGGGTCGGTCTGAAAAACCCCAATCGACCGATTGCCAGCTTCATTTTCTCTGGTCCTACCGGGGTAGGTAAAACAGAACTGGCGAAGGCGTTGGCTTCCTACTTCTTCGGTTCAGAAGCAGCCATGATTCGGCTGGATATGTCCGAGTACATGGAGCCCCACACTGTCTCCAAGTTAATTGGTTCACCTCCCGGTTACGTGGGTTACGACGAAGGTGGTCAGCTTACCGAACCCGTCCGACGCCAGCCCTATACGGTGGTGCTGTTTGACGAAATCGAGAAGGCTCACCCCGATGTGTTTAACCTGCTGCTGCAACTCTTGGACGATGGTCGCCTGACTGATGCCCAAGGTCGCACGGTGGACTTCAAGAACACGTTGCTGATTATGACCTCCAACATCGGTTCTAGGGTGATTGAAAAAGGTGGTGGTGGCCTCGGTTTCACATTCGCCGAAAACCAAACTGAGTCTCAGTATAATCGCGTTCGCTCTCTAGTACACGAAGAACTGAAACAGTACTTCCGCCCTGAGTTTCTCAATCGCCTCGATGAGATCATTGTCTTCCGTCAGTTGACGAGAAATGAGGTAAGGCAAATCGCTGACCTGATGTTGCGGGAAGTCTCGACACGCTTAGCTGAACAGGGAATCACGCTGGAAGTTACCGAACGGTTCAAGGACCGGGTGGTAGTAGAAGGATACAGCCCTAGCTACGGTGCTAGACCGTTAAGACGGGCAATTATGCGACTTCTGGAAGATGCGATCGCTGAAGCAATCCTATCTAGTCGGATCAAAGATGGAGACACTGCCATTGTTGATGTTGACGATGATGGTGAGGTTCGGGTAGTGCAATCTTATCAGCGAGAGTTACTGCTCTCTTCAGTTGCCTAAGATTTAGCACCCTCAACCCCTGGCAGCAATGTCAGGTTTTTTTTTTGCTGCAACTTCTAGGCTTCGGCTTTCATCTGTCTTCCTCACTGGAGACCAGCCCCATATCCGTAGTATTGCCCTATGTGTGGGCAGGCAAATCTTTATCTAGGTAATTTACACGAGGTAACAAGCAACCGTAACAGTTTATAGTGTGAATTTAAATCAAGGATTTACAGGTTTTATGATCAATGCCACGAACTTCAACAGTGAAATCTGGTTTGGCTTAGTGAGGAAAATCTCGCGCCGGGTTACAACTAATGAAAATTTAGGCTTGCCTAAAAACCTAGATTTCAAGAAGTAGATTATGCGAACAAGTGAGCAAATAAAGACAGAAATCGCCCAAAAATTCGGTTTTTTCCCAATCTTTTTTGAACCAGCGCAACAGAACCCACAGGTATTAGAAAACCTATGGCAACAAACGCTCTGTGCCTATGTCAATAATCCACTACCGTACCTGTTCAAGGAAAAGCTCTTCGCGTATCTCTCGCGCTATTGTGCTATTCCCTACTGCATAATTTGCCACAGTTGTGGTTTGCGTCAGTTTGGGATCAAGGCGCGAGAGGTGTTGGAGCTGCTGGAAATGCCTGCTCTAACAGCAATAGACATCGAGCTAAAACTTGGGATTACCGTCAGCAAGCAATATGGTGACTTGCCTCTGGTGGAGTGCTACCCCGCCCAGCTCAACCAGGTGTTTATGAATTTACTTAGTAATGCGATTGATGCGCTGAACGAGTCAGCATCGCTGCCGAATAAACAAATTGTGATTCAGACGCAAGCAATCACACCGAATCAGATCAGAGTGCGAATTGGCGATAATGGCCCTGGGATTCCATCAGAGATTAAAGACCACATTTTTGACCCCTTTTTTACAACGAAGCCGGTGGGTAAGGGCACTGGATTAGGGCTTTCGATTTGCTACCAGGTTATTGAAAAGCATCGGGGCCAGATTTCGGTGAGTTCCCATCTGGGTCAGGGAACAGAGTTTGTGATTACCCTACCAGTCAACACAGCGGTAAAAGGTGATTGAGGGATGAGGGTTAAAATCCAATTCATAGCCCAAGTTTTTGGAATTTATGCCTTAAAAAACTAATTTAATAGGGTGTTTATGCCCTGATTTTTTTTCAAATATCACCGTATTTATACCAGGAAGAACCAGGTTCATTGAGTTGTTAGCACGTATTCTTACTGCTGCTTAAAATTGATCATAATTATAAAATCTTAGAGTATTCAGGCTGATATTTTTACGAACTGGGCATAAGGAGTTACATCTGTGGGAAATTTGCAACAGGGGCAGTCGAGTCTAACTCAGGAGGTTTTATTACACCGAATTGCCAATCGTATCCGTCAATCTCTGGAGCTGAAAGAGATTTTGACAGCGACCGTTGCAGAAGTGCGCTCATTTCTGGGGACTGATCGGGTCAAGGTCTACCAGTTTAATGCCGATAGTAGCGGGGTGGTGATTGCTGAATCACTTCAGTTAGATCGCCTGCCGTCCTTGCTAGGACTGAATTTTCCAGCTGATGACATTCCTCCCTATGCGCGTGAGTTGTTTGTTCGGGTACGCCAACGCTCCATTGTGGATCTGGCTTCGCAGGAGATTGGCTTAAGTCCTCTCGATTGCTCGGACGGAACTCCCCTGGAGACTACAGATGTTCGCTATCGACCTGTAGACCCCTGCCACGTGGAATACCTTACGGCAATGGGAGTGAAGTCTTCTGTCGTCGTGCCGATTGTGTTGGAGAGTCAGGAAACTGGGAAGAATCTGCCTCTATCTGTCCGTTCCTCCACCCAACTGTGGGGGCTATTGGTGTCCCATCACTCTGAGCCACGGGTGGTAACGGCTCAGGAACTACAATTTATTCAGTCAGTAGTTGATCAGGTTTCGCTCGCGATCTCCCAATCCATCCTGCTTAACCAAGTTCGAGAGCAAGCCCGGCAGGAAGCCAATATCAACCTAGTGACCACTCTGCTCTACACCACCCCATCTGTTCAGCTACAAGAAGCGCTGGAGCAAACCGTCGCTGTGTTGCAAGGGTCTGGCGGTAGGCTTTACCTCCATTTAGCAGAAGAAGCCGCAAACCAATCAGTTGAACTGTACACCTGTGGGGAGCAGCCAGCCTTACTAGACCAGGGAGTAGGTAGACCGGTGGAAGAGAATCTTTTATGGCGGAAGTACCTTCAATCAGCAGTGGTAACCTCTGGCAGACGGAATCAACCAGATTATAGTACTAAGCCTTGGTCAGTCAAATGGATGAGGGCAATTTACTCGCTGAGTGAACTGCCGAATGAACCCACAACTGACTCTAACCTCTGGGCAATCAGTGATGTCTATAAAGAACCCCTGTTCCGAGCGCTGGCGCCCTCATTCGCGTCCACGCGGATTCGCGGATTGCTGATTGTACCGCTTACGTACGGTTCACAAATTGTTGGTTGCCTGAGTATCTTTCGTGATGAAGTTGATACGGCTCCCATGTGGGCAGGATGCAATGACACCGACACACGCCAGCTAATGCCTCTCCAGTCTTTTCAAGCATGGCGAGAGCTAAAAACAGGTCAAGCCCTACAGTGGACTGAGGCAGAGGTCAAGCTGGCTCAAGCGCTGGGTGAACGCTTCTCAACGGCGATTAAACAGTATCGACTATACCAGCAGGTGCAGTTGCTGAATACTAATCTTGAACACCAAGTTCGGGAGCGTACTGATGAACTGCAACAGTCCAATACCGAGCTGCAATGGTCAACGGCTGAACTGCAACGGTTGGTAGAACAGCAGCAAACAATGGCTGGAATTGTCGCCAAGATTCGAGCATCCCTTGAACTCGATACCATCTTCAAGGCAGTTGTAGCCGAAGTTCGACAACTGCTCAATGTAGACCGAGTGGCGGTGTTTCGCTTCTATCCTGAATCTGGCTATGAGAGTGGGGAAGTGGTCGCAGAGGATGTGCTGCCAGAGTATTGTTGTATTGTAGGGAGAAAAGTTCATGATCACTGCTTGGGCCAGAAGTACGCCCAGAAGTATCGCCAAGGACGGGTTCACGCTGTTGAAGACATCTACAAAGCTGGACTAGACGAGTGTTATATTCAAATGCTGGCTCAATTGCAAGTCAGAGCATATTTGATCGTGCCAATGATCAAAGGAGGCGACCTCTGGGGCTTATTGTGTATCCATCAATGCGCCCTCCCACGTCACTGGCAGGCTTCTGAAACTGACTTCGTCATCCAAATTGCGGCACAACTAGGGGTGGCGTTGCAGCACGCTATGTTACTCGACCAAACCCGCCATCAAACGAATCAACTCTCCCAGGCGCTTGACCATTTAAAACTAACGCAGACCCACCTGATTCATAGTGAAAAAATGTCTAGCCTGGGACAACTGGTGGCAGGGATTGCTCATGAAATTAACAATCCAGTCAACTTTATCTATGGCAATCTCATCCACTTTAATAATTACACCGAAAATTTGCTGGAGCTTGTACGCCTCTACCAGCAACACTACCCCGAACCCGATGAAGAAATTCGGCAGCAAGCTGATTTGGCTGATTTGGAGTTTATCTCTGAAGATCTACCCAAGCTGTGCTCCTCACTGAAAGTTGGCGCTGACCGCATTCGAGAGATTGTTTTATCGCTGCAGAACTTCTCTCGCCATGACCAGGCTAAGCTTAAGCTTGTGGACATTTATGAGGGACTCGAAAGCACACTGTTAATTTTGCAGCATCGGCTGAAGCCGAGCTCATCATATCCCAGCATTAAGGTGATCAAGCAGTATAGTGAATTGCCACTGGTAGAGTGTATGGCAGGTCAACTGAACCAGGTGTTTATGAACCTGTTGGCAAATGCGATCGATGCCCTACAGGAACGAATTGACAACTTATCTGATTCAGAATCGGACAAGGCACCTGCACTCATCACCATCTGCACGCAGTTTTTACCACCTGAATGGGTAATAATCTCTATCAAGGACAACGGGATAGGAATGACTGAAGCGGTTCGAAATAAGCTGTTTGATCCCTTCTTCACAACTAAACCTGTTGGTAAAGGCACAGGTTTAGGGTTGTCCATTAGTTACCATATTATCGAGAAGCATGGTGGCAGCTTGCAGTGCCTGTCTCAGCCTGGTGAAGGAGCAGAGTTTATCATTAAGATTCCGGTTAAGTGTAGCGGATTGCAAACATAATCGGTTGAAGACTTATACATTAAGCAAGCTCTCTTAGGCTCCAGGGGTAGAGGGACAGTTCTTGGCTCCAGGAGCAGAGGAGCAATCTTTGAGCAGGGGGGAAAGGTTTTCTGATTTTTGCATAGATCCGGGAATTATAACTAATTTGCCGGACATGATATTAGAGGATAATTTTACAAATTGGTGATAAATTTTATTAGAGTAGGAATGTAATAGTTGACGAGAATCCAGATGGACGAGTTTAGTTTTGGATTGGAGCAGTCTAAGTTTGATCCGCATGTACTAATGAAGATGCTGGAAGATAACACTGACGAGACAAGTATCGTCACATTTAACGCTTTCAATGGTGACTGGACTCAAGCTTATGATGTTAGAAAACAAGATAATGGTTCTTTTATATGGGGAACAGCAGACTGGCATCAGCACTTATTGGAAGGGGAATTAGTCAATTTGGAGCGGTTCCCATTAGCAATTGTGCAGCGTAATTTCATTCGTAAATGGACGCTATCCCGTGTTTTTAAGGGGAAAAAAATGTTGATTCCGTACAAGCAAATTAGAATGTATGTGGTACAAATCTCATCTCAAGGGTATTTAGTTGAAAAGTTGTCTCCAGAAAATGCTTTTTCCTGCATGAATACAGATTCTATTACCGGAGAATGTCTGTCAATGGATCGAACACTGGAATACGTTTAAAGAACGCTGATGTGCCACTGGATTTGGGGGAGGCGATCGTAGCAATTTATGAGGAGGCGGCTTATAATCTATCAATTGATTATCGTCAATTGCCGCCGCGTCCGAGGCTCTCTCAAGCCGATCACTACTGGTTAGATCACCTTTTAACCACAATCCGAGGACTGGAGGAGGCAGATGTAGAGGTCGAAATCGAATATGGCATCACCAATTTCTGAAACAACCATCCAGCATCATGCAACCGACAACTCCTTTAGCCGGGGAGAAGATTACTACCACCGGGGAGCCGTGACCGATCTGGTACAACGGGGCAAGACTATTCATGCTGAAGTGGAAGGCAGTGAAGTCGCTCCCTATCGTGTCAGCCTTCAGTTTGATTCCGGTGGCATCACGTCCGTCTGTTGTACCTGTCCGTATGACGATGAAGGCTGGTGTAAACATATTGTGGCTACGGCATTGACCTGGGTTCGGCAACCGGATCGAGTTGAACTCCGCCCAACGCTACCGCAATTGTTAGATCGGCTGGATCACCTGCAAACACAACGCTTGGTGCAGGCGTTAGTGGAGGAGCAACCGGAACTAATTGATGCCGTTGATCGCCAGGTGATGCTGATGTCCAATCCGGCTCCACCAACGCAGGTGGCTGCGCCCCGCCGTCGAACTACCCTGGATGTGGCTCCCTTCCGACGGCAGATGAAACATATCTTACGAGAAGGCGTGAGATCGCTCGAGGAGGGTTATGAAGATGATCCATTTACCGATGAATTGCTGGACATGATTGAGAAAGCTCAAGCATTTGCCAGGAGTGAAGACGGCAATAGTGCAGTTGCAATTCTAGAGGCGATTACTGCCGCTTGTGTAGACGAATGGGATGACATCAGCGATTACGGAGGTGACTCTTTTCCCATTGCCGAGTCGCTGAACGAAGCCTGGACAGAAGCCATTTTGAGCGCCGAACTTTCGCCACCTGAAGCTGTGGATTTGGAGGTGATGCTAGAAGAGTGGCAAGAGGCACTGGATGGGGATTTTTCGATGAGTTTAGCCGCATTACAGCAAGGTTGGACTGATCCAGACCTGCAACGGGCACTGCAAGGAAGTGATTATTCTGATCCAGAACGATTAAATGCCCCCTTTGCTCAAGATCTGGCAAAGATTCGGCTGCAAATATTGGCTCGTCAGGGACGGCAGACGGAGTATTTGAACCTGGCTCGAGCGGAAGGATTGATGCTGCAATATCTGACGCGCTTAGGGGAGATAGGCAATATTGATGAAGCAATGACCGTTGCACGATCGCGTATGACCACGGCTGAAGAAGCGTTCGCTTTAGCGAAGACCTTACGAGACAGCAATCATTTGTCTGAGGCGTTGGCGATCGCTCAGGCTGGACTGCCCTTACCCGGAAATTGTCGTTACGCCCTAGCAAGTTGGACGAGTGAACTGGCAGAAGGGCTAGGAAATCGAGAAACCGCACTGGATGCCAGTATGATCGCATTCTCGCTTCGCACTAGTTTTTCAGATTATCAACGGGTCGCTCATCTGGCTGCCAATCAGTGGGACGGCATTAAACCAGACTTGCTACAAACCCTACGCCAGTCTCAAGAATGGGACGCGAGGGAAGCGAAGGTGGATATTTTTCTGCATGAGGGGTTGCTGGATGATGCCATTCAAGCGGTGCGATCCGACAATTACTACCGCTCCGAGTTGGTGCATCGCGTCATGCAAGCAGCAATGTCCACCCATCCCGATTGGGTGATTGAAGCGGCTCGCAAACGGGCAGAACCGGTTATGGAACAAGGAAAAGCTGATCGCTACCAGGAAGCGGTGCAATGGTTACGACAGGCAAAAGCTGCTTACATCCAATCTGGGCAGGAGGTGGCTTGGATAACTTATTTTAATCAATTGCAATCTAGCCACACTCGCAAGCGTAAACTCATGGATTTATTCAAGCAATTGCGGTAATACATAGTTGACAATGCCGCCACCCCCTCGTTATGGTGATGCTTAGTTGACCAATCAATCAAGCAATTATAGGTATGTTTATGCCTTTAGGCGAGGAGCAAGGCTTCGAGGAGCGGCGACAGCAGCTGATAGACGGTGCATTGCAGGTTTTTGCCACCAAGGGCTTTGACAAGGCAACCAACAAGGAAATTGCAGCAGCAGCGGGAATTGGCTCGCCTGGTCTGATTTACCACTACTTTAAGGATAAAAGCGATTTGTTTCGGCAAGTGCTCGAACAACACTTACCAGAACTGCAACTGCTGACTCAAAGCGAGGAACTGATGACCAAACCACCACGTGATGTCCTCACCCTCTTCGGTCATGTATTTCTTGAAAAAGTGGAGAACCCAAGATCGGTCGCGGTCATGAAGCTGCTCCTAGGCGAATCGTTCCGGCAACCTCAAGTTGCTGAGCTGTTTAACTCCATCGGGCCTAGTCGTACATTTGCTTTCTTTTCTCGCTATCTAGCTATTCAAATGTCAGCTGGCGTACTAAAACCTATGGATCCTGGAGCGGCGACACGCTGTTTCATTGGCTCCCTACTGGCGTATATTTTCATGCGCGAAGTCTTTCCGCAGCCGGATGCGCAACGGATCAGCCCAGAGATCATGGTGAAAACTGCCGTTGAGATTTTCCTGCAAGGCATGCAACTGTCCGTACCAGACGCCGATTAATCAGCTTGAAGGCAATATTTTTTTCTCTTCAACTTGATTGATCAATCAATCAAATATTAATTTTTATGAATTTTTACCTGGAGTCATCATGACACAAACAACTGAGCCCCCGAATAATTCTCAACAGCTGATCGACACTCCTACTGTTGTCAAAGAGCCACCCTCCGAGCAAAAGCCTCCTCAGGAGAAGCCTAAGCTAGGGCTACCATTACCTCACTCCCCAGTGCTGATCTTGGTAATGATGGCACTGCTGGGTGGAGTGGGGTACGGCGTTTATCGTCTGTTCTTTTATCATCCCGAACCCAAAGGTATGTTTTTGAGCGGTCGCATTGAGAGTTACAACACCGATATATCAGCCAAGATCGGGGGACGGGTAGCAGAGGTGGACGTTGAGGAAGGTGATGGGGTTAAGCCTGGCCAACTGTTGGTGCGGATTGATGATGCTGAATTGCAGGCGCAGTTGCGAGGAGCGATCGCCCAGGTGAAGTCTAAGCAGAATCAGTTGCAGCGTTACCGTCAGCAGTTGCCCGTGCTAGGGGCTCAGTTGCAGCAGGACAACCTGACAACGCAGCAGGCAAAGGAAGAGAGCCAGGGGAAGGTTGTCGAGGCTGAGAATAATCTCACCGCAGCTCGGTTTCAGCTCATCCAAGCTCAAGCCAATTTGAAACTGGCCTTGATTAAACAAGGGCGAACCCGAACTTTGTTTGCCCAGGGTGTAGTCTCAGCCCAACAGCGGGATGAAGATGATTCTACAGTAGAAGTTGATCGAGCTAGTGTCGCCACAGCGCAGCAACAGGTCAAGGCAGCCCAAGGAACGCTCACCCAAGCCCGCTCAAATCTCCGCAACACACCGATCCGTGCTGCCGCAGCACTAGGGGTAGAGCGTCAGATTGACCAAGCTCGCACCGATATCACCACTGCCCAGGAGGATGTCCGCAATGCTGAGGCCAATCAAGCCCAGATCCAGGCCAATCTAAATTACCTTGTGATCAAAAGTCCTCTGGCAGGGAATGTGATTACCAAGACGGTAGAGCCTGGGGAGGTGGTGGCAGCGGGTGCACCCTTACTGACGCTGGTAAATCTCAATCGTCTTTACTTACGTGGCTTCATTCCAGAAGCAGAGATAGGCAAGGTCAGATTAGGTCAACAGGGTCTAGTTTACTTAGATTCGTTTCCCCATCAGCCGCTACCGGCAACGGTGACTCGGGTAGATCCCAAAGCTAGCTTCACGCCAAAAAACATTTATTTCAAAAAAGACCGAGTGACCCAGGTATTTGGCGTGGAACTGACCCTCAAAGACCCGCAGGGCTTAGCAAAGCCAGGAATGCCTGCTGACGGTCGGGTTCTCATACCAGATATGTAGCTTCATGGGAGGAGAGGAGATCGAGCACGGCAGCGCGGTCTGAATGTGCCGGTAGATTAGGAGGACAGCTTGTGATGATCCGAACTAAACGCATCGTAGCTCAGATAATTAAAGAACTCACGCAACTCGGGCGCGATCGCCTGACGCTGACAATGGCACTGGTGTTACCTTTGGTCTCGCTGTTGCTGTTTGGTTTTGCAGTGTCATTGGATGTATTCAACATTAACCTCGCCATTCAAGATCTAGACAATACACCCACTAGCCGTGAGTACATTGCCACCTTTGAGCGCACCAATGAGTTCAAGGTGGTGGCTAAGGGAGCAGACGTTAATATATCCCGACTGCTAGACCAGGGTAGAGTCTCAGCAGGCTTAATCATCCCCGTAGATTTTACGCGAGATCTTCAGAGGCCCGGACGTCAAGCTCAAGTGCAAATCTTGGTGGATGGCACCGATGCCAACACTGCCAATATTGTTCAGGGCTATGCGAGTTCGACGACCAATGCTTTTGTAGACAACCTGCATCCTGTCAGCAAACCAACAGCCGTGAGTGTTGAGTCCCGGCTGTGGTACAACCCTGGTTTAGAGACACTCAAGTATATTGGACCAGGGGCTGTGGCGCTCGTTCTGATCTTATATCCCCCCTTGCTATCTGGTCTAGCCACGGCCAAAGAGCTAGACCAGGGTACTATTCTCCAGGTTTATGCCTCTAGCATCACCAGTAGTGAATACCTGCTGGGTAAGGCAGCGGCTTACTGGCTCGTAGGTATGGCGGAGGTTATTCTCGTGAATCTAGAGGCTTGGGCTCTGTTCGGTCTTTGGTTTGCTGGTGACCCCACCCCTTTGGTCATAGGGACAATGCTTTACATTGCCTGTGGTGTCTTCTGGGGTATTTTTATCGGCAACAATGCGAAGACTCAGAGTGCCGTTATCCTAGCCGTGACTCTTTCTACCTTCCTACCGTCGCTACTAATGTCCGGCTATATCTACCCAGTCAATAATATTCCGATTGGATTACGCTGGATTTCCAATTTTATCCCAGCCCGGTACTACATTCTGATAACTCGCGATGCCTTTAGCCGGGGTGTGGGTTGGTCTCTCGTCTGGCTTCCAGTGCTGGTTTTGGGACTACTGGCTAGCTTCTTTTTCTTCCTAGGTTGGCGAAAAATGCGACCCATGCAAGTGGAGGGCTAAATGCAAACAGAATTTACTCACCTACTGAATATTCTTCTAGGCAGTCGGTTCTGGGCGTTATTTCGTAAAGAAATAGCGCAGCTGATTCGGAACCGTCAGCTCATGGTTCAAATACTGGTGCCGCCCACCGTTGGTTTGCTCCTGTTTGGCTTTGCACTTAATCCAGAAGTGCATTACCTGAAGGTTGGCATCACTGATTATAGTCACAGCCCCGCCTCGCGCGATCTGATTGAGGTATTCAACCAAACGACTGCTTTTGCGATCGACAAGTACTATGCCGAACAGCAAGATATGAAAACTGATTTGGCAAACGGTAAGCTCACGGTGGGCGTCGTTATTCCGCCAGAATTTGCTCAGGACATTGCCCGGGGACGTACAGCCCAAGTGCAGGCGTTCTATGACGCGGTAGATGCTAATACAGCTAACCTTGCCTCTGGCTACGTCAGCCAATTAGTTAGTGACTACAACTCGCGGCAAACGAACAACCGTTCCACTTCTACTCATACAGATTCACAACGCTACCAGGCCCAGGTGCAGACTACGGTACTCTACAATCCAGGGCTAGAGAACTCCTGGTTCACAGTGTCAGGGATGCTCGGGTTGCTGCTCACGATCATTGGTTCCCAGACTGCCTCATCATTACTAGTGCGTGAAAAGGAGGCCGGGACAATCGAGCAATTGCTGATGACTCCAGCATCTAATACAGAGGTGCTTCTTGCCAAGCTCTCTCCGATACTCGTCGTGCTCCTGTTCGATTCCATGATTGCTCTGCTCTTGGGACACCTAGTCTTTGGCGTTCCCGTTCGGGGAAGTTTACTGTTGTTCCTTGGTATTGAAGTCATTTACTTCTGGGTAGGGATTAGCATCGGCATCTTGCTAGCCTCCTTTACTAAAAGCGAACAGCAGGCACAACTTATTGCTTTCTTTATCAACTCGCCCCTTATCCTACTATCTGGAGCCATCAGCCCACTCACCCCCCTGCCTAGCTTCATGCAATGGCTCAGTTACCTAGACCCCTTGCGCTACTTTGTCGAAGTCTGTCGCGGCATTTTACTCAAAGGAGTGGGTTTTGAAACACTGTGGCCTCAGGTGCTGGTACTGCTAGTTTTTGCTACGGTGCTAACGTTTCTTAGTGTCCGCCAGTTCCGGCGTCAACTGAGTTATAGCGGTTTGCATTTGAGTGCGATACACCGCAAGTCAAGCCCTATATGACATTGTCCTGCTGATGCTGTACTTCATCCGAACGCAAACCGCTATAGGTCACATGGGCATTCATCGCAATGTGATTCATCCGAAATTTGGCAACTTCATCGCACTCGCAACAGTCTTGATTAACGCAGAAGTGACCGAGTATACACATCCAATTGACTACAATCCCTGCATTGAGTGCAAACTCTGTGTTGCAGCTTGCCCTGTCGGGGCGATCGGGGCTGACGGTAATTTCAACTTCTCAGCTTGTTACACCCATAATTACCGCGAGTTCATGAGCGGATTCACCGATTGGACAGAGACGATCGCTCAAAGCAAAAATGCTCATGATTATCGGAAAAAAGTAAGTGCTTCTGAGTCAGCCTCAATGTGGCAAAGCCTGTCTTTCAAGGCGAACTACAAAGCAGCTTACTGTATTGCAGCATGTCCTGCTGGAGAAGATGTGATTGCACCATTTTTGAGCGATCGTAAAGCATTCATTCAAGAGGTAGTCAAGCCATTGCAGGACAAACCAGAAACAGTATACGTGGTACCAGGATCGGATGCAGAAAGCTATGTTGCAAGACGCTTCCCCCACAAAACCATGAAACGAGTGAGCAGTGGCATTCGTCCTCAATCAATTCAAGGATTTCTCTTCGGATTGCCATTAGTATTTCAACGGAATCAGTCGGAGGGGTTGAGTGCGATTTACCACTTCACATTCACTGGCTCTGAGTCTCGTCTTGCAACTGTGACGATTCAAAGTAAAACGGTACAAGTTCAAGAAGGGCACCTTGGGAACGCGAATCTTTCTGTCACAGCAGATAGCAAAACTTGGCTAGGTTTTCTTGGCAAGGAACAAAACCTAATTTGGGCACTGCTGCGGAGCAAGATTCGTGTCAGTGGTTCTCTGAAACTACTTCAAGCGTTTGGTAAGTGTTTTCCTGCCTGAAACGTTCAGTCAAATTTTCGTGGTTCAGGCATTTTCAGTTGGCGTCAGTAGCCCAACACTGCGGTGGAGCGGACAGTTGAGTACGACGAGGCACTTTGATAGATGAGTGGAGGTAAACTCGATAAATTACCTTATAGCGGTTTGCGTTCGGATGAAGTACAGCATCAGCAGGACAATGTCATATAGGGCTTGACTTGCGGTGTATCGCACTCAAATGCAAACCGCTATATCTATTGCCTGTATAAAGTTGGTTATGTGGGTTTGGAGCCTATGAAGCCACATGGCGACGAGCAAATCCCTTTCTAGGGGCGTGCAAAAGTCAAGATTCCGCACCAAGCGATTCTGAGCCTTCATGTTACCAATCGCTTTATGAATCCTGTACGCCGAAACCCTGTGGGGACGTTCTGTGTAATTTGTTCGATGATAAGATCAACAAGGCTATGCTGAGACGACATAACAAAGCCTATCCTGCAATGGGTGAGCAGATTTCAACGAGGAAGCCGTTATTGTCGCGGACATAACCGACCATCTGTCCCCACGGTTTTCTCTCTGGCTTTTTGACCGCGACGGCACCCGCTGCAACCGCATTGGCGAAGGTTGCCTCGACTTCTTGCGTGACCAACCCTAGCTCAAGCGGCGGTGCGGCCTTACTGGGGGATGCTTCTTCAAACGGGACATTGGTTAGCGTCCTGACAAAGCTGTTGGCAGCGAAGGCCAACTTTGTGTCGCCGGTTTTCAGTTCGCCATACTCGTGCGTGTCGGTAACCATCCCTCTTTCAAGCCCAAACGCCTTTTCATAGAAGGCAACGGTTTCTGGTACAGATTCAACATACAAGATCGTATAGCCGAGCTTCATCGTGCGATTTCCTTCCGATTAAGGGATGACAACGACCCTACCATGTGATAGTTTGTTAGTCAAATGACTATTTATTGGGTGGTACGTGGGGCGACCAGCAACCGACAAACGTGAAAGGCTCGTCAGCGCAGCAATCGAGCGGTTTCACCGAAAGGGATACGCAAGGACGTCGCTCGCCGACGTGGCGAAGGCGGCTGGCATATCGACTGGCAATGTCTTCTATTACTTCAAAGCAAAGGACGACCTGGCGCGCGCCGTCGTGGACGAATGGTGTCGTTTGCTTGCAGGTTACCTGGAGGCCCTAGAGCCGGAGCGCGATCCGTGGCAACGGCTTGAGGGGTTCGTCGAGCAAGCCCGCGTCATGCGTGAAATGTACGTGACGCTCGGCTGTCCGCTCGCAGGGTTGACGCGCGATCTACGGCAAGAGGGCGACGCCTTGAAGTCAGAGGTTGCTCGAATATACGCGGTGCAATTCCAATGGTTGGCGGCTCAATTTCAACTTGCCGGCTTCTCACCCGCCGATGCCGAGGAGCATTCCCGAAGCTTGATGACCCGTTACCACGGCTCAATTCTGCTGGCCTACGCCCAAAATGAGGACGGCATGATTGATCGAGAAGTGACGAGTTTGAAAACCTGGCTTCGTGAAATTCGATAGGAACTCCTGGCTGCGTGATCGAGTGTACTGGTGCTGCTAGTTTTTGCTACGGTGCTAACGTTTCTTAGTGTCCGCCAGTTCCGGCGTCAACTGAGTTAAGGTAATTTTCTGAATCACTCATAAACTGTCGGAGGTAGCTTTGGTTGTAACGCATCTCCAAACTGCGCCCGCATCCGCTCCTCTGAAAGTTTCATATACTCATCAAACGGTAGTTTTGCTTCCTCGGCTGTAATGAGAACTTTCTTGGATCGAGAATGCCGCCGATCCATGTAGGCATAAAACCCCCCTGTGTTATCACGGTGTTCGAGCAGATAACGCTTTAGCTCGTGGTCAGTCATCTTATTAAAGTCAATGGGTTCCTTCATTTAACGGGGCTTGTTTTGATTATGGAGTTCCCATCGCTCATTGTGATTCGGCTAAAGCTTGAAATTGCTCCTGATTAATACGCCCCGCTTGATACAGCGTTTCTGTAATTTCAGAAATCGTTAACACTGCATGAGCGCGATAACCATTTTCCCTTAGCCTGTCTTTTACCCCTTGTTCATGATCCATAAACACCACAATGTCATGGACATTTAACCCAGCTGACTCAAGCTTTTGGGCACCTTCCATTGCACTTTTACCACTGATGAGAATGTCATCAACAACCACAACGGTTTCGCCAGGATGAAAGTTACCCTCGATCAACCTCCGGGTGCCGTGGGCTTTTACCTCCTTGCGGGGAAAAATCATTGGGCAATTGAGGCGCAGCGCTAACCCAGTGGCAGTGGGCAAAGAGCCATAGGGAATACCTGCAATACGATCAAAGCTGAGGTTTTTGAGAATATCCGCATAGGCGCCCAGAAGTGAGGCGAAGATTTGGGGGTTGGAAATGATTTTGCGTAGGTCGATGTAGTAAGGGAATGTTGCCCCCGATGCTTGGACAAAGTTGCCAAACAGAATGCAGCCAATGTCATAGAGTTGCAAAATCAAGTCCTGGTAGGGGTGCTGATTCAACAAACAGACATCGGGCAACCACAAAGAGCAGGTGGAACCCTCACGGATAATCTGGTTTCTCGCTTGATTAACTTCTTCGCGTAGAGACCGGATTACAACAGCCGCATCCTCACTACCCAACATATCTTGGGGAACGGGGATGAGCAGACCATCTCCGTTAGCATTCAAGCCAGCTGATAGGATGTTATTCAGGTTGCCGCCCTCTTGCCAGATGCTACGAGCCAGGATGAGTCGTTCTGGAGCAACTGCACGAATACGTGCCAGGACATCCGGCATGGTGGTTCCCACTTCCAGACCGAGTTGTTCTGGGGTGCCCCAGGTTTTTGATTCCTTTACTATCTGTAAGTAAAGGGGATCGGAGGTGGGATACTCCTGCAAAGCGATCGCTCCCGGATTAGATGTACGGCACAGGACAAAAACAGCTTTACTGGGGTAAACCAAAAATGGTGCTACTTGGTCTTGCCCAGCGTAGGGACTCAGGGTGATCGCATCGACATGCCAATCTTCAAAAACAGTCCGGGCAAAGACAGTGCTGGTGTTGAGGTCACCGTGTTTTGCATCCAAAATAATCGGGATATGGGCAGGGATAGCCGCCAAGGTTTGCTGGAGCAGTTCCAGTCCCTGAGTACCCAAAGCCTCGTAAAAGCCAAGCGTAGGCTTATAGGCACAGACTAAATCAGCTGTTTGAGCAATGATAAATTGCAGCCAATCCCACAAGCCACTGATGATGCTACCTGTGTCTTCCTTAGAGCAATACCGTCCGGGCATCATTTCTGGATTCGGGTCCAGTCCCACAAACAGCAAGCTCTGATTGCGGGCGATCGCCGCATTCAATTTATCGAAAAAGTTCTTTGTGCTTGGTTCTTGGGGTGACACTTATAGCGTTTCCTGCAACAAACTAATATACAATTACCTCAAACGCCCTGAGCGGATAATACTAAAAATTAACCACAGCCCTAATAGACTAGCAGTAGCAAACAAGGCATTGCTGAGCCAAGACAGCTCACTAGTCTTCGCATTTGCCGATATCTGCGCCGCGCCCATAATTAGCGAACCAACCAAAATGCTAAAAGAAAGCCGGTTCGCCGAATCATCCACACTGCGGCGCAAATCATCCAAACCTCGCAAAGATAAATTCCACTGCAAAGTTTCAGAAGTCACTCGATCTAACAGCAACTCAATATGGCGGGGAGATTGTAACGAGAGACTTTTGAGATCGAGGGCTGTTCTCAACAGCGATTGCACTGGGTTAGCACCCAATAACTGTCGCCGAAACAAGTCTGTGAGCAATGGCTTGATTTCATCTATGAGGTTAATCTCCGGGTTGACTGCACGAGCCACCCCCTCCAAGTTAGCCAGAGTTTTAGCATACAAGCCCAAGTTGCTAGGCAACCGGATTTTATTGTTTCGGGCAACTTGCAGTACTTCATAAAATACCTGACTGAAATTAATTTCATTCAGGCTCAGGTTGTAGTACTTGCGCAGCATCCGGTCATAGTCATTCTCCAAGCGAGACAAAATTACGGGCTGAGCAGAATCAGATAGTTGTAGCGTTAACTGACTACACCGCTGAGCATCTAAGTCAACAATTGCCAACAGCATCTCCGTCAAAATCTGCTGTGTGCGGGGGTCAAGGCGTCCCACCATACCGCAGTCTAGCAGCGCCACGCGACCATCTTTCAGATAAAACAAATTGCCCGGATGGGGGTCAGCGTGAAAGAATCCGTCGATATAGATCTGCTGAAAGAAGGCGCGGAATAAAAGGCTGGTAATCGCTGCTCGCTCGGCACTCGGGTCTTTACCATTCTCTTCGCTGTTGAGATTCGCCTGGAGCAGTGGCACCCCATCCAGCCACTCCATCACCAGTAACTTTTTTGTAGTTAAATCCCAGTAAATTTCTGCAACCACTAGCTGTTTGGGGTCAAACCAGCGACTGGTCGATAAATTGCGCCGCAGCTGGTCGGTAAACTCGGCTTCTCGGATAAAATCTAGCTCAGCCTGTAGCGCCGTCGCAAATTCCTCGGCTATGGCTCTGATCTCGTATGTCTGCCCAAACTCCGTCCGAGCAACCAAATCCGCCACACCGCGAATCAAGGCGATATCCTGGGGAACAGTAGCATCGATTCCAGGGCGCTGAACCTTTAGAGCGACTTCACGACCATCTGCTAAGGTCGCTCGATGAGTCTGAGCGATAGAGCCAGCTGCAACCGGGATGACATTGACTGTGGCAAAGGTTTCTTCTAACGGGCGTTTCAGTTGTTGCCGGATGACTACTTCAATCTCTGACCAGGGAACCGGCGGTACTGCGTCTTGGAGGGTTGACAGTTCTTCGATGTAGTCTGCTGGTAGAAGGTCAGGGCGGGTACTCAGCAACTGGCCTAATTTAACATACACCGGCCCCAATCCTACTAGGATGTTACGCAAAACAGCTGGTGTGGGCAACTGGGGTTCATCGGTTTTGCCCCCAGTCAGCAGCCGTCGCATATAGTCCCAGCCGTTGCGCAATACGACTTCTGCGATTTCTCGTTGACGGGAAGTGGTTTGAGTTAGGAACACAGTGCCTCACAATTAATGGTACGAATTTATACCCCAAGCAGCCAACCCTGTACCTCTGCCAAGGGTTTTAATCTTCATAAGAGAGATGTAAATCTTGGGTCATTTTGCAGCAGTTTGAGTACCTGCTTAATTTCCTGGGTACGGTCTTTTTTGACAACGAGGGTGACGTTGCGATCGCGCACAATCACCACATCCTCCAGACCAATGGTAACAATCACATCTTCCTCATCGCTAGCATAGAGAATCGTTCCCTGGGTATCCAGCCCCACATGTTTAGCTAGCTCCAGATTGGCGGCGTCCCCTTTAAGCAGGCGCTCGATCGCATTCCAGTCCCCTAAATCATCCCAGCCGAAGTCTACTGGCATTACATAGGCAAGCTTGGTTTTCTCCATCACGGCGTAGTCAATGCTCTTCTTGGGCAGTTGGGGGTAGGCAGCTACAGTCCCTTGTTCTTCCAGGGGAGTGATGATTTCTGGCGCATGGGTGCGAAGTTCCTGTAGAACAACTCCAGCTTGAAAGATAAACATCCCGCTGTTCCAGCTGAAGCGACCCGTCGCCAGAAACGCCTCAGCTGTCTGTTGGTCAGGCTTTTCGGTGAAGCGGTTGACGTGGTAAACTGGCAAGCCACCGAAAGTACCAGTCTGTTCGCCTTGCTCAATATACCCGTAGCCGGTGGATGGGTAGCTAGGCTTTACTCCCAGCGTTACAATCACCTCTTGGGCGGCTGCCAACTCAGTGGCAGCACAGAGGGTTTGTTGAAAGCCCAGTTGGTCTCCAATCCAGGGGTCAGCTGGGAAAAAGCCGACTACCGTGTCTTCCCCATAGCGCTTGGCGATTTCAAGGGTAGTCCAAGCCACCGCTGGTGCCGTATCGCGCCCTTCTGGCTCCGCCAACAAGTTTTCGGCCACCAGCTGGGGCAGCTGTTCTTGCACTCCCTTCGCCAGTTGGGCAGAGGTCACCACCCACAATTTTTCCCAGCCTCCTACAGGCAACAGTCGGTCAGCTGTTGCCTGTAGGAGGCTCTTGCCGCTGCCATCTAGACTTAAAAACTGCTTGGGTCGGTGCTTGCGGCTAAGGGGCCAGAAGCGTTCACCTTTACCACCGGCAAGAATCACTGGTATTAAGGAGCTATTCATCTATTCATCTAAGAAAGAGCCAAATTGCGCCAGGCTACTCTATAATAAGCACGCTTTTTACCACTGGCAAGGATTATTAGTTGGATTAATATACGCTTAGGGTTCTGTTGTTTGGGGAAATAGCAGTGGTCAAAGAAGTGGAACGGTCGGGCAATTGGTCAATACCTCAATCCGCTGCGGCACAGTCAAGGCGAAAGCTGGAAGATGGAAGACAGAATTTATTCTTCATTCTGCATCGTTTATCGTTCATTTTTCCGAAGAATCGGTTGCTGTTGCGGGGCTTATGGCTCACCTTCTTTGTGATGCTAGGGGCGGGTTTGGCGCTGCTGACCCCGATATGGAGCAATCGCGATCGTTTAAATCACGCACAACTATTTTCCTTGGGAAACCCTAATTCCCAGAACAGAGATTTATGGGGCAACTCCCAGTACCAGCTATCCCGACCGCTCAATATTTTGGTGATGGGGATTGGTTCCCAACCCAGTGCTTCAGATATCTCCCCCGAATTCTTCACCGGGCGCAGTAATACTATGCTGCTGTTGCGGCTAAACCCGAAGCGCAAATCTATAAGGATACTTTCCATTCCAGGGGATAGCCAAGTAGTCATTCCCGGAATAGGGCTAGCTAAAATATCCCTCGCCAACGCCCATGGTGGCTCAGCCCTAGCGGCGCGGGTGGTCAGCCGTACATTGAACAATGTACCCATTGACCGCTACGTCCGCATCACTACTGGTGCTTTGCGGGAGTTGGTGGATCTTTTGGGTGGGGTGGAGGTGTTTGTTCCCCAGCGTTTGTCATCTAACGAGACTACCCAACAGCTGGAAATCGATCTAGCTCCGGGGTGGCAAACCCTAGATGGCGATCAGGCACAACAGTTCGCACGATTCCGCGCTGTTGGTGCGTCTGGTGATATTGCGCGGGTTCAGCGACAGCAAGCACTACTCAAGGCACTGCGCGATCGCCTTACTAGCCCAACTGTGCTGCCCAGTTTCCCCCAGATCAGCCGAATTATGCTGAAGTACCTTGACACCAATCTCAGCCTAGAAGAAATATTGGCGCTGGTAAACTTTGGGGTCGAAGTGGATCAACAAAATTTCCAAATGGTGCTGTTGCCCGGTAGTCTGAGCCGTTTAAGCAAGGACCCCAGCAGCTATTGGCTCGACTCGGCGGGGAAAGACCGGGTCATAGGCGAGTATTTTGGGGTGAAATCAATTAGTGTTGCTCCTCAGACGAGCTCACCCAATACCCTCAAAATTGCTATCCAAAACGCCTCCGGTCAGCCTAACATAAGTCAGCGCGTTGTTAAATATCTCAAAGCGCAAGGCTTTGCCAACGTCTACATGGTGTCAGATTGGCCAGACTTGCAACGCCAAACCCAAATTATTGTCCAGAAAGGTGACTTGGAAGGAGCAACAGCTCTCCAGAAAGTCTTGGGTTCGGGCAACCTCGAGGCTGCCTCCACGGGTGAGCTGACATCTGACCTGACGATTCGCGTCGGTAAAGATTGGAATAATTAGATTAAGTGGCTAATTCTCTTTAACCTTCTAGCTGCAATGCAACTGCCTAAGCTAAAAGTCATTCAACCGATTTTGCTTCGCTTACTAAATTTGATTTTGATTTTGAGCCTTGCCTGTTTATGGGTGATGCTGAGTGCAACACCAGCTTTTGCTCAAGCAAACACAATCAACTACAGCAAGACCAATCTGGAAAACCGCGACTTCTCCAATGCCGATTTGGTGGGCGGGGTTTTTGTCGCGGCAGAGATGACGCTATTGAAGTTTTAAGGAGGTTACTGCCCCTCGCTATGCTACCGTCTCTCTAGGAAAATCCTAGCCCTAACTCACTAAGAGCTTTGTGGCTTTGAACGCTTTGCTTAACGCTTTTGTATTCATTTTTACATCTGGACTTAGCACTGGTTCTTCCTTTAGGCATCTGGTAACTCAATTAGGCTAACTCCAACGATAGAGGGGAAGTTGCTTCCAGCTTTCTAAAATAACTGTGCTGTGATATACAGTCTAGATTTGGTCGATGACACCCAACCGGATCGCCAGTTCCCTGGGCGCAGGAAACAAGCTGCAAGGACTGGACTCAGCGCACGGCAAACAAACGAAGTGTGCAGCCGTGCAGCGGCAAAGGCAACTAGATCAGCGGTTTGAAATAGAAGTATAAGCAAAGGAGTAAACGAGCATGGATAGTAGTTCATCAACCCGACCTCTGGCTGTCGTGACAGGTGCCTCTAGCGGCATCGGCTACGAACTCGCAAAACAGTTTGCCCAAAACGGCTTTGATCTCTTGGTTACATCTACTGGTTCAAGTATCGATGAGGCGGCTCAAACCTTTAAAGAAATGGGGGCTAAGGTCGAGACAGTGCAAGCTGATCTTGCCACTTATGATGGAGTTGAGACGCTTTACAAACAGATTCAGGCGCTCGGGCAACCTGTGGATGCGATCGCCATCAACGCGGGTGTCGGTGTCGGTGGCGAGTTTACTAAGACCGATTTGCAGGAAGAAATCAATCTGATCGAGCTGAATGTCGTGTCAACGGTTCATCTTGCTAAACGAGTGGTGAAAGATATGGTCGAGCGCGGCAAGGGCAGAATTCTGTTCACGTCATCGATCGTCTCCCAGATGCCCAGCCCATTCCAGGCAGTTTATGCGGCATCAAAAGCATTCGTTCATTCCTTTTCAGAGGCAATCCGCAACGAATTGAAGGACACTGGTGTTACCGTCACCGCGCTCATGCCCGGAGCCACCGAAACCAACTTCTTTCACCGTGCCGGACTGGACGATACAAAAGTGGGCGCGGACAAAAAGGATGACCCGGCTGAAGTTGCAAAGCAAGGGTTTGAGGCGCTGATGGCAGGGAAGGATAGCATCCTCGCGGCATCGCTAAAGACGAAAATCCAGGGTGCTATTGGTAGCTTCTTGCCAGATACGGTGACGGCTGAACAGAACCGCAAGCTCAATGAGCCGGGTTCAGCTAATAAGTGATTTGCCTGAAGCTGCCGGAATTGTTCATTATCTAGATCTAGGAGACATAGAAGAGTGGTTAGTCAGTTGCAGAACTTGCCTACCGTTGAGACAGTAGGCACATTGGAGCCAGTTGCTCACTTTGACGGTGCCATGCCGACTGGCGTGACGGTTTCTCGCCAAGGGCGCATCTTCGTCAACTTTCCTAAGTGGGGCGATGAGGTTGAATTCACCGTAGCTGAGATCCGTAAGGGTAAAGCTGTAGCTTACCCTGATGAAGTGATCAATCGCACAAACCCAGATCACCTTGCTCAAACGCTGGTATCTGTGCAGAGTATCGTCGTTGACCCTGCTGATCGCCTGTGGATTCTTGATACAGGCAGCCCCCTGTTTCAGCCAACGCAGTATGGTGGACCCAAGCTAGTCTGCGTCGATCTGACAAGCGATCGCGTCATCAAAACCATTCTCTTCCCGCAGGATGTCGCCCTGCCGACCACCTACCTCAACGACATCCGATTCGATTTACGGCGCGGTGCCGAGGGTATGGCATTCATCACGGATTCATCCGAGCAAGGGGCAAATGGAATTATTGTTGTGGATCTGGGATCGGGCGAAAGCTGGCGAAAGCTGCATGATCATCCCTCCACGAAAGCCGAGCCGCCGTCGAGTTGCCTGCCGATCGTCGAAGGACAGCCATTGATGGAACGCCAGTCAGATGGAACCACAAAACCGGTGAAGATGGGCGCGGACGGCATCGCGATCAGTGCTGATGGGTCGCGCTTGTACTACTGTCCGTTGGTTAGTCGGCGGCTTTACAGCGTTGCCATTGATGCGCTTGTGGCGCGATCGCTTGACGCTCAATCCGTTGCCGCAACGGTAATTGACGAAGGCGACAAGGGCGGCGGGGCAGATGGACTTGAATCCGACGCAGCAGGGTATATCTACGCAACCAATTATGAACACCAGGCAATTCTGCGCCGTCGTGCTGACGGCGCGTGGGAAACAGTAGCGCATGACCCACGCCTGATGTGGACAGATACAATGTCGATCGCGACTGATGGATATCTCTACGTCACCGCCAACCAGTTGCACCGTCAGGCAAAATACCAAAAAGGAAAAGACATGCGTCGGAAGCCCTACACACTTTTCCGCATTCGCATCGACGCTCAACCTGTATTGCTGCGTTGAACCCGAAAGCGCGACTTCAACAGAGACATTGACGCTTAATTTATCTCTGGAGGATAGCATATTTAAACCGATTTCACGCCGCCTGCACGGCTTCACCGATTACAGTTACATTCCAGTAGCGCCTATTTTGCTCGGCAACGGCTGCGTTCCTGCGCTCTTGTGTCGGTCGGGTTTTTAGTGGCGCAATCCTGCGCTCTTGCATTTTCACCCGCAGCGAGTGGGGCCTTATTCGAATCATGCCTTACAAAGCGCATCTGGTGATTGATTTTTTAGTTGGTTTGTTAGCAATCAGTTCACCCTGGCTGTTTGGCTTCGCCGACAATGTCTTTTTGCGTAACACCTTTCTGGTGATTGGAGCCTTTGGTGTTTCGGCAGGGCTGCTCTCCAAACCAGAGGAAATGCCATTAAAGCAGGGTGACCGAAAAGACGGGGGAGTATGAGGGGGTTTGCCGCCAGCCCCTAGCTTCTAGATACGGGGACGCGAATAATGCGGGAAGCAGAGTATAGGAGGACTCGATATGACTACCACCAAACAAAAATTGACCTTTGAGGAGTACCTACGCTACGACGATGGGACAGACAAGCACTATGAGTTTGTGGGTGGAGAGGTAATCAAAGTGCCTCCTGAAAGCCCCTTAAACTCTAGAATCTCATTCTTCTTAGCACTTCAATTCGCTAAGTTCCTACCAGAAGAAAGAATCTGCCACAAAGATACAGAGATAGCTGTGTCAGGAAGTCAAATTCAAACACGATTACCAGATCTCATGATCTTATCAGAGGCACTTGTGACAATTTTGGGAGACTCGAACCGGGGCACGATCACGCTAGAAATGCCTCCACCAGATTTGATCATTGAAGTGGTATCGCCAGGGAAGACCAATGAGGATCGGGATTATCGTTTCAAGCGCACTGAGTATGCAGCTAGAGCAGTTGAGGAGTATTGGGCGATTGACCCAGAGGCAAGCAAAATAACGGTTTACACTTTGGTGTCTGGCTTCTTTGAGGCGGAAGAGTACACCGGGGAAAAGTTGATCAAATCGAGATTTGATCAACTACAGCTTACGGCGAAACAGGTTCTCACGCGCAAAATCTAAATTATGAACCACCATCTGGACGCAACTCACTTTGACCTAACTTCACCTCACCCGGAACTCATTGATGCTGTTAAAAAGGTCGTTGCTGGAAAACCTATAATTTTTCGACAGAATGGAAACAATATAGCCGCCATGATTTCAATAGAGGATCTGCATCTGCTGGAGCGCTTGATTGAAGAGGAAGAGGACCGTATTGATATTGCACAGTCTAAAGATATTTTGGCGGAAGTAAAGGAACAGGGAACCGTCCCATGGGGAAATATCAAGGCGAAGTTGGGGCTTTGAGCTGCCGATGAGAAAACTAATCATCAGGCTTGTATTAGTAGTAATGCTGTTTGGTGCGCTAACCCGCTATAGCCTCGCCGATCGCCCAAGCAATATCTCAACCTGCACTATAGCAACCCACTCTGTCAGTATCAGTGGCGGTACTCTATCTTACAACACAGTCGGCAACGGTCCAGCAATCGTTTTGCTCCACGGTTTATTTGCTGATAAGGAACAGTGGAATAGCATGATGTGTCGGCTCTGGGAGGCTGGTTACAGGACAATCGCCCCGGATTTACCCGGCTATGGAAACAGCAATGGTTTTACTCTGGTACAGTATGCCCTTGAGAATCAGGTGAAACTCATCCACGAGTTGATAAATGACCTGCGAATCGGCACCTTCGATCTTGCTGGAAGCTCAATGGGAGGTGCGATCGCCGCCCTTTACACGCAACATCATCCCCAGCAAGTGCGTAGCCTTGCCTTCATCGGGTCGCCCTTGGGTGTGATCGATTGGACAAGAAGTGTAAGAGAAGCCATCTACCAGGGCATCAATCCCTTTATACCGATTACCAAGGAACAGTTTGACCTGGAGATCAGCTTGCTTTTCGTGAACCCTCCAAAAATTCCTGGTTCTGTCAAAGCAGAGAAAGCCAAAGATTACCTTGCTCGCAACCGCCACTATCAACAGGTTTGGGATATCGTGAATCTTTACGATGACGCGCTTTGCCAAAGCCCGTCTATTCAAGCTCCAACCCTGATTATTTGGGGTGAAGATGACAAGATTTTCGACGTCAGTGGAGCCAGCAGACTGCAACGCTGTATTCCCAATAGCAAAATGCTCAAACTTCCCAAAGCAGGTCATCTGCTGTTAATAGAAAATGCCGAAGCTGCGGCTTCAACTTACGTTAACTTTTTGCAAAGCAACAACAGGGCAACTCAAAAAAATATTTAATACAAGCAACTCAAGCCAAAAGATTTCAAACGACTATGTTGGGTCCATCATCAAACGTTTACCCGTATGGTAGCGCAAAAGTTTTTGCAACACAACCATCTTTGAGTAGCTGCATAGTCAAGTGTCTGAAAGCTTTTGAGTGATTCTCTCTATCTGTAATCACTCACTACTGAAGTTATGTCTATTGCAAATCAAGCTAGACCGTTTAGTTTGCACTCTATACAGCTTCGCGCTTATCCATCCCAGGTGGTTGAAATGGGCAGGCTGGTAATCGGAACCCGAATAGTGCGCCGCGTGGCGAACGATTCTCTGCCCAAATTGTACCGCCATGAGCTGCGATAATTTGGCGAGATAAGTACAGCCCTAGCCCAGAGCCCTTAGCCTGACGATTGCTATGTCCCTGGTAAAACCGCTCAAATAAGTTCGGCAGTTCTTCTAGTGTAATCCCTAACCCAGTGTCGAGCACCTTGACGATTTGATAGCCAGAGTGGGACTCGAACACGACTTCCACCCTGCCGCCACGAAGAGAGTGGTTAATGCTATTCGTCAGTAAATTAGCGAAGACTCGCTGGAGTTGCAGAGCATCTCCGTTGACCCACACGGATCTACGGAAATCCGATTCTCCATAACCCAAACTAATATATACTTGGCGTGTCAAGGCTAAATCCGTCAGTGTAGCGATTGTCTCCTCAGCCACACATACTAAATCAATTGGTGCTAACTGTAATTTCAATCCTTCAGTATCATTTCGATACACATCCAGCACGGTTTCCACCAGTTGCAGGGTAGTCTGGTGACTACGTGCCATCGTTGCCAGTACTTTTTGCTGAGCTGATGTGACTACACCAAATTTCCCTTGCTGAAAAGCTTTCAGCGTCTCAATTGCTCCCAGAAGTGGTGTCTTCAGGTCATGAGTCAACGTCGAGGCAAAATCTTGGCGGACACTGGCTAACTGCTCTTGGGCTTGCAACCTTGCCTGCTGTTGAGTGAGCGCCTCTTCGTAGCGACGATTGCGATCGCTGAGGACTCCGGTTACAATCAATGCCAACACTGCGATCGCTCGACTAGCTACGGTTGAGGCTTTAAGCGGATAACCTCCTGGAACCCACAAATTCAGCATTGTCAAACTTGCTGCTATTATGGTGGTTTTAAACGTGGCGGCTCGGCTCAAGCGGGAGTTTGCCAACAAAATCGGTCCAGTGTAGAGATAACCAAACACATAGTTCGGCGGAGTAGAATACTCCAGCACTACAACTATCGCAAACAGGCCAATAATTAACCAAAGCGTGCTCAGGCGCGAGGTTTTGCTGGGTAAAACGGTCTTATCGGTCAACAATGGCAGCATCTAATTAGAGGGGCAAGCGATTGATTTTATTGTTAGAGCCAAGCACCACCATAGATGAACCTTTGTACAGTCGCATGCTGTGGCTGGGATTAACCTCAAGTTTGCCATCCTGATTGACCGCTAGCAGATTTAACCCATAGCAAGTGGATTCGATTTCTGCAATTCTCTTGGTAGTGAAAAAAAAAATCTCCGCGTTTTGAATTAGTGTCGCTAAAATGGCAGATGAGCATCAACTCAGACCCGGCTCAACTAACATAAGCTGCGAGTCCTCCTAGGTTTACCAACGCCTTACCAGAGCGCGTTTACACTACTTTTTTAGGATAATTTCTAGGTGATGAATATCACTCCTGCCCCCTACTGTAAGCACTGCCAATTCTACCACGGGGCCAATAGCGTCGTGTGTGGCCTTCATCCTTATGGTCCAGACAGCGAAACTTGTAGCGATTATGTTTCAAAGGTCAGTAGTCTGAACCAGGGAAAAATTAGTAGAGACAGCTGGAGTATCCGCCAATTCCACAACTGGAAAGGTTGGCAAAAGCTCCTGATGCTGGGGTTGCTGCTGGGGACTGTCGGCTCCTTTTGCGTGCTGAGTTGGCTCGCTACACATCCCACCAATCGAGCAACCAAGACGACCACCAAAAGTGGATTGGTCAGGTAGGTCTCACCGCTGGTGATTTACTGTACTAACAAGTCTGTGGAAATTAATTTTTTTTGAATTGCTACAGCTACAGCTTGAGTGCGATCGCGCACCTCTAGCTTGTGCAAAATGGCATGGACATGCACCCTGACCGTACCAGGAGCAATGTAGAGATTTTCCGCAATTTCTTGGTTAGTCTTTCCAGATGCCAGCAGTGCCAGAATCTCTTGCTCACGCCGCGTCAGTGGATTTACTAACCGCTCGGCAGTACCCGGTGAGCTGGCATCGGTCGTATTGCTCTCAAAAGTGGCCCGAATCTCTGTGGTTGCTGTTTGGTCCCACCATGAAGCTCCTGCTGCCACGGAGCGAATTGCTAAAAATAAAGCTTCTGCTGCAATTCCTTTCAAGCAGTAGCCTTGAGCCCCCACTTCAATTAACCGAGCGATCAAGGACTTCTCGGAACGAGAAGTCAACACTAAAATAGGTAGGTTTGGGTGTTGCTGCTTGATTTGGCGACAAGCCTCAATCCCCCCAATCCCTGGCAAACCTACATCTAACAAGACAATATCGAGTGGATGTCGAGCAGCCAATTCCACCGCCTTCTCGCCATCTTCAGCCTCGGCGACGATTTCAATTCCCTCCTCCTGTTGCAATCTCATGCGCAGGCCAAGCCGAAACAGTTCATCGTCTTCAACCAGTAAAATCCGCAGCTTTGCAGGTAGCATCTGACACAGTTAAAAATTGTTAAAATAGGTAGGCTGGTAATCGGAATCCGAATAATGCGCCACACGACGAAAGATTCTCTGCCCAAATTGTACCGCCATGAGCTGCGATAATTTGGCAAATCAACAAGGTCCGAATTCATAGGAAAAGGCAAGCCTAATTCCCCACATGAGCAAGCTGGTTTAATGCCCGCAACACTGACTGGTACCGCGCCTGAACCTCCTTTCGATCTAATTCCTCTGCTAACCCCTCTTGACTCCCGCGTTCGATCATGGTGGCATGACGCAGCAGAGCCATCCGGCTCATTTCGTTGTGGGTGTGTTTAGCGATCACTTCGATCGCATCCAGCAAGCGGATGGTTACCGCCGCGTCTGAGCGCCCATACTGTCGAATCTGGTGAAAGGCATCGTCGGCTAGACCCGCAAACGTGACTGGATTAGTGATCAGGCGGAGGTTGCCGTCATCATCGTAAACGTAGGGGGATGGGAGATCTCTTTCAGCCAGGCGGCAGAGGGCTGCACACAGCAGGTCGATACACCCGATCGCCGTGAATGGATCGTTAATAGCAGGGGACAAAGAACGAATGGCGATCTCGACTAGGTGCTTGATGGAAAACTCCACGTCCTGGTGCGCAGTGCGTTGTTTGCCCAAAAGGAACGCGTCGTTGATTTGCCTGATCAGCTTTTGATTGACCTGTTCCCCAGGCCAGACTAACACAAGCTCTGTTCCTTGGACGAGAAATTTGCCTGCACGCTTTTTGGCACGCAGGAGGAGGTCATTTGACTTGGCAATCCGCATCAATAGGTCATCATCAATGGCTTGAATATAACCACTGCCAGCTGCCGGAATTGGGGAAGCTTCCTGGTCAAAACCTGATGGGATTTCCACAACCCACCGCGGCTTGTGCTTTGGCAAACCAAGCAACTTCAGGGGGAATAGTTCATCAATGGAATCGTTCAGTTCGGTGCCGATCTTCCCAATGATGTTCCAGGCGTGAATTGAGGTTGACGCATGATGGATAAAATAGATCAGCACGCCGGTGCTTATGATCGTTAACACAATGGCCACCGTGAGCGAAATCTCCGGCACAAACGGGTGATCTTGGGCGCTACGGATAGTTCGCAGCACAATCAAGCAGTAGATGAACGTAGCGATGAACGTGCCCAGCACGAACTGATAGCTCCTGTCCACCATAAAGTTACGCAGCACTCTAGGACCGAACTGTTGGGAAGCTAAGGTGAGGGCAACGAGTGTGACTGAGAAGGCAGTCACAGCAACGGTCATCATCGAGCCAGCGACGGTTGAAAGCAGCGTCAGCGCACTATCTGCGCCGCCATGGAAAATGTGAATCCAGCCCAATTTCGCCAATGGTCCAGACTTACCTGCTTGGTCAAGCCTAGGCAGGGCGATCGCCAGCCACATCGCCAAAACCATCATAAGTATCGGCACAAACCAGTAGCTGGAGCGGAGTGAGTGCCGAATTTTGATCAGCTTGAGCTTGTTCATCGTTTCGTTTTTGGTTGCATCACGTACTTTATAGGGGCGTATGTCATACTTCCTTACAGTTTAGATGGCAGGAATAAATTGATTTGGTATCATCTGCCCATCATCTGCCCCCGTCCGTGTTTGAAGTCAGCTCCTCATATTTTCTAGACAGTTTCTTAGTCGTGCCGCAATTTGAGGATGTTTGAAAATCCTCCCCGAGCCAATTTTTCGGCTGATACTGGCAGTGTTTAGTTACGATTTGATTAGCTTTTTAGTGCCTTGTGAGGCTGGCTATAACCCCCGTTTACCGCCACAGTTTACCTTTCAAAACACGCTCTAAGCGATTTTGATTAATAGGTTTTTCCAAGCTTCTCCGACACCTGGATCAGCAATTTTTTTGCAGCTTAGCCATGCCCCATGGACTACTGTTCTTGATTCCTATTTGCTTCGTTCTTTTTAAGGCAATTGTCATGTTGATTCTTGCGTCTATCTCCCATGTGGCACGAGATTAGAAGAGATTAGTAACCATTAACTACTGTAAGCAATTTTCCTGTAAAAAATGTCGATTCTTTACAAACAACCCTGATTTCAAGATGCAACGCTACTCAGAAGCCCTCTCAGCAGCTGGAGCAACAGGATCGCCAATATTGGGGAAATGTCAATAGTACCACCCAGCGGCGGAATGATTGAGCGGAACACTTTGAGATAGGGGTCTGTCAACTGACTCAAAACCGAAAATGGTGGAGCCAACCAGTTGATATTCGGGAACCAGGTCAGGAGAACCCGAATAATGATCATATACGAATAAATGGTTATAAAAGTAACCAATGTTCTTGTCAGCAGCGCAACCGAGTTACTCATAAAAGTGAATTCCTGCTAAGTTAAAATGGCAATAAGGACTTGAATTTGATTTACTCGATCTCAGTCCTTTTCAGTATACAATCCCATCGGGATGTAAGGCAGGGTTAGCGCGCCTCAAACCCTATTGACAAAAGGACTTGCTTGAGCCGTGATGTGACCTGAAACAAAGTGGTACTATCCGAGCTAGGGTAAGATTTTATCCATCTAACTGCAACTTGACTT
>JAABUX010001336.1_pt1 | contig 37707 bp, 44 predicted proteins | sample 5561851 | NCBI WGS metagenome assembly JAABUX01 (sample SAMN10711883, study PRJNA513361) | rock metagenome | isolation source: Antarctica rocks | place: Antarctica: Victoria Land, Richard Nunatak red sandstone | collected 2016-01-03 | reverse complement strand
AGAACGTCGTGAGACAGTTCGGTCCCTATCCGCCGTGGGCGTAGGAGATTTGAAGAGCGTCGACTCTAGTACGAGAGGACCGAGTCGAACGAACCGCTGGTGAACCGGTTGTCCCGCCAGGGGCATAGCCGGGTAGCTACGTTCGGACCAGATAAGCGCTGAAGGCATATAAGCGCGAAACTGACTCTAAGATGAGATCTCAATCCCGCAAGGGTTAAGGGTCGTGGGAGACTACCACGTTGATAGGCCGGAGGTGGAAGGCGAGCAATCGCTGGAGCTAACCGGTACTAATAGCCCGAACACTTTATTACGCTTCGCTGTCGTTTGGCACTGAAAGTTCTTCATTATACAGCTTTCCGACCCGTCTATTTGAGCCCAGGCTCTTAGCCGGTTCGGGATCAGATTTCTGGCGCCGATAGCGGTGGGGTTCCACCCGTTCCCATCCCGAACACGGCAGTTAAGACCACCAGCGCCGATGGTAGTCGGTCCGCAGGGACCCTCGAGAGTAGGACAGCGCCAGATTAGAGTATGAAGCCCGTCCGGCGATCGCCGGCGGGCTTTTTACGTTTCTGCTGCGGGAGAAGCGGACGGCCGATTTTGCCGAATGAAGGTCGCTGTATCCAGCAACGTGTAGCGGTGTGTCGATTCGTGAGAGAAGGGACCCTCACGCTCAATCGTTCGGGTGGCTCTTCCGCGTCTCAACGTCTTGTGTGCTTCTAATTATCTTGCGCCGCAAGTTGTTCTCGGAAGAGGTCACGATGATGAGGCCGCGATTGCGCAAGGCGCGATCGAGATGTTGAATACCGCTTACGTAACCGCGCTCGTCCGTGGTGACGCGCTGGCCTCTGCAGCGTTGGTCGCCAATGATGGCATCTCGATGCCGGAGCATGCTGCGCCGGTTCGCGGGGGCGTCGCAATCGTGGCAGCGATGAGGAGAGGGTCTTCGCTTAACCAAGCTGTTCAGAAAGGCCGCTTGCGTTCGGCCAAGATGCGCGTCGTCGGGGACGCGGCCTATGATGGCACGTATCGGTTCATCGTAGAGATCGTGGGCGCGGCCCGTACGCTTTCTGGACCGTACACGGTCGTCAGGCGACGCCTCGATGGTGCTTGGAAGATCGCGCTCGAATTAAGCGAGGCGCTGGCGCCGTTGGAACGAATCGTGGTATCGAGCATCGTTACGATGCGAATGCGAAGCTATTCTTTCCGGCGGCTTTGGTCACGTAAAGCGCGCGATCGGCCGCCGCGAGCAGCGTGCCGGCATCGACGGCATCTTTTGGATACGTCGCCGCACCGAGCGAGCACGAAAGACCGTTCGCACGCAATTCGCGTGACAGTCGCGAAACGAGGATCCGGGCGCGGGTCGCGTCGACGTTGGGAAGGAGTACCACGAACTCATCGCCGGCGTAGCGACCGACGACATCGTGCGCTCGCGAACAGCGCGTAAGCGTTTCGGCGAGCTTGCGTAAGACGCTGTCGCCATGCGCGTGTCCGAAGGCGTCGTTGATCTTCTTGAAATCGTCTACATCGATCATCACGTACGCGAGCGATGAGGCGTCGAGCCGGCAAGCATCGATTTCGGCTAATAGTCGTTCGGCAAAGGCTCGCCGGTTGAAGAGCCCCGTTAGCGGATCGCGCATGGCAAGTTCTTGCGTCCGCGCGAAGAGGACGCTGTTGTCGATGGCGACGGACGTGATCGTCGTTAACGAATGCACGAGACGGACTTCCCACTCGCGCGGCTCGCGGCTCGGGTGATCGTCCACGTACAACAGCCCGATCGTGCCTTCCGAATTGGAAAGCGCGCTGAGCGCGTACCAGCGTCTCACGTCGACGAACGGCGCCGAGAGGTCGCCCGCGAAACCGACGCCGTCGCCGACCTCGCGTCGTAAGAGCGCGAGCGCCGAACTGCCCGGTCGCGTGTCGATCACTTCGACGCTGCTTTCGACGCCGTCGCTCCCGTCGAGTTGCCACTGGGCTTCGATTCCGCGATTGCGATCGATGCGAAAATACATCGCCCGCCGAAACCCGAGCGGGTCGCGTGCGGCGCGCAGCATGTCCGCGATCGCCTGATCGGGCGTTCGGGCCACGGCGATCGCCGTGACGGCGGATTGAAGCGCGACGAGCAGCTGCGACTGCTCGCGCGCGTCCGCACGCTCGCGTTCCAGTTCGACGATTCGGTCGTTGAGCGAGCGAAGCTCGGCTCCGTCCGACACACGTGCGTTCATGAGCGTCGCCGGTACGCGGCGCCGGGCAGCTCTTTGATCTCGTCGGGATACAGCGAGGCCGTGCGCGCTGAAGCGAGATCGATGTCACCCGAGGCAACGAGCTCGGCCAGATGTGCTTCGAGCGTCTGCATCCCTTCTTTCCGTCCGCTCGCGATCGCGCCACGCAGTTGATGCGTGGCGCCGTCGCGGACGAGTCGCCGGATCGCTTCGCTCGCGACCATTACTTCGGCGGCTGCGCGTAAGCCGCTCCCGTCGCGCAGCGGTAAGAGCCGCAACCCCACGAGCGCGCGGAGTGAGTCGGCGAGCCGGACGCGCGCGTTCTCTTGCTCCGCCGATGGAAAGAGCCCGATGATCCGGTTGATGGCTTGCGGGGTTTCGGAGGGCGTATGCAGCGCGGCGAAGACCACGTGGCCGGTTTCGGCGGCTTGCAAACAGGCCGTGACGGTTTCGACGCCGCGCAATTCGCCGATGAAGAGCACATCGGGGTCTGCACGCAACGAACCGCGAACGCCTTCGGCAAAGCTCGGAACGTCGCGACCCACTTCATACTGCGTAACTACGGACCTTAACCATCGATGCTGGTATTCTATCGGATCTTCGAATGTCATGATGTGTTTGGGAGACGTTGCGTTGATACGGTCGAGGATCGAGGCGATCGTCGTAGACTTCCCCGAGCCCGTCGGGCCGGCCACGAGCACGAGACCAGAACGTAGCTCCGCGAAGCTCTCGATGATTTCGGGAAGACGCAAGTCGGCGAGTTCCGGAATCGATCGCGCGAGCAGGCGAATGGCGACGCGCGCACCGGCTTTTCCGCGCGATGCGTGGATGCGGATCGCGCCGACGCGGTCATCGGCGTACACCGCATCGGCGATCCCGAGCTTTTCTAGTCGGGTGCGCGCGACACGATCGATTGTTTCGTTTAAGAATGCTGCGATTTCCGAAGGCAGCGGCGGCGGCTCGCCGATCTGTTCGATTCGCGTGTAGATACGATAGGCCGCGCCCTGACCGGGCTCCAGGTGCAGGTCGGAGGCCTGGCGCGCGCGCCCGCGTTCGAGCAGTTCGAATATTCGTTCCGCCATTGCGTGCGGCGCAATATCGACTGCGTTCATTCGACCACGCCGGCGAGCAGTCCGAGGATGGCGTCGAGGCGCGCGGGCTCGACGTGCGGTGCGAGCTTTGCGACGTAATCGTCACGATCGAGCGAGTCGACATAGGCGAGTGCCGCACGCGCCGCGATCGCGTCGAGTCGATCCGTGAGCGCACAGCGCAGCGCGTCGCGATCGCCGGTACGAGCCACGATGTCGACGGCGAGGGAACGCTCGTCGTCGGATCCCGCACGTAGCGCGTCGAGAACGATCTCACGGGTCGAGTCGTCGATCGTCGTGCGTCCGAGCGCCCGAAGCGCGAGGCTTCGGCCTTCGCAATCTTCTTCGCGATACGCGACACGTAGCGCGTGCGTCGCGTCGTCGTCGGCGCTTCGCGAGAGTTCGACGAGCGCGGCGTGTCGCGTGCTTCGGTCGCGCACGAGCGCGCCCGCATCGACGGTTACGCTTGGCGCTAGGAGCGTGGGCCATGAGACCGTGGCGGTCTGCGGCCGCAACGGAAGCCGCGTGAGGGGCACCACGCGCTCGACGGTCGGACGGTGCGCGCGAACGACGAGCGGCGCGGGGTCGTCGGATGCCGTGCGATCGACGAGCGGCGCTTGCAACGCCACGATCGATGCGGGCACGTCGACCGTTTCCGTCTCCGTTTCCGACTGTGCGACGATCGTTGCGATTCGAGATGCCGGCTCTCGATGCGTCGCCTCACCCGTCGCGGACGCTTGCGTTCTCAGCACGGCGCGCTGCAAGACGCTTGCGAACGTCGTTGCCGCCGGAGCGCTGTCTTCGTCTCGCGTCGGGTGCTCCTGGCTTGCGACGTCGACGACTTCCGCAGTCGCTTCGCATGCTCGCGACGCCGTGATGCGTGCTGGCGAACCAATGCCGAGCACGCGCGCGATCGTCGTCGCGAGCGACGTGACGTAAGCGCGCCCATCCAAACGGTCGGGCGACGGCAGTGCTGGTGGCGACGGTCGCGCGAGGACGTCGAGAGCGGCGTTTCGCGCCGCTTCGTCGCGCTCGTCGTCGGTCGACGCAGGCCCGTCAGGGACGTGGTCCACTTCCGGTGCGTCATGCGCGATCGCGCGATCGCCGTCGATCACGGAGAACTCCGTGCGCAGCGGGGCGGCACCCGCGAGCGTCGCGCGTTTCCCGCGTCGATCGTCACGCAACGGCATGAGTAAGGCCGTTCCGAGCGCGACGGTCGCGAGCGTCGGGAGGGCGAGTTGTTCGATCGGCATAGCTCACGATATCCTTACGCGACGACTGCGTCGCCGAACGTCTCGCCTAGGGTGCCGACGAGTTGCCAGAGCCGGTCGTCGAGCGAATGATTCGGCTGCGTCATCGCACCGAGACGCACGGCTTCGGCGGACTGCGCCGTCTGCGCGAACACGTCGATGAGCGTTCGACGGTATGCGACGAGTCGAGCGCGCAAGTCGGGGTGGGTTGCGAATGAGGCGATGAGGATCGGCAAGAGTGATTCCACACTTGCCGGCGCGCGCGAGAGGTCGTCGCGCACGACGCGACCCACGGTCCACGTGTCATCAATCGGTTCGGCTTCTGCGCCGAGGTCATCCGTAACGAACGGTTCGATCGCTTCGCGAATGCCAGCGAGCGCGCGCGCCACAGGCGGGCTGTCGATCGACTCGAGCCAGTCCGGCGTGACGGTAAAATTCGGCATGAACGCAGCGAGCATCGGGCGCCCGAGCGTTTCGACCGATGCCGCGCGCAACGCGTGGACGTGACGCATCGCCTCGAGTTCGCTAGCCGAATCGCTAAACGCGATGCGATCGGGAACGAGCAAACGCATCGCTAAGACGTGACGGTACCAGCCGAGTCGTTCGACGGTGAACAATTTGTCGACGACGGTCACGAAACGCCGGACCCGTTCGGACGTCCAGTGTAAATGCACCGTTACCCCGCCGAGCGGTAAGATGGATGGAGCCCGCACCGGCGTCCCACGCTCGACGAACGCGAGCGGAACCTTCGCTTCGTTCGCAACGACCGGTTCATCACGCATCGGCTCGGCTTCGACGGGCGCATTCCAGACGATTGCAGACCTTTCGGCGGCGCGGACCGGTGCCTCGGTTAGCGGTTGCGCATCCGCCGCTATCGCACGTACCGTCGCGCTTACCGATTCGGGAGGATACGTCCGCGGCGCGGAGACGGCCGGCGGCGCCTCCTCGTCGATTGCCGGCGCGTATTCGAGCATTCGTGCGATCGTGGGATCAACGAACGATAGCGTGAGCGTCGCGCCGACGCGATAAGGTCCGGCGGCGCGAATGACGCGTGCCGAAATCGACTCCGGAACGACAGCGGCTTCGGGCGTTTCGTAGACGCTGGTCACGGCTCCATGCGAGACGAGACGCCCGACGGTCGGCTCGACGAAAGCGAGCGAAATGACGTCGCCCATGCGATACGGACCACCCGGCGAGAGCACGGCAAGCACGGCTAAGTGCGGTAACGTCGGCATCGTACGCATTACAGCGACCTCACGCCGGCGGGCGCATCGGCCTTGTTCGCGTCGCCGTCACCGACCAGATGGGGCGTGATGAGAAAGACGACTTCGTCTCGATTGTGCGAGCGCTGCCGATTGCGGAAGAGTTCGCCGATGAACGGAAGATCGCCCAGGAACGGCACCTTCGTGAGCGTTCGGACGTCGACGTCGGAGAAGAGGCCCGCGATCACGATCGTCTCACCGTCGCGCACGCGGAGCGTCGATTGGGCTTTACGCGTCGTGACGACGGGGAAGCCATTGATGAAATCGTTGACCTGACTGTAGTCGGTCTCGAGATCGGTCGTGATGGCGCCGTCGCTGCCGATCGTCGGCGTGACGTTGAGGTTCACGCCGACGTTGATGAATTGAACTTGTTGCGTGCCGGTGCGCGCGTCGAAGTACACGATGGGATATTGCGAGCCCACGAGTAAGGACGCGGGAAGGTTGTTGAGCGACGAGATGGTCGGACGCGCGAGGATTTTACCCTCACCCTTCGTGACGAGCGCGTTGAGTTGTGCGTTTATCTGCAGCGAGTTGCGCACGAAGGACGTCGCATACGACCCGTTCGGCGTCGTCGTTCCACCGCCGAAGAGAAAGCCGATGTTGCTCGTGTCGCTCGGCGTGAGATCGGTGACGCGCACGTCGTACCGAACCTGCTGCCCCGGGCGATCGATATTTGCAACGAGCGCCTGCGTTTGAGCGACGAAGTCGCTCGTGCCCGTGACGATGAGCTGGTTCTGCAGGTCTGCCGCGTAAATGCTCTGCGGTGCCACGATCGTCAGCGCGGTCTGCAACGCTTTTAGCGCGTCGCTCGCCTTGACGTAGTGCATCCGAATGGCGGTATTTTGCGTCGTGGACGCGGCGTCGAACGATGCGATCGTCGTACGCGCACGGTCGATCGCGTCGGACGAGCCCGTCACGAGCACCGTTGCGGTTCGCTTGTCCGCGACGACGAGCGTGCCTTTCGGTAAGGCGTCCGCGAGACTCTTGGCGACATCGTCGGCGGGTGCGTTCTTGATCGCGAACGCCTGATGCCGCGTGCCGCCGGGTCCGCCGCTGGGGTAGCGGCGATTCATCGTTTCGGTCGTGCCCAGATAGATGACGTTGCCGACGCGTACGGTTTGGAGATCGTTCGCGCGCGCTAGCGTTTGCAGCGCCTGGTCGAAGGTTACGCGCTGCAGACGTAGCGTGACGTTGTGGTGGGCGACCGAGGAATCGACGACGACGTTGATCGCGGCTTGCGTCGAAAGCAAGCGCACCGCATCGTAGATATCGAGTTCGCGCACGTCGAGCGAAATCGCCGCGCTCGCACGCACGAGAACGGGCGCGCCGAGGCCGAGCGTCGTCAGAGCGAGTATCGCGCCGACGCGTGCGGCGAGACGCAAGAACGGAAGGTAGGTTGGAGACATCGCGATCCTCACGGACGACGTGCGGGCGGTGCGTAGGGGTACGCTTCGGGATACGGGGTCGGTGCCGACGGATCGAACGTCGGATTCGTACCGACGGGAACGCCGCGTTGATTGACGGTCGGCAACGGTCCCGGCGTAGGAAACGAACCGGTCGCCGACGGCGCGGGACTTGCCACCGTGGCCGGATTCGTGCCGGCCGGTGGCGCGAGCGGCGCCTCGGCGCGCGTTCCCAGGAGCAGCTTGCGAAGATCGTCGAGTTTGATCGTCACGCCCCCCGCCGCGCGCACCGGTGCGGGCCGCACTTCGAAATTGCCGAGAAGATCGAGCCGTGAGCCGTCGGCGAACGCGAGCCCGCGCAGATCGATCTTTGCGACGCGCCGGTCGCCGAGTCGATCGCCGATTCGCACGATATCCATCATCGTGCCGTTGGCGACGTAGGCGACGGGATTCGGTCCGGTAATCGTCGCGCGCACGACGAGCGTCAACGGCGCCTCCTGCGGGCGTGCGTCGATGCCGGCTGGTAGTGCGCCCGCGATATCGGGAACCGTGCCGCCGGGCGCGGGGCCGCCGACCGCGGACGCGCTCGCATCGGCGTTGTAGGGTCGATCGCGACTCGGCGCATCGCCGCCAGCGTCGCGCGGTGCGGGCGCCCCGGCGAACGGATCGCGCCGAATGATCGCGTTCACGCGCGGCGGTGCCGAACGCGGTGCGATCGTGAGCGACGGCATCGGCGTGCCCGCGATCCCTTGGGCGTCGAGGCGATCGCCGACGCCGGAAAACCACGCGAGGTAACTTGACGCGGAAAAGAAAAGCGCCAGGGACCGTTGGCGTCGCGTCAACGCGATCATCGCGGAACTCCGGTCACCGATGTTGCTTGTGCCGCGTGCTGCGGTTCGTAGATGACGAGTGGAACCGTCGCCACGATCGCGTCACCGTCGCGCCGCAGGTTCGGCTCGCGCACTTCGACGATCTCCGAACCCGTCGAGAGATCCGCGATCGTCCCCAGGAGCGTTCGATACGTTCCACGCAGGCCGATCGAAACGCGGGCGCGAGAGAAAGGCACGCCCGTCGCGCCGGCATCGGTCGACTCGGCATCTTGCGTGACGTTCGTGTCCACGAGCTGGACGTGGTGGCGATGGACCGTCGTTGCGAGTTCGCGAACGAAGACGGCTTCGGGGTTTGCCGCAAAAAGCGACGCATAGCGCTGCGCGAGTCGTGCGCGTTCGCCCCGAAGCGCGGTGGCCTCTGCGAACGCTTCATCGTCGGAACGTAGTTCGTTACGTCCGTCGTCGATGCGGGCTTGTAACGCGTCGATCTGCGGAGTGTAATTTGCGTAGACGAGAGCGACCGCAAGCACGGTCAACGCGAGGGCCGCGATACGGATCAGTCGTGAGATGTCGATGCGCGGTTGCGTCATGGCGAGATCGTGGTCGCCGCGCGTGGATGCGGCGAGAGACGTACCGTCACGGTGTTCGCGGCGTCGGCGGCCGCCGTGATGGCGACGCGGGCCGTGAAGCGGACGGTGCCTTCGCGTTCGCGGTTGTCGATATTGACCAAGGTCGCGGCGGAGCTAGGCATCGCACGGCCGAGCGAGAGCATCGTGCTGCCGAGTTGATCGACCGACCGTGCGCCCCCGACGACGTCGTAGCCCGCGGTCTGATGTTCGAGGGACGTGAGCCAGACACTCGGGGGAACGCTGTTGCCGATGCGTGCGAGCGCGATCGCCGCGTCGGCGCCGCTGCGGCGATACGCCTGCGCCTCGCGTGCGAAACTCTGATATCGCGCGACCTCCAGCGCGAGCGCCTTGATCTGCGCGCGCATCGGCGCGTGCGAGGCAACGATGCGATCTTGTTCGTCCGCCGCCGCTTCGAGCCGCGCGACGCGCAGCGATTCGATGCCGATCCCTGCGAGTGCGACGATCGCCACGATCGCGAGCGCGAAGAGCGCCTGGCGTAAATATTCGGCATCGACGTCGATTCCGGCGAAGCCGACGCGTTCTTTGGGACGTGGGAGCAGATTGGCGCGCATCATGCGGATACGAGCCCCCGCGGAGCGATCGACCAAGATGCGAGGCCATAGGCGAACGTCCACGTCGGAGATTCGACACCGCCGAGGACGACCGGGCCGATCGAATAACCGTCGCTGCGCAAGAGTTCCTCCATCGATTCGTAGCGGAAGCGCGTGCCCAAGATTGCGAGTCGTTGCACGTCGGCGTGACCGTCACGCCGCGCGTCGACGAGCGCCGCACGCACGTTCGAGGCGAGCCGGTCGTCGATGAGCCGCGGTGGGAAGAGATGCGTGATCCCGACCGGCTCGCCGAAAATGATCAGCGCCGCGCGATCGTTCATGCAGTCCAGTACCGCGTCGCCCCGGGAACGGCGCGGCGCCAAGCGCACGCGGGTACGTCGACGGCCACGGGCCGAATACCGGCGGCGCGTGCGATCGCGACGATGCGCTCGATCGTACTATTGCGCGCGATCGAGAGCAGCATCTCTTCCGTCTTGCCGGGAATCGGATCGAGCGCGACCAGGCGCTCGGAGATCGGCCAATCGACGATCGTGTCGGCTTCGAGCGCCGCAGCGCGGTCGGCTTCGCTGCGACGCATCTTCGGTGGGCGCCGGAACGTGCGCGTTACGACTTCGCCCGGCGGGGCCGCGAGGATACAGCGCCGTTCTTTCGTTGCGAGCGAACCGACGATCGTACGCAACGTGTCGGCGATCTTTCGATCGAGCGTTTCGTCGTCGCCGCTCGGAACCGCCAGCGTGTGCGTCTCGCGCACGACGAATCCATCGGCCGCCGCGTCGCTCGCGACGATCGAGACGAACTCGGCATTCACGTCGACTCCCAGCGGCAGCGTCGCCGTGCGTGTGCCGGCCACGCCTACATCCCCAATCGGCGAACGATCGGATCGCCGAAAGCGAGTGCGAACGTGCTGCCGACCGCGAGGTGTGGGCCGAATCGTACTTCGGCGCCGCGTGAGAACGCGCCACGGAGTCGGGCGGCGACCAAACCGCTCGCACACGCGACGACGATGACGACGAGCGACTCGAAGGGTCCGAACGCCGCGCCGATCGCATACATCGCCTTCACGTCGCCGAGCCCCATCGCACGACCGCGCGTCGCCACGACGATCGTTCCGAAAATACCGACGAGCAGCGTCACGCCGAACGCGGCGCTCGTCGCGTTGCCCAGGGCGATCGCAAGGACAGCAACGACGCCCGCTGCCGGACGCGTGACCGCATCGAACAGCAAGCCCGTACGCGCATCTGCTCCGCCGGCGACGACGAGCGCGATGCACGCCGCCCCACATGCCGCCGCCGTCGGTGCCGGACGCACCACGGCGGCGAGCCCCGCCACCGCAACGGCGATCGCGAGGTCGCGCCAAGGGCTCGGCAATGCTCGCCCGCGGACGGCGTTACGTTCCGCCCTTCGCGCGAGAAGGAGCGCGAGCATACACCACGCGCCCAAGAACACGAACGTCGCAAGCGTCGGCAGCATCGGTTAATCCCCGTAAAATCCGTCTTGGGGATCGTAGTTGACCGTCTTGCAGGTCGTCGCGCACAACGCGGTCGTGGTGCCGCCCTTCCCCTTGGGTAAATTTTGCAATGTCGTTGGATCGTACGCTCCGGGATCCGTGAGCGTATACGACGCCGGGGCGCCGCCAGCCGTTGCCGCCGTAAGCGCGTACGCGTAGGGTTGGCGCGTAAGCGCGTTCGCGGGCGTCGACATGAGATACGGATTGCTCGCGCCGCCGAACAACGTCGGATTGACCGATCCGCTCGCCGGATAGCCCTGGTTGTCGCCGTAATAGAGCTCGAGTGCGGTCGCGATCTGCTTCATGTTCGCTTCGGTTTGCGAGACGGCGGCTTGTGCGCGCGCGTGCACGAAGTTCGGAATCACGACCGCGGCGAGCAACGCGATGATCGCAACGACGACCATCAACTCGACGAGCGTAAAGCCGGCCTGAGACGACTCGTCTGCGTCGACACGGTCCTGGACGGATGAAATTGAAGTCACGACGGTCTCCTTACCGATCTTAGTGAATCGACGTACTGAGCGTGGAGAGGGGAACGTAAACGACGTAGACGATGATCGCGACGACCGCGCCGAGCCCGAGCGTGACGGCCGTTTGAATGACGGTCGGCAAAGCCGACAGCAGCGACTCGACGTCTTCCTCGTAGTACTCCGCGATCTTGACGAGCATCGCGGGAATGTTGCCGGCCGAACCGCCGATGCGCACGAAGCCTAGGACGAGCGGCGGAAATTGTCCCGACGATGCGAGCGCCTCCTCGAGCGACGACGAGAGACCGCCCTCTATTCGTTCGCGCGCCGTTTCGATCGCCGATGCGTAGATCGGGCTTTCGGCGATTGGCACGGCGACCTCGAGCGCGCGTACTTGGTTGACGCCCGATTGCAAGAGCGTCGCGATCACGCGGCACAACCGCGCGATCGTCGTCTTGCGAATCGCGTCGCCGAGCAGCGGCACGCGTAAGCGCAGCGCGTCGAAGGCGAGCGCGCCTTCGCGCGTCTGCAACGTTCGGGTCAGGGTCGCGACCCCGATGGCGATCGCGACCGCCAGCGGGACGATGATGAAGACGTTGGTCGCGACGCTCGTCAGCGCTAAGAGCCATATCATCAGCGGCGAGAGCTCCACGCCGAAGCTCGAAAACAGCTTGGCGAACTGCGGGATCACGATGATGAAGAGGTAGAGCGAGATGACGAGCGCGGCGACGACGACCAGCGCCGGATAAAAGAGCGCGGCGGAGAGTTTCTTGCGGAGCCGCTCGTCGCGTTCGAGAAACGTCGCGAGCCGATCGAAGACTTCTTCACGATTGCCCGCTTCCTCGCCGGCCGCCACCATGGCGACTTCGAGGTCGCTAAACTCGTCGGGCCGGTGCGACATCGCGGCCCACAGTTTCTCGCCGCCGCGTTCGACGTCGGAACGAATGCTCGCGAGCGCATCGCGCATGCGCGGCGTACGCGCCTGATCGATTAGGAGCGCGAACGATGCCGAAAAATCGACTCCCGCCTGCTCCAGCGCCGCATAGGCGCGGAAGAACGCAAGACGCTCGTTCGGTTTCGACCGCGCGAACAGTCGCGCGAGGGAAAACGTCGTGGTCGTGGCTTCGAGTTTCGAAGGAATGAGCATCCGCTCGCGCAGCGTCGCGAGCGCGGTCGGGCGGTCGATGGCGCGCATAGTGCCGGCGACCGCTTCACCGCTCGGCGTGCGCGCACGATACGCGAACGTCATCGACATCGTTAACGAATCCCCGCCATCACGCGGATCTGCTCGGGATAGTCCGATGCCGCGATGGCTGCCTCATGGGTGATGAGCCGTTCGTTGACCATGCGCGAGAGATCCATCTCGAGCGTCTGCATGCCGTCCTTGCGCGAGGTCTCGATCGTGTTGCGGATCTGGATCGTCTTTTCCGGCGACATCAGTTGCGAGCGGATCGCCGATGAGTTGAGCAAGATCTCGCAGGCAGGTCTGCGGCCGCGACCGCTCGCGTCGGGGATGAGGCGCATGGAAACGATCGCCTGCAGCGATTGCGCGAGCTGCATGCGCGCTTGTTCCTGACGCGCGCCGTCGAAGACGCCGACGATGCGTTGCACGGTCTCGGCCGCCTCCGACGTATGCAGCGTCGAGAAGACGAGATGGCCCGTTTCGCTCGCGGCCAAACACGCCGACATCACGTCGGGATCGCGGAGTTCGCCGATGAGGATGACGTCGGGATCGGCGCGCAACACGCCACGTAGCGACTCCGCATACGAACTGACGTCGCGACCGATCTCGCGTTGACGGATGAGGGACCGTTTGCTGCGATGGCGATACTCGATGGGATCTTCGACGGTTACGATGTGGCGTTCGTAGCGCTTGTTGATTTCGTTGACGAGACCGGCGAGCGCGGTCGACTTTCCCGAGCCCGTCGGACCCGTGAAGAGCACGAGGCCCGTGGAAAAATCGGCGAACGTCGAGACGATCGCCGGCAGCATGAGCGACTCGAGGTCGGGTACGCCGTCGCGCAAGAGACGAAGCGAGAGCGCGAGGCCGTTTTCGCCGCGAAATGCGTGCACGCGAATCGCTCCAAAGCTCGGATGTTGCAGTGCGCCGTCCGCCGATCCGTGCGCGCCCGTGAGCCGTTCGTATTCGGGTTTGCTGAGATAGGTCTCGCAGAACGCGCGCACGGATTCGGGATCGGTCACCGGAAGGTTCATGCGCTGCATCGCGCCGTCGACGCGATGCCAGGGCGGCTCGTTTCCCTCGATGTGAATGTCCGAGGTACTGGCGGCGTGAGCGCTCTCGCGCGACGCGCGGATCGCGTCTTCGATGTCGACTAGCATCGCTTACTCCGCATCGTCGTACGAGAGGTGTCGCAAGATTTCGCCTTCCGACGTCGCGCCGGATGCCACGTGGCGCAACGCATCGACGATCATCGGTTTGTAGCCGACGCCGTAGGCAATTTTTCCGAGCTGCGTCGGCGTATCGCCGCGTTCGATCGCCGCGGCAAGCTCGGGTTTGATATCGAGCACTTCGAAAGCGCCCACGCGTCCTTGGAAGCCGCTGAATCCACAGGCTTCGCAACCGTGCGCGTCCCACGCATCCGCACCGAGCGCGAATCCGTACCGTCGTGCGACGGCGAGCGCCTGCGACGAAGCGTTCGTCTTGATCTTGCAGCGACGGCACAACATGCGGATCAAGCGCTGCGAGACTGCGAGCGTGAGCGACGACGCGAGCGTCGAGCGGTTCGCACCGAGTTCGGCGAGCCGAGCGGCGACGCGAAGCGCGTCGCGCGCGTGGAGCGTCGTCACGAGCGAGATGCCCGTCAAGCTCGCTTGGAGCGCGATTGCGACCGTTTCGGGATCGCGCAATTCGCCGATGAAGAGCTGTTGCGGATTCTGTCGTAGGAGCGCGCGTAGCGCGACCGGAAACGTAATGCCCGCTTTTTCGTTGACCGCGATTTGTGCGACGCCGGGGATGCGGCATTCGATCGGATCTTCGACGCTGCAGACGTTGGCGCGATCGAGATCGATCGTCTGCAGCGACGCATACGACGTCGTCGACTTCCCCGAGCCCGTCGGGCCGGCGATCACGCAAAAGGATCCGGGTCGCCGTAGCGCCCGCTGATAGCGTGCGAGCAATTCTGCGCCCATGCCTAGCGCTTCGAGGTCGGGCACGAGATCGAACCGTTGGAGAAAGCGCAGCACGACCTTCTCCATGCCGCCGACGGGAATCGTCGAGGTGCGCACCTCGAACGAGCGGCCGTCGAAGGTCACGGTGAGGCGCCCGTCTTGCGGAACGCGAGATTCACCCGTGTTCATATTGCTGCGCACTTTGATGAGCGAGACGACGCGTTCGAAGAGACCGCCCTCGAGGCTGCGGTCGTGTTGCAGCACGCCGTCGACGTCGAGCCGCACGCGCCCCGCACGTCCGTCGACGGGCTCGACGTGGACGTCGGAGGCGTAATTGCCAATTGCGGAGGCGAAAATTTCGTCGAGCGTCTGCGCGGCTTGCGAATCGGCGTCGCGCACGGCGATCGCGGGATAGAGGGTCTTGAGTCCCTCGCGAATCTCGCGCACGGGCAGCACGAGTGTGCGAACCTCTTTACGCGTGAGCGCGCGAATGCGGTCGAGTAACTCGACGCTTTCCAGCGCGACGGCGACGGTGATGAAACTGCCGTCGTACGAAACGGGCAACACGTCGGCATCGTAGGCGAACGAGCGTGAGACGAGCGCCGCCGCCGTGCGCTGCGTCGGCGAACCCAGGAAGCTGATGGCGTCGGTCATCGCGCGTCCTCGCGTGCGACGAACGGGACCGCCCGCCGAGCGCCGTGCGTGCGATCCACGAACGCGACGGGATCGCGTCGTGCGACGCGCAGGCGGGCCGCCGTTGCGTAGACGTCGCGCGCGTAGGCGGCGCCGGCATAAAAACCGCCCGTATTGTAGGCCGAGAGCGCGTGCGCGAGGGCTTCTTGCCCCGGACCGAAGCGGCGTGCGGCCCGGGCGTAGGCGGCGCGCAGGATGTGCGATCCGACGGCAACGTTCGTGCACGGGTCGAGCGCGCGCGCGACATCGAGCCCGTAGGCATCGAAGTTGCGCACGTTGACCTGCGCGTAGCCGACGTCGATGTCGTGCCCGGCACGCAGGAGCGACGACGCGATCGCGATCGCGGACGATCGGTCGCGCGGGACGTACGATCGCCGACTCGTATTGTCGCCGATCGCAAACGGCCGCGCGCCGCTCTCGTACGAAACGATCGCGCGCATCGTCGTCGGACCGACGCCCGTGGCGCATCGCGCGAGCAGGGCGGCGAGGGTCGCCGAGACGATCGCTGCGATCATGACGCCCACGCGCGTTGCATGCGGCGTAACGCGATGTGATGCGCGCGAGAGACGCGCTTGGCGGAGATGCCGAGCCGCCGTCCGAGTTCGAGTTGCGTGAGGCCCAACACGTACACGCCCACGATGATCCGTCGTTCCACGATACTGAGGTCGCGAAAGGCGCTCTCGATGAGGAGACGATCGTCGCAATCCAAACCGCCGTCGTCGCGTGAGGTGCGCTCCAGAACGTCGAGCCCGACAGTCACCGCGGTGTCGCGCGAGCGACGCAACTCGCGCACGGTCGGCTCCAACACGCCGAGTTCGACTGCGAGTTCGCCGTCGCCAGGCTCGCGGCCGTGGCGACCGACGAGTGCGTCGTGCGCGCGCGCGTAGTGCCGCTCGAGGCTGCGCAGGCGGCGCGGAAGGCGTACCGGCCGCTCGTGATCGCGCACGTAATGCATGAGTTCGCCGACGATCATGAGCCACGCGTAGGCTTCGAACGGAGTCGCCGTACGTTCGTCGTAGCGGCGAGCGGCTTTGATGAGCCCGATTGCTGCGACTTGTTCGAGATCTGAGCGCTCGAGGCCGGAGCGCCAAAATTTCCGCGCTCCGCGCTTACAAAGATAGTAGTGCGCGGCGACGAGCCGATCGGACGCACCGCATTGCGTCGCGGCGGAAGCGCGGCGTCGCGGGGTCGAGGAACGAACGGAAGACGACGCCTCCGTCAGGAAGACCGTTTCGACCACGTCCGAGATGCTCCGATCGAACGCCGAGGTGATTGGGGTCATGCGATTATCGGAAACAAATGTGACGGCAATGCGACCAAAAGCTTAAATTTTGTTAACTTCTGGTGACGGTGCTCACATGCGTCTCAAAGCGGCGATCGCGGGCACTGAGCCCGACATGGCAAATATTCGCGTGCTCGTCGCGGAGGACGATCGCGCCATCCGCGATCTGCTCGTCCATCATCTCGAGCGCGACGGATTCACCCCCGTCGAGGCCGGCGACGGCATCTCGGCGCTGCGTCTGTGCCGCGAGGGCGTCGAACTCGCGCTCTTGGACGTGGGACTGCCCGGCGTCGACGGGTTCGAGATCGCGCGGACGGTTCGTCGCGAGGGCATGCTGACGCCTCTCGTCATGATCACCGCGCGCGCCGACGAAGTCGATCGCGTCGTCGGGTTCGAACTCGGCGCGGACGATTACGTCGTCAAGCCGTTCTCACCACGCGAAGTCGTCGCACGCGTGCGCGCGATCTTGCGTCGCAGCGGCATGCGTCACGATCCGTTGCCGCAGACGTTGCGCTTCGGGCGGCTCGAGATCGACGAAGCCGCGCGCGAAGTCCGCGTCGACGGTCGCGACGTGGGTCTCAAGCCCCGCGAGTATGGTTTACTGCTCGCGCTCGCCGCCAACCCCGGAGTCGCGCTCTCGCGCGATATGCTCTTGGAGCGCGTTTGGGGTTACGATTTCGACGGCGACGAACGAACGGTCGACGTCCACGTACGGCGTCTTCGGATGAAACTCGAGGAACAGCACCGACTCGATGCGTGCCTCCACACGGTGCACGGTTTTGGCTATAAGTTCGCGCAAGCGTAGGGAGTCTGCGGTCGCGTCGCGCAAACGCGGTCATCGGCCGACGCTCGCGATGGACGACGTCGCGTCGCTCGCACGCCGGCTACGCGCGTCGGCGAGCGCCACGCCCGTACCGCTTCTCGTCGTCCGTTTGCGCGATCTGGAACGGATCGCGTGGCGCGAGGGGCGAACGGCCGCGCGCGCGGTCGAACGCCGCAGCTTGCGGTCGTTCGTCGAGACGGCGACGCGGACGCTACGGAGCACCGACGTGCTCGCACACGACGACGAGAGCGAAGATTTTCTCGCGGCGCTCGTGTCGCCGATGCGCCAGAGTGGATCGGTTGCAACGCCGACGGACTGCCGGGCGACGCTCGCGCGACTCGCATCGGCGATGGAACGTGCGGGAGGTCTGCGCGTCGAGACGGGATGGACGTTGCTGGACGGTCTCGTCGGCGACGCTCGCCTCGCGAACGCTATCGAAAGCGCGCTCGAGCGGGGCGCGCGCGAACGCGAGCGATATGACTTCTTTTCGACGATCGGCCACGAACTGCGCACGCCGCTTACGTCGATTCGCGGATACCTAGAAACGTTATTGGAAGAAGACCTTGACGCCGCGACGACGCGGCGGTTCTTGGAGGTTGCGCGGACCGAAGCGATGCGCATGGGGCGCCTCGTCGAGGGCATGTTCGACATTTCCATGCTCGATTTGCGCGAGGGAACGGCGCACGGCGAAGTCTGTTCACTCGGTGCGTCGCTAACCGCGACGATCGACGCGGTCGGACCGCTCGCGGCCGTGCGGCGCGTGGACGTCGCCTTACTCGCTGGCGGCCAATACGAAGTCGCGATCGGCGCCGACCGGCTCACGCAAATCCTCATCAATATCGTCGAGAACGCGATCAAGCACGGTCGCGAAGGCGGACGCGTTTATGTCTCGTTTGCGTCGCTGGACGCACGCTATCTCGAAGTGCGCATCGATGACGATGGCCCCGGCGTGGAAGCGAGCGAACGAGAGACCATTTTCTCTCTCGCGCGTCGCGGAACCAACGCGAAGGCCCACGGGAGTGGAATCGGTCTCGCGGTGGTCCGTCTGATGCTCGAACGCATCGGCGGCGAAGCGGACGTCACGGATTCATTGCTCGGCGGCGCGCAATTTCGCGTTCGACTGCCGCTCATGCCATCGCGGCCGTCCACGAACGGCGCGGTCGAAGCCTAGTCGCTGAAATCCTCGACGACGATCTCGCCCATGCTGCCGGGAAGCGCGGCGATGCCGACGCGCGCGTAATGCGGTTCAACCATGTTGTCATGGTGCTCGCGCGACGCAACGAGCGAGCGATGTGCGGATTCGGCGTCACGATCGAGCGCGAGATTCTCACCGGCATAGCCGAAACGGTAATTGGCCTGCGACATCCGTGCGAACGGCGTGACGCCCTCGGGGCTGACGTGCGCGAAGTAGCGGCGCGAAATCATGTCGAGGACGTGGCGTTCGGCAATCGCGCAGAGGCGCGCATCGAGCACGAGGCCAGCGAGCCCGCGCGCGCGGCGTTCGTCGTTGAGATTGCGCAGCAGCAGCGAGACGTCTCGGTTGGCTCCGTCGCCGGAGGCCGATGCGACGGCTCTCGTCTCGGCAGGACGTACGAAAGAAGCCGGGCCTGATGGACGCAGCGTGAGAGCCATGATAATGCCGAAGCCAGCGGTAATCATGTAATTCCCGTCGGTAGCTTGAAACGCCCGACAAAGGGTATCGAACGCCGATGTGAGCTGTTGCACGCGCGGGTCGGTATTCATTCCACTTCGTTGTGATGAAAAGGGGACGTGGAACGTCACATCCCCTTGCTCAGTACGACCTTTGTCAGAGCGACCAGTCTCCGCCGCGCTTGTCTAGGTCCGCAGGTTGACGTTCCGCGTGTCGAGCGAGCGTTGAACCTCATCACCTAATGCTTCGAGATGCGCGCGCGTCTGCAGATCGAGATCGTGGCGTGCGAGATTGCGGCGGACGGTACCGCCGAGCGACGCAAGCTCGTGATGTGCGAGCGCTTGCGCGTCGTAAGGCGTGCCCGGCAGTGGCGCCGTCGCGAGCCGCTCGAGCATACGTGCGTAGTTGCGCTGCAAGTTCCGATGGATCGCCGTGCGTGCGGGATTGCCACCAGCGAGATCGCGATACACGCTATCTTGCGTCCACGTGAAGAGGTCGGCCATCGTCATCGGCCGATACGATGCTGCCTTGCTCGGGAGATCGGCGAGACGTTGGAGCACCAGGGGTGAAAACATGTAACCCAGTGCGCGATTCTGATAACCCGCGACGATTGCCAACAGCGAGAGATCGTGTCGCGGTGCCGACGCGTCGCCGATGTCGGTGAAGAACGTCTCGTATTCGCTGTACGTGAGCCTGCGTAACGTCGTGGACGAAATGTTCCACGCCGTGTCGCTGAACAGATACGTATCGAGGTTGCGGAACGCGCGATATTCCTCGTCGCGCGCTACGGGCGTGAGCGGTGGCGGGGCACCGGGATCGCCGCGCCGCGCGCGCGAGAGATGTTCGCCCGCGATGTAGTGCGTCATCGCGGTCGCGCACTTGCCGTATTGCCGGAGCAATAATTGGAACGCCGTGCGTTCCTGATCCCACGGCTGGCCCGGCCGGGGATAGCGCGCGTCGATCGTATTCATCAGCGATTTGTCGATGCCGAGCTGCGACTGACACCAGCCGATATTGTCGTTCGAAAGCATGAAGGTGGCGATACGCGGATCGACGGCATGTCCGTCGTACTCGGTATCCTCATCGGAGGCGAACGCGTATTTGCGATCGACCGATGCCTGCGCCCAGCGGCCGAGCGTCGGCACTTCGGCTTGCGCCGTCGTGGCGCCGGCGATCGGCGCGTAGCCCCAGTGGATGGCGTGATAATCGTACGGCCCGAGCACGGTTTGGTAGAACGAGCCCTGCGGCGAGTTCTTCGGCCAGATGTTGACCGGCGCGTATTCCATCACCGACGACGCGACGCCGTTGCCTTCCGTGAACGCCCGGTCGCGAAGTTCGGCCATCGTGTACGCGTTATGGCCGATGAAATTATGCGCGAGGCCGAAATCGTGACGCGAGCACGCCGAATGCGGCCTGTTCGCGCGCACCCGTGTCGCGATGGATGAACCCGCGATGGCGGTTGCGGGGATGCGACGGCGGAAGCGCGCTGGGATCCCACAACTCTGGCGCCTCCTGAGCGATCGTGGCGACGTCGCCGGTATCGCTCGTCGGTGCGCCCGTCCCCGGCCCGACCAGATCTGCGTAGGCGAACTTGCCGTAGCGCATCAAGTCCGCGTCGATGAGGACGCCGCCGCGGAAGATCTCGCCCGTACGCGGATCCCAATCGATCTGCGCCTCGGCGAAGCCGCCGCTATTCGCTTCGGCGAGCCAGCGAATCGTATTGTAGCGGACGTCGTCGGGATCCCACGCGGGATCGTTTGGTTGATCGGCCACGCGCAGCGCATCGAGGATACCGATGCGCTCGAAGGCCTTGTTCCATTCCAGGATCGCCTCGCGAATCGGCGCGCGGTAGCGGTCGGGAATCGTGTTGGTTAACGGGTAAACGATCGGCTTGACGGCAGCGGAGGGTTTCGAGTGGTCAGTCGCGCGCAGATCCCACCGCAGCGCGTAGCGCTGCAGATTATCGAAGCGATCGTCGCGGTTGAAGTCGACGTGCGGATCTTGCCAGAAGCCGACGCGCTCGTCGGCGAGCCGCGGCACGTAGCCGGGGGTGCTCAAGACCTCCGCGAAATTATATTTTGTCGCTGACGCGCTTGAAGCGCACGATACAGGCGGGCTGCGTGAAATCGTCGCCGGAGAGGATGCCGTACCCGCCCAAGCCGTTCGCCGTCGTCGCGTGTTCGTAGTAGTCGCGATCGAATTGATCCCGACCGAGCGCGAGATAGACTTTGCCACCCTTGCGCACGACGCCGAAAAGGCCGTCCTGCACCTCCGCACCCTTCACGAACTTGTCGTACGGCGCTGCACCACCCTCGGCGTCACCGCCGCTCGGAGACGCGGCGGGCGCGGCGGGCGCTTTCCCTCTGAGGGCGGCGCATAGTTAGAGATTGCCTCGTTTCGCTTGTTCGTCTTCGATCGACATGAAGAGCGCCTTGAAGTTGCCTTTTCCAAACGACAAGCTCCCCCGGCGTTGAATAATTTCGAAGAAGAGGGTGGGCCTGTCTTGCAACGGTTTCGTGAAGATTTGTAGCATGTAGCCGAGGTCGTCGCGGTCGACGAGTATGCTCAGTTCGCGTAGCGTCGCGATCGATTCATCGATTTCGCCGATGCGCGACGCCAGCGCGTCGTAGTACGAACTCGGCGTCTCGAGAAATTCGACGCCGTTGGAATGCAACGCGCGCACGCTTGCGACGATATCGTCGGTCGCGATCGCGACGTGCTGGATGCCGGCGCCGCCATAGAACTCGAGGTACTCCTCGATTTGCGATTTACGCAAGCCGCGCGCGGGTTCGTTGATCGGAAACTTCACGCGGCGCTCGTCATCCGACATGACCTTCGAGCGTAGCGCCGTGTACTCGGTCGATATGTCGCGATCGTCGAATGAGACGAGTTGCGAGAAGCCGAACGCGCCGCCGTAGAACGCGACCCACTCATCCATTTCGTTCCAGCCGACGTTGCCGACGCAGTGGTCGATCGCGCGCAACTCGGGCGCCGACGGCGCGCGCGGCGACGTCGTCACGGCGACATAGCCGGGAAGGAACGGGCCCGCGTAATCGCCGCGTTCGACAAACGTGTGGACGGTGTCGCCGTACGTGGCGATCGTCGCGAGCACGACCGCACCCCGTTCGTCGCGAACCTCGTGCGGTTCGCGCACGCCGCGTGCGCCGTTCGCGAGCGCGTTCGCGTAGGCGGCGCGTGCGTCGGCGACGCGTAGCGCCACGTCGCGAATACCGTCACCGTGTGCGCGCACGTGCGCCGCGATCGGGTCGTCGCCCGCTAGCGAAGTCGTCAGCGCGAAGCGCAGCCCGTTCTGTTCGAGCGCGTACGACGCGCGGCCGGGCACGCCCGTCTCCGGCCCCGCATATGCGACGATGCGAAAACCGAACGCCGTCGCGTAGTAGTGTGCGGCTTGCTTCGCGTTGCCGACGTAGAATTCGAGGTGATCCCAATCGAAAGCGCCGCGCGCTGGCACGCGCGCGGTCAGGCTAGTGGCCATGGGGAGCGCTCCTCTCGAGCTGCGGTTCGATCCACGATCGCAGGTAGCTGTCGTCTTCACACGCGCGGGCGTCCGACGCGACTCCGAGCGGCGCGAACGTGTCGACCATGATCGCGAGTTCGTCAGTCGCGGTCTTGCCGAGGCTCGCCTCGACGGCCCCGGGCTGGGGGCCGTGCGGTGCGCCGCCGGCATGCAGCGTGATCGAGCCCTCCGCGATGCCGCGACGGCTCATGAAATTGCCGCTGACGTAGTAGAGCACTTCGTCGCAATCGACGTTCGCGTGATTGTACGGCACCGCAATGGCCAACGGATGGTAGTCGAAAAGCCGCGGAACGAAGACGCAGAATGCGGCGCCTGGCGCTTCGAAGACCGCGTGTGCCGTCGGCGGCTGGTGCAGGGCGCCCGTGATCGGCGCGTACTCGTCGACGTTGAACGCGTATGGATAACAGCATCCATCCCACCCGACGACATCGAAGGGGTGATGCTGCATGATATACGCGGCGCTGCGGTCACCGCTCGCGACGCGAACTTCGTACGCACCTGCGGTAACGATCGGATCGCGTAAGATCGGCGCGCGGAAGTCGCGTTCGCAGTAAGGCGCGCCTTCGACGCACTGGCCCTCGTCCGTGAGGAAGCGCGTCGGTAGCGCGACGTGGCCGCGCGACGCGTAGACGACGAGACGCGTCGCCTCGGCGGGCTGGAGCCGGTACGTCGTGCGCGCGGTATGCGATTTCACCGAACTGCGTCTCGAGCGTTCCCGTCCCGTCGTGAACGAAGAGGAGTTCGTCGCCGCCGGCGTTGCGGTAGAAATACGTCATCGCGACCGCGACGTCGGCGACGGCGATCGTCAAGTCGTCGTTTCCGAGCAACGGGCGGCGGCCATCGATTGCGTCGGCGTGCGGTACCCCGTCCGAGGGCCGTCGGGTCGCGAAGTGCCGGTTCCGCAGGGGGTCGTTCGGTTCGAAGTGGGGCGCTGGCCGTACCCAGGGTCGCACGTCCAGCGTCGCGGTCGGCGCGTCGTGATGGTACAGGAGGGAAAAGGCGCTGGCAAATCCCCGCGTCGAGAGGAGTTCCTCGGCGTAGAGGGCACCGTCCGGGCGGCGAAACTGGGTGTGCCGCTTGGGCGGGACGGCTCCGGCGCGAACGTACGACGGCATGGTGGGGGCATTCGCCGCGCGGGCCGCGCCTCTTACCGACCCGAGCGACCCCGGAACCGCGGTACGTTTCCGCTCGTTACCACGGGGTAATGAACGTCCGGGAGGACTGCTATCGTATGAACGTTTCGACTCGAATCGTGAGTTTGGCCCTCGCAGCCATGCTCGGTCTTTTCACCCTCGCACCCGCTGCGGCGCGCGCCGACGGGACGGCGAGCACGCGGAACATCATCTTCGGAGCGGCCGCGATCGGCGGCACGTTGCTCGTCATCAACCATAACAAAAAAGTCCATCAAAAATACGCGGAGTACGACCGTCACCAAGCGGAGACTTCGGCGGAACGTAATCAGGCGCAAGCCGCGTATTCGAGCGAACGGAGCGCGTACGCGCACCAAGTCTCGATCAATAACGAGCTGCAACGCGAAGTCGCCTACCAGCACAGCGCGCTCCGCCAGCGGGACGACGCGCTCCGTTCGCGCAATCACGCGCTCCGTTCGCGCGACTACGCACTCCGTTCGCGCGAGAACGCGATCCATCAGCGCGACAAGCAGATCGCGTCGTTGACCCGCTCGCTCGTTGCGGCGAAGTACGGCCGCGAACGCCGGACCGCGTTCGTGCAGCGCGCGGCACCGGTCGTGATGCCTGCGCCCGGACCCGCCCCCGTGCGTGCCTCCGCCATCCGGCCGAGCGGTCCGCCGCGTCGTGCCGACGTCGCCAGCACCCTCTCGTACGGCTGGGGCTCGTACTAGCTCCTCCGAACGTTCGGAAGTTCGGCGCGCTTACCGGCGCGCTGCTTTCGTGCATCCTTGTGGGCTGTGGATCGCACGGCAGGTCGATTCCGGACGATCTCGCCGCGACCATCACGCACGCCGTCTACGCGAACGACTACGACGCGACGGTCGCGACGTTCGACGATGCGACCAAACGTGAGGTCACACGAACCGATGTCGGAGCGCTCTCCGATCGCATGCACGCACTCGGCGCATTCAAATCCCTGACGTTACGCCGAGGCGACGCTGATAGCGGTCGCTACGAATACGATGCCGCATTCACGACGGGGTCGCTCGTCGTGCAGATGCGCGTCGACCCGAGCGGGCGCGTCGGCGCTTATCGGGTCGTTCCCGTCGACACATCGGCGCCGCCGACGCCGCAGGTGCGCGGCTAGCGTTTTGCGAGCGGCCGTGCGTCGACGAACGTGGCGATGCGCGGCAGATCGAGGTTGTGACGCATCATATTGATGAGGATGCAGCCCTGTTCGATCGCGTCGTCGAGCGCGACGTGCGTGTGCGGAAGATTCTCGTCGATCCACTCCGGCGGATATTGGCGCTTGCCGACGTGACGGTACTGCCGCTTCATGACTGCCGCCGCGTAACTGCGCAGATCGAGGCTCGCGAAGCCGATCGGGCTCTCGCCGAGAAAGCGCTGGAAATAATAGTACATGAAGGTAAAGTCGAAGCCGCTGGGCGCGCCGACCACGATCGGACGGCCGTACGCCTTCATCTCGTCGAGCCACGATTTACAGTCGACCATCGCGCCACGCGCGGACGTGATGTTCTCGCGCGATTTCACGTAGGCGTCGGCTTGCTCCGGTTGCGCCCACCATTTCATCGTTCGTTCGTCGGTATCGGCGCCGTCGAGCACATCGAGGTTGCGCGAAAACGTTCCGATGAGTTTCTTTTCGAGGGTGAAGGCCGCGAGCCCGAAGCTGAGCATCGAAAAAAGTCCCGGGCACGGCCCGTCGGCTTCGATGTCGCAAGAGATGTAGAGTTCGGGGAGCGGTTGTGGCTGTTCGTGTGCGATTCTCGCCAATTGGCACGCACCGGGCGCCGGTCCTTCGCGCGCAGAGTCGCGCGTCGCTTCGCGCGAAGGACTCGCGCGTGACCGACCGCGACGACGTGACGACCGACCCGAACGCGCGCACGTGGGTGCCGGCGGGCGATCGTGATTTTCCGATCCAGAATCTGCCCTACGGTGCCATCGTGCGACCGGGCGAACGCGCGGCGCACCTGGCGATCGCGATTGGCGATATGGCACTCGATCTGCACGTACTCGCCCACGCCGGCACGTTCGATGGGATCGCCCCGGGCGCACGCGCACTGCTCGGAGCGCCGTCGCTCGACGCGTTGCTCGCGCGCGAACCGGCGACGTGGCGGGCGGTGCGGGCGGTCGTCTTCGACTATTTGCACGCGCGCGCCGAAGTGTCGCGCGATGGCGCGCTCGCGACGCACGCCCTCGTCCCTCGCGACGCCGTCCGCAACGTGCGACCGTTCACCGTCGGCGCGTACGTCGACTTCTACGCCTCGCTCGAACACGCGACCGCGCTCGGCCGAATCCTACGGCCGGGCGACGAGACGCCGCTCGCGCCGAATTGGCGCTGGCTGCCCGTCGGCTATCACGGCCGTGCATCGACGGTGACGTGCGACGCGACGGTCGCGCGGCCGTCCGGACAGAGCGTCGGGCCGGACGGTATCCCGCGATACGCGCCGACGCAAAAGCTCGACTACGAACTCGAGCTCGGCTGGATTACCGGTGCCTCGTCGCGCGCGCCGCTCGCAACCGCGGACGCCCGCGCGCGGGCGTTCGGCGTCGTGTTGCTCTGCGATTGGAGCGCGCGGGACATGCAGGCTTGGGAGTATCGGCCGCTCGGTCCGTTCCTCGCGAAATCGTTCGCGACGACGCTCTCGCCATGGATCGTCACGCTCGATGCTTTGGCACCGTACCGATGTGCGGCCCCGCGCCAAGAACCCCCGCCGCTTCCGCACTTGCGCGAGGCGGGCGACGGCGCGCTCGACGTGGTTCTCGACGTCGCGCTACGTTCCGCGGCGATGCGCGAACGTGGCGACGGGGAGCAGATCGTCGGACGCGCGAACGCGCGGAAATTATACTGGACGATCGCGCAACAACTCGCGCACATAACAAGTAACGGCACGCACTTGCGCGCGGGCGATCTCTACGGCACCGGAACGATCTCGGACGACGGGCCGGGTGGATGCGGCAGCCTCATCGAGCGCACGTGGGACGGCACGCGTCCGCTCGCCCTCACGGATGGAACGACGCGGACCTTCCTTGCCGACGGCGATGAAGTCGTGATGCGCGGCACCGCCGAACGCGCGGGCCTCGCGCGCGTCGGATTCGGCGAATTACGCGCGACGATCTCCGGCTAACCCGCGCCTACGCGCGCGCTACGCGTCGTGAGCGGCGGCGTTTGCTGCCATGAAGCCGATCGTCGAATGCGTGCCGTCGCAAAACGGCTTCGTGGTCGACGCGCCGCAACGGCAGAGCGCGACCGTCGTCTTGCCGGCAAGATCGATCTCGTTGCCATCGACATCGCGCACGACAATCGGGCCTTTCACGAGGTACGGGCCGCTCGGGCGGATGGAGATTTCGACGTCAGCCATGCAAAGCGCATTACGCGGCGCTCCGAGCGGACCTCTCGAATGCCTTCGAAACCACGATCCGTCGTACTGGTCCGATCGCTTGCGACGCAACGTGATGTAAACGGCCAGGGGCTGACCGGAGTTAACGAGCATGCCCGACCAAGAACACGGAATACCGGTCACGGCTGCGGGCGCACCGGTTGGCGCGATGCTCGGTAAACTCTCGAGTAGCGTCATCAAGAACCGAGCCGCGATACGTGTCGCGGGACCGTCGTTCACTTCTACGTAGGTCCTTAACAGCACCGATTCATGACAGGAAGCAATTCCGATAAGGGTCGCTTTTCGGATGCGCGCTAAGAACTCGTTTCTGCCCGGCGACGGAAGCCAATAACGTTACCGCCTGGCTCGCGAACACATCTTCATGCTGGCGTGAGTAGACGTCGAAGCGTCGCGAATTCGTCCGCGAGGCCGTCGACCTGGCCAGCGAATAGCCCGTCATCCATCCCCGGAGCTTGGAAAAGCGTGAAGATATACTCCGATCCTTCACCGTTCGGCACGACCCGCGTTGGGGCGCGGAAATAAAAGTCGGGAGCGACGAGTATGAGGAAGTCGACCGTGCCGCAGTCTGGGTTTGCGTCAATTTTGACGCGACGTTCGCCCTCAGCGTTGGTAGCGACCCAATGATCGCCATCGCGCCGTACCGCCCGCGCAAAGGCGGGCGCCCACTGGGGCAAGTTCTCAGGCTGCGAAACGAATGCGAACACTGTCGCAGGCGGCGCGTCGATCATCGTACTACGAGTCTCACTCTTCATGCCGCGATCGTCCCAGATTGATGCGACGACCGCTAGAACGAATCGGTCACGCGTCCTCCCAGCCGCGTTCTTTTGAACAAACGTGGGCTATCGCCTGACATTGTTACGAACTCGCGGTTCATGTGAGACTGATCCGCATAGCCCGACATTGCAGCGACGTCGGCGAGGCTGTGAGCGACAGTATCGGAGAGGACGTCGGCAGCGCGCTCGAACCGTGCGACGCGAGCAACTGCAAGCGGCGAGAGCCCGACGTGCCGGGCGAAATCGCGCCGTAAAGTTCGTTCCGAGAGCCCAACGGCCTCGGCAACGCGCGCGACGCTAAAGTCGATCTTTGAATCTCGAATTAACCGAAGAGCGAGCTTGACACGGTGCAGATCGTCGTTCAGCGGTGTGCCGAATTCAACTCGACTCGCAAGCTCGAAAGCCTTGATGACCTCGTCTGCCGACCCGCAGACGCGAAGTCTTTCGAAAAGCGGCTGCAACTTCGCCGCGCACTCCGCGACGTCGACCTCGGCACCGATCATAGACTGCGCATCGACACCGAGTCGGGCCGCTCCGGTTCCTACGGCAAACCGAACGCCTATGACGTGGGTGCGCTCGGTAACGGGGACGGTGCGATGCCGTGCAGACGGACCAGAGACGCTGAGACGCGCCGCCGAAAAGCCCTCACCCGAGGTAGCCGCTTCGGCGTGAAAGATTAGGGAAAGCGAGGAAGACGCAGGAATGCGATAGGGTTCTTCGATTCTTGAGCCATGCTGCGAAAACTCTGACGGCGCAAAGTGCATGAGAGCAGCGACGTCCTGTTCTTGCGCTGTGCGCGGAGGGAACTGGCGGTATCGCATCGTCCCAACGTGTTCCACGGCCTCCGCCTCGTTCATCCGAGCGGTCGCGGAGCACTTTTGTTTTCGCGTCGGCCCCGCGACTTTTAGATACTTCCGCGTCGCCAGCAAATTAGCGTGACGGATATCGTCAGCGATGTGCTCGCGCTCGGCTTCCGATGGACCGCCGCCCCGGACCCCTTAACCATCGAGCTACGGCATCTACCCAACATGCTTGCTACATCGCTGGGTCTTGGCTGGGTCTTGGAGGATGATCGTCCGGATCTGGTCTCCAGTAGACCGACGGCAGTGAGCGGTTGTGGCAAGCGAAGAATGTCTCCCGAGCATCACGTATCACGAGCTCTCGCCGCAGCGCTCTTGGACAGCGGTGCTCGATCTCTTCGACGACGAAGTGTTTGTCGCCCCGACCCACTCCAGTGCCGACCAAAGTCTCTTAAGGGTCGTTTTTGAGACGATCACGCGCGAACACGCGCCAGGAAGACTTCGAGCGTCTTCTGCGGCTCCTCGTCGAATTCGTCGGCCAAGCGCGGACGGTCGATGCGGTCGACGCGGAAGCTGCGAAAGTCGTTGCGCAGCTCGCACCATGCGGCCAACGTCCAAACCTTGCCCCAGAAGTACAGGCCCAGCGGGCGAATGACGCGATCGGCCGTGGCCTGACCGTCTTCGCCCGCATAGTCGATGACGAGGCGGCGGCGCGCCCCGATGGCGCGATGCACCACGTCGAAGTGCTCATCGCCCCGGCCGAACCGCAGCGTGTAGACCCGTGCGTCGTCCACTTGATTGAGCAGATCGGGCGGCACGACGCCACGAATGCGAGCGAGTGCTGAACGCGCCGACGCGGCAAGCCCCGGGCCACACCATGCTTCGACGAATCGCGCGCCGACGACGAGTGCTTCGATTTCGTGCCGTTCGAACATTAGCGGAGGGATCTCAAAAGTTTTCGGCAGCCGATAGCCGCGACCGGGCTCCCCTTCGATCGGTACGCCGCACAGCGTGAGCTCGTCGACGTCGCGGTAGATCGTACGGTCGGAGACCTCGAAGCGCTCAGCGAGACGACGCGCCGTGACGTGCCGGCCACCTCGGAGTAATTGGACGATGGTGAAGAGGCGGTCGGCACGTCGCATTTTCAGGACATCGCGTGCAGCCCGACCCGATTTCCTTCTGAGTCGATGACGTGCGCAATGGAGCCCATACCGTTCGGAAGTTCTACCTTCGACGTTTCGACGCGCCCGCCGGCTACGGGAACGCGCTCGAGCGTGCGATCGAGCCGGCCATCGACGTTGAGGTAGACGATCGTGCCTTGCGGCGAAGGTTGGGCCGTCGCCACGAGACAGCCTTTGACGCCGGCGTCCCGTGCGGGGAAAATTACGATGTCGCTGCCTGCGAAGTTCTCGCGACGCAACGGCGACTCGAGAATCGTTTCGTAGAATCGTTGCGCGCGCGACATATCGGAGGCGGGGATTTCGAACCAGGTGACGGCGGTAGTGGGGACGGTCGCGGTGTCTGACATCGGTGCTCCTCAGTGCAGTTGTCGTTGCGGTGTGAGCCGATGATAGCAAGCCGCTCCTGACAGCGTGATGTCAGGAGCTCACAAGCGTATCGAGCGATCGTCGCCGACGGCATGCGCGACGAGCAACTCGTCGTTGAACGGAATTCCGGTCTTAGGACGGACTTTCGGACACCGAAACCTCCTCGCGTCTAGCTTGTAAGGTCATCCGAAAAGGGGGTTGGTTTTGAGACTGCAGCGATCACGGCTCCACGATTGCGACGCTGTATCCGTCCGGGTCCCGCAGCGTGAACTCGCGCCATTGTGCCTGTTGGTTCACGTGCGGCTCGACGATGATTTCGGCATTGGAGGCCTTCGCCCGCGAATACACTGCATCGAGATCGGCGACGTAGATCCAGAGTAGAAAACCGTTCCCGACGACGTCTTGTTTCCTTATCGCACCATGCTCTGCTGCATCACCGCGATGGAGCATTAGAACGACTGTTCCGTCGGCAACGATGCGATCAAACTCTTCGAGACCGTGGTCGCTCTCGCACGCGAGCAGCTGGCGGTACCAGCACGCACTGGCTTGCACGTCGCGGACCAGAATCATCGGTTCGCTCCGCATGAGGTCCTCCAATGAGCAAGCTTGGCCGGACGCGTTCGTGTTCGCTTATGCGGCTCTTGCCGTGAACGCGGTTCCCAAAAAGGGGTCGTTTACAGGACAACGTTGGGCTCACCATTTCAGGACCGCGACGCTAACGTCTGTAGATCGAGCACCATTCGACGCTCAGGGGCGTTGCCCGACTGAGTGCCCTCAGTAACTCCTGCGTCGACAAATCGATGCCGGCGGTAAAGGTTCAGCGCGTGCTGGTTGCTCTCGACCACGTCCAAGGCGATTTTCGCGGCCCGTTGTCCTCGAGTCCACTCGATCACTGTCACGACCAGTGAATCGCCGACGCCTTGACGCCGCGCAAAGGGTGCGACCCACATCGAGATGAGTTCGACTATTCCGTGTTGATTCGCGGAAGTGCCGCTCACCATGCCGGCGCCTTCCCGTTGAGGTAGGCGACAACGTTGAGTCGCACCGTCGAAAGGCGAGCGCGCCACCGCATCTCCGTATCGCCTTCACCCTGCCACTCGGCAAGCGTCGAACCGAAGGCATACGGCGCTTCTTGGAGCGCTTCCAATCTCAAGTCGCGCCAAAGATGCCAATCTTCGACGCCGACCGTCCGAACATTGATCACTGGAAGATCTTTCGTGGATCGAGGCGACCATGTCATGACCGCTCCTCCATAGTACCTCATGCCGCACGATCTAATCGGATCGTTTTAGATGACGCCGTCCAAAAAGGGTTGACGCCGTTGAAAAAGGCGGTCTAGAGAGCGGGAACGACCTGCATGTCTATGCAGAGCAGCCGACGTTTACCGCAACATCCCACGCTTGAATGGGCGTGCTAAATACCGTAAAATCGTCGACGTTCATGCAGGTCCCTGAATTACTATTACATCCCTGCGCCTTTTTCAACAGCGTCCGTCCATTCCGGGACGCAAAAAAAACGTAGGCGACGTTCGTACTTCGGATCATTATCGGCTGGCAAGAATGGCGAGCAGCGCCGAGGCATAGCACAAGGTCGCAAGCGCGACCCCCGCAAACGGACGGCTGAAAAGTATAGCTTCGCGAGTACCAAAACCGTGATCAGCACCGCGAAGCCGAGACCGAGAAGGAACGGCGAGGCGCTCAGGAATGCGAAGTGCGCGCCGGCCAAGTACACATATACCAAACCGAAGAGGATCAAGGCGACGGAGTGGGTTGCGTTAAAGCCCAGCCAGGCCTTCCACATGGTCGTCTCGGATGAACTCACCAGCGGAACGAGGCGCATACGCTCGAGCAGAGCGGAATCGCGCGGATGAAGCTGCTTCGTCAGGAAAGTCAGGGCGAAGTGCGCGACTCCGAGGATCAGAAAGATTGAGGCCGCCGCGAGAATCAGTATGCGCGCCATCTCCACCTGGAAGGCTAAGCGAACCCCACGCCCTTTTCCTTTCAGCCGTGACAATTACCGAAAACGGTCGTTTACAGGACAAGTGGCAGCGGTTTTACCTGGCGCTCGTGCGAGAACCCGCAATGGGCTATGAAGAAGAAACGGCCGAGCGAGTTAGGCGAGCCATTTCTCGAGAACACCACCTCGCCGAGATCAAAATGTTCGGAGGGCTCTGCTTTATGGTGAACGGTAACATGTGCTGCGGCATAAGCGACAAGGCGCTAATGATTCGCGTCGGTGCCGCGTCGCGCGAACAGGCACTGGCTCAGCCGCACACGCGCCCGATGACGATGCGCGGAAAATCCCTGGCGCTTTTGTATTGGTTGATCCAGACGGATATCGCACCGAAGCGGCCCTGGCAAAATGGGTCCAACGCGGCGTCAATTTCGTTTCGACTCTGCCGGCAAAGAAGCGTCCAGCTAGGACGACTCGATCGCGAAGGTGACCTCAAATAAGTCAAAAAAGTCGGGCACCCGTAGCGGTCACGCAAAACGAAGTGTTTCCTAAAAACTCACAATCGAGGTGGGACGATGATCGGTCAACAACGCGCCTTTAAGATTACCGGCATGGACCTGAGCGGCTACATGGTCAAGGATGCGCCTCGCGCAATCGCTTTTTATCGCGATGTACTGGGAGTTGAACCAGTAACCGTGTATCCTGACGACCGCGGTGCGGAATATGAATTGCCGGACGGAACAACGTTCGGCCTATGGGGCGGAGGCGGTCGCGTGATGCCGTTCCAGCCGAGTAATGGAATCCTGTTCGCAGTCGACGATCTCGATGCAGCCGTGGCGGCGGTTAAGGAACGCGGCATCGCAGTCCTTATGGAAAGCGAGACGCCCGTATGCCGGATGGCGATGATAAATGACACTGAAGGCAACATCGTCACATTGCATAAGCGCAAGGTGGCGTAACGCACGAAATTTCGATCCTAAAAGGGGTCGGTTACGGACAGCGTTCCCCCGTGATTACGTCGTATACAACGCGTGGCGCGAGGCGGCCGGACTCAGGCTGAGGCCGAGGAACGATAGGGACTAAATCGGGCGTAAGAAGCAGGTGAATTATGACGACCGGCCTTTCTTGGAGACCGCTCGACGAGACGACCTGGGATTTCGCACGGCCGATCGAGATTCACAACGGCGTCTGGGGCCGCTGCTGGTGCATGGCCTTTCACGTGGAAGGTGTCGGGCGCACGAAGACCTCGGAGCAGAACCGCATCGAGAAAGAATGTCGGGTTTGGGAAGGGCGGGCGCACGCAGCCCTTGTTTACGACGGTCCGGTATGCGTGGCATGGTGCCAGTTCGGGTCGCCCGATGAGTTGCCGCGCAGCAAACACCGACGTGCCTATCTGGAAGGTTTTGCGCGCTACGCCTGACTGGCAGACTTGCTTCTTCGTCAACAGCAAATACCGGCATCGAGGGTCGCTTCGTTCGCGCTTCAGGCTGCTTTGCACGAGCTTGCGCGGCTTGGAGGCGGAACGATGGAGAGCTATCCTGAGGACGTCGGAGCTCGCTCCGTCTCGCATCGTTTCTTTATAATGGCTGGGTGTCGATGTTCGAGAGCCATGGGTTCGAGCGAACGCGTCGCATCGGCAAGCATCATTGGGTCGTGACCAAGGTCGTGGCTCGGGCGTCGAACTGAGTCGGATCTCAGGCCGCTCTTACCGGCCGCGAACGTAACGAACATCGACCTTGCAGATTCGCCCGCCTCGTGTCTACGACGAGCCGAGTCGCATCTCGTTGCCCTCGCCGAAACCGAGCGACGCATAGAGCGACCGCGCGCCCATGCTGGGATGGACGACGATGTGGCGCACGCCGCGTGCGCGCACCGTCGACACCGCCTCGCGACAGAGTTCGCGTGCGTAGCCGCGATTGCGGAAGCCTGGCACGACGTACACGCCGGCGAGTTCGCCGTGCCACGACGTCTGCGGGTAGGGCAGCCGCTGCCAGAAGAGCATGCTCGCACAACCGACGGCGCGGCCGTCGTCGACGAGCAGCCACGCCGCGAGCGCGTCGCTCGCGAGGAAGTCTTCGAACGCGTGCGCGGCGTCGCGTTCGAAACGCACGTCGTCTTCGGGTGCGAGGGTCCCGAGTTCGAGCAGGCTCGCGCGACGTAATCGCGCGAGCGCGTGGTCGTCGCCGCGTGCGGCTGCGCGAAGAAAGGTGCGTTGACGATCGATCACGGCTCGTTCGTTCTCCAGGAAGGCGCGGATAAAGAAAAAGCGCGCCGTTCGGCGCGCCCATGCATCTCTGACGTCGGTGTGTCGTCGCTACGCGAAACCGACACCCGGTGCGAGAAGCACGGGCGAAGTTGGCGGTCGGCGCGGCGTTTTGCCGGTGAGATCGATCTGCTTGCCGTCGATATCGCGCACGACGATCGGGCCTTTCACGCGGAACGGGCCGCTCGGGCGGAGAGAGTCGACATCAGCCATAGCGTCGCGCTTTCGCGGCGCCCCGAGCGAACCTTCCCAACGTGATGACGGGGCCGCTCGCGCGGCCCCGTCGCTTTCTCGAGCGAGCTCAGAGAACGCCGGAGAGGAAGTATCCCTTCGGCGAACCGATGCCCGTCACGTCGTCGAAGCCGGTGTGCGCCGAGAAGGCGCCGTTGCTGCCCGACGTGACGTCGTGGAACGCGTTGTAGCCGTTGTTCGCAAAGGCTTTGTAGATGCGCGGATTCACGAAGCCCGCGCGCGCGCCCTGACGTTGATTGATCTCCGTCTGGAGCGCGGCGTAGATCGGACAAGCCCACGACGTGCCGCCCAGGGGGCCGTTCCAATTCGCACTCGCGCCACCGGAGCCGAAGTAGAAGGCGGTGCCGGTTGCGGGATCCGCGGGGAAGGCGATGTCGGGGACGTTGCGTCCCGCGGTGCTGGCGCCCGCGACACCGGATTGGTACGACGGTGTCGGCCACTCGACCGAAACGCCGCCGCCGGAGCCCGACCACGCGGTTTCCGATGCATAGGTACCGTTGGAATTCACCTTGATCGTCGTGCCGCCGACGGCGACGAATTCGGGCCCGCTTGCCGGTGCCGAAACGCCCGTCGCGTTGGAACATTGCGCCGAGCCCGAGTCGCCGCTCGATGCGGCGAACGTGATCCCCTTGGCGGCGGCCTGCGTTGCGATCTGATTGGTCGCGGTATCGAAGGCCGTGTCGTCCTTCTCACATCCGCCGAAGCTTGAATTGAGGACGTCGACGGCGTTGTCGGCGACGGCTTGATTGTAACCGTCCTCGATGTGCACGGACGAGAGGTCGGGGAAAAGATACATGTAGAGATGCGTCCCCGGCGCGAGGCCGACGATCGTCTCGACGTCGAGCGTCGCTTCGAGCGATGCGTTCGAATTGGCATACGTGGAATTGTACGGTGCTCCGCCGTCGACGCTCACGCGCGTCGTCACCGGGCCCGTGCGCGCGATGCCGAAGTAGTTGAGATACGTCGTGAGATCTTGGTCCGAGTAGTCGCCCGAGATCGCGACGCCGGTCGCGCGGCCGGTGCCATTATAACCGTGTTGCACCGGAAGATCGAAGCCGCTCGCGACCGCGATCGGTCCGAGTCCGCCGTCGGGGCCATTGAGGCTGCCACCGATCGGAGCCCCGCCGCCGCTGACGGCCGTGGGGGTTGCGGTGGGCGCGGGCGTCGGCGTGCCCGTCGGTGCGGGCGTCGGCGTCTTCGTGGGTGCCGCGGTCGGCGTTGCCGTCGCGACCGGGGTCGGCGTCGGCGTTGCCGTTGCGCCGCTCGTGAGGCTCACGTCGTCGGCGTATTGGATCGTATAGTTGCCGCCGTATCCGTCGCCGTGCACGCCGAAGTAGACGCGCAGCGTGCGGCCCGCGAACGCGGAGAGGTCGAACGTCTTCTGGACCCAGCCGTTGGTATTGGCGACCGATTTGTACAATTGTGAAACGATGTTGCCGTTCGCGTCGAGCAAGAGCGCCCACTGATACGAGTACGTGGTGTTCGCTTCGTTCGAAAGCTGATAGACCCAAAAGCTGAGCTTGCCGCTCACGGGAATGGAGACGCTCTGGCAGAGGCCGGCGTCGCCGTTGATTTCGCCGGTCGACGAGTTGGTCGAGCCCGCGCGCTCGGAATAGGTGCCGCTGTGAGCGCGGTTGGTCGACACGGTCGCCGCGACGTTGCCGCAATTCGGCCAGAACGTCGTGCCGCCCGATTCGAAGCCGGCATCCTGCACGACGTTCGTGGCATTGGTCGTCACCGCGCGCGCACGCGTCTGCGGAACGACGGCGAATCGCGTGCCGCGCACGCGGCGTGCGCCCAGATCTCGTGCGGGCTCCGGCCGTTCGGCATCGATCGCTTGGGTGATGGCGCGCGAACGCGCGGCGGCGCGTTCGGCGGGCGATGCGAACGCGATCGTCGGACGAGCGACGATGAGGTTGCTGAGCCCGCTGACGCTCGCGACGGTCCCGCGCAGTTCGGCTGGCACGAACGCCGGGCGCACGTTCGCGTAGCGGCGTCCCACGCCGGCCTGGAAGACCGTGTGAATTTCGGTACTGAAATAGCGTTCGGCGGCGGCGGCGGGTGCGACCGCATCGAGGACGGTGCGATTGGAGAAGGTGCGCGCGATGCGGAAGCCGGCGCGACCCAGGGCGATCGCCGTCCGCTCGTAATCGCTCGCGCTCGGCGCGAAGTACGCGTTGAATTGTTCGTTCGTTAAATAATGGCGGTAGAGCGGCGAGCCGGGATCGGCCTGTTGGCGCGTGAGCGCTTCGAGTTCGCGTTCGTGCCGGTACGCGAGCGTGACCGCGACCGTAACCGGCGCGGCTGCCGCAGCGCGGCCGAGATCGCGAACGTCGACGCGTCGTGGGACGTCGGCGGCGAAGCCGCTTCGTAACCCGGCGGCGTACGTGGGAGCGGATGGTAAGAGGAGCGCGCCGATCATGGTCGTGACGGCGAGGCGTGCGAGGGTACGCAAAGTGACCTCCAAACGCTATAGAACGTGGAACTCCCGGCGCTTTGCGTCAGCTCGAACGTGACGACCTTTCTCGGATGGCACGGCGTTGGGCGCCCGTCAGCCCGGCATGCGTCGGTCGGTACCACGGCTCGGCTTGCGGTTCGTCGCGCCGTCCGGCCACGATGAAGGCGATCGTCAGCACGCCGAGCGCGATGTCGTCGGCGAAGAACGGCGCGTGCGTTCGGCGCGCCGCGTCGTCCGCCGCGATGGCGAAGTAGGCCGCGGTCGCGATCCAACCCACCTGCGTCGCGCGCGAACCCGAGCCGAGCACGCGCGCTACGCCCTGAGAGGGCGATGCCGACGACGCAAAGGGCGAACCAGAGAGCGGCGATTATCGTCACCGGCCCATGATAGCGTATGCGAGGCAGCGAACGTCTCGCTCCGATGCGCTTCCGTACGTTTCGCTCACTCACATGCGTCGCCGTCGCGCTCGTACTCGGCGCGTGCCAAGGCAACATCGGCAGCGGTGGCGGCCTCGCAATCCCACCGGCGCCGCAATACAATCAGCCCGGCGGTCCCGGCGCGAACCAGGGTCAGCAATCGCGGCAACGGGTCGGCGAAGGCACCGTGTTGCTCACCCCGGAGTTGACGGAGATCCCCTTGCCGATTGTCGACGGCTACGGCGTCACGATCGCGCTCGGCACGCCGACGCCGGTTCCGAGCGCGACACCGTCGCTGAGTGCGACGGCCAGGGCGCGGACCGCGCCCAAACGCGCGAAGCGCGTGAAGACGC
>JAABUX010001332.1_pt1 | contig 37742 bp, 36 predicted proteins | sample 5561851 | NCBI WGS metagenome assembly JAABUX01 (sample SAMN10711883, study PRJNA513361) | rock metagenome | isolation source: Antarctica rocks | place: Antarctica: Victoria Land, Richard Nunatak red sandstone | collected 2016-01-03 | reverse complement strand
TCGCTCTCCACCAAAACCTGCAAGCGGTCCATTAGCTGGAAGTGGACAGAACGACCAAGGCAGCTGGAGCACCGCATCACCTTTAGGCATCCCGTTGCCTCGTTCGTCAATATTTGCCCAAATAGGCGGATCCGAAGGGAAATTGTACAGGGTGGCGGAAAGGAAGCAGGAAAGCGAGAGCCGGGTCAAGGCAGCGAGGGCGCGCCTTGCCCGAACGGGACGCACCAACGCCGACAAAGTAACAATATTTAAATATTTAATCAATTAGAAGTAAAATAATAAGTTTAAAAAATTGCTAACTTGAAAGAAGTAAGAAGGGGTATATGAATACTTAATATAATAAGTTAATATTAACAGCTACTTAAAGGAAATATGTTAAGTGTTAGAATGCTAAACCAGTGTCTTGGTAGCTGCGTGTCAACGTTCTAACTCAATAGACGCATTGATTGCTAAACTAGAACTTCAAGATGAAGAAGAAAAGAAGAAGGTATATACAGGTATCCTTTTATCAAGCCCCTGTGCCAAGCCCCCGCACTGACCAATAGTCCTGATTAGTCAGACCGTGATTAGTTAGGAACATTAGTATCGGTTTCTAATATTAAGGATTAGAGGAGATTGATAAGAAAATAATTCTTTAAGTAAAATTAGGAGGATGAGTTAAGTTAATTGAAAAGGTAGTAATTTAGTATACGCGTGTATTACCTATTAAGTACTAGTTATTATATAAAGCTATTAAAAGAGTTCTAATATCCTTATAAAGAAGGCCTAGTATTATAACTATAATAATACCCTCCTAGCTTTAGCCGCCTTTAGTATCTACGTATATAGGCCTTATAAGAGGGGTAGTAGCATATTTATTATAAAGGGATTCTGCTAGCTTTATTAGCCTTATAAGAAGCCTTATTTTATTAGGATATTAATCTAAATAGTAGTACTAGGTTTATTATATCCCTAGTCTCTTTCTTTGTATTCCCTCTCCTTTAATTAGAGTTCTTTAAAATATATATATATTGAGATAATACCCGCTATTTTAAATCTTCTATCTAGACGCGTTTAAGTCCTTATATTATATATTTTTAATAGCCTTAAGGGCTATTATCACTATAGCGGCCTAGCTATCTAGCTTATTCATAGCTCTAACATTATTTACGCGTTATAATCCAAGTATTATTATATTTATTAAGTTTATAAGTAGGATAAAGATCTTTATAACCTCTAACTTAATATAAAACTCTTTATACTCTCCTATCTTCTTACTTCTACTACCTCCGTGTTTCAATCCATAAAAAGAACCGTGTTTATATTAGAGTAGAATATTAAGAATTTCGCCTTTTTATACAAATTCCAGAGAATTAAGACGAGGCTCGATCTAGGTTATACGTAGGTCATTTTAGAGGCCTAACTCCGGGCTTTCTAACAATGTATTTTTCAAAGGAAATGACTGAGATTCCAATGTTTTATTTAGAAAGAGAAAACCAAATGAATTTTAACTAATTTCTTAGTAGTATACAAATAAAATATAGCTATAATTCATCTATCCTTATATAATAGGGGTAATATTATAAAGGAAGGCGCCTAGAAGAGATTAAGAATATCTTTAAGGTTATTAATCCTATCTATTATAGATGTTACTCTATATAAGCTAAAGTACTTTAGGTAAAACTTACTAGATATATATATCTAAGTAGTCTACTAGTTAATCTTCTAAGCCTTATCTAAACTAATACAATTAAGAATACTAGGATAGAAGGAATAGAGCGAGCTAAGCTCCTCTTTACTTAGTTCTAGCTCGTATATTCTATTCTAGGCGTTATTATTAGCGTTAACCGTAAGTCCCTTAGCGATTATCACCCTCTTTACTATTATATCCCGCGTATTAGTACTAATATACATAGAATAATATACCTATATACTATAAGAATAGATAAATTAGTTATAAAGTAATAGCGGATATATCTAGAAGGAAAGAAAACTATTTTAGTAGATCTAGGATATTACTACCTAGTATCCGGCCTCGTTCCACGCTTAATATAACTCTCTTAGGTGAATCTTGTTACGGTGATACCTAGAATAGTCTAATAGTATATATTGATAAGAGAATAAGCTAAAGAGCTAGAATACACGGATGCAAGAAGTCAAGTCATGGTGAATGCCAAGAGTACGCTAAGCCCAAACAGGCAACTGCCAAGGCAATCGAGGTATGCCCGTAACAAATCTAGGAAGAATTCCAAGCTAAGGTCCGGGAAATAAGAGCGTATTTTAGTTTTTTAAAACGTACGTAGCCTATAATAGTTCTAGTATAAGGGTGGCTTTATATACCCGAGCCTAAACTTCATTACTAAGGTTATTAATATCTTTAATTTTATAGTCTTAGCGCTATTATTTAATGATACTACTATTAATAGCTAGAGTTAAAAAGGAACCTCCGTCCCTTATAGTCGTATTGAAAATATACTCCTACGTGTCCGATCTATATCTATTAGCTATAAAAGATACTAAGGTGCTAGCTACGTACCTTAGATACTAATTATATATCTTTAAGAGTAGGCTTGTTAATTGTATCTTATTAAATATCTTCCTTCTTCTTTTTATCTAGTAACTTAACTACTATAGAGGCCTCCTAATACGTACCTACGACTCTGAAGATATATATACTGTTGGAATTCAGACCGGGTCAACCTCGGTAGTCACTAATCAGGACTAGTCAGGGGGCCTTGGCAGACTAATAGAGATTTCTCGTGATGGTTATTCCATTCTACATAGCTACATCCATCCATTAGTTATCATAATACTATTGCACTACACCCAAATCACGTGCAGATGACTCATTGACATCATACATTTCAATATATACAAGCTGATTTAATAAATCAGCTTAGTTCTACTAGCGTCTTACCTAAGCCTATCTTATCTCTAAGTAACTAGGGAGCTAGGACAGAGACTTTTATATCCTATAGCTAGGCTAGAAACTATACCTACTATAGCTTAAGCTGACGTTGTATTTTTTCTAAACTTGAAGGGATCTTAGTCCCTGGGAGGAAGGTTAGTATAGGATTAGATAGATTTATATCAAGGCGACTGTAGAATTTAAGATATATAGGATAGGATTAGGTAATAAAGTTGACTATACTCTAGAGTTTTAGATAATTAAGGTAGAATAGTATGTTAACCTTTCAGGAATCTTCTAATATCTTATAAATAATAATATTATGATTTATAAGCTAATTAAGTATTCATTTAGACTATACCTAGAGAATCCGCTTAGTCTCCTTGTTAAACTACTATATACTTAGAATAAGAGGTTTCTTATTACTATATCTAGGCTAGTATATACGAACTTCTTTCAAAAGACCTTAATAGATACTAGCTTAGGCGCTATTATTAGGGTAGGTAGAGATTTTTACAATTAACTTTACGTATATTACCTACTATAACGACAGCCTAGTTAATAGTTTCCTTAAACGCTTTAATAGCCTAGTCTATAGTAGAGTCCTCTTACTCAGGTTCTATGTTAATAGATAGAAGGTTAGGTTCTAGGATAATTAGCGTTTCTTTAAGTAAATAAATGTATTCGTATTAGTACCTATATTATCTATGAATAATAATAGCTTAGCTATATCTACATTTATATTATAAGATATTTTCCACTCTAATTGTTAAATATACTAGTAGTACGGCATTGTTTTTAGTATTACGGGTAATACTAGATATTAGGTAAAACATTTTCCGAGTAATACTCGTAAGTATCTAGTACGTATAGTTCTAATCCTTAGGGCTATACCCGTTTACTAAACTCTTAGATTCATCTAGGAATTCTAGGTTAACTTTCATCTTTCCCTTAGGCTAGACTTCTATTGAAAAATACTACAGTATCCCAATAATAATCTAAACAAACAACTAGTAACCCTAGTTATTATTCTTAATCAATGGATCTAGTAGTAATTTCTAGTTATACTAGGCTACGTAGACTAGGTCTATAAGATATTTATGAATTTTCTTGATTAGATATAATGATTTCCCTAGGAGTACCCTAGGTTTCATAGCTTTACTAGCAATATATACCTAGATTAGGCCTTTTATAATTATTAATTCATGTAGTAGGTATTTATACTCTAATATGTTATCTAATCCTAGATACCTAGCTATTACAGCTAGATTAGCTTCTAAGATTAACTCCATGATTTAAATGCTAGGAGGGTTACTTCTTATTACCTTATCTTTATTTAAAGCTCTTTACGCTAGGATTTCTTTATACTTCCGTTATCTTATTATCTATTTCTTCGCCGCGGTTCTCTTAACAGGTATATCTACTTTAGCTTTACTATTAGTCGTTATAATTTTCTTAGAGCTAGGGGCTATAATACACTTATTATCTATAGCTAGGAGTACGGTTTAGTTAGCTTAGCGGAAAATCGGTAGTCAAGCAGTAGAATAATAGAGGGCGAAAGCAGGTAGTATAAAATAGAAGATAGCGAGTAGAAGCAATAATTATATCTAGTAAGTAAGTTACTAAAAGGTTTCGAATTTCTAGCCGCGTACTTTATAGTCTAAGTAATAATCTCATATAAAGAGTTTACATACGCGATCTATTTATAGGCTGGACGAGGATGTTAAATAAGCTTATTTCATATTCTCGCCCTTACTTTTAATTAGTTCTTAGCCTAGGATAGTATGTAGGTTAGAAACTAATAATTATCTAACTATATCGAAAGATAGTTCCCGGAGCCTACAGAGTACGTTCTTAGACAGCCGACGCGCGAATAGTTCCTAGGTATAAGCGGGGTTATCTATATCAAATCACCCCTCCGGTAAGTATTCCTTCGCGCTTCAAGAGTGTAAAAAAGATTTTTTAGATATACTACTAGATAATAAACTTAGTGAAGATAGGATAGCAGGTAACTAAGATTCCGGATTATATATCCCTAGTACTAAGCTTCCCTTATATACCCTTAGTTATATGAAAGACCTATTAAAAGGCGTTATCATCCTACGTAATGTTACGATCCAGTCGTCTGGAGTCTGGGATTGATCTCATGGAGAGGAGTGTCAAGGACTGGATAAGCAGGCTTCGTACTAAACTGGTCTGGTACAACGTATTGTATTCAGTGTCTAGAGATGTGTCGCTAGTAACATATGAGTTGAGCACGAAGCTCCTATCTAGGTGGGAAACATCGCTATCTATATAGACATAGGAAACCTTTGCCAAGAGCACTGCTCAGTGTGCTTAGTAGAGTAAGCAAGGCGAGCAGGGGCTGCTCTGCCTGCTTAGCGAACTGAGTAAGGTAAGTAGTCCTCAAGCTAAGCTTTCCAGTAGTAGTCGTGGTCCTCCGAATCTCGGCGTAACACGTAAGTACTAGAGATTAAAGGATGTCCCGCTCAAAGATAGGTAGTAATTCCTAAAGAAATATGTAGGTAGGTAGCTAAGTAGTGTTACGATACATACATGCATAGCGATCTTATTAGTGTTTACCAAGCCATGAGACAGGAGTTTGTTGAAATGTATGATGTCAATGAGTCATCTGCACGTGATTTGGGTGTAGTGCAATAGTATTATGATAACTAATGGATGGATGTAGCTATGTAGAATGGAATAACCATCACGAGAAATCTCTATTAGTCTGCCAAGGCCCCCTGACTAGTCCTGATTAGTGACTACCGAGGTTGACCCGGTCTGAATTCCAACAGAGGTGAGGCTGTTCGAAGCTCCATTGCGCTAGAGCCACCATACTGGTCCCATCGTCGGTACGAGTCCTATTGTTCGATTGGGAATGCCAAGCCACCACCCATCAGGTTAGAAGATCATACAGAAGAGCAATCCCTTGTGAGCAGCCCGGCGTGGGCAAGAGGCGTGGTGATTGATGATTATGTTCTCGTCACTGGATCCACACCCAACGTTGGCAAATTCGTTGTCTGGAATTGCAGAATCGATACACTAGATGTCGGTGAACCAAGTTCCTTCAACGAGCATGAAGTTGTAATGCCGAAAGAATTGGATTAGACCTCTCTCATCACACCACCATATGCTTTCACACCGTTCGAGCTCCTCTTTGAATTGGCATACTGACTTGGATCAGGGAGGCTCCATTGTAATCAGGAAGAGGTCAGTCGTTGCAGAGCTCTATCAGTCTCTGGTCTGTTGATGTTCATGCCGAGTCTTAGATACACGGAATTTTCAGATTTACGAAAGAATCTTCTAGTGACATTTCCTAATGGACATGGCGCTATGCCACCGTTGCCTCGGAAAAGCATGATATGTAAGCAGCATGGCCTGCTTCAAGAAGTCTCCAATTTTGATGACTGTGTCAGACAAGTTCCGGTCAAATTTCCTGGAGAAGAGGAGAGTTGGACTAGCATATTTCTTGAAGTGTGTGCCGTACCTAAAGATCTCCAAATGCTGGCTAATCATCCGGAAGCTGTATTCTTCTCAACCCTGACTTCTCTTCTGCACCAGTAACAAAAGAATTCATTTTCAAATGATGATTCCGGAATGGCGGAGTGAACCCAACGGTAACCCCTCCAACAGCAAATGAGGGAACAGGGAGTCCGTATGAGCAGGGTTCGTGTCGAATTCATTATACATGTTTGAATCTATCGACGTACTTGCAAGCACAATCTTTTCACCATAGTATATTCATGACATTAATAGTAATGTAACGAGAAAGATATAATGAACATACACCGGGGCAATTTTTGCAATGGCGAAGTTTGGTACTTACCGTCAACATTGAGGTAACCGAAATGAAGTGACCTCACGTTGGTGGCTTTGTGTAGTTTGTGGGATGATGATTGCAGTCAGTAACCATCAGTGATGCTGCCCGCCGGTGGTGGGGGTTCAGGCTTCAGTGATGCCACTCTTTAGATTTTAAGGGAAGCAGATCGCGATCATGCTTCACACCCATTCACCACCGTTTGAAGATGCCTGTTGTGTCGTGAAGTCTACCAAACATTCATAGCCATCACAAAGATGATATTACAAGCCCCAATACACTATGCCCGCCCTCTTAAGGCCAACCCTCCGCTCCTCGTCGCGCAAAAAAACGAGTCTAGGAGAAGTACCTCCGACCGACACTCAACAAAACCCGCTGCCTAAACATCGTCGCGGAAAGCGCACACGCGAACACAGCTTGGATAATTTAAGTAACGCGTCGGTGAAGAAACAGAAGTCCAGTCCTCCGAAGCAGTCCGAACAACCACAAGGGGCTGCAGAGGGTCAGTCGGGCAAATCCCTCCCCCTCCGTGACAAGCCCGGTACAAAGGACGCGGTGACGTCCCGCCCACCAGGTTCAGATCGTTCCCAGCAACGAATTAATGGCAATCCAACCGCTACCCAGCACCTCAATGGATCCACCTTCGGAACCCACAATCTCCTCGTTAGTACTACCACTACACTCCTTCCGACCGATAAGAGGAGTCTGAGGTCACATGACGGAGGCTCGCGATCGAAAAGCGAGCTTGCGTTGTACTTTCCGAACTACGATGAGCTCGTAAGCATCGAGCCCAAGGAGCCTGGTAAGTCGCATATCGTCCCTTTGCTATCTCAATTGCTGACATTACCAGATTTCCTCACTTCAGACACCATCCTACACATTACAGACGAGCCCTTGAACGGCAAACTCACAACGACATCCTCACATTCAAGTCGCACAAACCCCATCAACAAGATCCGATTCTACTCAAGCTCGCATCCTACCACTCCTAATGGCTCCTCCCATACCTTGGAGCTGTCAGAGACTGCGTTCACCAATCTCAACAACGCAACCAGGATAAACATATCCGCCATCGACAATTCTGCCAGAAACCAAAAGGATCCTCTGACCGACGCCTTCTACCATAAAGCTCATCGGAAAGCAGAACGGCAGGAGAAACAGCTTCGCAATATCGAAAAGGAGAGGGCTATGCATGAAAAGGTCCAGCTCGAGCGGCTCATGGACGGCTTGAAGGGACATGACTGGCTCCGAGTTATGGGTATCAGTGGCATCACCGACGGCGAGAAGAAAGCATACGAGCCGAAACGGGATTACTTCATATCAGAGGTCCGGGTCCTGTTGAAGAAATTCCAGGAGTGGAAGGAAGAGGAGAAGCGGCGGAAGGTGGACAAAGAGGAGTCGATGCAGGATGAGGACGAGGAGCGAGACGAAGATGACGAAGGCTCTAGCACCGAAAGCGATGGCGATCCTCCCAATCTCAGTGACGTGGACGCTTCGGCTGCGAGGCAATTACGCCAGGAGGCTACATCGGCCACCAAGGCACCCTCGGCGCAAGTCAGATTGCACCGCAAGAAGGAACCGACGGGGCCAGCAGTGCAAAAGCCGTTCACGTCCTTCTATTCCAAACCGTATCTCCGAGACGCCGCTATCGGCAAACATCGCCGTGGGCGAGCGAAATTCGCGTTCGGCCAGCCGTTGCCCGAACCGCCTGATCAAGAATTCAATCTCGGTATCGATATCCTTACGCCTGATACTCTTGCCGCTCAGGAGAGGAAGAGGAGGGCATCGGTGCGGCATACGGACTGAACATAGAGAGACGACTCTGTAGGATAGGATAGGGCAAAGGGGTTGTATTGTACATATTCTCTACTACTATGGGATGGGTATGGATAAGGCCATGCGCCTGGGGCGTTTAACGGTGAGCGAGGGTTTCGGTTGGTATGCGTTTTCTGCGATTCTCCATACATTTGGATGAGAAATAGTATTTCATGCTCAAAGTATTCATACCATCCACGTGGCTCAATCGTATAATTTCCATCAACTCTCTCACACAACACTTACTCGACCAAGGTACAGAGCTATTCGAGCTCGCCCCCACACGAATACATCGCAAGCTTCTTATCCTGTTGCACAGCAAGCGCATCCCATGCGGTCGATCGCGAACTCCTGAAATGCCATAACCTGGGTGATAATGTACAAAACCCGCACTCAGACCGGCGTGAGGGGCGCCGTTCCTGTCGAGGCGTCTGCGCATGGCTATGGGAGATGGGTGATGAAGGGACTTAAATCGACATTGATTAGGTGATGTTGGGAGCGGAGCTGGCGAGGGTGCTTTTTTGGAAGCCTTTTGTGGTGATAGTATCATTTCACCGGGACATAACGCTATATGATTTGTACCAGGGGATATCGTCAGGACTAATATCAGTATAGTCCGGTCTACCTGTACTAGTATCCCTTAAGCTGAGGTGGTGAGAAGTAACACCCTCGAAAGCTAAACCTCTTGGGGTTTATTCTAACGGATATTCTAATAAGTACGATTCCAAATTCACTAAAATACCCGTTCCACCCCGCCTGCCGGCCCCGTTCCGTTCCGTGGCTTATGAGATGAACACTTCACTTGTATGACATGCAGGAAAATTCGCAATATCAGGCATACGCAAATCGAACAAGATTACTTGGCAAAGCCCCTCCAGCACCTCGTCCCCGCGTGTGTAGACCTTTTGAATGCCGAAGTTTTGTGACCAGCACATCCTTCTCTGACCTGCACACGCACTCAGCCATATTCGGCATCGCCTAATCCCGCAAGCGAACAGCACGCTATGATACTTTCGAGTTTCGTCCTTGGCTAACAGTGCTAGATGAACTCTTAAGGGATCAATCGACCGTTTTTTGGAATGATACGTATCTTTCTATCGACTTGTATACACATCTTAAGCCTTGCACGCTCATCTATGGAAGAGGCCTACCAAACAATATAATGTTAGTATGCTTTCGTTTGGTTATGTGTATGCTAGCTTGACGTTATGATTGCTCAGTTAGGTAGACTGTCATTATAAATCACGTTTAATTGCGTTTTAGTCTGTAAATGGATCTCGCCATGTTGACATTTATATGACAGATGTTCTATAGTTGCTAGACAAGTCATGCTCGCCTACAATTCCTGCCTAGCATCTTGCTAAGAGGTCATGAGCCAATGATAGTCCGATTTTCATTAGAGAAAAAATCCCGAGTGGTATCATAGAAACCCCAAGAACTCAAAGAATCACGAGAACCGCAACGTTATCATGGCCCATAGGTCCCATCACAACAACAAAGGCAGCCCTGGCTACCTAACATGAGAATAAAACCCTAAGAAGATGTTCCTTGAAAAAACCTACATCAGGCAAGATATCAGATGAGATAGAACAAATCAAATAATGGCGCAAGTGCAAAAACCGTGAGAAGTCACCACAATAGCCTGGACCAAAACATCCTCAATTTACCTTCACGAATTCCCGGGAGTTGGTCCAAACTTCGTCGGCGCCCTGATCCCTGTAATTTTTTGGGCCGACTCATGACTTTCGATGTCATTAATTGTACGGCTCAGCCTTCACCGCCTAGCGCTACCATTGTATCACGAGATTTCCTACTCAACAAATCCCACAACGACTTCGGCGTGCTCTCCTGCCTCTACTATGAGCTCTCGAAACAGCTCACTGAACACCCAACCCTCCCTTTCCATTCCTTCCACATCTGGCATTTTATCGCCTGGCATCAGGTTTCCAATCTCTCCCTCCTCGTCAGGACGTTCCCATCGGATGAACCTTTTACCTCTCAACTCCCCCTCCAAGCTTCCCCAGGTCCACCATCCCTCTACGCTTTTAAGCCTCTTCGGATTCATCCTCACAGTAAACGTCTCTCCCACTTCCACAGCCTCCTTTTTCATACCCGAATATCGAAATAACCTCTCCAATGAAATCTCATGTGTCACCGCTAGCTCACCTTCGCCTTTGCTAGGGACAGTCTCGAAGCGCAAGTAGTCGCGCTCTAGCAAGTTGGCGGAGGCATTGGGCTGTGATCCATAATTCGGGGAGCCCAAAAAGTGCAACTGGATTCTCCTCTTGGGATCTGAGGTACTGGTGACGGGTAAAAACGCACCTAAGAAGAGGCCGTCGTGGCGTGCATGGTGGCCGTTATCGAGAACGGAGGCGGCAGTGCAAAGTGAAATGGGCCGAGCACCTGTGCGCTGGGCGTGCACGGTCAAGGAAAGGACGGGATCGCTGGGTAAAGAGGAAAGGGAGATGCGAGGGGTGGAGGTGGTGAGGGAGATCGTGAGGAGCGACCGCTTGGAGCCTGATCCTGCTTGGGCAAAAGCCATTGTCCTACCAGTTCTTAAAAAGGTCTTGCTAATACCGACGTCCCCTAAAACGACACGGCAAGAAGGTTTCCCCGCGAAAGTGATGTCGATATTATGCGAATATCGATAGCAGTAGCAGTTCTAGCGATGTCGATTGCCTACTGTCCCTTTTCTCCAGCTAAAGGGCATATGATTGGCGGAGTATTGAGGTCTACATAATAGCAGGCGATGAAAAGGGATTTAAAACTGTGATATGAAGAGCACAGCTATCACACAAACAATGCTGAGCGGTCATCAAATCGAATACTGCGGTCTTGACAGTAATATCATGTATGCTCTAGATCAAAGATGGACCATGAAGTTCAGCGAGACTGAGAGGCGACAATGGGCAAGTGTAGACCGTCCTTTTATGTATAAGCTGAGAAATAGGAGTGGCTAACATAAGGATTTAGAATAGCTAGAACTAGCGCGCGGAACTCTCCGAGGACTGGAATCTCCAATCTGTGTCCGGACATACTACATACGATTTTGCATTCGAACTTTACAGCTAACATGCAGAAATGGTACTTCCACTCTACAGTTGGCAGGGGTAGACCTTTGCCTGTCTCACCACACCCAAGTTGTCAATCTGCTTTCCTTTGTCACCATTTCCATACCTCCTCTCGTCGACAACAAGATGCTGGGCAGGATATCGCCATGCGAGGTAAGCCTGCCCCATAAATATAGATCTAACTCCGGATCTGATGAGTGTTCAACCGTACAGATGCAACAATGCCCATCTCAAACCGCACCCAGCGCCAACGAAAATCGTCTACCGAGGTGAAACCCTTCTACCGCCTTGGGAATGCCAACGGAAACCCAATGACAAAGCACCGAAACACGGCTCTCCGATTTGGAGCCCGAACAGGCGCGCTCAATAGCCAGCCAACGGTGCTCAAGGACAGAGATGTTGGTTTTCCCCTGAGCCAGGATGCGCTTGAGGGCCAAGTCCCGATGTCATGGCGACTTGATGGGGATGTTCTGCGCGTTCGAAGGCAGGGTGTTAGGCCCGGCCCTGGAGAGTTCGCCATAGGACAGACTGATGCAGAGGATGCACGAGATACAGGTGCTACTCCAGAATTAAGGCAGACTCCAGCGGACCGAGATGGCATCGCGCCTGGAAGAAACATGGAGGCAGGGCGAGCAAGATTGGAGCACGGACTGGGTGCTACAACTCTCATCAGATCTCCGCAGAAGTACAGAGGAGATACCATGGGACTTCAGTCTAAAAAGAGATTCCCTCCCCAACAGCCGAGGTCAGAACATGAACAACACGAGGCACCACGAAGGAATTCGATGCCAGATAACAGTGGTTATCCAGTCCGGAAATCGCAAGAGAACACTTTACAGCACAATGGTCCTCGAGGCGAGACTGATTTGGAAGCGAGACGTCGGGGTGGTCCGAACGCCCTCCGTGAGCGTATGTCCCCAGCACGACGCGGAGGCGCACAGAGCGGTCGGGCTGGCCGGCCTCGAACCTCTCGTAGCGATGAAGGCGATCAGCCTCGAAGTCGGAAGCGCAACAAAGAAGCCGCAGGTGGCAACGACCACTTTGGCAAGACCTCGGCTGAAGATATGTACAATGAGGAGGAAAAGGAGTATACAAAGCAAAAAAGGGTTGAAGAGGCTATACAGTCAATAGCATATGAGGCGACTGACGTGAACCGAAAATCCTTTGATGGTTTAGGTCCTCCGATTGTCTCTGGAGAATGGGGTATGAGCGAAGTTCTAGGCGGGAGACTACTGCTCGCCAGAAGCCTTCTGAACGGGGAGTATGTCGAATGGCATAGCAAAGAGCAGAAAGCGGACGTGATGACATTAGTCGAAAGGCTAAAGGACGAGAAGAAGAGAAACACCTCCTCATCTGTATCGGCAGAGGCAGAGCAGCAGACACAAAATCTCATGCATAAGCTGTTGGGAGGGAAATATGAGTTCACGAAGCCGCAACAAGAGAGAGATATTCTTGGCAATGTAGCAAGGCATGCGGATCGAAATGAGAGTTATTTTCCCATGGATCAGGAATCTTTGCTGGAGAAAGTCAGGAGTCTGATGCCGGCCAATGATATAAGAAAGAATAAAAGAGCATAAGGACGGGGGCGAGGACTTCTACCGTGTGTATGAACATTGGAATGTATAGTGATACAAATTGTCATACATCCTTTAGCACATAAGCATTCAATACTGCACATATAACGAACCTCATTCCTTCAGAAATTCGCTGATATGATACAAAACAACATCAGGATTCTCTTCCGGTATATAATGTCCGGAGTCCACACTCCAGCCATCTACCATTCCCTCCTCCGCGACCTCCCTCCACTCTTTCACAGCATCAAATTGCGACTCAATCACCCCCCTCTTGCCCCACAGCACCCTCAACGGACATTTGATTTTCCTCCCTTTCTCGACATCCTCTCTAGTCTCCTCTAGATCAACACTAGCGGCAGCTCTATAATCCTCACACATACCAGCCACACTCTCCTTGTCGCCCATTTGCCTGACATAACTTTCGACAGCCTCAGCATTAAAAACCTCAAGACCAATCTTCCCCATCGTATTTTCAATCCAACTCCTCGGGTTCGCTACCATCAACGACTCAGGTAGCGGCGAAGCCTGAATGAGGAAATACCAATGCCAGTACGCTTTCGCAAATGCAAAGTCCGTTTTATTATACATAGCCAATGTAGGCGCAATGTCCAGGAAAATCGCCTTCATAACTTTTTCAGGATAATTTACACAGATCTTATGGGCGACTCTCGCTCCCCTATCATGCGCACATACATAAAATTTCTCATGTCCTAATCTCTCCATCACATCGACGCAATCTTTCGCCATAACGGTCTTGCTGTAGGCGATATGATTTTCTCCACCAGCGGGTTTGGAGGATTGGCCGTAGCCGCGCAGGTCGAGGGCTATGACGGTGTAGGTGGTGGTTAGTTGGGGACCTAGGATGTGCCATATCAAGAGATTTTGGGGGAAGCCGTGGAGGAGGAGGAGGGGAGGGCCGTGGCCGTGATGGAGGCCGTGGATGGTTATGGTGGGGGAGAGGGCGATGTCGAAGGGGGTGAAATTGGGGAACATTGTCGGTTATTACGATTCGATAGATATGTATATATAATCCCCGAAATCGGGTCTATAGCGATGAAAGAGAATCGGAAAAGCTGTTGCTTCATTACCATCAGTCACGGATATTAGCGATATATCGGAGATAACGATCTAAGCGCTGAAGCGCCAAGAAGTTCTAATCTCAACGCTAGTGTGAGTTGAAAACTCCGAGATACCGTCAATGGCGAGCATACAGCCTTAGTGAAAAGCAGCCTGCCAATCTACCATTCTGATGATGAAGCAGAGTCGAGTGAGAGGGCTGCTCCCAGAGCTTTGAAGGACCTTCTGTTCGTTCTTGGCTTTGCAGAGTCTAGTGATAACGGAGAAGAGCCGGAAGATCAATATTCCAGAGGGGGCGATGAGAAACTACACAATTGGAGGAGATTGAGATGAGGGTAGAGTCTGTCCTGACTCTAATGGGAAGGGGAGAAACCTGAGGACGAGAAGATGCACGTCAATGACGGGCAAAGAAGCTTTCGAGTCCAAGATTCCAGGCTACATCAACATAGACAGAGAACATGTGGATGCTAGTCGCCCGAGAAAGAGAAGAAATGGCTGGATAGATTGTTTTAGGGGAGTAGACAGCGCTCATCGGATTCAAGGCGAGGGTCTTCCATTAATGGATCTAGCTTTGATGCTGTGGATGATGACACTCGGCATACCCATCATGCGGGGAGAGCTTTTGACTAGTGACACGCTGACGAGCAATAAGAATATCGAGTGTCATATACTGGTCTCCCATATCATCATGGCTGTTCGGCTCCCCAGCTAGAACGGAATGAAAAGGATTAAATCGAGTGGGGAAACATTGACTTGTGAGTGTTAATTCCGCGGAATCGAAGACGCTTACAGGTCACAAAGCACTGTTCGAAAGTTTGCAGTCCATTCAATACCAACAAACACGGCAGTAGGTAGGATTCGTTGCGTATCTATCCTCTCATCAAGTACCTCTTCCTTATTTGCCTACTCAAGAGGTGACCGATTGTCTGGAGTCTACCATCACACCTCAACAGACCTCATATCTTCTTCGACCTCCTTTCGTACCTCCTGCCTTCTGCGTCCACGGCCATGCTTTCAATGCAACTCAAGTGTGAACCGCAATCCGGGCCCCTGTTACCGAAGGGTCGTTCTTACTGTCATACTTACCAAGGCTTTCTAGAGGCGCATACTTCTCGCAAAGATAGCACATGTCATTGTACGCCCTGATCATAAGTTAGCAACGGCTGCATACTACTGCGCGTGCTTCTCAAATTAATACTGACGTCTGGCGAGTCACATTTCCCGGGTGTCCACCAGAGTAATTAAGGTTGTACTTCAAGCTATACAGTCGATTGCGATCGTCCCATTCTTGTGTCGGCTCCGCTGCTTCATATTTTCTCATATAACTTCGAGAGTACACTTGTGCTCGGAAGAATTGGCCCCATTGACATCTCCAGATACCGAGTTCCATCTCATTATGAGCATAGTAAGACCCAGCGTCATAGAGAATTACATCACCAGTCTCAAGGAGCGTACCAACGTTGCCTGAGCTACTTGGTCAACATCAGTCAAAGCTCATATCAGTTTTAGCCACCGACCTTCCCAGCAGTCGCCATGGATTAAGCTAGGCTTTAATTCACGTCCGTCGGCTTGTAAGACGCCCAGCAGGCGAGGGATGACGCCGGTGATCACCTGGTCAGCTGCGGCTTCTAGCTCGGGCCATACCCCATTCGCCTCCGTGTCGAGCTTCAGAACGCCGCATAGCAGCTTTCCAAAAAAAGTCGCCCAACTCTTCTCCCAAGCTACAACGTGCGGTAACTTGCCATCACACGTCGTGACTTCGAATCCAAACATACCGTTTGGCGATTTGCTCTTTCGATGCAGCTCCGCGACCCGCGCGGTGAATTGCGCAGGTTCAGGCGCAGAGGTATCCATATCAAGGAAATCGGATAAAAAGAAGTATGTGTCTAGAGAACTAGCTTTGTATTTGCCCCATCCATGCGGAGCAGGTACCAGTCCAGGTATGAGCGAATGGATTTTTGTCACTGATGTGAACTCTCCAAGCATCATCGTCCTGCCATGATCCTCACTCGCACACTAGACGTTGGTCTGCTTTTAGCAAGACTATCTCGAGAATGAACAAGCGAAGAGAAGGAAACTCATTGAGTGAAGAAGATAACAAACCTTGAGAAAATACTTCTTGGGTGTTCCGTCTGGCAAGACAACCGAGATTCTTCCTGTGATTGTCCAGGCAGAGTACCCGTAAGCTTCTGCAGATATCACCTTGGTTCCTTTAGGCATTGCTACACTGCTGCTTCAGTCATTTTCACTTGATTTAAGGCAGGTTGTGCCCTGCCTTCGACCACAGCCTCGTCCATGGGAAATTTGCCCTGATCGCCGGAAACGCTGTGGTCCGCTGGTACATTCTCGTTGCTGAGCAGCTCATGAATGGCTTTTGACATGATGTTTTCCAGTGATCTGATTGAAGCGAGAAAGAGATGAGGCTAGCTGTGCGATGTTTATCAAACTTTCCTGGATTTTGAGACTATAGTTATATATATATGTGAAGTCCAAGTGATAGCTCCATTGCTTGCTAGGCAAAGTCGCTTTCTCGGCCAAGGCTGCCTAGGGGAAAGAAACTGCTGATAACTGTGTGGGATGGCACTATCTCCAGCAGCGCTAGAAAAGACAATGGCTATTGTTTGGCAAGCCCGGAAATTGTCACCAATGATTGCATAGATCATATGCAGCATTCCTCACCGGAGAGGGGGATTTGCGTTTGCAGGGCGTTAAGGTACGCCATATGCAAAGACGACAACAAATCTTGCGCCACAAAATCCATCGAAACGAATTCCCCTCGTCCATCATTAATCAAGCTTGGCTCGAGATAGTTTGGAAATACCATGTGCTGTCGCAACTTTGCACGTGAAGGTGATTCTAAATTCTCCGAAAGTAGTGAAGTTAAGGACTGTCAGACTGACGCTACCGCCGGACCAGCTTCCCTTCACCCCTATCCAGTGCCTTAGTCTGCCCAAGCACTGGGCACCAACTTAGCCCTGCATAAATCCCCAGCGCCCCCCTGCACCCTCTGGAACATGCGGCAGGAATATCGACAGCTATGTGATGAAGAACTAGTCAAGCCGTTCCTTATCCCTTCGAGCCTAACTGCTGCAAGTTCGGGCTCTCCAATGACGCTCAGTTCAGTCTGGGCCTGGTGGAGGTCTTGCCCAAAAGCCAAGGCGTCTGATGCAGGCTTCCAGCGCAGCAGTATACTCTTCTTCTCACATGTATCAAAATCCCCCCAAAAGCGAACGTCGGAGGAGCACTTCCATCCTTGAGCACTCCTACCAAGTCTCCTGCGGTCATGGTACGTTCCACGCCTCAATTTCCGTTCCCGGGTGCGAGGCTGATGGATTCATGCAGTTCAAGGACAGGTTTAGCTTCAGAAGGAAAGGTTCGAGAGATGCTCAAGCCGAAGGCTCGGATCACTCGCTCCTCCCACCCTACACTGAACAGGTTACTCTAAGGTCTCCACGAGGTAGCATTGATGAATCAAGCGAGAAGAGACACGGAAGATCTGTACCTAACCTCTCATCTCACTAGAACCTTCGAACGTTCAAAGATCCTTGACTGCTGGCTCCAGAGATCCAAGCGTACCCCGAGAACGCAGCAAGAGCCCTGCTGGTGTGCCAGACCCACTCGGTCTTCGAGTCCTCCATAATCCTCAAGGGGGTCGCAGAGTTGATATCGTCTTCGTCCATGGTCTCGGTGGCACTAGTCGCCTGACATGGTCCAAGAACAAAGACCTCGACCTCTTTTGGCCGTTGACATTCTTGCCACTCGAACCGGATATTTGCCAAGGAAGAATCATGACATTTGGGTACAATGGGAGTTTTCTGAAATCAAGCAGCAAGAATTCAGCTACAGTTCTGGACTTCGCAAAGGATCTTCTCTACGATCTCAAATATGCTAAAGACGACAACAAGGAAGACCTTGAAATTGGCAGTGTATGGTCCAAGTCTCTAAGCCCGAAAATAGGTTGTTGATATTGAGTCAGGTACCTGTGATATTCTTGGTCCACTCAATGGGCGGCCTCATCGTTAAAGAAGTCGGTAACCTACAAGCTACCCATGCGACTCATATTCGCCCACGCTGACTTGTCTCAGGCCTACATGCAAGGCCAATACGACCCCGAATACAAGGCCATCGTCGACGCGATCTCTGCCATCATATTCCTCTCCACACCACACCGAGGTACCAACCTCGCGGAAACACTGAACAGGATCTTACAGGCCTCTATTATCTCGTCGTCGAAGCAATTCATATCTGAGCTTACTAAAAATTCTTTTACGCTACAAAAACTCAACGAACAGTTTCGACACATTGCGCCGAAGCTTGATATAGTGTCATTCTACGAAACACAGATGACTCCAATTGGGATCAACACGAACAAGATTGTAGGTCCTTTAGTACCATGGCCTTTGATAATATAATAACTATGTACAGATGGTTTTGGAAAGAGACTCATCGGTCCTCGGTTACCCTGGCGAAATCTCAAAGGCCTTAGATGCAGATCATCACGGTGTGTGTAAGTACGATAGCCCGGATGACCCGCTCTATATAAATGTTAGGAACGTCCTCAAGTCTCTCGTTAGTAGGTTTCCGGCACCAGGTAAGCTATATGTACCCCAAGTAACTTGCACCGTCAACTAAGCCGTAAAGGCTCAGGTTCGACCCCACTTCCGACACAACGTGAAGACTTACGTGACATCGAGGCCTTTCTTGCAATGTCAGAACCCCCGGACGTTGACTATATCTTCTTTCGTGATCGTTGGGTACCCAATACGTGCGGCTGGGTTCTCGAGGATGATTCTTTCCACATATGGATGCACGATCCAGCGGCGAAGCCAATAGTTCTATGGTTGCATGGTGCTGCCGCAAGCGGCAAATCCGTTCTTTCGTCTTTCATTATCGACCACTTGGCCCAACTTGGTTTGCCTTGCCAATATTTCTTTGTGCGCTTCGGTGACCAGAGTAAGCGGTCTTTAAGCACATTATTGCGATCTCTTGCATTGCAGGTAGCCTACTGCCTGCCAGCTTTTCGTCAGGGCATCTTGAGACTGATTGGCGAGGCGACCAAGGCTGACACAGCGGATGCCCAAACAATTTGGAATCGTATCTTCAAAACTATTCTGTTCAAGATCCGATTGCAATCTCCCCTTTTCTGGGTCGTGGATGGCCTGGAAGAGTCCGACGATCCACGTGCATTCATCAGAATGATTTCTGAAGTCAATCTAGCAGATCTTCCCATTCGCATCTTGGTAGTAAGCCGAAAAACCCATGGGCTAGTATCATCGTTTCAGAAGCTTTCGAAGGAAGTTCAACTTCATACAATACCATATGATGGCAGTCCCAACGATATTCGCCATTATATGGACCGGGAACTAGATGTGATGGGCAATGATACATTTCATACCAACGTTAAACGTCAGATCCTAGAACGCGCACAAGGCAATTTCTTGTGGGTCCATCTTGCAGTTCAGAGAATCAACGATTGTCATACGGCAGCTAATGTTGAGCGTGCTCTCCAGCAGTTGCCCTCTGGTATGGAGGCCTTATATGATCGCATGGCTCAGTCTGTTGCGGCGCTACCACAAGAAGTGGATAAGAGACTTGCGTCAAACATCTTAGCATGGGCAGCGTGCGCACTGCGTTTACTCACGATCGAAGAACTGTCGCTGGTTTTGGAAGGCGAAGTTGTAAGACCTCTAGATTTGCAACGCTCGATCGGCGACCTCTGTGGTGGATTCGTCGTAGTTGATAATGACGGGAATGTTGCCATGATCCATCAAACAGCTCGCGAATATTTGATTGATGAACACATTCGCCCATTCAGCATTGACAGAAGCTCCGCTCATGAACAGCTCTTTCTGCGATGTATGTTCTGTCTAACGGATCTTGGACTGCGGTCGAAGATGAACCGAAGACAAGCCCCAGCATTCCTTGACTACGCGGCAACTTCTTGGTTCTATCATCTGTCAAACAGCTCAGGGTCATCTCCTAAAGTCTTCAACACTCTGAAGTCATTTTTCAAAAGCTCGTCGGTACTTACTTGGATTCAATATCTGGCTCAGGCAAACCGACTGCGGACCCTTATACTAGCTTCTACACAAATATCACAATTCGTTTTAAAACAGAAGGAGGCGACTGCATCGCGAAAGAGTTATCTGGAACTTTGGGCTATAGATCTTATCAAAATTGTTGGTAAATTCGGGACGAACCTTGTGCGGCATCCTGAGTCCATCTATAAATTGATACCGCCTTTCTGTCCAAATGAGTCTGTCATATATCAACAATATGGTCAAAAAGAAAGCAAAGCACTGAAAATTACGGGACAATCGTCATCTAGCTGGGACGATTCGCTGGCACGCCTTTCTTTCGGCCCTGGTATTCACGTTATATCGATCAAAGCAGCTGGGGACCGCATCGCGGTGATGAGTCCTTCTGGGACCGTAATCATATACTACGCCTCTACGTGCGAAGAAAATCAACGGATTCGACATCGTGAAAGGGTCCTTCGGATGCAGTTCAACCTCTCGGGGACCCTTCTTGTGACATATGGTTACCTCACTACGAAGGTATGGGAGGTAGCCACAGGGCGATGTATCGCGTCTGCCCAGAACCCTATAGATCGACCTCGTCCACACACGATCGTTTTTATAGATGATGATGCACAAATTTTGGTGGGAGCTGATGATCATAGGATACGGTCGTTGTCTTTGACGGATACTGCGACAACCTGGCGATCAGTCGCTGACATCAACGAGCAAGCCCTCGAGGAGACAGTCGTTAACTCCCCCACTTGTATGGCGCTGAGCCCGGACGGCCACAACGTAGCTCTCGGATATCGAGGTCATCCACTAAGTGTATGGGAAGTCGAGGGGCCGGAGCTAGTAGGGCATTGCGTGCGTGTCTTTGATGATAGCACCCAGAGCAATGTAGCGCATGCTTGGGGAGAGGTAACACAGCTCACTTGGCATCCCTATACCGGCGAAGTAATCGGCCTTTATCTCGAGGGCGTAGTTTTCCGCTGGCACCCTTACCATGATGAGACTCAAGAACTTCACACTGGCGCGAACTCCATCGTCGTCAGTCAGGATGCGAAATGTCTTGCCGCTGGTGATCCTACTGGTATAGTCAAGCTGTATAGCCTTGCCGACTTCAACATGGTGTACCAATTCGCTTCCCAAGATCCAGTGTTTGATCTCTGTTTTGCCCCAGACTCTCGTCGTCTCTACGACATTCGAGGCTCATACGGCAACGTCTGGGAGCCAGACGCCTTACTGCGTCTTTCAGAATCAGCCGAAGCTCCCAGGGATACCGAACATCGCGGAGGAACGATCCTCAGGCACGCTGGCAAGATCGACCCTATTACCGCATTAGCCTCACAACCCAACGGTAGTGTTTACTGTTGCGGTACAGAAACCGGTCTAACGGAATTATATGAGAGCAGCAGGACCGCTGTTGTGGAACTGAGAACGTCGAAAAGCTTCATGAGTATTGAGCATGTCGTCTGGAGCACTGATGGAAACTACGTTAGCTTCACTGATCTGAGCGGGAAGATCTTCGTCAAGTCCGTTAGTCGTCTTGGAGCCGGTGGTCCTTGGAAGATAGAGCCAAAGCTCGAACTTGCAATCAATGTCACTGAAGGAGCCATTTGCCAGGTCCTTTTCCACCCCGATTCAACTGTCTTGCTGGTTTACACAAGCTCGACTGTTAACACAATTTCAATAGCTTCGAGGTCGATTCTCTATTCGCGGAAGATGCCAGAAGCCACGGTAATCTATAAATGGATTAACCATCCCACTGATCCGGGATCGCTGCTTGCCCTAGGGCCTGGCAAAGTGCTCATCTGGGCTTGGTCGGATTTGATGCAGACGAACCATCTGACCTTCTCCTCCGCGATCACAACGCACATGGGCAGCATCTCACACAGCAGGATATCATCATCGATCAATCTCTGGGATTCACGGGAGAGTATCGACAAGGTGCTAGTGACGCACGACAAACTGTTCATCCTCGTCCAGAGCTCATGCCCAGCCGGTCAGGGTCAGAAGCAGAAAGAGACACTTGTATTTGATGTCTCAAACATTCCACCCGCTACAGATAGCAGACCGCTTTCAGCAGGCTCAGAAGAACCAGAATCTAAAGTCAGACCAAGCCCACGTCCTCTCCACAGCTCAACGAATTCGACATCCAGCTTGCCCGAGGAGGACAGAACGCAAGAGCTTCGCCCGATATCCCTTGCCCCAGAACTCACATCCCAGATCGAGATCCCCCTCGCCTTCCTCTCGCGAGACCGCTTGGTCTTTCTAGACCAAAACTTCTGGCTCTGCTCTTGGCGCCTACCCTTACCATCCAACACCTCGACACGAAGGCCAAGTGCCAGTGGCACACTCGATGGAAGCACCACAGAAATCAAGCGACATTATTTCTTCCCCAGTGACTGGATCAGTCCTGATTCGGTCGCACTTTGTACCGTGATGGCCGACGGCACGGTGCTCTGTCCGCGGAATGGCGACGTGGCTGCTGTGAAGTGCTCGACTCTAAGGAGTTGAATCGACTGTTCATAATGGTGCATCATGAGAGGCTGGAGAAACTTGCGAGAGGAGATTTCCTTAGGATGGTTGTGCGCCTTACATGTCAGCTGGGCGATGTTGTTTTAGTGCCGAAACACATTCGGCGTAACGAAGGTGGCCTGAGATTAGCTTGAGAGACCAGGAGATAATATGTTTACGTACAGTCAAACTGGGCTATAACGATAGGTCATTTGCACGAGGGGATATCGTAATGAAGAGGATATCGTTATGACCAACATCGTAGCCCTACGCCATAACATAATCAATTGCAAGTATAATTATCGTTACAAAGCGGATATCGTTATGACTAATATCGTTATAGCCCGGTTTGAATGTAGTACTATTGAGCCTGCAAATTTTCCCAGCTGGATCATACAACCTATCGCAAACACGCTTTAGCTCTATTACGCTCCTGATGACTGCCGGTGTTCATGGCAGTATGATTTTCCGTTGCGTATATTGTCCGCGTTCACACTGCTCACACGTCTCAGACTACGGGGTACCTATAATGCGTGCTTGAAGAGGTTGAGCAAGGCAGACGCTCCGACGGGATTTGTAATTGGTTGTGTGATCGAAGCGGAAGCATCGAATGCTGGGAAAGACTACACGATCTTGTTCGCTGAAGACTATGTTCACGAATGGGAATGTTGTATGGATTGGTCTTGAGTTCGACGTCTTCTAGTGGTAATGTGGCTTGGGGCTGCTCTGTAATTGGACATGCGCTTGATCGATCGTTGTCAGCTGGAGATTACTGAAGTGATCAATGACCCGAGGCCAAAGGTCCGAGATTCGGTGGATACGGAGGCTGGAGAACCCAAAGCTTGTTTCCGGAAGGGTGCGAGATTTTATCTTCTCCTACCATGTATGTAAACGCCCATTTTCAACACGATCCCGAATTCTAGAATTTCTGTAGGTTGCGAGCGTACGGATGTTGGAGTCACCGGTAGTATTTCGGTTGGGCCAGTTAGTATGCATCAGTGATACGCTCTTCTTTTGGCCGATATTCTTCAGTCCACCATGTGTCCGACCGAGTATGAATGTTGGTACAGAAGAGCACGAGACTGCACCCCCGTATGTCACGATCGTTTGCATGTTCTGGACGAATGATTTCGGAAGGCTTAGGGTGGGGTTTGTCAATGATTTGTGGCTTTCGTGTAAGTCTGTACTCTGCTCTCTTTCGAAAGCACATTTTGTCATTGTTCCCAGCTCATTTGTGATATGCTAAGCCGCATTTGTTACGTTTCTCAAGGCTGTTGATCGAGACGTAGGACACTTGAGGGACGCACATCGGCTTGTCGCCAATAGAATATGCAGAACCGTCGTGGCGAACATGCGCATCGGAGCTGCACCTCAATCGACATCAGATACTATTTTTCCTTTCCTTTTCTTTTCACTCGTTTGATATCCTTCGTGGATCTTCGTTGTATTACTTGGTGTGTCTATGATGTTGGCCCCAAGGACTTTAGTGGCACTCCTATTTCACTATCTCATATTAGTCTGCGCTCTGTCGATTCCGAGCCCGCCTCAAGTATTGACTGTGAATGATAGTATTTCCAATATAATTGTTCCTCACGGGTGAGCTTGTTAGCCTTCATATATTAGGATCAGGAATGTTGACGTTCCATGTGCAGTTCTTCCAACGTTGGTGAACCATCGAAACCGCTTGGCTTTGAGGCGACATTTGTATTCAATGGACTCATACCTTTGAAGCCTATAGAAACCTACATCAACGCCGTAGAGTTGATGGCCATTCTCTCCCATTTGGGATGGAATCATCATATCGTACATTCAATGGGCGTGAGTGGCGACCGTTTTGTGAACGAGGCGTGCGTCTTCCCGAGGCCGCTGGGCACTGGAGAATCAAGCTGGCTACCCGCCAAATACGCCATCTCGGGGCTGTACCAAGCAGGCGTCGAGATTGCAAACACTCAACGTTTTCAACAGCTCTTTGTGGAGCTTGCTGTGAAAGACTCTAGAGGACAGGCACAAAGCTTGGGGTATCTCGATCTTCGGCCGAAAGCCTCTCGCCCTGGGGTGCAATCGTATCAGACCGTAGCGACAAACCTGACAGAGGGTAGCAATTCCAATGTTACTGTGGTGGCCCGTCCGCAGCAGGCTATTCTCGATGCAAATGATCAGCACTTCTACATCACCTACGACAGGAATGGCCACAAAGTTAAGTCCCAAGATCTCTTCACCTCGTTCCTCAATGCCCTTTCCATCGCATCATTGCACGACGATGACGGCACTGGAGCCTTCGTTCCGAACGCACCTTCCGCATCTGGCAACGTTGTGCTGTCCACATGGTTAAGTGGCGGTCCGAGTGCGGATCAGTTAACTTGGCGACGTGTGAAACGGGCTCTACAGTTGATTTGGGAAGATGTTATAATAGGAGGAGGTGATAAGGCAAAGCCTCATTTTGAAGACTTTCAATTCGAGCTTTGGTATATTCCTGAGGGGCGCGGATTGCTAGATGGTGATAAGATTGGCGGGGGACGCGTGATGAAGTTTGGTCCTGGGAGTGTGTATGGTGGCATCCCTAATAGCACTGAAGGGATAGCATCATCTTGATGGATTGTAGGATAGACGATCTCAATGCGATCGTTATGCTGTGTTGACAAGCTAAGGCAGCGGCAGGAACGGCTGCTACTCTGATGTATGTCGCCTATAATCTAGACACATAGACTAGCTAGACGTCGGAGCCTTCGATCGTGCTCTTCATTCCGGGGCTCCCGTAAACTCGCTGGCAATGGCCCCTTGACATAGTGACTGGATCAAGTTACGGGACATCCGGATTTCTTTGTCGGGATAAGCATATTACTTGGATATAAAGTGTAATTGTTCCGAGGCTATATAGGTATGATGGGGATCTTCTGTTCGGAGTAGTATCCCATCCAATTTTCCGCAGCTTGAGGTGGGCATGCGCATGAGTTTTGGCTCCTTGAGGTCTATATGCCTCTTTAGGTAGCTGATATTCTTGCAATGTCTTCGAGCTACTGATTAACGAGATTCGGAGCGGTATTTATTATATGGGGAATATGGAAGCAACCGCTATACCTCTGTCAACCACATACGGCTGTTTGCGCTCACCCTTATGGTCCGATATATGTCCTCGCACGTCATGGCCCGAACAGAGGTTTGAGTTTGTGTGAACGTATTCACAATGTGCTCCAATCAGATGCTTTCAACGCACGAATGGATCTAGTATTGAGCGAAGATTTCATGCAACTCTTCCATGTTCCGTCAAGTCCTCAAATTCGCCAGGGTACGCGAACAGGCGTTCTTTGAGTGGCGTGTGTCATCATTGGTAACAAAGCTTTAGAAGATCATGATAGCGTTCCTGAGTAAACCCGTTCCACCTCACATTGCAATGGCTGCCACGGCGCTCATGCCTTCTTCTTTCCTTTCTCCATTACATTCTCCGTATCCCCAAACCACTGTGGCTTCACCAAGAAGACGTAAATCCTCCAAGCGAGAAGAGGCGTCAAGTTCGCCACAGAAACAAGACACGATGTTGTGGTCAAACCTCCAGCCGACACCCCCGCTGCCTTGCTCTGATCACTTGCTCTGAACGCCTCCCACAGTAGTAGCGGCACGAGTGCTACCTCCCCAGTACCCAACGTCACATATGCTAACTTTCTCTTAGCTGCGCAGTCCTTGCTGTTGGGATATGCGAGGAGCAGCTGTGGGGTGAGAGATAGGACGAGGCCGCCTAGGCTGCGAGCGAGGAAGGTGGTGGTGGCGTTGAGCTCGAGGGATGGGATAGGTGAGGCGATGAAAAGTTTGAGGACTGCGCTGGGGAAGAAGAGGAGGCCGATAATGGTGGGAAGGTTAACGAAGGCTTCGAGGGCGAATGCTGTCTGGATGATGGAGGGCATGGTCGGGGCTGTAATGGTACAGAGATGGGTAGAGCTGTAGGCCACGTAAACAGCTAGAAATATTACTGCGATGGTGTTGCGGTGTATTGGTAGACGCTCTTGTTATCAAACGCTCACACCTGTAATGTGAGAATTCTACCTCACTACCTCATCACTTATAGTAGTCCTCCGATTCTGGAGTTTGCGGGGATATCGGTCCACTTAGCTGCATTGGTCGATTGGTTCTACAACATCCTTCCTAACTCCGAGCGGAGAGACTCTGTACTTTAGTCTGCTTCCAACGTAGCCGTTATAGTGGCCTGAACCCAATAAGCGCCACCACCAGACGTCCTCAGACGACTTTCCATGCTCAATTGTCACTCTCAACATGTGAAGATGTGAACAGCTCCGAGTAACGTGGTATGGTACTGCTTAGATTTTGTAGCAGATGCTGGCTGTCTTTCGAGCACCGTCAATAGAATAAGATGTCCGCTGCGAGAACAGCTGTCCGGCGAGCCTTGCTCTATGTCCCGGGTTCTTCGCAAAAGATGCTCGATAAAACTGGAAGCCTCACCGCCGACTGCGTAGTTTATGATCTCGAAGACTCTGTCACTCCTAGTCGGAAAGCTGAAGCTAGGTCCAACATCCGTCGCCTTCTCGATCAGCCTCGTCCATCCGGTGTCAAGGAGTGCGCCGTCCGTATCAACGCCGTCGGAACTGGCTTCGAAGCCGATGACATTGCAGAACTGGTATGCCAGTAGCCTGATCGTCCTCCACGCACAGCGAGTTGATGCACGTAGGCGAATACGCCCACCCTCGACACCATCGTGATTCCAAAAGTGAATTCCAGATCTGACCTCCAATGGGCCGTCGACTTTATCAATCATAAACGGAACCACATTGGGCCCGAAGAGTCCACACCACGTCGTATCAAAGTCTTAGCTCTCATCGAGTCCGCCAAAGCTATCGCCAACCTTCGCGAGATATGCGAGACGGCTACCTCTCAGCTCGACGGTCTGATCTTCGCTGCTGAGGACTTCGCCCTTGATCTGTCGCTGACCCGCACGCCCTCGCTCACCGAATTTCTGTATGCTAGGTCAGCCATCGCTACTGCTTGTCGTGCGCACGAGCTTCCATCTACTATCGATCTTGTATGCACCTCTTTCAAAGGGGAGGAAGGTCGAAAGACCATGGAGGAAGAATGCCTTCGTGGCAAAGGTCTAGGCTTTAATGGCAAGCAGTGTATCCATCCCAATCAAGTCCCTATCGCGCAGAAAGCCTTCGCGCCTAGTGATGAGGATGTTGCTTGGGCTGTGAGAGTTGTCATCGCAGACGAGAAAGCTGATAAGCAGGGGAGAGGCGCGTGGACGCTTGATGGAAAGATGATTGATGTCCCTGTTGTGCGGAAAGCGAAGAGTCTTGTAGGCAAGGCAGTCGCGTGTGGCATTGACGTTGATACTGTCAGGGAGCATTGGATAGGCCAGGAGCCTGAATGATGGCAGCCGTGGGCGCTCATCGTGTCATGCGCAATCGCGACCACAGGTATCGTGGGCTGACGAAACAATAATCACACGGGTTTGAAATGCTTCAATCCGATGTGCGGACGGAAACCATATGGTCGCTGGGCTTTGTCCGCTTGACTGATCGCATTGTGGTGGAAAGCGAGCAGGTGTTGATTTTGCATCAACAAGGTGAGCAAGAGCGATCCTAAGATAGGTGTGACTGTACTAATCGGGAGATTAGAAATGATATATCAAAATAGGAGCAAAATTCTCGGGGCCGGTGATCGGTCGAGATGTGGACTTGGTTGACACTTTTCAGTACATCGATTACGTTTGACAGGAACGAAAGTAACCGGATTTATCCAGAAGAAGCCCTACAATCTCTCGTGAGGTCCCCCCTTTTTTGTAAATTTACCGTCCTCTGGTTCGAACCGCCGTGGTGACTGACACAGCAAAATTTGAATGCCGCTTTCAACTCTACTCGGAATGCAAGGCTATGGATCTTTACAACTTCCGTGTGCTTTGCCCTAATTTTTCACAATTTATTGGATGTTCTATAGCCTTCGAGAGAGTGTTCAATTTCGTTGATACGATCTTGGCATGGGTGTTGTTCTGCGCTTGCCGCTAGTCCAGTCTTCAGCGTAGCCCTACGATCACTTGGACGAGAAAGCGCACCCATTGACATGGGAAGGGGCTCGCCTTGCTATCCTGTCTCTGTCATGCCCAGATGAAAAGAGCGGTATCATGACCTTAACTGGTGAAACGGATGCAAGAAGTCACACCGCCCGGCATACGAACATCATCTCCATTATAGGAGGATATTTGATAGTCATTTCAGTGAACATTATGATATGGTATGCTTTACTCCTATCTGTATCGTACAGCCGAGCTAATTGCTACAGTTGCATGACAAGATTCTCAGTCTGGATGAGCAGTACCTTCAACGTCTGGCTCTATGCACAGCAAAACAGCCCGCCTCGTAGCGTGATGCTCGCGTAGTTGATTTCTCACAGCTTTCATGAGACACACGGCTCTAGTGTTCAAACCTTTGGTATCTAGTACCACACATCGCATTCTCGGATACATTCTCGGACACCAGTGCAAGGTCCCACAGCTCAATCCCCGACCGCAAACCAGGCACTCAATGGATCAGCCCAAAGTTCTTGCGATCCGATCTTGTAGTCTTCATCGAAGTCGCTCAAGACATAAACGAACTCTTCCGTCCAGCTCTTTCCGGTCTTGACAGATGCGAACTTTGCATGCAGCTTGATAGTGACGGTCTTTCGTTCAGGATCCACCATGAACTGTTCTTTCGGCGGTAAGGTATCTTCGGCAGGGTGGAAGGAGAGGATTGAGGTGAGGAGATCGTAGTAATCGTCGCAAGTTTTGCTCGTTGCTTCATGAGCTTTGCTATTGGGTCGGCGGCCCTCAAATGTCAGCCCTAGGAATGGGAGACGTTCGTTCGCCCATTGAGGACCGTGTTCAAGAATCTTGGGGTTGGTTGTGAAGAATTTGTCTAATGTATCTGATGGCGGAGCTTTGGCTATGAAGGCTTTGCAGAAGCCTTCGCTTGTTGTTTGTAATCGCTCTGCTGCTATCTTGGAGTCTGACATTGTTAAATCGTGGATGCACGTGTATTTGATTGGTGCGGAGGTGATGGCTTGCCGGAGGAGATATACTCAGCCGTCGACGAACCGAGATGTTAGTCCTGATGAGGAAGTTGCATTATGAAAATCGTTTAATATGCGCCTCGGATATCGCGCTAGAACTAGTGATTATGCAAAACGCGTCGTCAGCGAAGCACATTAGCTTCGGCCTCGATTGGCTCCGAGTGAGTGCAGGAGATACAATGTAATGCCGTATACGAGTACGTGCTGACAGTAATCAGCTTGATGAAAGGGCAAGGAAATATCTAAAGAGCTCCCATCCCATACAATCTGCTAGCAATGCTGCTTGAGAAAGGTGAATGAATCTGATCGACTTGGGACGACGCTAGCATCTCTCAGATGACGATTCACTCATCGATCCATCCTAGATTGGCTTAGCTCCAGGATTTATTCCCTGGTTTTTCCTCAATGGAGAAGTCACAATCCTGGTCTCTGATCTGAACATTCGACATTCTGGTACATAGGTACTACATACACTCATTCACTTGTATATTGTTGCTTTCACTCGTTATCCGCCCATTGTGCTTGTCTTTACACAGCTTGTGCAACAACCGTCATTCACCTCCGGATCCGAACGGATCACAAAATTCGCCCTCAGCGAGCCGCACCGACCTCCGTGGGACGCAGTCCGCGAGCTTTGTCTAGAAAGCCATTTTGACACCTTTGTTGTTGCGAGCCTCAAAGCTCCCAGAAGCGCCAAGATGGGCCGCTCTAGAGGTATGAAGCCACGTGAGAGTGAGACATATTGCCCAATGCATACTGACCCCAGGCATAGTTCTCTCGTTTATGACGGCTTTTGGGGCTCCGAAGTCCCCGACGTCGACTTCATTTTCTGGACCGCAGGGCCCACCATCGCAGCAAGACACCATTGGCTCAGCTGATGTGAAGCACGTTGCTGCACCAGCGAGAGATTCACCCACTCCTTTGCGAACAAGAGAACAACGGTCGAATTCCATTCGACCTATGTCAATGGTCCAAACATATCAACCTCCTACGATGGAGATAGCTGGCGACACTGTACCGGAGCTACAGCCCATCTTCACGTTCCTCAACAGTCATGGTAACAAACTATATCAGGAAGGCTACTTCCTCAAGCTGAACGATCTTGATACAAGTACGCTGGCCTTGCTATGCAGTTTACGATCCTACTAACGACACCTTCTAGATGGTCGAACCAACAACGATCGATCATGGACCGAATCCTTCGCTCAGCTTGTAGGCACAATCCTATCGTTGTGGGATGCTTCGGCACTTGACGTCGCAGGCCAAGACGGAGAGGTCGCCCCTAGCTTTATCAATCTTGCGGATGCCTCCATCAAAATGGTAATTCAACATTGACTTCTAATGTATTACGAATTGTTGACACTATGCCGCAGATTGAAACTCTACCTACCCGATCGAACGATGTCCAGCCTCTCCAAAACGTTCTCAGCATATCTACGGCTGGAAAGAACCGATACCTCTTTCACTTTAATTCCCTCCACTCTCTTACCCAGTGGACGGCTGCTATCAGACTAGCTATGTTTGAGCATACCACCCTTCAAGAGGCCTATACAGGCTCCCTTATCGCGGGCAAGGGAAAGCTCCTCAACAATATTAAGGTCATCATGGATAGAACGAAGATCAGGAACGAAGATTGGACGAGGGTGCGGTTCGGTGCTGGCACGCCTTGGAGACGTTGCTGGTGTGTCCTATCTCCGCCAGACGAAAAGGACATTTCGAAGCAGCAGAAGCTGGCAAAGAAAAAGTCCGCATACGAACGGACAGCGCCTTTGCAAGGCAACATCAAGTTTTATGACACAAAGAAGACTAAGAAGGCTCAACCCATTGCGACCATCAACGATGCATACTCAGCGTATGCCATCTATCCTCAGTCGAAACCTCTTATCGATCAATCAACGCTCGTCAAGATAGAAGGGTCAATCACCATACATTCCACGCCAGAGACGACGACAGATGGATTCGTGTTCGTCATGCCTGAGGTGCACCCTGCCGTGACAGGTTTCGAGATGATGCTTCGATACCTTTTTCCAGTGTACGACGTCTTTGCCTTATACGGCCGGCCGAATCGTCTGGTTGCAGATACATTAGACACGCGGAGCTTAATGTTTGCATTGCCGCAAGAAAAGCGATACGGATATCTTGAGATCCTGGACGTGGCTGGACTGATCCATGAGACTGGTAGTCAATCGTGGAGTGACCGAGAGTGGAGAAAGAAGATGAAAGACTTGACAGCCGCCAGAATGAAGAAAATGACGGCAGAAGGCCGGCCAAGGAGTAGGGCGAGCAGCTATCGCGGTTACCGGAACAGCCTGCCAAACCGCGGAGCTAGTCTACGCTACGAAGATGGCGCGTCCATCAAGTCAACCCCGTCCCTTCTCAGTCATACAGAGGCGCCTCCGATGCCTCCACCACACTCGGATTCGGCGCCACCGACAGAGAATGGCCCCTTCCCAGAACCTCGCCGTAGTCCACAGCACCAGAGATCGTTTTCAGCGGCCACACCGTCGTCGACCAATCCTCGACAGCAATCTCAACGATATGGCCCTGAGCAGAGCTACACGCCCTCACGTCTATCTCATGAACAATCAAGACCCTCCTATGATGGTCCAAACCCTGCTGTACCTTCTTATGAGCAAGGGCTTCCACAGTCGGGTCGGCCTTCCTATGAGCAAGGACGCCCGCCTCAAATGGGGCAAATTCCTTATGAACAAGCTTCTATGCTACAGAACGGTCGACCTCCATACGAGCAGAGTCGAATGCAATACGATCAAGGCCCTCCACCCCCAGCTCATGGAATCCCAATCGGTATGGCAGCACGTAATCCCCAGATGCAGCGATACGCGAATGAAGTGGATGCTTCAAGTCAGCGTAGTAGCTCCGACAGTGAGCGACGCTTCGGAGGCGTTGTAGCGGATCCGCAAGAGATACAACAAGAGCTTCGTCCAGCTCCTCCTCCTTCACAAGTCGCTGCTCCGCCTGCATTCAGCCATGAACCGGGCGCAAAGCCTCAGAAGCGGCCAGGGATTAACGCGGAGATGAGACGTGCTAACAGCAGATTATCTATAACGACATTGTCACAATTAGCGGATGCAGGGAGAGCTGGTACTGGAGGAACGGCTGCAGCCGGAGCTGCCGCGGCGTGGAGGAGCAATTCACAGAGGAGCATTAATGGAAGCCCTCCAGAGGACCAGGGCCAACGTGGGGTAAACACCATCGCAAGCAAAGCTGGAGTCACTGCTGACCGTTCTCCTACCGAAGCCTTAATATTAGCGAAAACGCACCGAACATCTCGAAAACGTGAGGGATCTCTGAATAGCTTACCCCTGTCTCGTGACGTGTCTCCGGACGCTTCTCCTACGAATGAGGCAGCGTCTACTCCATATTACAAGGATAGGCCGTTGATGTCTTCATACGACCTTTTGCCAGCGCCGCCGAACCCGTCTTCACGTGCTGTATCCCCCTTGTCACAGTCGATCGTCTCATCACCACCCCTAGGAAACGGTACTGCTCGCACATTCTCTGGAGGGAACATGGATCAAGCAGCGCCAGCAACCCCAAGTATAAGCACACACATGCCATACCAGTTGGCCCAAGCCGCGGCTAATGGTTCAACATTTCCAAATGTTGGCATCAACAAGCCACTACCTGTCCCAATGGACTCACAACGTCCGCAGCCGCAACGATCAAACACTAGCCACAGCATTGGCCGCAAGCCTGTCCCTTCCCATACGCCACCACCTCCCGTTGAAATCCCCGGGCCTGTCGCGAAGTCCAGTATGGACAGTTTGAACGAGCGCTATATCGACGAAGAAGCCTTGACGCAAATTCTAGCACGGCAGCACACTCAATCACTTAGTAGCCAAAGTCAACATGGTATCGGGAATGACGATCAAAGTGTCTACGACATCGATTCTACCGTCTCTCCGGACTATGCAAGTACTCGTAGATCAACTGATACCAGGAGAAGCCGCCCATCCGTCGATAAACCTCGACGGGGTGTACTCAGGACCGTGGGCACAGTCGACACTAAGCAGGAGGACGTACTGGTTGGTGACATACATTATCGACCTGGCGCCGCTCCAGAACCTCTCAACCCTGATATACCCTCCATTGACTTCGGGCCCATCAGAGGCTATGATACCGAGGGCTCCAGCAGGCCCACAACTGGTGGAACGCTGATGCAATCAGCGCATGAGCGAACTGAAGATCTTCCAGCTACGCAGAGAACCTTGGGAACTATGAGTCGCTCTAATGATCGAGCTGATACTCCTCCAATGGCACAGCACAGCCCGTCTAAGCAGCCAAATGCCTCTTATGAGCGGTCACCAAGTCGCAATATGGTAACCCCCGAACCTCAATTGAGATCGTCTTCTGCAGCTGGCGACAGTGACAATCGTCGAAGTATTGCATGGTCGCCTGGAACGATGATTGGCGGCGGAAGCCCTGGCGCAAAGCAATCGATTACACCAGAACAATTCGTTCAACAACGTGCAACAGCCAATCGTGTGAGGACACCAATCTATGCACATGGACGACAAGGCTCTGAATCTCCTACCGCGCGGGTAGCCACACCCCCTACCGTCTCCCGCAACTCTTCGGGTGAATGGCCCGTACAAATCCAGAGAAGACAATCGTCCTATTCAACGGAAATGCCTGTACGCCCACACTCTCGAGCGGCTTTAGCACCCATAAGGAACCCATCTGGAGATCATACAGCCCATCTTTCGGCTCGAGAGCAAGAGAACGTGGCGCGAGTCACAGGATCGCCATTAGTCAATATGGCTGGTAAGAAGGACACTTCACATCAGGGTGGTGGATTAGTCGCTGCCATTGAGGCCCGGGAGAGAGAGAAGAAGGAGGCCAAGAAAGGCATGAATGGTCAAATGGTGCAACATGCTATTGCCGCCCAGCGTCAACAGCAAGGCCAGGCTCAGCAAAGACAGCAGTCTTTCCAACTCCCGACGCCCCAGTTTGCTATGCCTGGGCAGTTTCCCCAGACGCCCAATCAACAGACTTTTGGACCTAGTTCAATGCAACAGCAGTATTATACACAGCAGCAGCAGCAGCAGCAGTACTACGCTCAGTACGGACAGTATCCCCAGCAGCAGCGCCAGCAATGGACCCCAAATCAAGGTATGCAGCAGCAATCTGGGGCCTCCCCGTCACAGCAGCAAGGCTCGCCATATCAGCAGCAGCCTCAGCAGTACCCACAGGGAGCGTATCAGGGCCAGTATGGCCAAGCACAGCAGCAATACTACGGTCCGTACTTTGGCAATGGGCAAGGCCGTCAGTGAAAGGGGAGTCGTCGGTGGTTCTTTGGGTGCACAGCGTGTTTGCATAGCATTGCAGTGCAGTGGTTCTGGGGATGCTAACAGGTTACGATAATGACTCCATCTGGGACGGAGGATCGTTTGCAGCAAAGTTTGGGCATTAGCACGGTTGATCGATTGCGCATAGGTGAATTGCACGCAGTTTGCCAACATCACAACACAGTATGCCAGAAATTCATCTTAATTCCACAGAGTCCCCCATTTGTTTGCCTCCAAAAGCGTTCAAAGGCTCGATACTCATGTACTATTAACGGTTCTTGGACCTGTCCCTGTGAGGGGCTTTTTGCCTACATGTGTTGTACAAGGAATGAAATAGCTAATACAAACCAAATTTCTACGAGTATAGGCTGTTACCACTCGTTGCTATGAGTGCTCTCTATATTCTCATAGATGGTTATGTTGATACTCCAATCTGTAGGAAATTTCGGTGCGCTGAATCTCGTTGATTGTTGAGATAGTTTATAGACGTAGCTTTGAAGCTGTTTGTGGAGTAGAATGGCTAGGTAAGAGGCTTGAATCAATGAATGCACTGCTTGGGATTTGCCAATGGCTTTGCTCCTGAGTCGAGATTGGTTGTGTTGTGTGGAAGAGAGCGGTCTGGAATTCTTGAATCTGTTACCACTCACCTACCTATGTGCCTATGTATAATCTGGACTGGATCTTCTGGAGTAAGGTAAAGTACCTACCTTACATTATAGATCTGCCAAGACGCCTATTTTCTCCTCCATCTGCAATGACATATGTTGTCAATAAACGCTATTCTCCTATTTTCTATCTCCACCAATCTGAGTTGATATGACAGTATGATATGTATAGAGCCGCATAACGATCTAACTGTATAAGTTGCTTTCGTAAGTGCTCGTCATCTTGTGAGTGCCTTTGGGGAAACGTGCCATCTACTCTTGATTCGTGGCTACTGCTGCCGTTATATTCCAGCTTCGTATAGGATGTTTCTTTTCGAATTGTAATTTTACTACGACAGTTCTGTGAGAGAGTCTGATGTTTAGCTACTGGAAATGAGACTTGTATGATATTTAGACAGCTTCAGTGGGCTTATCGGATTTAGGGCGTACCTTTCTCGTTGAACATTGAGCGAGTACCTTCGACACACAAAGCATTGGAGCCTTATTACCGTCTGACTCACATTGTCAGATATAGTCTCAGACCTATTACGTATCTATAAGCCAGTGATACCTGGGAAACCACCGCGTTCGAGCCAAGGTTGGGTCATAGTCACTCGCAGAAAATCCCCAAAGACAGCCATCGAAAGGATATTGGAGTTGCCAAACCTGCTACATAGATCAACGACGAGTATGGAGGGTAGCTCACCCCAGGTATCCGAACCACTTTGTATCATCTCCGGCTGTCGAATTCTCGCTCCAGGCCACGATCCAGCCCAACAAAACGACATCCACCTCTCCAAAGACGGCAAAATACTATCCATCACCCCCCACATCCCCAAGCCTACAGCGTCTAATGTCCTAGACGCCACAAACTACCTCTTAGCACCTTCTCTCTGTCACGCCCACATCCATCTCGACAAATGCTTCCTGCTCTCCGATCCCAAATTCGCAGATTTAGAGATCGTTAGGGGAGATTTCGCAGAAGCCATGAAATTGACATCGAAGGCGAAAGCAAGATTCACCCACGAAGATCTGATTAGAAGAGGGAAGTGGTTGGTCGCTGAGAGTATCGCGGCCGGCGTGACGCACATGCGTGCGTTTGTGGAAGTGGATCTCGTCGTCGAATTCAAATGCCTAGACGCTGCCATCGAATTGAAACACTTTTTCGCTCAAGCTTGCGAAATACAAATCTGTGCCTTCGCGCAGGATCCGATATTTTCGGCACCGCACGGCGAAGAGAATAGGCGACTGATGGAGCAAGCTGTGCGTAGGCAAGACGTCGAGGTCGTGGGCAGCACGCCCTACGTCGAAGACGACGAAGAAAACACACGCCTAAATATCGAATGGGCAACTCAAACCGCTCTAAACCTGAACAAACATCTCGACCTCCATCTCGATTACAACCTCGACAGCACCAAAACACCCCTCACCCACACCGTGATCCGCCATCTCAATACCATAAACTGGCCCTGCCATACAAACGACACCCCACAAAAAACCATCTCATTAGGCCACTGCACCCGTCTAACCCTCCTCCCACACCCCGACCTCCTCGCCCTCCGCGAATCCATACAAGTCCTCCCCCTCACCCTAATCGGCCTCCCAACCTCCGACATCTACATCCAAGGCCGACCCCCTCTCCCACCAAATACCACCACCAACCCCAACACCGCCACCCAACACCGCCCCCGCGGCACACTCCAAATCCCCCACTTAATACGCACCTACAACATCCCCGCCTGCATCTCCATAAACAACGTCGGCAACGCCTTCACGCCTCACGGAAATTGCGATCCGCTTAGCATCGCCAGCATGGGCATAGGGATATACCATGCCGGCACCAAGGACGACGCGGGATTGCTTTATGAGTGCGTTTCCAGTCGTGCGAAAGTCGCTATTGGATTTCCTGAGGGGCAGGTGGGGGGAGGGGAGGCGAATTTTGCGCTTTTTGGGAG
>JAABUX010001331.1_pt1 | contig 37748 bp, 28 predicted proteins | sample 5561851 | NCBI WGS metagenome assembly JAABUX01 (sample SAMN10711883, study PRJNA513361) | rock metagenome | isolation source: Antarctica rocks | place: Antarctica: Victoria Land, Richard Nunatak red sandstone | collected 2016-01-03 | reverse complement strand
GGCCTAAGAACGAACAGACCTGTTTGCCACCGACCACCATAATACTAGCAACAACCGGACATCTTCATACCTGGAACTATCGCCGTTGTATGGAAACAATCAGGGCGAACAGAACCATGTGCGGACCTTCCAAGGCGGGAAATTGAAAGCCGATTGTTTTAGCAACATGCGCGTACTTGGATTTCCACCCGGAGTTGGTGAGGACACGGCCACCTTCTTTCAGCCAGATTCCACGTTGCTAACGAGCTCCAGGAGTTATGCTGATTATGTTCAATCGCTTCCACAATTATGTTGTCACGCAGCTTGCCGCCATCAATGAGCGCGGTAGATTCACAAAGCCAAAGGGTAGTGCAACAGAGGCAGCTTGGGCCAAATATGACAATGATCTCTTTCAAACCGGTCGTCTAATTACATGCGGTCTTTACATTAACTGTATCCTTAAGGATTACGTGCGGACAATATTGGACTTACATAGGACGGAAAGTGATTGGGACCTGGATCCTCGCAGTGGCAAGCTGACGGGTCCTACCGCCAACGGAACTCCGGGGAATCAGGTCTCGGTAGAGTTTAATCTCGTCTATCGATGGCATTCTGCACTATCCAAACGAGATGACAAATGGACTCAACAAGAATACAAGCGACTCTTCCCGGGCAGAGACATCAGCCAGATAAGCTTTCGGGAATTGCTTCAACGCTTAGACGTTTGGGAGAAAGAACTTTCGGAAGATCCTCAGCAGAGGCCTTTCGCCAACTTGCAACGTTCGAGAGATGGAACTTTGGATGACGGCCAGTTAGTGGACATTCTGAAGACCAGTATCGAAGATGAAGCCGGAGCGTTTGGAGCAAGAAATGTGCCGCAAATACTGCGAGCTGTTGAGGTCCTCGGTATCGAGCAAGCCCGGTCGTGGAACCTTGCCACACTCAACGAATTTCGTAGCTTTTTCGGTCTCGACAAACACGAAACGTTTGAGAGTATCAACAGTGATCCTACAGTGGCAGAATCATTGAAGCACCTGTACGATCATCCCGATTGTGTTGAGCTGTATCCCGGACTAGTCGTCGAAGAAGCTAAGCCTTTGATCGCACCAGGCAGTGGTCTGTGTGCAGACTTCACGATATCTCGCGCTGTACTATCCGATGCCGTGGCACTCGTACGGGGAGATCGCTTCTACATGGTTGATAGTACACCAAATAATCTAACCAACTGGGGCTTCAACGAAGTGAGCTCTGATGTCACCGTGGACGGCGGTCACGTTTTTTATAAGCTTTTCTTGAGGGCATTCCCAAACCACTTCCAGCCCAATTCAGTTTATGCCCATTTCCCGCTCGTGAATCCACCTGAGAATCGTGTCATCCTTGAGTGCCTTCAGGAGCACGACAAATACAGCTGGGACAAGCCGGCATACATTCCACCACCAACATTTGTCACCTCCTACGATGCCTGCAAATCCATAATCTCTAATGAGCAAGACTTCAAAGTCATATGGGGTGCAGCAATCGACCGTTTGATGCATAATTCGGGCAAGGAGTACGGCGCAGACTTCATGCTGTCCGGAGACTCGTTCCCGAACGAGTTTTCTCGAAAGATAATGTGCCCTGCCCTTTATAAGCCGGCTTGGGAGACAAAAGTCACAGCATTCTACAAGAACATTACCCTACAGCTTCTACGTGAGCATTCGTATAAGATATCCGACACCAACCAGGTGGATATCGTTCGGGATGTTGGTAATTTGGCACAGGCCCATTTTGCAGCAGAGGTATCTTCCAAAGATAGAACAGAAACGGCCGTCCACCCCTGACATCAAGTTTAGGTCTTTTCTCTTCCTCTGAAGACTAAGCACAATCCTTTGGGCGTTTATAATGATAGCCAGCTTTACTCTTTAATGGCTTTAGGTATGTCATGAAGTCTTTCTCATATTTCCGTCTTCTCATCACGATATAGTGTTTACTTGTATCTTCTACGACGCCGATCCCGCAAAAAGTTTCCAGCTCCGAAATGTGGCGCGCACATTGTGTCAACAGCTGGGAGATATAATGGAGACCCTTGTCATTCCAGAGACTGAAGCCATAGCTCACGCCCCCTTCGATCATATTATCAGCTCCCTTCATAAACAGCATAACACCCTTAGCATATATGGTACGCATATGATCCAGCAGTTGTTCAAGAGCGGCTTGGGTAGCAAAGACATTGTTTGGTCCCAGATCCTCCCCACAGCTGGCGGAATGGTTGCAAACCAAGGTCAGCTATTTGCACAATGTCTCGATTTCTACCTTTCGGACGAGGCTGCGCCACATCTCAAAGAGATTCAACGGCTGGCAAAGCTCGATACACAGGAAGCTGATGACCTACTGCTTCGATACTTCATGGAGGGCACAAGGATCCGGGCGACAGTCGGGCTGTATCGCAGATCTGTCACCGATACCACAACCCGATGTGACGAGACGATTACCGACGTCAAGAAAGGAGAGACAGTTCTTTGTGATCTAGTTGCAGCATCTCAAGATCCCGCTGCCTTCCCAGATCCCGATCAAGTGAAGTTGGACCGGCCTCTGGACTCATACATCCATTTCGGCTGGGGCCGTCACATGTGTCTCGGGATTGGTATAACAAAGATAGCCTTGACGACAATGCTAAAGACTGTGGGCAAGTTGCACAACCTGAGAAGGGCGCCGGGAGGCCAAGGGCAGATCAAGAAGATAGCGGGGCCGGGTGGAATTACTATGTACATGACAGCCGATCAGTCGAGCTACTTCCCCTTTCCAACGAGCATGAAGATAAGGTGGGATGGCGACTTAGACGTGGGTAAGACTGCTCGTTGACCATGGTATACTAAGTACTGTCGGATTTGGGTTAGGATGATCTGGTACTACTATCGGCACGGTGCATAGATCTAGGAACACGAGAATGAATCTCCGTATTGTCCCAGGGCAGATCGTTGTAGCCACGTGAGTTGTAGCGGTGTTACTCCCTGTACATCGAGTTATACTATGTAGGATTGGAAGAGCCTCATTGGCGGCTTTGGACGTAGAATATAGGATATTACACGGCCCGAAGTTTCCCCGATTCGCTGGACCATTTGACCTCAAATCACCAAAATCAAAGCTCCCCCATCCACGCGCAGTTCAACATTTTCTCATAACCTCCACTTGCGTCCCTCCATCGTGGCATCATATCACATATACCCTGGAAGATACACATCAACGCCGGCGACCTGCACCGCCGAGCTTTCTTCCATACCCTATTAGATCCTATCCAGCTTCAAAGTCTGAACCCTCCCGAGACAACCTGCTTAGTGTTCCCTCATGCGAAACTTCCGTTCTTTGACACGCTTTGCAGTGTTGTTGTGCCATACTTACTGACTTCGATCTCTTGCAAAAGTTTGACTTTACACAAAGAGACCTTCATCGTTCGGCCAACTCAACTGACAAGAACCTACCGTCACCTCTTCTGCAGACATTCACTCGCCCTCACCGAATCTCTATAACTTGAAGCCAAAGTGATAGAACTTGGGCTTGGCGGGATCCTCGGAGATACACATGAGTGTTCAAATATCTTCAAGCCGCTAGGATGGGGCGAATCAAGAAGGCAGCTGGGGCCAAGCATGAGGCAACGGTAGTGAGCATACCACCACCCTCGTCTTTGATTCTAGTCGGTTTTATCGTAAGCTGACAAGTCATTGTTCAGTCTCCGGCAATAGCAGATTTTGTGACCACAGCCAGCACCCTCCCGATATCACGTTTACCCGCATACCTTAAATCATTCCCTCGGCGATGGATGTTTCCTAAAGGGGACCTTTATCATTGGATTCCTCTTCTCAATCGATTCGATGGCATTCTCGAGTTGTTTTGCTCCGAGTACGGCCTCCATGATGGCCCTCAAACACAGCCATTCGGGCGAAGACTGCTGCTCATAGGTGTTGCGGAGGAGAGCAAGGGGGGAAGCGTTGTGGCGACAAGTGAATCCGACTTGGATAATCTGCGTTATGGCTCGGATGGGGATAGGCAACTGATCGAAGATATTCTGGACTTTTCACGATTGCTGCTTGAAAATTGCGGCAACAGGAGTTTATACAGCAGCAGCGAACGCCTCGGTGATATTCTGAACACGACAAGCCTGTCTCTGCTGACTTCGACCTTGCGATTGACTGTACGTTTAGCCCAGCGATACCATGCGTCCCGACAACGAGGAGCCAACGCTAGTCAAAACATGAACGCTGGATTGCTAGCAAGCCATTATAGCATCGATTTAGAGAAGGTTCAAAAGCTTGCGAACCCTTTCACGAAGACTCTACTAGCAAGCCTTTCCTCTGCTACAGTTTCGATGCATACCCCCAAAGGCAAAGAAAAGGCTCGGATACCGCAGTCAGACTCTTCTGCTACCATCAATCCCAACGATCTATTAGCTTTGACTCAGAACATGCAAACTTCTGCTAATGGATCGGCTAAGCAAAATTCTGCTACGGCGCAAACAATTCCCCATGAGCCTGATTGGAAAGATTGGGGCTCGGTTCTTTTCACATACTACCAGCCGTACACCGAGATCAAAGACGAACAAAAGGCTCCTCCCTCTCCGAGTCCCGCTAGAAGACCATCAGGCCTGTCACGACCGAGCCGTCTGTCAAGCTCCGAAGGGTCGCCTGAAATGCCGGCGGTTACGTCGAACATCCCCAGCTCCAAGTTGGAGGACTCTACCATCGGAGGGATGAAGCGGATCGAGATACCATACCAAAAGCTAGCATCTTCCCCAGCAGAGGACCTCTTGAAAGAGTCGCTGCTCAATCTACCCAAAGAATTTCAATACGAGCTCCTGACAAAAGTGAGAAATGCTTATGCTATCTCGACTTCCTTCTCTAGTCGACAAGAGCTCGTTGGCATACGCCTACTGGCTATCACTAACTTAGCCTATATCTATCCAGAGACAGTGTTTCAGCAGAAAGTATTGCAACAAGACTCTGAGGAGCCACGGCGGTTACAGCTCGTTCATCAGCTCGCCGAATTGGTTCACCCTCCCGGCAATGGACCAGCAGCCATATCACCTCAGCTGCAAGCTTTAGCGCTTGGGGCTTTAGAGGCATTCGCCAAGCAGAAAACAAAGGCGTCTGATGTCTGTGCAGCTCTGAATGTTAATGTTAATCACGGTGTACTGTTCTATATTCTTCACAAGGCAGTAGCCGAAATGGCAAAGGAGGATTCTGACAACGAAGAATTGGAATCAGCGATCGAGGCACGTCAGGAAGCTCTCTTTTCACTTCTCGAAGCATTGCCATCATCTACTCTCAGGACTGGTGAAACACTCGTTGCCGCTGGACTGCTTGATATCTTGATCGAAGTCTTGAGTTTACGGACGGCAAAAGCAGAGCGTGCTCACCCCAAAGTATTGACGTTCTTGAGCACCTTCCTCTACAATGTTCGAGATGCTATGCAGTCGCTTGCCAACTCCAAGGGTCTTGAAGCAATATCTGACCTTCTGAATTATGACGTTCGCACCTCCTTAGAGCGCGCCGCTAAAGGGGAGGGACTTCCCGAAGATTACAAAACTCGATTAATTGACTACCAGATACCGTATTTTCAACAGCAGTCTCTGCGAGTCCTATTCAAGATGGTCGCGCATATGATGACTCACGGAAGTGGCAACCTTGATAGGCTACTACGCAATCTCATTGACTCCCCCCAGCTTCTAAGTGGCTTACGTACGGTCATAGTGAATGCCAGAGTTTTTGGTTCTGCGGTATGGAGCGGTGCTATCAACATAATGAGCACTTTCATTCACAACGAGCCCACGAGTTATGCTGTCATCTCGGAAGCAGGGCTTAGCAAGGGATTGCTCGAGGCTATCACCCTGAAGTCGGATCATGATGATCCCACGAAGCTCTACCGCCAGTTTATCAATGAGAGCGACGTTTCGGGCCCTGGTATGACTGACTCAAATCCTAATACAATTGCAGAATTCATGATCGACGAGAAGAGCCGATCAGCTCGACAAGCCATGGCTGCGCCCACCCACGGCATCCTTCCCCATAGCGATGCAATCCTTGGTGTTCCCCAAGCTTTTGGTGCTATTTGTCTTAATCATGCTGGCATGCAGCTATTTCTAGAATCAGGGGCTCTCGATAGTTTTTTCAAGATATTCGAAAGTGAAGATCATATCAAGTCCTTGGCACCAAATACACCCGACCGGGAGGACCTGCCCCGACTTCTAGGTAGCTCTTTTGACGAGCTGGTACGACACCACCCAAGCCTGAAGATACCCGTTATGATTGCAATCTTGACCATGATCGAGCGTGTCCGACATCTTTGCAAAAATGGGCCCAATGCCGAAGGCTGCGGTGCCAAGCTTTGGGTTCAAGGGGCAAGTGGTGATCCTATCCCTGCTGGTGAGAACAATGCGGCATTTTCGAGACTTTACAGCCAGGATGCAGATAATGACGTTGTCATGGGCGAAGCACCACCTATTGGTGAAAATGATCCCGAAGGACTAACAGCACGCTCTAATTCTGCGGTGAAGGCGTCCAACCAACTCGATGAAAAGGCCGTTGCGAGTATCGCCACACGGATTGAAGTGACTATGAACTTCCTAACAGGCTTTCTAGAAAATACAGCGTTGTGCTCCTTCTTCATTGAAGCAAGCGGTGCCGAGTATGTTCTCGACTTTGCTACCTTGCCAAGCTTGCAATACGACTTCAATGTCCACCAGGCCAGTGTGCAGCTTGCCAGAGTGGCTCACATAATGGCGGAGCAGAAGCCACACCTTGTGCTGCCGTCGCTGCTCCAGCGCGCCCAGAAGGTTGCAGACAGCCTCGAACCACTATATAACTACAGCGGTGGAGAAGGTTTCTTCTCGGAATTTACATCAACTATTGGCTCCAATGCCGTCTCAAAAGCTATGGTGGGCACATTTATAGTGAGATCTCTGGTACACATACAAACGCTCTGTAACATCCTCGTTGAAGTTTTCTCCGCCCCAGTGTTCAGTTCACGTTCCGGTCATACACCATTTAGCCAGGTCAATCTTGCGGATCTGTATCGGAATTTCATCAAGAGCCTTGGCCTGTTACATCGCGTCTGCGTGTGGGAGGAGATACTATTGCAAAAGAACCTTCCTGAGTCATGGAAAGAATCTACTAAGGTGAAAGGTATTGGTATGGGTAGCGATGAAGCTGACGAAGTCTTTGGGCTGATCAATAGTGATGGCGGGATCACGAATGCAACCAACACAGCAGCGAACAATGTCAATGCCAGTGATACTACAGTAACGAAGCAAATTACTGATGGTTCCTCAACCGCAGTCTTGATTACACAGGACGAAACAACAGCGCGCTTCAGAAATACTACAGTGCTACGCCACTTGCTGACCCAAGTCCCTTCGCTAAGCGTTCTCTTCTGCCAGAATCTCGGCAAATCTTTGGTACCAAAGAGACGGCCAGAAGCGTATAATCGACACATCGCATACTTAGTCGCGGAAGCAATGTCTCATGCAAATCTAGACCAGTTGAACTATGAACCCCCAAGGAGTACAACATGTACAAAGGATCGTTACGCATATTGGATTGTTGCTGTGACATCCATGTCATCTCTCATGATTGAAGGTACGAGATACCTTGACAATAGAAGAGTCGAGAAGCCTAATGCAGAACATAGGGAGCCATATGGACCGCCCCTATTCACAAGTTCTTACACTCTTGCTGCAAGCTTTCAAAGATGACGGGGGATTGGATGCAATCAAGGAAGTCTTCGAGGTCTTTATTGCGGAAGTCAGTTCTCCCATCGACCCATCACAAACACCAGAGAATGGCGATGCGAGGGCCCGTCACATGTGTGCATATGGAGGCATTAAGATAATACTGGCCTTCTTCACTCAAATCACCCAATCCAAATCGATCATCGAATCGACCCAAACGCATGTCATTGGATCGAACGAACGAGATCGAGGACAACCAAATTCTTTCTTTGCACCCCAATTCCTCGTCGAGTTACGCATGGCTGTGCTGCCTGTGGTCAGGACTCTCTGGAATTCCAGCTTTGTGGACAATGCAGAAAATCGGCTAGTAAAGTGTCTGATCGACATACTCCGGGCCGCTCTGGAGGGTGCTGACGAGCAGGGTGCCTACCGACTTGGCGATGAGCCTCCTGCTGCTCGGAGGGCCGCTAACAAGACCTACAGCGTTCCGAAAGAAAAGGTGGCCACCTTGGTCGGGCAGGGCTACGATGCCGAATTGGCTCAAGAGGCCCTGTACCGATGTTTTAATGTCCCGCATGCCGCAATGGAGTATTGTCAAGCCCTAAAAGCTTTCCCTGGCGCCGAGAGGAACCCTATTCCAGAGCACGACCGGGAAAAAGCTCCGCGATCTATCACTCAGACTCCTCGACGCTCAGATTCTGGAGCCACTTTACCCGACACCGACGTTCCGAATCCACCAAATGACATCACCAGGACGCGGAATCCTCTAGGCGACATTGATGGAGACATGGTCAATGCCATCCTTGCCCGGTCCAGCAACGCTGAAAACCAAGCGGGTCCGTCAGATCTTGTAACATCAGGGCTCGATGCCCAGGGTGACACCATTGTTGAGGAGGAAGCAATTGGTAGTCAAAGTGCTCGCGAGGATTCCACCAGTCCTATGGATCTGCCACAGCCGCTGCCCTTAAGCTTCCCAAATGACGCTGGTGATGGCACGGTAGACCCAATGGCCATGAGCATCGACAATCTTCAGGACATCATCCGCGGTATGGGCAGACATAGCACGCAAGAGCAGACCATTCCATCACGCCAGGTATCGAATGGTCCAAGCCATCAAGCAAACATCGTGCCTCACAAAGCGCCGGTCACGATTGAGGATCTTGATGCAGAGCGTAAGGCCATCAGATCAAATCTCATCGATAGGGCACTCGATGTTCTCAATGTTCATCCCGAAGTTTCGTTCGAGCTGGCAGAACTCATACAGGCTGCGGCGTTGAAAGCTCAAGACGCAAAGGCAATGCGCTGTGAGGTTGGCGAGACCTTAGTTCAATCATTGATCTCACTACAAGAAGACGATTTCCGACCCATTGGCAAGAAGATCGCTTCTTACGCACATCTCCTTGCCCTGGTCCTACAAGATCGTGAATTCTACGAAGCGACGCTGGACCAGCTGACGGAATTCTTTGCGCAATTCCTGGGATTCATCAAGATACATCCAGACCAACCGGCCGATGAGGCCTCTCCTTGGATTGGGCAAATCTTACTGGTCATTGAGAAGTTGCTGGCAGAGGATGTACAGCCATCTCAGATTCAATGGGATGTACCGACTGATGGAACGCTGCCTGGTCCTCTTGTGCAGATGGAACCATCACTTCTCCCCTTGGAACAGAAGATCCAGCTGTTCGAAGCAATCGCCGAAATTCTGCTTAAGATTGGGAGAGATGAGTCTCTTGCTCTATCCGTGGTACGCACGTTGGTAATCCTTACGCGCAATCGAGAGATCGCTTCCAGACTTGGCGAAAAGAGAAATATCCAACGATTGTTTGTGATGGTCAAACAGCTGTCTGGGATTACCAATGACAAACTACCAAGCACCTTCATGCTATTGCTGCGGCATATTGTTGAGGATGATGAAATCATCAGACAAGTCATGAAGAGTGAAATCATGGCGAGGTTCGAGGTCAGACCAGGTCGTTCCCCCTCTACGGATACCACTGGTTATGTCAAGCAAATGTATGACCTAGTTCTGAGGTCCCCACAGATCTTCATTGATATCACGAACGAGAAGCTAGAAATTCAACGATATGATGGTAGCGGCGGTAGCGCACGACCACAGATCCTGCAGCTGAAACCCAAAGTGATTGAGGATAAGCCCAAGGCCGATGACGCTGAGGCTGACGCTAGTTCAGCAAATACTGCTGAAGCTACAGAAGGCTGGACTGGGCAAGTGTCAAATCTGGAAGAAGCTAAGCCATCGACTGGCGAAGACAGAAACATCATCCTCGAGAATGAGAAGCCTAAGGCGGCAGAAGTCAAACCGCCCGTGGTCGAGCACCCGAGTGGTGTCATCCACTACCTTCTGCAAGAGTTACTTACCTACAAGGACGTCGAGGACAAAGATCTCTTATCCGCTGCTAAAGACTCAACAATAGAAGTTTCGGCTGAGCTGCCAGCAAGTCTGAGTGTTGCGAATACATCGTCGGCAGCCAATCCGAGTACTCAACCAAATCCGAGCACTTCTGGCTCCTCAGAGACTAAGAAAGTCGAAAAGCCCGAGTTCAAGCCCTCCGAGCATCCGATTCACGTGTATCGAAATTTTATTCTTCAATGCTTGACCGAACTATTACACTCTTACAACCGTACAAAGGTCGAGTTCATTAACTTCTCTCGCAAAGCTGACCCAAAAGCCACAACCCCTTCAAAGCCTCGATCCGGGGTTCTTACCTATCTTCTCAACGATGTGATTCCTGTAGGTACAGTAGCCTACGAAGACACAATCTCTTATCGCAAGAAAAACAGCACATCAAATTGGGCAATGTCTGCTATTGTCTCACTCTGTGTTCGAACCAATGAGAACGGCTATCACAAAAAGCAAGGTTCTATGGAAGAAGACGATGAGAAGGACTTGCTTTTTGTACGCAAATTCGTGTTGGAGCATGGTCTTAAGGCGTTCAAGGATGCTCATGCATCAGAGGAGCATCCTGACGTCAAGTATGCCCGCTTGCTTGATCTGGCAGACCTGTTTATGCGTTTGCTGCAGGGAAGAATCACTCCGTTCGGCAATACTTCATCGCCTGGCACAGAAGGCGGCTTCCAAAAGTCGATCTCCAAGCTCATGTTTGAGAAGAACTTCATCGGCGCATTGACCGGATCAGTTGCAGACATCGATCTTAACTTTCCAGGGTCAAAGCGCGTAATCAAGTACATCCTGAGACCACTTAAGCAACTAACATCAACTGCGATTTTCCTCAGCCAGAATTCCGACATCTCAAATACAACTGGGCAGACCACAGATGATGACGAGATCTCCACTGCTACATCTGTCTCCGATAACGAAGATGAACGTGAAGAGACACCAGATCTTTTCCGAAACTCAACCCTTGGCATGTTCGAGCCTGGAAGAGACCAAGAGTCAAGTTCTGAATCATCAGATGAAGATGAAGAGATGTACGAAGATGATGAATATGATGAAGGCATGGAATACGAAGAAGGCATGGATCGAGATGGGGATGAAGTCATCAGCGACGAAGATGATGACCTTGGAGAAGCAGGCCACATGGAGGGCCTTCATGGCGACGGAGGTATGGACGTCGAGGTTGTCATTGATGGTGACGACGACAATCAGAGCGACGATGACGATGATCCGGACGATTCCGAAGATATGGAAGACGATAACGAAATCGAAGTCATCGACGAGATCACTGGTGACAGCGAAAATGCTAGTCTTGCAGAGGGCGATGAGGATGGATGGCAAGACGAGGACCATGAAGACATTGATCGCTACAATGAGGAAGACCCGTTGGATGACAACGACTTCAGCCAAGACCAAGATGCAGAGAGTGCCGTTAGGGATATTGTTCGTGAGTTTGGAGGCGCAGAGGCGGCTCTTCAGCGACTCGAAGGACTGGATGATGGACAAGCAGAGGGTCTAGATCGCCTTCATATGGACATTGAGACAGGGAGATACATGGATGATGTGGTCCATCGCGATGAGGACGATGGTATGTCAAGAAAGATAACGCATGTCCCTCGTTCTATTGCTAACACGAGGCAGACGAGGAAGATGAAGATAATGAAATCGTCGAGGAAGAAGATGAAGAGGAGGTCTTATTTGACGAAGACTATGAGGACGATAATCCCGGCTTCGAGCCACCTTTCGGATGGGATCCCGAGGATGACGGATTTACACCCCCACGAGGACACCACCACCATCATCACCACCCTCGCCGCATACAAGATCCTTGGTCTGGTGGTTTCACTGGGGGTCTTGTGGACCGTCATGCTCCCCTATATCGCTCTCATCGACCAACCGGTGCTCCACGCTCCGTGGACGACGGGCTCAACCCTCTTTTGCAGCGGAACGGGTCATCCTCTCCTCCTTCCCGATCTGCTAGAGGTGTCCGCACGCCTTCTCAGCTTGAGGACTACTGGGTCCATGGTATGGACCGTCGTGGTCTGAATCCCGGCGAAAGCCCTTTGACGTTTCTCAATAACTTGCTGTCGTCTGAGGAAGGCAGAAATGGTCTCGGTTTCTCTGCTGTAGGTGGGCCTAATGGCGCTGTTCATTTACACATCGCTGGTGGTCCCGCCGGAGGTGTTTCTTTGCCGCGTGAGCTTGAGATATCGCTTGGTATTCCCAGGAACGGTCCGGTAGAGCCTACTCGCATCCATCGCGATGAACACCTACAGCAAGCAACATTCCTACCCGCAACTACATGTCAACGCTGGCAGGAGGAAGCGCGACTACTCTATGGTGCCATAAACCTTGAGAAAGCTCTACGAATTGTCAATTCTATACTTCGCGTTCTAGTACCACCTGCTTTGGTCAAGAAGAAGCGTGATGACGATGAGCTGAAACGAGTAAGGGAAGAAGCTGAGAATTTGAGAAAAGCAGCTGAAGAAGCCCGAGAAAAGGCCGACAAAGAGGCGCAGGAAAAGCAAGTACTGGAAGAGCGTCAGGCTGCCGCAGCTCGCGAAGAGGCTGAAACAGTAACAGCAGATCAAGAAAACACACAAGTTGATCGGCAACAGCCTGATGATATGGCAGAGGACGGTGCTATGGAGGATGGGGAAACGCGGGAAGGAAGAGATTGGGTTCTCCCTCCTGCTAGCAACGAAGCTGGGGAGGCGACTTCATCACAGGAGCAGACAGGAGCAGCAGGGTCTACGGAATCTGCACCCGGACTTTCCACTACTATAGCAGGCCCTTCGGAGCCTGCAGAGCGAATACGGACTACAATCCGTGGCCGCGAGCTTGATATCACCGGACTGGGCATCGACCTTACGTATTTGGACGCTTTGCCGGAAGACATCCGAGAAGAGGTGCTGATGTCGCAATTAGCAATTCAACGGTCTCAGGCTGCCGCTTCCGGTGAAGAGGCAACAGACATTAGCCGTGAGTTTTTAGAAGCCTTGCCCGACGAGATCCGAGAAGAGCTTTTGCAACAGGAGGCCCAAGATCGACGCCGGCGCGAGCGGGTGGAAGCTCAGAGATCTCAACGCGCTTCCAGTGGAGGGGGCCCTCCTCGTGCTGAAGACATGGATCCAGCAAGTTTTCTGGCTTCTTTAGATCCAACCCTTCGGCAGCATGTCCTCATGGAGCAAGATGAGGAAATGCTGGCCAATCTGCCGGCAGAGATCGCTGCTGAAGCCCGTGCTTTAGCCGGCGACAGACCGTTGCACCGATTTCAAGGGATTCCTCGCATTGGCGGTCGTGGCACATTCAGCAACGTACTGAGTCGAGACCGTCTGAACGATGGCACGGGACCGCCACCACCAGCAACAAAAAAGGCTCCGCGCCGCCAAATCGTGCAGATGCTCGACAAAGCTGGTGTCGCTACGTTGCTCCGTCTAATGTTTATCCCCCAGCAAGGAAGCTCCCGAGGATCGCTAAACGGTATTCTGCATGATGTCTCCCAAAATCGTCAAAACCGCGCGGAGATTATCAGCTTGCTGCTGTCAATCCTTCAAGATGGCAGTACGGACGTGAATGCGGTTGAGCGAAGCTTCAATCAACTCTCGCTCAGAGCCAAGCAGACGGCAACCCAAAAGGCCCCTCAGCCACTCAAGAGGATTTTGACGGGCCCACTGTCATCTACAGTGAACAACTTGGAAGCTACTCCTTTGCTGGTCATTCAACAATGTCTTGGTGCGCTTGTCCAGCTTACACAATATAATCCACACGTACCATCATTCTTCCTTACCGAACATGATCTATCATCTGGGTTCAAGACCAAAGCGAATCGAAAGGGGAAGACTAAAGAAACTCGAGCTACAAAATTTGCACTCAATGCTCTGCTTGGTCTCCTGGATCGCAAGCTCATCATGGAGAGCTCCAGCTGTATGGAGCAACTCTCTAGCTTATTGCAGAGTGTCACCCATCCCTTGACGATGCTGTCGAGGAAAGAAAAGAGCAAAGGGGGCGAGAAGCCTGAGGAATCAAGATCCGTCGAACCTCTTAACACGGAGCCGGTAACCGCGGCCTCTCCCGAGGTCACGACAGCCGAACAACTCCCTCCAGAAGCAGAGCATCCAGCTGAAGATTCAACAGCAGGTAACACATCTCCAATGATGGATATTCGAGCAGAGGACAGCACTGCGACGGAGCAGCAAGGGCCCCCAACAGCTACAATCTTAGATGAAGCTAAAGAGGACGGATCCAAGGAAACGGTCTCGGATGCTGTGATCAAAAAACCGCAATCTTTGACACCGCCTGTTGTGCCAGAAGAAAATCTCCGCTTGGTAGTCAATATCATAGCAGCCCGTGAATGTAGTGGCAAAACATTTCGAGACACCCTTTCGACTATCAATAACCTCTCCGGCATCCCAGGAGCGAAAGAGATTTTCGGCAAAGGTCTGATCGAACAAGCCAAGGACCTTGGCCGTTCGATTTTACGCGACCTTGATGAATTGGTACCACAGATCAAACAAGCTGAGACAAGCACGGAAATTCAAGGCATGGCACTCGCGAAATTCACTCCGGCCTCGTCAGACCAGGCCAAGCTTCTCCGAGTGCTCACAGCTTTGGACTATATGTTTGATCCCAAGCGCAATGATGGCAAGACCAAGCCTGCTACAGGGGAGGATTCTCATCCAGCGGAGGGCTCAATACCAACAAAGGTGAAAGAAGACATTCTCACCATGCTTTACGAAAATCCGACATTTGGCTCGCTCTGGAACAAGCTTAGTGAGTGCCTGAGTAGCATTAGACAAGGTGATGGTATGCTCAACGTTGCCACCATCTTGCTTCCGCTAGTGGAAGCACTTATGGTTGTCTGCAAGAACACTACGCTCAAGGATGTACCACTCATCAAAGCAGTCAAGGAATTTACTGTCGCAAGTCCTCCGCCGGAGTCATACATGGAGAATCTTTTCTTCAAATTCACCGAAGATCACCGCAAGATCCTGAATGACCTTGTTAGACATAATCCTAAGCTCATGATCGGCACATTCTCGCTACTGGTCAAAAACCCCAAGGTCTTGGAATTCGACAACAAGCGCAATTACTTCACTCGTCGTCTCCACTCACGCGGCGCAGAAGCTAGACACCCTCAGCCACCACTTCAGCTTTCTGTTCGTCGAGACCAGGTCTTCCTCGACTCCTTCAAATTTCTATCTTTCAAGAGTGGCGATGAAATCAAGTATGGCAAATTGAGCATTCGCTTTAATGGCGAGGAAGGAGTTGATGCCGGCGGTGTGACTCGAGAATGGTTCCAGGTGCTCTCAAGGAAGATGTTCAACCCTGACTATGCTCTTTTCATCCCCGTAGCTTCCGATCGCACCACTTTCCACCCGAATAAGCTCAGCAAGATCAACGACGAGCATCTGATGTTCTTCAAGTTCATCGGTCGCATCATTGGCAAAGCACTCTATGAAGGTCGCGCCTTGGATTGCCATTTCAGCAGAGCTGTCTATAAGCGGATACTTGGCAAAGTAGTGTCGATCAAGGACATGGAGACACTCGACTTGGAGTACTATAAGTCACTGTTGTGGATGTTGGACAATGATATCTCAGACATTATCACTGAGACCTTCTCGATCGAAACAGACGATTTTGGTGTCGCCGAGATCGTGGACCTCTGCGAAAATGGTCGCAACGTTCCGGTTACCGAAGAGAATAAGCAAGAGTACGTTCAACTTATGGTCGAGTATCGTCTTACAGGATCGGTACAAGCGCAGTTGGAGAATTTCCTGAAAGGTATCTTCTCAGTGGAAAGCTTCTGACACCTTCTGTGACTAATGACATCTAGGGTTCCACGACATCGTCCCGCCTGAGCTCATCGCCATCTTCAACGAACAAGAGCTTGAGCTCCTCATCTCCGGTCTACCCGACATTGACGTGGATGACTGGAAGAACCACACCGACTACCACAACTACCAGGCTGCCTCACCACAGATCCAATGGTTTTGGCGCGCTGTACGCTCATTCGACAAGGAAGAGCGTGCTAAGCTTCTCCAATTCGTGACCGGTACATCCAAAGTGCCGCTCAATGGATTTGGTCAGCTTGAGGGCATGAACGGTTTCAGCAGGTTCAACATCCATAGGGACTACGGCAACAAGGACAGACTACCGAGTTCGCATACCTGTTTTAATCGTAAGTGGTTGGGTACCGGACAATCCGGGGCAGCGGCTGACACCTTCCTTACAGAACTCGATCTTCCAGAATACGACAGCTACGAGGCTCTCAGGCAACAAGTGTACACGGCCATGACAGCGGGCAGCGAATATTTTGGCTTTGCATAATTTACCTTCTTCATGTCATTGTTCACAGTAATAACCATGCATTTGCAGGGGCGCTGGGTCTGTTCTTGTGAGCACTTTAGCGAGGGAAGCAGCCCATGGATTGGCGACGGAAAGGGTTTCATGATCATGATGCTTGCCGAGATCGTCGAGTTGCGATCGAGGCTGGCTGGGGGTTGAAAGGTGGCGATGGTGTGCAGGCCGTCGCAACCTGTGTATACTGCCGCTGGCCGAGATTGTGGATAAATGCACTGCGTGTACATAGCCCAGACGATACGGTCTATATGAAGACAACGTCTTCAAGTCCTACCAATGATAGCTTAGTGAGTATAATGTAGGACAACTCGTATTGACTGACTCCATTGGTATAGCTGATACGCTGTTACATATGTATGGCTATGTGTAAGATCTTGAAAGTATACCTTTTGGTGCCTAAGAAAACATATCGTGTGAAATACTTGAAGAATCCAAAGTACAACATACATATAGAGTATAGACACCTTAACAATATGATCTACAAAGCTGGCAAATCACTCGTATGAAATGATACCTCCTGGAGATCAACTGTGTCGTGCGACGCTCCGTTGAAGTGACACCCAGGGCTCAGTCCAAACGTTTACCAGCGTGGCTTTAGATATTGTTGCCTAGAGCATATCTTCACACCCAATCTTTCTTGCCATTGTCTTCGCAACTCCCGAAAGCTTTTCGTGCAGTGACCAACCATGCCTCCAACTCCCCTCGAGCAAAATTGTCATCCGCAGCCCAACTACGCATCCGTCATCCACAGCCTTGACCGGCGTGGCATCGACCACCAGCACCTGCCCTCTCTCAAAGACTACATCCAATCAGCAGCTTCCTTTCACGGATGGTGGGATATTCAAGTGGGTGTTGAGACCCTGTGCACTCCGAGGTCTCACGCCAAGGAAACGGGACATGGATGCTGCCACCAGCGACAGTTACTACTCCGAAACTCATGGTCAGCGCCGTTGGTCTCGGCCAACGCTGGAGCCTGTATTGAGGGGGAGGGTGGAGAATGTGTTGAAGGTTGTTGAGAGCGAGGCGTTGCAGCTTGGGAGGAATATCGGTATGTGTGCTGGCTGCAGCAATATTGGACATACTCTTTGCGTGTTTCTTGCGTGAACAGCTATAGTGCCCGTTTGGGAGGAGACTACTGATACTGTGGTTTGCTTAGAACTGAACCACTATCGTCTCAAGAGGGGGTACCCTAGGGGGAGCCCGGAGCATACATTTGGGCCTATGAGGGATCAGATGGGGACAGCATGGTTGACGGCTGTACAGCAATGTGTGACAGATGTGGAGATCTTTCAGACTGAAACGGAACATGCACTGAGCCGGCAGGAAGAGAAGGCTGTGCAGGGAGGGGACGGGAGTGGTCCTGGACCCGTGCAGAGTACAAGGGGTGCCAAACTGTGAGGTGCAACATGTCGATTGATCATAGTGACGGTGTGCATGCGAGAAATGTGAAAATCAGGTGGAAAGCATGCTTTTTCTACTTAATGTGAAAGTATCGACATCAGAAACCTCTCTAAAGGTTGCTGCACCCTTTCAACGACGGACAAACCGTCGTGCTCTACAAAGACCAAGTGCACGGCAACCCATGCGAGTCATCATACCTCCGCCGTACAGGCTGATTATCCGGCGATTATGACAGCGAGATCCACTTCTGCTACGGTTGCCGCCTCTATTGGGCAATTTGACGACAAACAGATGCGGCTGATGAACATACAAGTTCATACCCGCACACCAAGCGCCTAAGTGACCATGGCAGAGTGGCCATAGCCCGAGCAGATGGGCGTACGCGTCACTACCGAACCAGGTCTCCAATTGGGCTAAAGTCGATTGAAGCTTTTGGTTCAGGATCATCTTGTCACCGGTCTGGTCGGTTGTGAGCGACTCAACCAGAGCGCTTCTCGCCTTCACATGACTTTGACAGGAGAGCTGCTCAGGATCAGACTTTGGACGCATCATCTTCGATAGGTGGAAATTTGCGACGGGGCAAGCTTTTCGGAATCCGACAGTGGGTGTCGCAGGATCCTTTGGATCGAGCCAGCGGCTGATCTGGTCGTCGAGCTCGGCTGTTGTGGGCAGGAACTGCGGCTGCGGATTATCAACCATCGATTGGGAAGCTGGCTCGAGCTTTAACGTCACCTGAGTATCCTCCAGCTCTGCAATCGTCGTCCACGAGCTCGATGCTTCAGCAGAGAAGCTCGAGCTCTCACGCCGCAAAGCGGCCTCTGACAAGATCTGATCTACAGACGGGAAACACGAAAGGTCAATATCAGTAACGCTGATATTGGGCAGGCTTTGCAGGCTCTTCATGGCTTCCAGTCTGGCTTCCCATGCTGGATCGTTCTCTCCTTCGTCACGGTGGCCGTAGTCCTTCCATCTCAGCAGGGGATAGAAGGGCCGCGATGCGATGTGTTTGGCTTTTCGGAAATAGTAGGCGGGTCGGGACCCGTGCCAGAATTTGTCGTATTTGATGTTTGGCATTGGGTTTCGTTTGGTTTTTTTGGTTTTAGGGGGGAATGTAGCTGCACTTTTTTCTGGGATGCTTTGATCGATGAAAGGTTTCACACGCTAGAAGAGCATGGAACTGAGGAGGAGATTGTTATGGACGATGTGGGTTTTATGGATATGAGACTCGGGAGTTGAGACAAAGGACAATGGATCGCGTATGACAAAGGTATTGAGACCTTGTTGCTGCATGTTCTTACAACAAAGGTCATTCTCAACAGGGAAAATTCCGTGATACCATTTTAATTTATGGATCATCAAACACAAAGATTTCACTGCCACTACTGTTCCTTTGTCTCAAAACAACGTAATCCCACACTGCGATGGAAGAATATGCCAGAATGTGGTAAAAGGTGCCGGGACGTGAGCTGCATCTTTTTGAGCTTGTTATGGGTCCGTTCTTTGCTGTTGGACACCGAATATCAACGTACTACCCTACTTTTACTCCTGCGTATATTTGTGAGAGGCGAGATATCACTATACCAACAATCCCACCCCCAAATCCCACTAAAACCTACCAACCCTCCATCACGACAACCCACCAGCCCCCATCAACAACTCCTATACCCCAAAAGCCAAGAGCCAATATACGCAACCACGCCGTAAGCTTCATAAACGACACATTTGGTTATACAGAATTAATGTTCCGTGCTGTTCGATGAAGGGGAAGTTATGAAGCTGGAGAGGGGTATAGAGATGGTGGTACTGGTTCTATTAGGGGAGTTGGGGTTTGGAGGTGGGAGGGTAGGGGTGTTGGGGGGTGGGATGTGGGATTTGGGATGTGGGGTTTGGGGGGGATGTGGGAGGTGCGGTTTGGGATGTGGGGGGGATAGATTATGGGAGGGTGGAGGGATGGGGGTGGGGATGGGGTGGATGGAGAGGGTATTGATGATGAAGGATAATGGAGAAAGAGCACAAGCATTACGGCCATCATAGGCATTTTCATTCCCATAATCTCAAATTCCAATCCTCAATTCTGTACAACAAGTACAACCCAAAACCGGGCAAACGATGCCAATACCTTGGACACTAATAGCTGCAGCAGTCCGTGAAATTCGTAAATGAACGAATAAAATTTCTCTAACTAGCTATCGAGCCATTCGACCCTCGTAATTTTCTAATGCATGCATGCAAAGACGCTGCGAACCAAGTATCAATAGATATTCATCAGGTATCGAAGCTTCGTCTTTCATTCATGTCTGATTTACCGGACTTTTATCACTTACGGAAATTATCGCTCGGGAGTTATGTATTTAGTAATATGTCGTCGTATGTGGAAGGGTTGAGGGTAGAGTTGTGATATGTTAGTATATAATGATGGGGAAGGATGGGATAATGGGACGATTGTATATGCTGCTTGGGGGGCATTTAAGTGGGACGGGTTTCTGTTCTTTGATAGGTCCATATGTTGTGGCGGGTTTGTATTGTTTGGGCTTTTGAGGGAGGTCGAGACTGTTTTTGAAGCTTTTGGGGGTGAGTTTGCGGATGTGGATGTTATTGTGTATGTGGGTTGGGGGAAGGATGAGGGGTTTCGAGTGGGGTGGTGGGGAATGATGGGAAATTAATGGGGGAGTGAGTGGTAGGGGATCACCGAAAGCAATCAGGCCCCCAGGGTTTGGTGATAGAGTGTTGCGATCAGCTCCTTGAGGTGTGTCGTCGTTGTGCATGTGACCGCCCACGCGTGTTTGAAAGCCCATCGGAAAGCTTCACCCCTCGTGATGAGTACTGTCAAGATGAATGCCTCGATGATGTTTGTGACTTCTGTCCTGTGCCTTTCCCTGCAACGCGAAGAGGGACAGAGTCGATGTAGTGGTGGCTGCTACTGTTATAAGTGCATCGGGGGTTTTGGAAAGGTTCGCTGTGAATCCGGGGTGAGTGAGTGGTTGGGACTATGGTGGTCCCAAACGCCTGTCAGGGTGAAGATCCACTTTCCCGATACTTGCGAGGCGGTGTATCGCGCCAACAACTCTCTGAGCCCACCGACAGGGGAATCACAGATGGCCGCCTCAATTGCAGTATCGAATTTGTCGAAGGCCCTTTGGAGCACGGTTTCCGTGTAAGCGAATAGCTCATTGGGTGGTAGTTGTGCGAGAGACGTCCAAACCGACTGCAGAGTTGAAATCTGAACAACGGATCCCTCTGGCGACAAGACATCGCCGATGATGCTCAATGAGCAGAACTAAGTGGGATAAGTGTCGTTGTAAATGTTACCATTGCCGTCGTCGTATGTCACAGTGTAGCTATAGCTATTGAATATTGGGATCCGGCTAGCTAGTCTTCGTCTTCGAGCAACGAACACGGGACTTGATGCGTAAGACCACGTGGGGGAATTCAGAGTGAACACATCAACGTTGTAACCAAGAGCGATACAGTTTGATGTCTGCGCAACAACTTCACTGATGTAGTTCTTCGGAGGATGCCTGAGCACATAGTGACCTATTGTATCATCCGCAAGTATTGGTTCGTGCGATTCGAAAATAGGGAATCCTTTTGAGGAGACGACCGTTACAAAGAACACAAATATGAACGTAGCACGGCTCTCATAGATTAGAAATGATATCGTAGGCGCCATATCTCAGAGTAGCCAGTGAGACTTGCAGAGAAGATGCCTTTCATCTTTCTTCAACGAGGCCCACACTCAAATTTTGTACACCTTTGCTTCGTGAGTCACTACAGGATCGCGGCATTTTCAATTATATAACGGTGAGACCGAGTCGTGGAATGCATGATAGGTACCACATAAGGTAGGATGCGGAAATTATTCGACTGATGCGCCTCAATAGATAAAATGTGTCGTTCTGAGGATCAGATCGCATAGCCCACATCAATCAGCCGGCCCGAATAAACCATTGGTCGTAGGCTCTGCTTTGTGGTAGTCATGGATGCACGGATTTGATGTTGCAATCAAAGTTTCGCAGGTCTGTCCTCTCGGCCTTACAATCCTTCGCGTCGCGTTCAAGACTGCCTTCAAGCGCACCCAGTCTTGACTAAGCATTTCTGACAAGTAAAGAGACAATGGCAAGAGCTGATACCTGACGTTACACCAAGGAAAGACACCGAGGTATATTTGTGCGGCAGTAGATCTTGCGTGTGTGTGTGTGTGTGTACGACTTCCACCTTGCAGGAAAGCGTTCAACTAGTCGATAAAGCAATCTACCTTGCTTGATATTTACCATAACACAAGTTATCGTCCGTATTGCTTCATTTAGGCCTGTCCTTGGAGCTTTATGAGATGATACTTGCTCTGAAAGGGCATTGGAACGAGTATAAAGCCCGCTCCGGGATAATGCTCGAAATTACAGACCCAAGCACCGTCTGTGGCGCCGGTCCTGCTTGCCGGGATTCATTGGCCGAATTGGATGAACACTAATCAACTTCCCAGCCTCTTGGCCAAGGCCGTGTTCGATTGAGGCCATTTCACACTTTCTGCTGTGATTATAATGCGTCCACCACTTCCCGCAGTTGTTTGTCCCCCTGTCCTACCCCCACTCATATCAAGCTGACAATTATCAATGATGTCAAACCTCAGGGCCATCTTAATAGACAGCCAAGTGCTCTGGTCCGCACGTCCATACTTCAGATCGATCCCCACCCGACAAGTTCCAGAGACCTGTGAGATCGGCACAGCGTACGGGTCGCTCGGGTTGCTACCTTTGTGGAAGGTGTTGACGTCGTAGAAATTGGGAAAGCTGGCCGCGGCACGTATGCAATCCAAGGTTTTGGCGCGCCGATCTGTGAAGATATGAGGTTCGTAGCATTGAAAGTCGGTGCTAAGACTGGTGATGTTAACGTTGACGTTGTTGAGCAATGTAAGATTTTGATTGACGTCGAGAGTGGGCGGTGTGGGTGATGCAAGGCAACAATCAATGAAAGTCGCAATGATTATGAAGCTTCGGAGGAAGCTGTTTCTCATGGCGAAGTGAAGGCACAATGTGCGGTATCTTCTCAATGCACGATAGTCAAAGGGGCAAGCTGTCCGATTACTTTCTTCAATGCCACAAGTGGTGCTTTCTAAGCGTAGAGCCCAAGATCATAGAAATGAAGACATGCGCCTTCTTCAATTATAGAGGTAGCTGACCGAAGCGCTTGCGAAAGCGCGCATTGTAAGTCGCATAAATACTAACGCTTGGACCTGGTGGAAGTACCAACTTGTAAGTACCTCCCCATTGGTGAGAAGGCTCGAGATTATTGTCTGCTCCTCTCTCCCTGGATGGACTAGCCTGACAAGTGTCAGCGCAAACCGCGAAGCTCCGCGGATCCTAGAAAAAGGATGTTTCGCACTTTTGCAAACCTGCCTGTGATTGGAGAGCGAATAGATGTGTCGTCCAGCTCAATGGCTTTCTAAAAGCCTATCCGGTAGAAGGGGACTCATTCATCTTCAAAAGAGAAGAATGGGCCGTTGGATAGGTAGAACATGGTAGAGCCTTTCCATATGCAGTATCCAAATTGTGTCGCGCCATATATATACAGCGACCTGACGCAGTGGTCCCCAAGACACCAGTCATTCCCGTTTCATATCCAGGGTCTCAATGCGTCCATGGAAGCTGCTGATCACAGACGTTGTGACTTACTCATCCCCTGATTGATGCCCCTCCACCAGCTCTGATGCCACTCAACACCAAAAGCTCATATACACATGGTGCATCCAGCACTCTTGAACCAGTCCCTTCAACTATCTCTTCTTATCACCGTCTCAGCATATTCTTTGGATTGTTTCACTCGGACGTCCACGCCCTTCCGCACGCTGTTCCAGGATGCTGAATTAGAGCTTCCGTATATGCAGTTGTCCAGGTGACAAGGTACCAAGACTTGCATCGCCACAAGTCAAAACCTCGCCGATGTCGATCCGTTGTCATGTGCGAACTGGAGTAGCGCAACTCCTTCTGCTGAAATGTCCTTAATGGGACGCTCGTAGGGCGTTAGCCTCAACACCACCCGGGGCTACCGTTAGCACACCGCTAACGGGCCAAGGGGATTTTCCTCAAACCCGTATGCTCGCAGATTATGCACCGTCAGGTTGAGTCTCTTGACCAGAATGGCCACGGCCTATTAAGCATTATCAATCACTACCTGGATTCTAGTCAAGTATGGCTGTCAGGTCAACGAAGAGTGTCTTCAATATTCAACATACACCAAACACAATGAGCACCTTTAATACTATGCTATTAATAGATGCCTATACTAGTACACGTATATAGAGCTGGGATTCTAAAACATAGACTACACTCTTGAGCCTGGAATATAAGAGATGAATGAAATAAGGATGTGAAGATCGAATACCTATATAGGGATACCTACTATCTTCTTGCGAAATTATGAATACTTTAAGGAGAGAACTCCTCCCTAAACTTTGATACCCCAATCGGATGCGAAGGTACCTTCGCCGGGACCTTGGATCGATAGGAGTGTGTAGGATATTCAACTTTAGCGTTTGTATCCAGCTTTGGCAGATGCCGAGCCTCTGGCTGTAAGCGTGGGCAATGAGAAGAGCCCGAAATACCATCCCCAAGAGCGGTTGAAGCGTGTGGCCGAGGCCCGGTTGTTGTGCCGTTGATGGTCATGCCGCACGTCTGTGCAGCCTGCCTCGCAAGGTGAGTATTCGCACGTTTCCTATTGTTGTACTTGCTCCTAGAAAGCGTGACTGTCTGCTCGCTTTCATGAATCGAATTGCCGTTGTCTTTCTGCTCTCGCTCCACAGCAGCTTCACGAAAAGCAAGAATACGGGCCCGATCGGCTTCCATTGACGAAGGCGAATCCACCCGAAAAGCGTTGCTGCGAGACAGTCCCCTCGATCGAGCAGCACAGCTCGGGACGTAGGAGACGATAGTCTGTCTGGTGGGGTCGATACTCTCCCCTTCTGCGAGTTTTGGCGCTCTGTCGGTGTATGCCCGGAGCCTCCTTTGGGTCGGATCGACGATAGCAGGTCCTCTTACTTCCTTTCTTGAGATCGGGCGTGGGTACACCCTTTCTTGCTCGATCTGTGGGGATCCCTGCAGTGGAATTTGCAGATGCAGGTCGGTACGTTGATCGTGAACCTTGCCGCGGGTGGAAGAACCGTGTTTCTCAACAGTACCTGCCCAGTGAATCGTTCTTGAGGTACTCATCTTTCGAGAATATATGATGAACCTTTTTCTTATTTGACTGGATCGATTGACGGTAGACTTATAAGATGCTGAATGATAAGCTTAAGGGGAGGATGTGGATGGGAAGCAGAAAATGGTGGACAATGCTGTCGTTTATATAACACGTGCTTCTGGATGGGAATCCTGACAATGGGCTCCGTTACAAGGACGTGCCTTCATTGCTTACAAAGACGTTGTTGGACCCCTTGAAAGGGAAGGGGGCCTTATCAATGAGCTCCGTTACGAGGACGTGTCTTTCATTGCCGACAAAGACATCGTTGGACCTTTGAAGTTGCGTGGAGTCGGAATCTGAACTAAGACCAATGATCATATGGACGACTGTCTCATGGTTAGCGCTTCGTAAGGCATAGGTTCGATAGTGGGACGAACAGGTAAGACTTCGATAAATCAAGGATGAAATGGAATTATATTTGTGAGAAGACTACAAAGCGTAAGCTGCACAACTCAAAGCTCCAATCGTATAACTAAATCATCTTGTATGTTTGAAAAAACTCGCCGTTGCACTCCTTGAGTTTGCCCGCATTCGTCCCACCCACTTTGAGACGCTACCGTTGCGGCTGATACCAACGACATTTTCACTTTCAAGCTTTGCCTTTGTTGGCGGGTTCAGCGCGCCAGCACTGTTAAGGTCTATTGTGCGCTCTGCGAAAGCCGTGTTTCTCTTGGACTGGCCCGTAGTTTGGATATCTCGGTTCAGCGAGGCCAGTGGTGCCTTGTGATAGTTTCCCGAAACAGCCGTAAAGGGTGTCCTAGCTTGCTTGGACGGCTGACCATTCGATCCAGAAGGGGACGATCGTTTGAGAGTTTGGACTTGTCCATAACATTTGGCAGGCTTCTGTACCAGACTCGACATCTGGTCAGCCTACATCCATAGCCTAGGTTTCTCGGCCTGATTGACCGATAGCTGATGCTGATAGCGTTTGAACACCTTAGCTTTGTGGTCTTCGCTAGGGACCCTGGTAGGGGATGTGTCAGAGTATTCAAACGCAGGTTGTTCCTGGGGCGGCTCACGGTCATGAATAGCGTCTAGCCATCGCCAAATTCTCCGTATCTGTGCCGCATCCATGTAAACCTCAGCGTCTGATTGGTGGTCAACAGTCGCAACTGCTGGCAATGTTTGGCGGCTATCCATGGCTCAAGGAAAGTCGAAAATGTTGCGGAGTTGGTTTGACAAGAAATTTGGACGGCCGAGGAAAGTGGCAGTATTTTCAGTTCCTAATGACCAAGGTGAAGGAAGGAAGGAAGGAAGGAAGGAAGAACTACATTGTTGAAACATGTTCTCTTATAGTGCAACGAACGAACAAAGAAAGTATTTTCAACGAGACAATCTGATTGTGCAAGGCAATTTCTTGGAAGAGCCATCGGAGCATCGATCTACTCCTAGACAATGAAACTTAATACCGTAATGATAATCGGTAAATTCGGGTGTCTTGTCTTGTGTCGATGATGATTAGAAATTTGATAGAGAAAGAGAGAGAGACGGACGGCGAAATCTGCAGCGACGCGAAATGAAACCGATGATATATGCATATAATGATGACAGACGAGAAAGGTAATTCGTGTCTGCTCTTGTAACCTTGGGGCAAGAGGAAAAGAAAGTTTGCTAGACATGGGGCCATCACTACACACGGACGACAAACAAGAAGACAAACATCGACACCTGCATGAGATCGTTACTGTGTACGTCAGCAGTTTGACATTCTCCCCTGTCGATTTTCATTGAGATTGGAGATCGCCCAGGATAGTGTGAGGATGACCATAGTTCTAGTGTCGGTGGGATACTGCATATCTTGACGAACGACCTTAACTAATATACTCTGCAGCTAATCAAGCATAGTCGTGACCTGTTATGTTGTAATTCCATCCTTGATCACAATCTGTACAGACCTGGTGGTCAATCGGTGACAATGCAACCCTGTGTGGCGAGACATGAGATGGTGAACCATGCGATCAGGAGTCTGCTCAGGGTTGTCGAGCTTCATGGATGGGTCGAAGCTTCTTTATATTTCATGACTTGAACGTCCAGCTAATATGACACCCCAGTTCAAGTCTGCATACTCAGTATCGCTGGGTAGACGGACGTTCTCTTGGTTCTGTACTTAGGTAGGCTTGGCAACGCGGGTGATCATCTACGTCAAGCCTTTAGCGATCTAGCGCACGCTTTAGAATAGAGGCAAGCTGGAGGCCAAGCCTTTCCCTATTCACTCTAGTGGTTTATCGCCTCCGGGTTCAGGCAAATAATTCTTTACTCAATATTTCAGGATGACCGATACTGTATGGCTCTATCGTATCTCCATGATGTGATGCAGCTCAATGAATGTTACCTAAATGATGAAGCAAAGGCTTCACCCTTTCTTAAACATTCTACCGAAGGGAAAGACCGCTCTTCGACCACGCATCTATCCTAGATTGCATGGCTCGCCATGCACCCGCCTCTTATTCACTGCACCTAATACTCATCGCTCCAGACAATTCCATAAGTCTCTCGGTCCCGGTCTTCTTGTGGCAGTTGGACTCTCGGCTTCGTTCATATTCTCATCAGTAGTGCACGCAGAGGCTCCTCGTAAGCACGACGACGTACCGCAAACGCGTCTGATCCGGCTCTCCGAAGTGGAAAAGCACGGTGGAGATGCAGAAACCCAATGGATCACCAAAGGTACGCGTGTATACGACATCACAGAGTGGATCCCAGGCCATCCAGGTGGTGAAGTAATCCTACGAGCAGCCGGCGGCGCCGTCGATTCGTACTGGGACATCTTTACTATCCACAAGAAACAGGAAGTCTATGACATTCTCGACAGCTACTATATTGGGGACGTCGATCCAAGCGATTTGATCGATGGCGAAGTACCCGTTGATCACATTGATAATCCTTTCAAGAATGACCCCATCAGAGATGAACGATTGATCGTACATAGCCAGTACCCTTGCAATGCCGAGACGCCCACAACAGAGCTTGTAAAGTTCATCACCCCAAACGAGACATTCTACGTCAGAAACCACATGTGGGTACCCGAGACCTCGCTCAAAGGTCACACCATCACCATCGAGCTTCCCAACGGTGACGAGAAGATGTACACCATGGAAGAACTCACAGAAAAGTTCCAAAAAGTGAGCATCACAGCAGCGCTTCAATGCTCAGGCAACCGCCGCAAGGACATGAGTGAAGGGTCTCGCCAAACCAACGGCCTACCCTGGTCTATAGGCGGTATATCCAACGCCGTGTGGAGCGGCGTCCGTCTCCGGGACGTACTGGAAGACGCCGGGTTCCCTGTCAATGATCTCCAAGACGACGTGAAACACGCGCAATTCATGGGTGCAGAAGCCTACGGCGCCTCCATTCCTATTGACAAAGCGGTGGACAAGCGCGGCGACGTTTTGCTTGCTTATGAAATGAACGGTCAACCCTTACCTCACGATCATGGATTTCCAGTGCGAGTACTTGTGCCGGGCAATGTGGCTGCAAGGAGTGTGAAGTGGGTGAATCGTGTGGTGGTAAGCGAGGAGGAAAGTCCAAGTCAATGGCAGCAGAGAGACTACAAATGTTTCGGCCCCAATGTGAACGGCAATGTAGATTGGAGTACCGCACCTGCTATCCAGGAAATGCCCGTCCAGAGCGCAATCACATCTCTGCGAGATATTTCCTGCAACGCCACGCAGGATAGCGGACTACCCCAAATCAATGATCTGAAAGGAGATGTTGTGGCTGTGGAAGGTTATGCGTATTCAGGTGGTGGGCGCGCCATCGTGCGTGTAGATTTGAGCGCTGATGGAGGTCGAACCTGGCATCAAGCGCAATTGCTCAAAGACCTACCTGAAGGTGAGGGAGGACATAAAGCATGGGCGTGGACACGGTGGCGCTCTGTCATTCCGAGACATAAGGCTGGTAAGTGCTTTGTTGTCAAAGCGGTGGACGAGGCATACAACACGCAGGCGGGCGAGTATGAACCTTACTACAACTTCAGGGGAAACTTGACGAGTTCGTGGCATAAGGTCGAGTATAGGCCAGGCGAGAGTGAAATAACATAGATGAGTGCTGGAGTATTGGGGACTCCATGTGTAGGTCTAGGTTACATCAACATGGACTATGTGATACTCTGCACGATCATGGCGACTTTCTAGCTTGGCAGTACGTACCAAACAATTACACGCGCTTTGACGTCCAAATCAGGAAAGAATTTACATACAACTTCCATAAGGTACCTTCCCACAGCAAACCAAACCCTATCCCCATGAAAATCTCAATGACAGCTCCTCGCTCCGAACAGGACTGTTCGAAACGAGCGAGCATAATATAGGCGGGCACACACCCTTCCAGATGATACGCCATGTCTTTTACCACCAGCTTCAGCACTCAAGTACGCACATCCCAAGTATTTATAGGTAACATTAACGGACAAGTCACACACTTCCTATCCCAATCACGCACTCTAGCCCCCTGAAGCAGCCATCACTTCGACAATATAGGTAGGTGCGTGCGTACATGCACTGAGAATATGCATGTACTGAATTTAGCCTATGTTTATACCGAGTTTAGTAGGGATGACGAGCTGCATAGTTATGTTGCCATCATATCAGTTATGAAGCGTCTTGAGTCAAGGATGGTTTACTATTGAGACGATTGTGAGGTCGCAAGTCTTGATTGTGGTATAAAGCTCTATGGAATGATGCATGCACCGAGTGAACTAGAAATCTTCTTTACTTTACAGAACATGATCAAATGAGGATATCTAAGCCATAGATATTCCCATGATGCATCGCGCACGCTTGCAATGCCCCCGGCACTCAACGCCTTACAGGAACCCAGAACCCCCGTCGCTTTGTCATCTTTTACTGCCTCAGCCTGATACCCCCGTATCAGCCCTCCTACGCACAGTGATGCATGCAGACATAGAAGGTATATTCGCATCGCCGAACACCGTGCTCGGGGGCCGCTTGTCGATAGCTTGGATATCGTAATTGAGGGTAATGTATGCGATCATGAGTTTCATGTTTTGAACCGCGAACCAGCGGCCGGGACTGTGTGTTGTTAGTATGAACCCTCACCCTCGTCACGATCAAGATATAGTTTCTAAGAAGCTAAGAGGGGGCGACTTACCATGCATAACGTCCATAACTCCATCCGAGGAAGCGGTCAGTGATCTCTGTCGCATCAACCTTTTCCTGGCTCTCCAGACCCCCGGACCGGATTCTTACGAAACGAAAGGGGTCGTACTCCAAGGGTTTATCGTAGAATCTCTCATCCATATGCACCGCTTCCACGGGTACACCAAGCCATGTGCCTCGAGCGACATGAGTGCCATTAGGTAGGGTGACGCCATCTTCAGCGACCACTGCTCGCAAGAGTCCGCGGATTTGAATGGAGCTGAAACGTATGCTCTCCCGGATAACGCTGTCGGTGAGCCTCATCTTCTTCAAAGCTGCGGGATCCGCCCAATCCGCCTCGGTTTCGAAGGCGTTTCCTGCATCCGAGCGTAATTGTGTGTATAGATTCAGTGAGCTGGGTGTGCTTAAGATGTCCAGGAAGAGGTTTCCGGCCACCAGAGCAATCGAGGCGAGTGTTGCGAAGGACTGGGAGGACGGACTTTAGCGGGAGACTCGAGTTTGATGGATTATGGTACAGAACTTACAAGGACTAGGAATTGATCAGCAACGTATTGAGCGTCGTTGCGATAGGCGTTGTGGCTGTCTTTCATGATGGCTCTTATGCTCTGCGTGAGAAAGTCATTCCGCGCGGTTTCCCGCGCCATGTCGTCGCCTGTTTCCTCGTCTGCCACCTCCTGCATGCACTTTTTGATCACAGGTGTAAGAAGTCTTGTGGCTCTCGCCTTGCAGAAACGAAATGGTAGAACGAGCAGCGCGCCAACGACAGGACGGATAATCGGGGGCAATTGCCCACTGAGAAAGATACCGATTCCCATCAAGACCTTATAGTGGTTAAGGACGCGCACGAAGTGCCGATCGCGACACAATTCCAGGCCGAAAAGAGCTCGAATGCCACTCCTATCCCCGAGCGTCTGGAAAGTCTGTACCAGGTTCACTTCATGCCACGTATGCACATCGTGTCCGAGTGTCGAGTCGACAGCAGCCTTGATCTCATCCGCGACGTCAGCCTGGACGCTACCCAAGTTCCGTGTAAGGAACCGGCCAACGATCTTGTCCATAAAGGCAATGGTTGATTTGTGCTCCACGGTCGTGATCATGGCACCCAACGCGCGTCTTTTGGATCGGACGGGCCAGACGGAGAGGACGGTCTCGGGCTGTGTTGTGAGCCATTTGATGTCTTCTTGCGGTAACATGACTTGAGACTGGAAGCTGGCATCGGAGACGAGGAAAGGCTGACCAGTTATGCCATACTTCGTTATGTTAGTAAGCTCTGCGGAAATGCCATGACATAGTAGAGCTTACCTTTCTGTATCCATCTAGTAGAACCTGGGAGCAGCCGGTCAGTTGTCGAAGGGACGACCGAGTTTTCTTGAAAACCTCATCACGCAAATCCGCCCATGGAAGATCACCGTGAGTATCAGCAGATCCAGAATTGAAGCTCCGTTGAAATAGAAGGAACAAGACTGCTAATAGCACACCGAAAAGGGCAGCTCCTATAAAGGAATCCATATATGCTCTAGTGACTTTGATGGTCGTGAATGAAATGAAAGATTGACGCCCAGTACGAATTGTAAATCTACTTCGTTTCCGTGTCGTCTTTTAGATGTGTCAACTGGGGACAAGAGTTCAGTGAACTATAGTACGTGTAAGGCACTACCTACGGCCGTAGAAAGCACGTGACAGATAACGATGACGAAGGTACAATTACAGCGGAGTCATTGTCCTTTAACACCCGAACGCGACTAGATTACCACTAAGACGATTAATCTTCTGCACAGGTGAAAGCGATCCCGAAGGAAAGAGCGAGACGATTGGAGGGGTCGTATCTTCCTTCCAAGGTCTCGCCATGTGGTCAATAAATATGCTCGGTGCTCTTCTCGACTCTCGCGTTGAAGTCCTGGTTAGTACGAACACTCGGCCTGGTGCTTGTTACGTACTTTTGCATACACACTAGTCTAGTGAGATATATGATTCATGGTAGAGGGCGATTACTTGTCAGCGGAATATAGGTACAGACTTGGGTAAAGAAGCTTCCAGAAATACCGACTGTATTACTTTATGCTAGTGTCTGCCAAGACGAGAAACTCAACATGCTGGACACCATACCTAGTACTCACTGGTAGCAGAGGAACGTGGGGCAGTATGAACAAATTGGACACTCAGCTCAAGTACCGTGTTCAAAAACTGTAATGTTATCCAAACAACCTATATGCATATTTCTCAAACGACGATACTACCGGCTCTACTTGACGCCGTGCCCGCCTGGGTACGTCAACATTACTGGGGTTGCCATAGTTCCTGACCGGCTTGACAGCAACCTGCACTCTATTAGGGCTTTCAACTTGAGAGAAGCTGCGCAGGCTCCTCCTCCGGACCAGCTCTACCATCCTTCCCTGATCCACCTCTTCTTGTCGCCTTCGCTCTTTCTTCTTATAACACATGGGCGGCGGTATCAACAATGAGTTTTCGAAGACGTCGTATCTGGAAGCGGTACCGGTACGTATGGGTGAAGAGGGTGTGAGGATTATATTCGGAACTCGAGTCTTTACAGGAAAGGTTTTGGTGGTGGGAGCCTCCAGCTCATGATACATCAATAGAGGCATGCAATCTGCGATGCTTTGGTACTGTTTGGTGTGGTTGCGCTTCAGCTCTGGATGTCTTGAGGCGTCCACGTAGCTTGCGCTCACCGACGCTTGCTGGTTGTTATTATGTGGGGGGGTTGGTGCTGCCCTGTCAGGTAGGACTGCGGTTTGCAGACGAGCTTCGCATTGCTGAAGATCCGGTTGTTGGGGGCAAACGGTGGAATCACCTAGCCCATGTGGTATTTGAGGATCTCCTGAGACTCCTCGGTATCCTAGCTCGTCTTCCGGAACAAAGTGTTCAATATCATAATGCGGTTCGAGACCTGGAGGTCGAGTCGTAAGGTCGTCCGTCATATTCCCCGTCTCGTAGGACTGGAATGATTCCAAGCCGGGAATAAGGGGCGCCAAATGCCCTGGGATTGCCCTGGCAATGTCTCTGAGACGTTTATTAGATGTCTTTTTAGTCAGAGCCTGTCTTTTTGCAGCCATGGCTGACGCGGTTTGTATATCTTGCACTCGTACAAATTTTATGCCCTGGTTTTGCATGTCCTAGGTCAGCCTGCTGCAACCTGTCAGATTATGGAATCTCCAACGTCCGCGCGTGGAGATGCTAAAGCTGAGTTTGCGAAAGCATGGCATCTTTACTAGATTGGCATGCATTCTCGTCGAACAAAGCCTGGAGAATATTTGAGCTGTGGCTTTGTTGAGCTGAGACAATAATGTTAGTGTGGTGCGACAATGAACAAAGACTGATGTCTTTGAGGGGCTTAGATGTCTTTCTCAACGACATCACATTGTTCGCGGCCGCCTGAAGCGTGTGGCGAAGCTTGTTCGTGATAAATTGAACAGATGGGTTGTTTCATGTTGGTCAATTATGCTGCTTCCTGTTGTGCAAACACCACTTCCGAGAAATCTCAATTCAAACCCATACTCTCGAGCCTCGGACGAATGAGCATAGACTGCTCTCATTTCACCGTGGGGGATTGCATTAGGCAATGACCATCACTCATCCTGGCAGGCGGCCTTCGCAATCTACCGAGATGCTTGAACGTTCGAGGCGAGCCAGCAGCCCTTGCACAAACGATCATACGGTTGAGTGTGCATAGAATCTAACAAACCCCATTGCTCGGGGTGTTAGGAGTATCTTCTCTACAACACGCAGGAGGTACCCTTTGCGATTGCCACCAAGAATTCACACAGCAGGTCCAGTGATTGCAATGCATGAAGGTGACGTCTTGCATCTCGTCGCTGAATTCTCCTGGCGTGCGTTCATAGGGAAAAGGGTTTACCTGCCAGCACGAGACCACGAAATCGGCTCCTATTATTTTAAGATTGTCCGTCCTGGTCAGGTTGGGAGAATTTTAGTGCTGCTTCTATTTTGAGCGTCCCACTAGGAATTAAGCACATCTGAGGCATGACAGCTTGAATGAAGCCATCTGTGGCCGATAGGGCCTACGGTCAAAGATTTGAATATACCAATCCCCAACTTATGGGTCACATTGCAATGATTGTTGGAACAGGTGAAGATCACTTTACCGTTCGGCGTTTGATGTCTGAAGATATTTTCGCCAAGCCATAGAACTATTTCAAGCGCCGTAGACGCATTTAGCGACTGCGCCAACTTCCTTCTGATTGGACCAAAATTGCTCCTTCCTTGAAGAAATATTGGAAAGGTAATGGCGACGAATTCTATGTAGGTCATGACAATACACGGTCTTGGTTCATGATCAAGGGCTAATATCGCACAGTAAACTCCTTGCTGGCAACAGGTTCGTCTAGCAATGCATTTTCGAATCATGGAGGCAGATTAATGAACGTTTTCATTGCAGCCACCCAGAATTAGCCACGCTCGTTGCTCGCCAGTATGTATGCCTGCAAGTATTATTCGAATACACAGCCAATTTTTATGTAGCCTAGGAATAGATCTGGTATAACATTCCTTGCCCGAACTTCCGGCACCATATTAACGGGTTACTTTTTAAGGCAAGGATCGTAGTAGATCAGTATGAATTCGATTCTCACATTTGATCGAATATGGGCAAGCTGACTGTAGAACCATAGATCGAGTAATCACGAGTGAGAATATGTGGCTCAGGTACTGGGTGGACCATGCTGAGTACAGCAATCTAGGATCTCCTTGACGATTGGAGAGAGCGTTCGAGATGAGGACGTTTTTGTATGTGCGGTAGGATCAAGGATTCATTCGAGAGCTAACATACCCGTCAGGTCCTGCAGTCTCCTGCGCCAGGCGACGTCAATGATGGCTTGATGGCACGGCTGTTCTCTTCCTCTATGTCACGCGCGCTGATTAGAACAGGAACTTCTTATAATGATCAGAGCGTGCAAAGACTCCTCGGCCCGACGAATTACAGCTGTAATGCATGTTGCTCTCATTCTTCAGAAGGAAAGGGTACTAACACGACCCTAATAGGCCTCAATATCCCTATGCAAGGTAGGTTTTCTCTCAATGATAGTACCTCGTAATCTAAGAAGAGTTGCTCCACCGTAGACAAGACAAAAAAGACAGATCGAGAGCTCCCATTACAGGTATGTAATCTGGTATACTTGCGTTTCGTGACTCTGACTGGTCTGCTATGCAGCGAAACTTGTAGCTCGGATGTTGGAAACCGCTGTCAGTCCCGCCACATCTCTCACACATCTGCTAGACCGTCTTATTGATCAATATTTCAGGGTGTCAACCATGTAATTACGATGGACCTGCACAATGCTTCGATACAAGGTTTATATCTTTTTTTCACTCTGATGTCGTGTCACCATCTGATTGATTTTCGCAGGATTCTTCTCAGTACCTGTCGATAACCTGGTGCGTCATCACTCCTCCTGCCATAGCCAGACCTAATTTTAGCATTGCTAAAGTATTGCAGTACGCCGAGCCCAGCACTCTGAGATGGATCAAAGAAAACTGCACAGTTTCAAATGCCGTAATCGTCAGCCCAGATGACGGAGGTGTAAAGCGGTACTTCTGCCCATCTCTCCAACAGACACCTCTCCCACAAGACAAACTCACTGACCACCCGCCTCCACCTCCAGCGTAACCTCCGTAGCAGACAGCCTCGACCTCCCCTTCGCCATCATCCAGTTCGTCCCTCCCCAATCTCCCCCCTTATCCCTACACTAACACCACCCCAAGCAAAGAACGCAAACGACCCGGCGAAATCGCCCGCATGACCCTCACAGGCGAAGTAAAAGACAAACTCGCCATCCTCATCGACGACATGGCCGACACGTGCGGCACCCTGTGCACCGCTGCCGAAGAACTCGTGGCAGGCGGCGCGGCCGAAGTCTTCAGCATCGTCACGCATGGCATATTGAGTGGCGACGCGATCTCAAAACTGGAGAACTGCAAGGCGTTGAGTAAAGTTGTGGTTACGAATACGGTACCGTTGCAGGGGAGTGCGAAGTTTTGCGAGAAGATTGAGGTTGTGGATATTAGTCCGACTTTGGCTGGTGAGTCGGTTTTCTTTTTTTCCTTGAGGATGGTATGGGGTTTGGGGAATGCTGATGGGGGGTTTTTAGAGGCCTGTAGGAGGACGCATAATGGGGAGAGTGTGTCTTTTTTGTTTAGCCATGCTCCGTAGGTCATGATGAGAGGGAGCTATAGGGTAGTGCAGAGTATTGGATAAGTGGGGAGGCGGTGCCAGGTTAGGGAGCCTTGGATTGCAACGTTGGAGTAACAACGGTGACTATCATAGAGACGGTGTTATTGGTCGATCGGTGGGAACAAAAACTCGAAAATTTGATGATGGAGTCTAGTATCCGCATAAAGATAGTGACCGACGCCTTTCTAGTCAACCTCAAATCAACGTACTTCTGCTGCAGAACCTCCAATCAATATGTGTCCAGCTCCTTCAACTTATATCAAGTATTGAACAAACATGGATTGTTGATTGCGATTGTATCGGGTCTGTAATACAGGTACCAGCTATATCAACGCACGCGTATGCTGAGCCGCCTTCATTACCTCCTACTAGGCACAGACAGTAACCACGAACCATGTCGCCTCTAATATGACCTCTGTTCGTTCCCTGGTATGCATTCCACCTTCTACTTCCTCATCGATGACGCACGACGCTCTGTATGTGTGTTAGCCATCATCACATCAACAAAGTGCACCAGATTTAGCTTACTCCTCAGCTCGGTCTTCTTTGCCTTCTCTTCATTGACACGCTTGGCAAGGATAGACGCATATTCATTCTGTAAACCCCCAACATCAGTCTTCGTAATACGTAGTGGGGATAGGTATAGGTCTAGACATACAGCAGCATCTTTGGAAGCCTCGGCTTGACGACGCTTGAGTGCCATGCGGTGGCGCTTGTGCTGGAGGCGCTGAGGGGTGACCAGACGCTGGATGCGAGGAGCCTTGGTGTATGGTTTCTTCCCTTCGCCCTTCGGCTGCACTTCACGACGAATGACGAATTTCCGGACCTGTCGCACATCCACACCAATCAGTGACCTCTCCTCAAGACCCACGCAATTCTCAACCGGCCTCAACAGCTACTCACATCATCATCCTTCGTCAACCCAAAGAACTTCCTAATCTTCGTCGCCCGCTTCGGTCCCAACCGCTTCGGATGCACCTGATCCGTCAAACCCGGCAGCTCCTCATCACCCTGCTTCACAATCGACAACGCCAGCACCGCCAAATCCATCGCCACAATGCACCCCCTCACACTCTTCCTCTTCCTCTCCCCCGTCCTCCGCGGACGATAACAGCTGTGTCCCGCCGACAGCAACAAGCGGACACGTGTGGGGTGCATAATGCCTTGCTTCATGGGAAAACCTTGCTTGTCGTTGCCACCGGTGATCTTGAAGACGCAGCCTTTGAATTCGTTGCCGAGGGCGTCGGCGGGGACTTCGGCGCCCATGCGCTTGTCCATGAAGGCGCGCAGTTTGCGCTCATCTTCAATTTCGACGAGCTTTTGCGTGCCGTTGGCTGGGTAGGA
>JAABUX010001330.1_pt1 | contig 37753 bp, 34 predicted proteins | sample 5561851 | NCBI WGS metagenome assembly JAABUX01 (sample SAMN10711883, study PRJNA513361) | rock metagenome | isolation source: Antarctica rocks | place: Antarctica: Victoria Land, Richard Nunatak red sandstone | collected 2016-01-03 | reverse complement strand
ACCAGCACCGCCTTGATGCGCCTGCGCACCCTGCGCCTCAACGGCGACTGGGACCGCTACTGGCAGCAGCAGACGTTCCCCTCGCTCCTCGCGGCGTGACCCCGAGACTTCTGCGCGCTAACGAATTGTCGGACTGGGAGCGCGGGCGGCCCGCCCGCTCCTGTCGCGGCCACGCGGATCGGCGCCGCCACCTGTTGTGGACGCCAGCCGCGCTCCCACCAGAGCGCCATACGAGGCGGGCGGACCGCCCGCGCTCCCCGTAGGGCGCCGTACAATTCACAGACCCTGGGCGTGCCGGCAGCAGACGACGAGCGTATGCTAAGCTGTCAGTGCTGTCGCTGCTGTCTCCAACGGCGATCGATGTCCGTCCGTCCGCTCGTGGACTATGACATCCCTCGTCGTGCAGGTGTGCATGTCTCTATCCCAGGTTCAGATAGCGCGCGCCCGGCATGTCGCGGAGCCGTCGCGCGAGCGTTCCGACGATAACCGGAGGGTAAGCAACAGGTCTATCCCGCTGATCCTGTTCCTGCTCGCGCTGGCCTGCTACTCGTACGTGGTCCCGGTTCCGAACTGGAACCAAAACAGCCGCCTGGCGCTGATCTTGAGCGTGGTCAACCGCCATCAGCTTACCATCGACGCCTACCAGGGGATCACAGGCGATAAAGCCCGCTACCATGGCCACTACTACAGCGACAAGGCGCCGGGGACTGCTCTCCTGGGCGTGCCCGTCTACGCCCTGCTGAGCGGGCTGCAACACCTGGACCGGCGCCCGCAATTTACCAGACGGGTGCGCTATCCCCTCTACCTGACCACGTTCGGGGCCGTGGCGCTCCCCGCGGCCGCCCTCTGCGCCCTGCTGTACTATCTGCTGCTGTTGCTGTCGGGCCGGCGCCTGTGGGCCGTGGCGCTGAGCCTGTGCTACGGCCTTGGCGCCCTGGCCTTCCCCTTCTCCGCCCTGCTGTTCGAGCATCAGGACACGGCCGCGTGCGCCTTCGCCGCCTTCGTCGCGCTGGTGAAAGCCCGCCGCTCGGCCCGCTCGGCCCGCTGGTTGCTGGCCGGCGGTCTGCTGGTTGGGCTGGCCGTGCTGATGGAGACTCAGGCGGCCCTGTGCGCGATCGCGCTGGCGGTCTACGCCGCGTCGTTCGTGCGCCCATTGCGACAGCTGGCCTACTACGTCCTGGGCGGCGTCCCCGCGGCCGCCCTGATACTGGGCTACAATTGGGCCACGCTGGGCAGCCCGCTGCGCTTCGCCTACCAATACGTCTACAACCCTATCTTTCGAGGCATGCATAGCGGCTTCTTCGGCGTCTCCGTCCCGCGCTGGTCGTCGCTCGTCGCCATCCTGTTCAGCTCGCGGGGTATGCTGACGCAGTCGCCGCTGCTGTGGTTCGTGCCGCTGGGCGCGTGGGGCATGTGGCGGGCGGCGCGGTGGCGCCGCGAGTGCCTGCTCTGCCTCGCGCTGGGCCTTGCCTTCATCGTCTACAACGCGGGCTACACCAATGTCGGCGCGTTGCGCTATGGGTTGCGGGGCCTCTGGAGCCTGGCCCCGCTCGGCGTCTTTTTGCTGTGCGCGATGGGTGTGTTAACGGTCGCGGTCGCGGGGCGCGGCCCACGAGGAGCGGACCGCGTTGCGTGGGCGGGCGTCGTCGGCCTGCTCGCCATTGGCTACCTGATGCTCGCCTTCCCCCTCGATCCGCTCCATCTCGACGCCATTCCTGGCATCTTTAGAAAGTGATCATCGATCAGCGACAGGAGATGAGCGGTATGACGGACGTGTTCCGGGACGGATTGCTTGCCGGCAAGGTGGCTTTTGTGACGGGAGGCGGCAGCGGGATCAACCTCGCCGTCGCGGAACGCTTTGCCGCGCAGGGCGCGTCGGTCGTGCTGGTCGGACGCACCCTGGACAAGGTCGAGCACGCGGCGGCGGAGATCGCCGCGCGGGGCGGCGCGGCCCTGGGACTCTCGGCCGACGTGCGCGACTACGCGGCGCTGGCCGCGGCGCTCCAGACCGCGCGCGACCGCTACGGCGAAATCGACATCCTGCTCTGCGGGGCGGCCGGGAACTTCCCCGCTCCCGCGCTCGGCATGTCGGCCAACGGTTTCAAAGCGGTCGTGGACATCGACCTGCTAGGGACCTTCAATACCTGCCGCGCCGCGTTCGAGCACCTGCGCAAGCCGGGCGCCTCGATCGTCAACATCTCGGCCGGCCAGGCCTTCCAGCCCGCTGCCCTGCAGGCCCATGTCTGCGCCGCCAAGGCCGGCGTCGACATGGTCACGCGCGTGCTGGCCATCGAGTGGGGTCCGCTGGGCGTGCGCGTCAACTCCATCGCGCCGGGACCGATCGACGACACCGAGGGCATGCGACGCCTCGCTCCCACTGAGGAATCGCGCCAGCGCCTGACCGCCAGCATCCCGCTGCGCCGCTACGGCTCCAAAGACGACATTGCCGACCTCGCCCTCTTCCTCTGCTCCGACGCCACACGCAACATCACCGGCGCGGTCATGGTCTGCGACGGCGGCCAGACCCTGCTTGGCTTCGGCTCGCTGTCCTTATAGACGTGGCCTCATCTCCGACCTCAACCTACAACTGGACGGGTTACCAGATTACCAGTGCCAACAATAGTTACGAGTATTTCACGAATGTGAGCGCGATCTGGTTTGTGCTATATCTGCAACAACTGTAAAGTGTGCCCGGTATAGATATTTATGTGCATAAGGATTCTCGTACGGGTCGTCTAGCGGCCAGTTGATTCGTAGGAGGAACAATTCACCGGCTCCAAGATGGAGCGAGGTGACCTCCTGATATGTCGTGCCGCTGAACGCGACAAACTCTCTCGGAACTTTGCCACTGTCGGTCACACCTCATTCTCCGCGATCATAAGAGGCGCAACGGCAGCGATCGACGCCGCGCCCTCTCGTCAGTGTAGGCACTCCCGCGCGACCTCCCACAGTAGTTGGTTCGCACTCCCTTGTGGATGCTGTAGTCGAAGGCCGCGTCCCCGATACGTGGATAAAGGTGTAGTCAAAACTACACCGATACGTTAGCATGACCTCCGGCGTGTCTCATCGCAATTATCCGGCATACACACGCGTTCGACCCATTGTCGGCGTCGAGGAACGACGCCGACGACCTATCTGGCCAATCGTGATAGCGATACACGGCTGTCGTCTGTTCCGACAGCCACGGTCTGCGCGCACGCTTGTTGCATGCATGGTCAGGCACAACAACGGAAAGGAGCACTGCGTTTCTGTGTACCATCCAGGGCGTCCCACGTCGGCGACCGAACTGATTATGGCTTTGCGACGGCTCATCGACGCGATCATCGATGGGACAGCGAGCCGCCAGCCGTCCCACACCCTCGATACCGTCTACGCCGCCATCAACTACCTGGCGGCGTCCGAACACCTTTGCACCGGCTGCGGCCGGCCGCTCGGCAGCCCCCACGCGGACCACTGTGGGCAGTTGCCAGTTGCCAGTTATCAGTTGCCAGAGTAAACGTAGCCACGTTTGTTCCTCACGGGCGGGAGCGCGACCGGCAACTGGCAACTGGCAACTGGCAACTGGCAACTGGCAACTACTCGTACCGCAGCACTTCCAGCGGACGCACGCGCACGGCGGTCCAGGCCACCAGCGCCGCCGTCAGCAGCGCGATCACCGTCACCAGCGCGATCAGGGCCAGCGCGGTCAGGGTAGGTACGGCAAGGTCCAGCTTGAAGAGTGTCTTGGCCAGCACCGTCGTCGCGATCGCCACCATGACCATGCCCAGCACCCCGCCCAGGCCGCCGATCACCCCGTTCTCCACCAGCACCCCGCCGAGCACGCGCCGGCTGGTGTAGCCGACCGACTTCAGGATGCCCTGCTCACGGCGACGCTCCAGCATGGCCAGGGCCACCGCGTTGGCGATGATGATGATGCCCGCGAAGAGGGCCAGGCTGGCCAGCGCCACCAGCAGGATCACCAGGTTGCCCAAAATCTGGTCGACGATGGCACTCAGGCTGGTCAAGTTGAGCGAGGTGGTGCCTGGGACGTAGCGGTCGATGCGTCCCACCGCCGCGTTGGCCTGGTTGGGATCGATCCTGAACGTGTAGATAAGTTGCTCGGCCGAGCCCCCGAAGCGATGCACGAGGCTGGTCGACGCCAGGATCGGGTAACGGAAGTCCTTCAGCGGATTGACGGTATAGAAACCGACGATGCGCAGGGTGACGCTATCCGCCCCGCTCGACCCATTCGCGCCGCCGAACGCGCCGCCAAGCGGCGATCCGGCCACGGCGAACGGTCCCACGGTCACGGTATCCCCTACCTTGAGGCGCAACGGAGGCAGGAAGTGCAGCAAGGTGGGCATGAGGACGTTGGCCGTCCCGGCGTCGCTCGGCCGCAAGGCCCGCCCATCGCCGGGCGGGATCGGCGCGTTGACCGTTTGACGGCGCAGGTCGTAGCCGGTCATGGCGGACAGGTAGGCCTGCGTCCCGTTGCGCCCCAGGCCGCCGCCCCCGCGTCCCCCGGCGCTGTTGCCGATATAGTCGGCGAGCGGCCGGCCGTTGACCGCCAGCGGCCTGTCCTGCGCCGCGTTGACCACCTGGTAGTTTTTGAGGCCGCCGATGTGGTGGTGGATCTGGTCGTCCACGGCCTGACGCGACTGCGTCGGCGCCAGTGTCACCACGTTATAGTCGGTCAGGCCGGCCAGGGCATCCTGGATCTTCTGCTGCACGTCCTGCCCCAACACCACCATCAGGCCCACGCAGAACACGCCCACGAACAGGGCCAGCAAGGTCATCGTGGCGCGGGTGCGCTGCCGCCCCACGTCGCGCAGCGCCATCTTGATCGTCGCTTTCCAGGGACGCGGCAGCACCGCCACGCCATAGCTGAGCAGGGAGAGCGCCACCAGCACCACCCCGATCGGCAGCAGCGCCCAGGCGACCAGCAGCGACACCAGCAGGGCCAGCGTGGAGAACAGCAGCGAGCGCGGGCTGAGCCGCTCGGGGATGGGCAGCCGGCTGAGCAGCCAGATGAGGAGGCCGAAGATCAGCCCGAATATCCCCAGCACGATGAAAGTTCCGTAGACCACGATCACGCCCACCAGGGCGTCGCCCAGGATGACACCGGCCAGCGCGCAGAACAGCACCGACAGCAGCAGGAACAGCACCGCGTTGCTGAGGAACGCGCCCCAACCGCCCCGTTCCGGCGAGTCGCGCAGCACGGCCTGGGGCCGTACCTGCGCGGCCCGCGCGATGGGCTGCAGCCCGAAGATGACGGCGGCACAGAGGCCCACTACCACGCCCATGCCCACGGAGACGGGGTCGATCACAAAGGGCAATTGCAACTGGAAGGCATTCTCGATCAGCGTCTTGACCAGATAGGACAACGCGGTACCCAGCACGGCGCCGACGACGCCGCCCATGATGCCCAGCAAGGCTGCCTCCAGGCCGAACAGAGCGTAGAGGTCGCCGCGCCGATAGCCCGCCGTCTTCAGCATGGCGATCTCGATACGGCGGCGCGCCAGCAACACGTTCATGGTGTTGACCACGCCGAACCCGCCGATCAGGAGGGCCAGGATGCCCACCACCTGCAGGTACTCGTGCATCTGCGACACCTGCTCCTGCCGCTGCTTGAGCGCGTCGGCCACCGTCTGCACCGTGGCCAGCGGATAGCGCCGCTTGATCAGCGCCGCCGTGGCGTTGGACTGCGCGTCACTCGCCGTGGTCAGGTCGAACACGCTGTAGCCGAGCGGGATGCTGATGCTGGAGGCGAAGCGGACGCGCTGGATATAGATGTCGGCGTTGCCGGAGAAGGAGTTGGAGCGCGTGATGCCGGTCACGTGGCCGGTAGCGCTGCGCCCGCGGCCGTCGCTGACCGTCACCTGCCCGCCGATGCCCACCCCCAGGTTCTTGGCCACGTCGGCTGAAACGATCATATTGTCGGGCGCGGCGAGCAGGCGATGCATATCGCCGCCGGCCGGGTCAGAGAACGTCGGCTGGCCCACCAGCGGATAGTGCGCCGGGTCGGCGACGATGCCGATCGCCGCGGGGTAGTTCTGGTCGCCGTGGTAGACCGTGCCCGACTCGGTGGTCAGCGCGGTCACGCCCGTGGCCTTGCCGCCCGTCACCAGGCCCTGGAAGTAGGCGATGTCCTGCTGCTGGAAGGGGATGACGTCGTTGCGCGCCGACAGGTCCCCGCCGTTGGCCTGGCGCACGTTGCCGGTCAGGTTGTTGCTGACCATCAGGCTGGCCAGTTGCAGGGCCACGATGGCCATCACGCCGACGGCGATGCAGAAGACCGCCAGCACGGTGCGCTGGCCGCCGCGCCGCAAGGAGCGCGTGGCGTAGTTCCAGTAGAGCGCGGCGCGCATCGCTAACGCTCCCCCGCCAGCGACAGGGCCTCGACCTGCAGGGTCGGCTCCTCCGCCGCACTGTCCGAGGCCAGCAGGCCGTCGACGATGCGCAGTTGGCGCTCGGCCGCCGCCGCCACGGTCGGATCGTGCGTGGCGATGACGAATGTGGTACCCGTCTCATCGCGCAGGCGGCGGATCAGATCCAGGATATTCTGGCCGTTCTGCTGGTCCAGGTTGCCGGTCGGCTCGTCGGCGATGACAATGGCCGGAGCCGCGGCCAGCGCGCGCGCGATGGCCACGCGCTGTTGTTCGCCGCCGGAGAGCTGGTTGGGCCGGTGGCCCAAACGATGCTCCAGCCCCACCAGCGTGAGCAGCGCGCGGGCACGGGCGGAGGGGCTGCCGGGGTGCGTGCCCACGTAGAGCGGCGCCTCGACGTTCTCCTGCGCGGTCAACGTGGGGATCAGGTTGTAGGCCTGGAAGACCATGCCCAGCTTCTGGTTGCGGATGCGCGCCATTCTGGACTCCGGCAGGAACGTGATGTCGACGCCGTCGAGATAGACCCGGCCGGCGGTGGGACCGTCCAGCCCGGAGATGATGCCCAGCAGCGTGCTCTTGCCGCTGCCCGAGGGCCCCACGATGGCCGCGAACTCGCCCTTCTCGATGCGGAAACTGATGCCCCGCAAAATCTCGATCGTCTCCGAGCCCAGTGGCAAGCTCTTGCGGATGTCGCGCGCTTCCAGCGCGGCCGCCCCCCTCGCGTCGGTCGTCGTCATCGTGCCTACCCCGGCGGCCCTCCCATGGGGCCGTTCATCACCGTTCACGTCCTGGCCTGGCGCGTCGCACACAAGCCTATTCGCTTACAGTGTACCTGCCGCATGGAAAACATCCCGTGGGCGCATGGTCAGGCCGATGAACGCGCCCCGCGCGCCGCGGCGGCGAACCGCTCGGCCAGGCGCGCGATCTCGTCCCAGCGCCCATCCCGCACCAGCTCGCGCGGCGCCAGTTCGCCGCCGATGCCCACCGCCAGGGCGCCCGCCCCGAACCAGGCCGGCAGGTCATCGATCCCGATCCCGCCCGTTGGGATGGCGCGCAGGCCGGGGAACGGACCCCGCAGCGCGCGCAGGTGGCGTGGGCCGCCCGTCGAGGCCGGGAATAGCTTGACCACCCGCGCCCCCGCGTCCAGCGCCTGCGCCACCTCCGATGGCGTGAAGACGCCCGGCGCGACGGGCAGCCCGGTCGCCAGCATCGCAGCAAGGATATCGTGGCGCAGGTGCGCCGTGACCAGGAACGCGGCCCCCGCGCGCACGGCCGCCTCGACCTGCGCGGGCTCGCGGATCGTCCCGGCGCCGATCAGCGCCTCCTCGCCGTAGGTGCGCCGTACCTCGGCCAGGGCCTCGGCGGCGCCGGGCGTGGAAAAGGTCAGCTCGATGGCCGGAATGCCACCCTCCAACAGGGCGCCGGCCACGCGCACCGCGTCCTCCGCGCGATCGGCGCGAATCACGGCGATGAGGCCGGCGGCGGCGATGCGGGCGAACGGGTCCGGGTTTGAGTCGGTCGCGGTCATGGTCATGGATGCGCTCCTGTTTCTACTCGATCGACGACCGCGGTTGACCAGCGCGGGTTGTCGATCACTGTGGGCTGGCCGTCGCACTCGACGACGAGCTTGCGGAAGCCGTTTCGCTCGATCGTGCCGTAGTCGTGGCCGGCATTGCCGGGGTAGACGAAAAAGGTGATGAGGTCCACGTCCCACCCCGTGTTGACCGAGCGGTGCGCCCAGCGCGGCGGGACGTAGAGCACGCCCCCGGGCCGCAACCGCTCGACCGCCCACTCGCCCTCCGGCGTCTCCATGACCATCATGCCCTGCCCGGAGAGACACTGGTAGACCTCGGCGGTCTCCAGCACGGCATGGAAGTGCCCCTTAGTCATGTAGTATTCGTCGCCGACTTTGCCGGGATGGACGATGGAGACGCCATGCGGCAACTCGCCGGCGACCGCCGGGCGCGTCAGTTCGTAGACCTCGTACAACACCACATCGTCCTGCCGAAGGAGAGCGTCATAGGCCGTTTGATCCGCGAACTGCCCCCGCAGCGCCGATAGATGGCGCACGATATGTTTGTCGTGGCGGCTGAGGCGCCCCGGCGGCGACTGGATGTCAAAGACGTACGGACGATCCGGCATGGTCACTCCTCTCACCAGGCCTGCTGACCCAAGTCGCATGGCAAACGACGGACACTGAAGTGTCTCCCGCCCAACACATGGACCTCTTCTCAGCACATGCGTCCGCGAACGACTTTAGTCGTCGTGGTGTGCCATGCGACTTCAGTCGCGGGCTCCTTGACACCCACCACGAATCCACGTTTTACCAGGCCGTGTAGCCGCCGTCCACGACCAGGGTGTGTCCGGTCATATAGCTCGACGCGTCCGAGGCGAGATAGACGACGGCGCCTCGCAACTCGGCCGGAGTCCCCATGCGCCCGGCGGGGATAAGGCTTTCCCACTCGTCGCGCAGCGGCTTGTTGGTGGCGAGCACCTGATCGGTCATGGCCGTGCGGAAGTAGCCGGGCGCCAGCGCGTTGACGCGGACCTCGTGGGGCGCCCACTCCGCCGCCAGGCTCTTGGCCAGCATGATGACCCCGGCCTTTGAGACGTTGTAGGCCACCTGCTTCTGCGGCCGGTTGACGATCTGGCCGGACATGGAGGCGATCAGGATGATGCTGCCCTTCCGGCGGCCAATCATGCGCCGGCCCGTGGCCTGAGACGACAGGAACACACCCGTCAGGTTGATGTCGATGACGCGCTGCCAGTCCGCGAGAGACAGGTCTTCAGCCGGGGACAGGTTGGCCACGCCGGCCGCGGCCACCAGCACGTCGACGGCGCCGAAGTCCGCTTCGATGGCCGCGACCGTCCGGTCGGTCTCATCCGCGTCGGTCACATCCATGCGGTGCGCGCCAGCGCGCACCCCGAAGTCACGCGCCGTCTGTGCGGCGGCCTCTTGCGCCTGATCTTCGAGTACGTCGAGGGCGACGACATCCGCGCCGGCCTCGGCCAGCGCGCGCATCATCTCCAGTCCCAGGCCCCTGGCCCCGCCCGTCACGACGGCGACCCGCCCCTTCAAAGAGAACTCCGGAAGCATTGTGTCTCTCCTCTCTCCGTCTATCGACCTAACGACGACGAAGGGCTAACGGCCGAAGAAAGCGGCATTGACCAGGATAGCCCGCAGCCCTTACTTTCGTCTCGTTGCCATTGTTGCGTCATCGTGGCGCACACCCACAAAAAGCACGAGCGCCTAAACGTTCGGCTCACACGCGCCCGGTCGCAGTAACATCGACTGCCGCGCAAGGCCGAGCGTCATCGGCACGTGCCGCAGCTGGAGCAACTCAGTGGAGCACACGTTCGTATTCGGCCCGCAGCGCCTCGCGCTCACTGATGATGCCGGCTAGTTGTAGTCTGGCGCGTGCGAGCAAATCGGCATGCCGTTCCGCCAGGGCCGCCAGAACCGCGTTTCGTGCCTGGACGCGGGTCAGTTCTGTCTGGAGTTGGCCTTGTTCCCGACGTTGTTGATCCAGTGCCGGCCGCAACGTTATCCATTCGGCCTGTTCTAGTTCGGACAGCAACTGTTCCAGCACGCGTTGTTCGTCGTCAGTGAGTGTGTCCTGTTGTGCGCGTCGCTGGAGATCGTCGAGGCGTCCCTGTTTGTCCTCATCCCACATCGGTTGTCGCTCCCTGCTTGAGGTGCGTAGGCATGTTGTCTTGATTCTAGCACGCCTTGTTGGTGTGCTGGAACGAGCTACGGTAGCGTCCTCTTACCTCATGATGCCACGGGCGCGTTCTGAGGCGTGAGACGAAGATAGCGCACCTCGACATGAGGCGGCGCCAGCTGCTCATTCTCGCACTCCAGCGTGAAAATGCTCTCCGCGTCTATGCGTCTATGCGTCACCCGTTCGCTGCGGTATCCTGGTTGCATGTGGGGCGGTTGATGGAGAGCGTAGGGTGATGCGATGGGCGTAGTGGTGTATCCCCGGTTGGGCGACGTGCTCACGGCCAAGGATATGACGGTCGCCGACTTGAAGCGCGCGATCGAGGGCCGTTATGGAGTGCGGGTGAGCCTTGTGACGCTGTATGAGCTGGCGCTGGCTCCTGAACGGCTCCATCACGTGAACATCGAGGTCGTCGGCGCCGCCGCCAGCGTCCTCGATGTCACGCTGGACGATCTTTTCGTCGTCGAGATGTCGCCCAACGGCGCCAATGCGGACACGAATGGGCGCATCCTCACGCGGGCAGAAAACCGGCGCCTGGAAGAGTTGCTTGATCGCCAAGGGCGCACGGCCCTGTCGCCAACTGAGCAGAACGAGCTAGACCATCTCATCGCCATGTACGGGGAGCGCCTGCACGAGCGGAGCGTGCGGGACATGGCCCACGCGAGAGGCGTGCCCGTGGAGCAGGTGCGCCGCGAGGCCGAGGTCGCGGTCACGGAGGCGCTCGACTGGCTGCGCGCCTTCGAGTCGGATCCGCGGAACCGGCAGGCGGTGGCGGATCTCGTTAAACAACGTCGAGCAGCGCGAGCCGAGTGAACGATCAACCCAATCCGGCCAGCCTGCAAGACCTGCTGGCGCAACTCGAGACCCGGCAGCGCCACGATCCGCACGATACTCTGGTCCGACTAGCCGTACGGCTGCGTGCCCGCGATGCCTGCGAATACTGCTTGCTACCGGCGAAGGGTTTGTTCCATGTCGATCACATCATACCGCCGGATCTCTGGATTGACTACGCGGCCGGCGACGTACCCGGCTTGACGCCCGTCCCCGAACGGCGTGGCCCCGACCACCTGGACAACCTGGCCTGGTGCTGCCCCTTTTGCAATGGCAGCAAGGCGCGGCGCGTCACGGCGCGGATCGGCGGACAGAGCCAGCGCCTTTTCGACCCCCGGCGTGACACATGGCAGGAGCACTTCACCTTCATGCACCAATACCTGTTCGTCATCGGCGTCACCCCCATCGGTCAAGCGACCGAGCGCGTGCTTGCCCCCAATCGTCCCGGGCTCAACGGACCGCTCGGTACGCGCCACGACGCCATCGTGGAGGGCCACTATCCGCCGTGGTGGGCACGCGGCTGGCTCGTGTAGTCGGTACACGCCCAACCATTTGACCTTCCTGGCGCGTGCCGGGCCCGCAGGTCAGTCAACCCGTCCACCGGACCGCGGGCGCGGCGTGACGATGGCGCGCCGCCGCGCGGACCCGCACGACGGGCGCCTGCGCCTGCCCCTGCCCCTGCTCGTTGGCCAGCAGGGCATCCAGGTCGTCGCGGGCTAGCAGGATGTTGTATTGGACGACGCTCTGGCGCGGTCAGCAGGCACTCGCGCTCGGCCCCACGCCGCGCGAGGATCGCGTCGAGCGGGGGAAGCATGCCGCCGGCGAGAGCGGGCGCTGGGCCACCCGCGCGGCGTCGAGGCAGTCCGTCACAAGCGCCGCGCCGATCATGTCGTCGGATTCATGCGCTCTCAATCTTACACCGGCACGCGCTCGATCCCAGCCGTGACCTCCTCCCCCTCAATGGCAAAGGTTTCGCTGTGCCCCACCAGGGCGTCCGGCGCGACGGTGAGCAGCTCGCGCGAGAGCGTCTCGGCGGCGGCGTAGCCGGCGTGGCGGGTCAGCGCGGCGGCCAGGCGGCCGTCCCCTGGCGCGGCGTAGCGGGTGACGATGCGGTCGGCGATGTCGAAGCCGGCGTTCTTGCGCATGGTCTGCACGCGATGCACGAACTCGCGCGCCAGCCCTTCGTCGACCAACTCGGGCGTCAGCTCGGTGTCCAGCGCGGCCAGGTAGCCCATCTCCTCGGCCACGGCGTAGCCGGGTCGCGGCGCGGCCATCACCTGCAGTTCGCCCGGCGCCAACTCGACCGTCTCACCGTCGACCTCGACCCGCAACGGCTCGCCCCGGCGCACCGTCGCCACCGCCTCGGCCCCGTCAAGCCCGTTCAGCGCCTTGATCACCGCCGGCAGCCGCTTGCCAAGACGCGGACCCAGCAGCGGCGTGACCGGCCGCAGGGTGTAGCTCGCCACATCGGCGTCGTCGGCCAGCCGCTCCAGCGTCTTGACGTTCAGCTCGTCCAGCACCTGGTCCACGAACGGCTGCACCATGGCCCACTCCGAGGGATCGCGCGTGGTCACGCGCAGGCGGGCCAGCGGCTGACGCACCTTGAGCCGGCTGGCGCTGCGCGCGGCCAGACCCAGCCCCACCATGCGCCGCACCAGGCGCGTGGCGTCGAGCAGGCCCTGGTCGATCAGCGCCGGGTCGGCCACGGGCCAGTCGGTCAGGTGGACGCTCTCCGGCGCAGCGGGGTCGACCGACCGTACCAGGTTCTGGTAGATGTCCTCGGCCAGGAATGGCGTGTAAGGCGCCAGCAACCTGACGAGCGTGGTCAGCGCCTCGTAGAGCGTCAGGTAGGCCGCCGTCTTATCCGTGTCCTCGTCAGACTTCCAGTAGCGGCGCCGGCCGCGCCGCACGTACCAGTTGGAGAGGTTGTCCAGGAACGCTTCGAGGGCGCGGTTGCCCGCCGCCGTGTCCCAGTTCTCCAGGCCGCGCGTCACCTCCGCGATCGTCACCTGCAGCTCGGAGACGATCCAGCGATCCAACGCGGGCCGCTCGGCGACGGGTACGTGGCGCTCGTGTGGGTTGAAGCGGTCAAGGTTGGCGTAGATGACAAAGAACGAGTAGACGTTCCACAGGGGCAGCATGACCTGCCGGCGCGTCTCCTCGGCCAGCTTATAGCCGAACTTGAGGTTGCTAGCCGGGTTATGGTTGGTGTAGAGCCAGCGCATAGCGTCGGCGCTCATCACCGCCGCGGCCTCGTCGAAGGGGATGCTGTTGCCCCTGCTCTTGTGCATCTCCTCGCCGCGCTCGTCGAGCAGCGAGGCGAAGCCCAGGCAGGTCTCGAACGGCGTGGTGTCCTCCAGCGCCGTGGCCATGCACAGCAGTGAGTAGAACCAGTTGCGGAACTGGCCGGGGAAGCTCTCGGTGATGAACTGAGCCGGGAACCACTCCCGCCAGTAGGCGCGGTCGTGGCGGTAGTCCAGCGTCGAGAAGGGCACGATGCCCGCGTCGAGCCAGGGGTTGCCCACGTCCTTGATGCGCGAGACCGTCTCGCCGCACCTCTTGCAGGCGATCTTGACGCTGTCGACCCACGGACGGTGCGGAGTATGGCCCTCGAACTGCTCCCAGCCCTCCACGGCGCGCGCCTTGAGCTCGTCCTCGCCGCCGATGACCTCGAATGCGCCACAGGCGGGGCATTCGTAGATCGGCAGGGCCAGACCCCAGTAGCGCTTCTTGGAGATCATCCAGTCGCCCATGTTGCGCAGCCAGTCCTGCTCGCGTTCGCGACAGAACTCGGGCAGCCAGCGCACCGTGTCGACGACGCGCATCATGCGCGGGCGCAACTCCGCGACCGAGATGAACCACTCGTCGACCAACCGGAACACGATGGCGGTCTTGCAGCGCCAGCAGTGCGGGTAGGAGTGCTTGTAGTCGGCCACGCGCACCAGCGCGTCTTTCTCACGTAGCGAGGCGAAGACCTGCCGCGCCACCTCGCCGGCCGCCTGGCCGGTGAAGGGGCCGAAGCCGTCGACGTAGACGCCCAGCTCGTCGATGGGCGCGATCACGGCGAGGCCGAACCGTTTGGAGAGTTCGAAGTCCTCCTTGCCGCAGCCGGGCGCGGTATGCACGATCCCCGTGCCCTCGTCCGCGCTGACGCCCTTGTCGGCCTCGGTCTGCGTCTCCCACACGATGACGCGGTGCTCCGCGCCCTGCGCGGCCTGCGTCTGCCAGGCCGGCAACTCGTCGAAGGGGCCGCGATAGCGCCAGCCGGCCAGCTCGCGCCCGGGCAGCGTGGCCAGCACCTCCGTCTCGGCCCCCTTGAACACGTTCTTGAGCGCGCCCTCGGCCACCCAGTAGACACGAGGGCCGGCGGCGCCGTCCGCGGCGCCCTGGCCTCCCGGTATGCCGGAGGCGCGCACGCGCGCGTAGGGCAGGTCGGGGTTGACGGCGGCGGCCACGTTGGCGGGCAGGGTCCAGGGCGTGGTGGTCCAGATGACGAGGGCGTCGCCGGGCTCGGCGGGCGCGGGCGGATCGAGCAGCGGGAAGGCCACGAAGGGCGAGGCATGCACGACGTCGCGGTACTCGTCGGCCAATTCGGCCTGGGTCAGGCCAGTGCCGCAGCGCGGGCACCACGGCATCACGTCGTGGCCTTTGTATATCCAGCCGTTCTCGTCGCAGCGCTTGAGAAACGACCAGATGGTGTAGTTGTTCTCGTCGGACATGGTGTAGTAGGAGTGGTCCCAATCCATCCAGTAGCCCAGGCGGATCGATTGCTCGGTCTGCACCCCGGCGTACTTGAGCACGCGGGCCTTGCAGCGCTCCATGAACTCCGCGATGCCATAGGTTTCGATGTCGCGCTTGGTGTTGAGGCCAAGCTCTTTCTCGACCTCGACCTCGACGTGCAGGCCCTGGCAGTCGAACCCGTTCTGATAGCGTTGCTCGTAGCCCTGCATGGTCTTGAATCGCTGGAAGATGTCCTTATAGGTGCGGCCCCAACCGTGCTGCACGCCCATGGGATTGTTAGCCGTGATCGGCCCGTCGATGAAGGAGAACCGCTTGGGCCGGCCCGCGTCGTCCGTCGCGCCGCGGTTCTTGCGCACGTATTGTTGCATCAGGTCGCGTTCGCGCCACCAGGCCAGGGTCGCCTCCTCGCGGGCCGGGAAGTCCGGCCGCGGGTCGACGGGCGCGAAGACCGTCGTCTCTTCCGTCATTGCCATCGCAGGTACCTCATAATATCCGTGTGCGGTAAGCGGTGTTAGGTGTGGCGCTGCCTGCCGCCCCTGGCCGACACACATCTCGAACAAAACAAAAAAGCCCGCCCCTCATATAGGGACGGGTTCACAGCCCGCGGTACCACCCTCTGTAGCCTGGACATAGCCGGGCTCACTCAACCGGGTACAAACATACCCGCGCCAGGATAACGGGCGGCGGTCCCGACCGGAGTCGTTAGTCGTTAGTAAGTAGTAGTTAGGTTTGCGCTTGTCTAACTACTACCTACTAGCAACTACCTACTTCCTAGTGGCTCTGGAGTGATGTTCAGCGGCGGCGCGTCGCCTCGTCGCAGCAACCCGAGGCTCTCTTGGGCGCGGCCAATCGCCTACTCGTTTCCGTCGGCGCCTTCTACGTGTATTGTCGCACGATCAGGATAGGCGCGTCAATGCGAGAACCGCGGCCGCGCCCCACCCCTACTGCCCGTCCGCTTCGGCCTCCGCCTGGGCTCCCCGTGAGACATCCGCGCCGCCATCAGCGTTATCCGCGAAGCCACCGGCGGCGAGTGGAGCGGCAACGCCGGCCCCCGCGCCTGTCGCCCCCATACCCGCACCCGCGCCTCCGGCTTGCGACCCTATAATGCCCGCCGCCGGGATGCCAACGCCACCCCGATCCTGGTTGGAGTCGGAGCCTCGACCGAACAGGCCGCCCAACAGGCCGCTGCCGCCGTTGTTGTCCCCGCCCTGGCCGATGGTCAACTCATTGGTGACGTCGACCACGCCGCCGACACCACGGGCCGCGCGCTCGGCCGCCATCTTGGTCTCCTGTGTGTCGACCTGCCCGAACAGGCTAACCGCGCCGTTCTGATAGGCGACCTCAATGGGATAGCGCGCCGTCGCCTGGTCCGCTTGTAGCGCCGCTTCGACCTGTTGCGTGATGGCCTGCTCGGATGTTAACGGGCTATCCTGATTCATGTCTCGCTCCTCTATCCACTATCCACTATCCACTATCCACTATCCACTACGACGACAGCCGTTCCAGTCATGTGACCTCTATCGTCATACCGCTAGCATACGACGTACCACACGCATGAATTGCCCGGTATTGGCCGCCGTCGGTTACTATGAAGTAAGATTAGTGAGAACAAGTGGCGGCGACACAGCGCCACTACGTTAAGGAGCCTACCAATGGTTTACGTTCCGACGGTCGTCGAGAGCACCCCGCGCGGTGAGCGCAGCTACGACCTCTATTCGCGCATGCTCAACGAGCGCATTATCTTCCTCAACACGCCCATCGTCACCGAGGTCGCCGCGCTGATCACGGCGCAGTTGCTGTTCCTGCAGAGCCAGGACGCCGACCGCGACGTTATGATGTACATCAATAGCCCCGGCGGCGACGTGCTGGCCGGCCTCACCATCTATGACACGATGCAGCACATCAAGCCCGACGTGAGCACCATCGCGGTCGGCTTCTGCGGCGACATCGCCTCCATCCTGCTGGCCGGCGGCGCCAAGGGCAAGCGCTACGCCCTGCCGAACACCGACATCATGATCCACCAGGGCCAGGCCGGTTTCCAGGGCACCACCCCCGACCTGGAAGTCCGCTCGCGCTGGATCCTGCGCATGGTGCGGCGCACCACGGCGATCCTGGCCGAGCACTGCGGGCAGCCCTTCGAGCGCGTGGAACACGATACCCAGCGCGACTTCTTCATGACCGCGCAGGAAGCCGCGGACTACGGGCTGATCGACAACGTCCTGAGCGATGAGCCCATGCCGACCAACTCCGAGGAGGGTCCGGGCGCGCGCGCGGAAGCGGAGGCGGCCTCGTAGTCGTGTCGTCGCGCGTTATCTAAGCAGGCGCGCCATCGTCGGGCTCTGGATCGTCCGCGGGCAAACGAGCATCGTCGCGGATAAGGCTATGTTCCGCTTCGATCGCGCGCAGGTTCGCCAGCAGCTGGCGCGCGGCGTCTTGCTCAGCCTGCTGGCGATTGAGACCTTCTCCGCGCGCGCTGGCCACGCCGTCCACGATAGTCTCGGCGACGAAACGGCTGTCGTGGGCGGGCCCGGTCCGCTCCAGGATACGGTACGTTGGCGTCACGCGGTAGCGCGCCTGCGCATATTCCTGCAGCTCGGACTTGGGGTTGCGGTGCAGTTCCGCGGCCAGGATAAGCGGCAAGTGGCGGCGGAAGAACCGCTCCAGGAAGCGGGCGGCGCGGGCAAAGCCCTGATCGAGGAAGATGGCGCCCACCACGGCCTCGAAGGCGGCCGAGAGCACGGACGACGCGCCGCGTCCCTGTGGCCCCTCCTCAGCGCGACCGATAGGGACGAAGAGGCCCAGCTCGATGTCGGCGGCGTAACGCGCCGCGGTGGAGCGCCGTACCAGCGCGGAGCGCAGCGTCGTCAGGGGACCCTCGGCCAGTTCGGGGTGGGTGCGATACAGGTATGACGCGGCGGCGGCGCCCAACACGGCATCGCCCAGGAACTCCAGGCGCTCGTTGGAGGGGAGGGCAAGGTCGGCCTTCTCGGTCGCCTCGTTGCGCGAGAGGTGGATCAAGGCCAGTTCCAGCAGTTCCTTGCGCTTGAAGGTCACGCCAAGGCGCTGCTCCAACGCGGACAGGGGCAGCAGCTCAGTTCCCACGGACGTAGGCGCCCCCTGTCCCCATCAACATGAAATGCGTCTCTCTCCTTCTCTCACGCGCGGCGCGGAGGAAAACCGGGTGTTTTGCCGTCCGTCATCCCGTTGTCGTGGCCGCCAACCACGTATAATTATAGTAGTATCAAACCTGCATCGCTCATAGGGGGAGTCTATCATGCCGTTATACGAATATAAGTGCGGTGACTGCGGCCGGCCGTTCGAGTTGCTCGTCGGGTCGCCGGCCCTGGCGGACAGCGTGGTCTGCCGCCACTGCGGCAGCGGGAGCGTACGCCGCCTGGTGTCCACGTTTGCCGCCCGCGCGGGCGGCGACAGCAGCGTCGCCGCGATGGAGCGCATCACCGCCAAGGGCGGCGGTGGCGGCTGCTGCGGCGGTAGCTGCGGCTGCGGCCACTAACAACCTCATACCAATATCACGACGTGATATTGGTATGGGCGTGTTTCACTCTTGTTAGAGCGATGTCCTCCCCCTCTCCCACGCACGATGAATACACTCACAACTGCGATCGTCTCGTTTACTGATGCCCAGGGAGAAACGATCGTATTCCGCGTGACCAGCAGCATTGCTTTCATCGGCGTGCCACGACGCATACTCGAACAGAGGGGTCCCGTGCGGTACATTGCACAGGGCCCGCGGAATGCGCAACGGCGTCGTCCGCCGCTATATTGTTGTTTTACTACTGATGCGGCCGACAGGAGGGGTAAAACGTGGCTGACCAGTACCGACTCATAGAGCGTCCGCCCGCTATGGCGGAGTATTGTTCCCTCATTAGCGCCGTCGGCTGGGCCGAGTGGACCAACTTCGACGCCGCTGACGCCGCTCTGGCCCACTCGCTCTATCACGTCGTGGCGCTGCGCGAGGAGGCCGTGATCGGCATGGCGCGCGTCGTCGGCGACGGGGCCATGTTCTTCTACATCCAGGATGTCGTGGTCGCCCCCGCGCACCAAGGGCGGGGGGTCGGCACGCTGCTCCTGGAGCGCGTCATGGGCTATCTCAAGGATGCTGCGCCGGAGAAGGCGTTCATCGGCATCTTCGCTGCCGAGGGGAAGCACCCGTACTACGAGCGTTTTGGCTTCGCCGTCAAGCCCCTCCTGACGGGCATGTTCCGCCATGCGCCCGTCTGAGATTTCTAGTCACGCTCCGCCAGCCTAGCGCCCGTGGAATCGTGCGGCGCCCCGATTACCCAACATTTATCCTGCTTCAATTGCAGCATGACCCACTACCACTGCCAGGGACGGCATCCGTCAGGATTTATCACTACCCCGCGTGGGGGCGTGATGGCGCCGCGTGGGGGGCGGTGGCCGTGGCCGTGCGGCTCGCCTCACGCGGCCGCCGCGCGCTGAGCCCGAGCACCGCCGACACGGCGAACAGGATCACCACGACGCCGTAGACGGTGGCCGTACGCTGCAGACCGAGTGGGGAGACGGCCAGGCCGGCCGCGATGGCCGGCAGGCTGAACGCCAGGTAGTTGACCACGTACACGGTCGCGAACAACTCCGCCCGCTCTCCGGGCTCCGCCAACACGCTCAACGTCCGGAACGCCCCCAGAAACGCCGCCCCGAAACCGAAACCCGCGATCGCCGTGCCGAGGAAGAACAGGACCGTGGACGTCAGCGCCAGGGCGAGCAAGGTCACTCCCGCGCCCGCGGCGAGGACCACCGACCCGACGACCATCACGCGGCGCGGCGCCCCGTCCCGTAGCGCCAGCGATCCGACCACCCCCATCCCGGCTAGCGCGAAGATCACCAGACCGCCGATGAGATGGCTCTGAATGTGCAGGACCCCGGCGGCGAGCGACGGTCCGAGCGAGAGGTACAACCCGCCCAGCGCCCACGTCGCGACGAGGCACGGGGTGACGACCAAGAGGGCGAGGGCATAGACGGCGAACACCGTGGTCAACGTGGCCGCCGAGAAACCCCAGCGCGCCTGGTAGACAACGTACAGCGGGGAGGGCGCGCTGGCGGCAAACAGGAAGGCCAACAGGATCGCGCCGAGCGTCCAGAAGGCCGCCACGCGGGGCAATTGCGGGTCTCCTGTAGCGATCCGCGTGGCGACCCAATCGTGGAGCCGTGGATTTCGGGCGTGTGGCCAATCCAGGATGCACACCGCGTCCGACCGGTGCACCGTGACGAAGTCCTGAATCCAGGGCGCTCAGTCCGCCAGCCCCGTGAACACGTCCTCCGCGGGCGCCGGCCACATCCCCACGCCCTGCTCCCGTGCCATCGTCGTCCTCCCTGTCTCTAGCCCCCCTGTTGCCTGCTCGTCTACCCCTTGTCCTCTCCGCGAAAAAGTGGCGCGCATCCTTGGAGAAGAGTGCGCCTCGACATAGTGGACTGCAGCCGGAACGGGCCTGCGACGGCGGTCGCATGGCAAAGCACCGCGCTGGACCGGGACCGGCCGCAGCCGGTCGGGGGTCAGTCAGCCAGGGGCCGACTGCGGTCGGGTGGGGGTCGCCGCCACGCTGCCCCCGGCCCCGTTCTGACACCGCAGTGTCCGTGCTTTGCCATGCGACCGCAGTCGCAGGTCGGATCCCACAATCTTAAGGCGCATCCCTGGAGAACGATGCCCTTGACAACCACCGCGGGAAGGCCTAAGATAGTGGCACGGGTAATTTGAATGGATTCAAGCGCCTAAACCGACCTTTTTTTGAAAGGGTTCAAATTCGTGAAGCAGCAGGCGGTGACCATCCGCGACGTGGCTCGCCTGGCTGGCGTGGCGTCGTCGACGGTCTCCATGGCCCTCTCCGACCATCCCAATATCGCGGAGGGGACACGACAGGTGGTGCGCGAGGCGGCGGCCAAGCTCCGCTATACGCCCAATCACTCCGCTCGTAGCCTGCGGGTCAGCCTCCAGCGCGCCATCGGCGTCGTCATCCCGCACAGCAGCGCGCACGTGTTCTCGCATCCCTACTTTATGGACCTGCTCGGCGGTATCACCGATGTCGCCAACGCCCACGATTTCGTCGTTCTCCTCTCCACCGCGCGCGCGGAGGACGACGAGAGGGGCGCTTACGTCAAGATGCTGCGCGGCCAGCGCGTGGACGGCATCATCCTCGCCTCGGCCGCCCTGTTCGACCGGCATGTGATGGAACTAGCCGTCTCCGGGTATCCGTTTGTCTTCCTCGGCCGCTATCCGCTCAATCCTGGCATCACGACGGTCGGCATCGACGATGTCGCCGGGGCTGATCTGGTCACGTCCCATCTGATCGAGCACGGCTATCGCGCCGTTGCCCATATCGCCGGACCGCTGCGCCACCTCTCGGCGGCGGATCGCCGCGACGGGTACTGCCGCGCGCTTGCGCGCGTCGGCATCCCCGCCCTCGACGACAATATCGTCGAGGGCGACTACTCGGAGGAGTCGGGGCGGCGCGCCGCCATGCGCCTCCTCGATCGCCCGACCCGCCCGCGGGCCGTCTTCGCCGGCAACGACGAGATGGCCTTTGGCGCGCTCACTGTCTTCCGCGGCCAAGGGTTGCGGGTGCCCGAGGATATCGCTCTGGCCGGATTCGACGACCTCGCCATCGCCCGCGTGATGACGCCTGCCCTGACGACCGTCCACCAGCCGATCCGGGCGCTCGGGGGGGCCGCGGCCGAACGGCTGATTGCCCTCGCCGAGGGCCACGAGCTGGCGGACCATCAGACGGTCCTGCCCGTCACCCTCAGCGTCCGCGATTCGTGCGGCGCCGCGCCATCCGGCGCGCGCCACCACGTGGGGGAAGGAGGTGACGCGACACAGCGGTTAGAGTAGGACGCGCACGCGTACGGCCTTGGCCTTGTTCATGTACAGCGGTGTACTTGTTTACCTACGACCACATCGAAGGAGAGTTGGCATGCGTATCAGTGGCCTCAAACAAGCAACGTATCTCGCCTGCGCCGCCGGGATTGGCGCGCTCGCGCTCGCCCCAACGCCCGTGACCCACGCGGCGCCCGCCGCGTCCACGACGACCCTCACCTTCTGGAACGGCTTCACCGGCCCCGACGAGCCGACCGTCCAGACCTTGGTCGACCGGTTCAACGGATCCCATCCGTCGAGCACGGTCACCATGAATGTCATGCCGTGGGCCGATCTCACCACCAAGCTGCTCGCCGCGTCCGCGGTCGGCCAGGGGCCGGACATCGCCGCCTTCCACCTGCAATACCTGCCGCAGTACGTCCAGTCCGGACTCGTCGCTCCCGTCGATGACATCTACGGTCAGGGCATCACCCCGTCGTCGGTCCCCCCGGATTTGCTGCGCTCGCTCAAGATCGGTGGCCACTACTACGGCGCCCCCGCGAACTATGCCACGCTGATGCTGTACTGGAACAAGGATCTCTTCCGCAAGGCCGGGTTGTCCGGCCCGCCCACAACGGTCGCGCAGTGGCAGGCCGACGCCGTCAGGCTCTCGCACCAGGGAGGGAGGACCCAGTACGGCCTCGCGTTGGCCGATCACGCCACCATCCCGATGTGGCCCGTCCTGATGTGGCTCAACGGCGGCGATGTCGTGACGCCCGACCACACGCGCTCGCTCCTCGCCGCCCCCAAGACGACGCAGGCCGTCGCCACCTGGGCCAATCTTGTCCGCACAAACCACATCAGCCCGGTTGGGCTGGCCGGGGGGGACGCCGACACGCTCTTCCTGAGTCAGACGGCGGCGATGGAGATCAATGGACCCTGGGCCACGGCCGGCTACACCAAGGCGCGCATCAACTACGCTGTCGCGCCCATCCCAACGGGCCCCGGCGGCCGCGTCACGCTCTCTGATGCCGTGATCCTTGTCGTCAACAAGTCCTCGCACAACGCGGCGGCCGCCCGGACCTTCCTCTCGTGGTGGAACCAGAAGGCGCAGCAGAGCTACCTCTCGCTCCAATCGGGCTTCCCGCCGGCCCGCACGGACATGGCGACCGATAGCTCCCTACGGACGAACCCCTTCGTCGTCCAGTTCGCCCAGCAGGCCCCGTACGCGCGCTTCTACCTCGCTGGCCTGAAGAACTTTGACAAGATCGATACCGACGTGATCACGCCCGCGATCCAGAGCGTCGAGTACGGCAAGTCCTCGGCGTCCACGGCCCTGGCGTCAGCCGCCGACGCCATGAACAAGCTCCTGCCGTAGAGGCGCCGCGGCGGCGGGGAACGACACAACTGTTCCCCGCCGCCGCGATCCTGTAGTAGCCGCGGGGGGCGCCGCGCGACGATGCGGAAGGAAGGAAGGAGAGACGGTGGCTCAGAGCGAGGATAGCGGACGAACACACCCCATGGGACCGCGCGTGAGCCCAGCCCGCGCATTGTCGACGCCAACGCGTCGCCGGCGTCCCTGGCCCCTACGCGGCACGCCCCGCCGGGTCGCGGTCGGCTATCTCTTCATGCTGCCCAGCCTGGTGGTGATCGGCGTCTTTGTGCTCTGGCCCATCGCGCAGATTGTCTGGTACAGTCTCCACCAATGGAGCTTCATTGCGACGGATCATCCGTTCGTCGGCGCGGACAACTACCGCCAGATGGCCGGCGACAGTCGTTTCTGGGGCGACCTGCGCAACACGGCGCTCTTTACCGTCGGCGTCGTCCCCGCCAGCGTGCTGCTGCCCTTGCCCGTGGCGGTCGCCCTCCACCTCAAGCTGCGCGGGCGCGCTCTGTTCCGCGCGGCCTACTTTCTCCCGGCCGTCAGTTCCTACGCCATCGTCGCGATCGTCTGGTCGCTGCTGCTGCAGCCCGACATCGGGCTGCTCTCTTATTACAGTCGCCTCGCGCACCTGCCCGTCGCCGACTGGTTGCACAGCACGACATGGGCGCTCCCCGCCGTGATACTCGTGGGGATCTGGAAGACCTTCGGCTTTAACCTCGTCATCCTGCTCACCGGCATCCAGAACATCCCCGAGGGGTATTACGAGGCTGCTCAGATCGACGGCGCGGGCGCCCTTGCACGGTTCGTCCGCATCACCCTTCCCTTACTGCGCCCCACCCTGCTCTTCGTGACCGTCACCTCGATGATCGCCTCCTTCCAGATCTTCGACCCCGTGTTCGTTATGACGGGCGGCGGCCCCCTCTTCAGCACCGAGACTCTCGTGTCCTACATCTACCACGAGGGCTTCCAACTCTTCGACATGGGCTACGCGTCGACGCTGGCCTGCGTCCTCTTCCTCGTCGTCCTCGCCGTCACCGTGGTCCAACTCCGCGTATTTCGTTTCCAGGACGAGGCGTAGTCATGGCTCTCGCACGACACCAAGCACGCCCATCCACGCGGTCGCGCAGCGCGGCGTCGGGACGCGGCACGGCGGCGTGGTACCTCCTCCTGATCCCGCTGGCGCTTGTCATCCTCTTCCCGTTCATCTGGATGGCGCTGACCTCGCTCAAGGCCGAGGGCGACATCATGATCTTCCCACCGCGCCTGTTGCCCCAGCACTGGAGTCTCGCCGCCTACGGCGATGTCTGGCAGCGCCTGCCCCTGGTGACGTTTTTCCGCAACACGATCCTCTTCGCGGGCGGCGTCACGGCGGTCTCGCTACTCTTCGACTCGCTGACGGCCTATGCCCTCGCGCGGCTTGATTTTCCCGGCCGCACCACGGTGTTCGTGGTTATCCTGGCCACGCTCATGATCCCGGCGCAGGTAACGATGATCCCCGTCTTCGTCATTGTCTACCACCTGGGCTGGCTCAACACCTTCGCGGGCCTGATCATCCCGCGCGCAACCAACGCCTTCGGCATCTTCATGCTCCGCCAGTTCTTTATGACCGTGCCGCGTGAGCTCGACCAGGCGGCGCGCATCGACGGCTGCGGCGAGTTCCGCATCTACTGGCGGATCATCCTGCCCCTCTCCAAAGGCGCGCTGGCCACGCTAGCCGTCTTCCACCTCATGTACAACTGGAACGACCTGCTCTGGCCGCTGATCATGACGACCTCCACCGACATGCAGACGCTGACCGTCGGGCTCGCCACGCTCACCGGCCAGCATCAGTACGAGTACGCCATCCTCATGGCCGGGGCGACGCTGGCGCTGGCGCCCCTCATCGTCGCGTTCCTCTCCGTCCAACGCTACTTCATCCAGGGCATCGCTATGACCGGCCTGAAAGAGTGAGCGCCGACGAGGGGACGACAGGCACGGGCACGGTGGACGGGCCAGGAGCGGGTAGCGCACACGTCAAGGGAAGGAAGAGTATGGGGCTCATCGCGCCGTTTTCGCACGACCCGGATGACTTCGTCTGGGCCGGGGGTATCGAGGACACCTTCGTCGCACATCCGCATCCGCGCAGCAGTCGCAGCCTCGACGAGTATGCGCTGACCGGGCACTACGCGCACTGGCGCGAGGACTTGGAGCGGGCAGCCTCGCTGGGGCTGCGGGCGCTGCGCTACGGCATCCCATGGTACCGGGTCAACCCTGCCCCCGGGGTCTTCGACTGGACGTGGACCGACCCGGTTATCGCCCACGCCGCCACGGAGCTCGGCCTCACGCTCATTCTGGACCTCGTGCATTACGGCACGCCGACCTGGTTGGACAACGGGTTCCTCAACCATGGCTACGAGGAGGCCGTCGCGGCCTATGCGCGGGCCGTGGCGGAGCGCTACGGCGACCGCGTGCGCTGGTACACCCCGCTCAACGAGCCCCTGATCACCGCCGAGTTCTGCGGGCTGCACGGCATCTGGCCCCCCCATCTGCGGGGCGGAGACGGCTTCGCGCGCCTCCTGGATCAGATAGGCCGTGGTATCGTGGCCACGACCGATGCCCTGCGCGCGGTCGACCCGGCCTTCGGGATCGCGCACGTGGAGTGCTCCGCGCTCTATCGCAGCGGGTCGGGCTCCCACGCCAGGGAGGCGGCGCACTGGCAGGCGCGGGCCTGGCTGCCCGGCGACCTGCTCACCGGCCGCGTCGATGCGGGTCATCCCCTGGCCTCGTGGCTGGAGGGGTGCGGACTGGGGCCGGAGCGCTGGGCGTGGTACGCGGAGCGGCCGTTCGCACCCGACCTATGGGGCGTCAACTACTACCCCGAGATCTCGGTCCACCAGATCGAGGGCGCGGACGGCGCCACGGGGGGCCGGAACGATGACGCGTGGACGGGGGGCCTGGATGAGATTGTGCGGGCGACGTACGACCGGTACGGGGTGCCCCTCTTCGTGAGCGAAACGAGCACGCACGGCGACGACACGCGGAGGTCTGCCTGGCTGTGCGACTCGGTGGAGGCGATCCGGCGGGCGCGCACGGACGGCGTCCCCGTGCTCGGCTATACGTGGTGGCCCCTGCTCGATCTCATCGACTGGTCCTACGGCGCCGGCGACCACCTCGTGGCGGATTTCATCGCGCGGCTGGACTCCCCATCAGCCGGCCCGATCGTGCAGGGGCCAGAGGCCTTCGCGCGGTCCATGGGGTGGGACAAGGCCCGCTCCCAGCCCCTCGACCACTATCTGCGCCGCATGGGACTCTGGCGCCTGACCGGGGACGGGAAGGACGGCTTCGCGCGTCAGGAAACCACGACGGCCGCGACCTATCGTTCGGTCATACAAACGGGAATCAGGGGATAAGCCCGTGACCGAGGGTGTCGTTGGGGTGTTCTGATCGTCGGACAGCCGACGCATTAGGTGGCCGCGTACAGCACGACCCGCGCCCTCTATGCAGCGGTTCGGCCCGAGTTAGCGGTACGCCTGGGGTGCGGGAGATCATGAGATCCCGCACCCCAGGCGGTTTCGTTGGGACCTGCTGAGGTACAGTATGCTGTGGCCTGACGATAGCGAGTTCCCCTACGATGACACCAGTGCAGAGACACCAGTGCAGACGCGAAAGGAGTACGACATGAGCCTCTTGCATACCGGTCATTCCGCAACGCGCGTTGATCCTACTCGCAGTCTGCCCCTCTCAGGCGTGCCTCGTGCACGATCCACCGTATAAGCGACGCATTGACGCCGTTCTCGGCCACCGCGGGCGAACTGATGAGGTTCCGCCCGCGGTTTTTTTGTTGCCGAGCGTCTCGCACCATCTGGGGTCGGACCTGTCCGCCTGACCGGCGTCCATCTGCGGTCATGGTGCCATAGTGGGGAAAGTGTGGCCTGTGCATACGTCTCGTCCGCGCTTTCCTGCGTTGCTCCTCATCTACCTGCAGCCGCGGCCAAGCCGGTGGCCGTGTTGGCGGTGGCCCCGCGGCAGCCTCCTCCATACTGTGGGGTAGACATGCCGTACAGATCTGTTCCCTTGATTGTCGAACCCCTGATTGGACTAGGAGCAAGCCAATGAGAGACCGTCTCGCCGTTCTCACCATCGTCTGGCACAAGCGGGAGTACCGCGCCGTCCTCCTGATCATGGTGTTCCTGTCCCTCGCCACCTCATCGACGCAGCCCCTGATCACGCTGTACCTCGTGGGCCGCCTCCATGTCGCGCTCTCCCTGGTTGGCCTGTACTACGTCGGCGAGGCCCTGCTCGGGCTCATCCTTGGTGTGGTCGTGGGGCGCTGGTCCGATCGCTGGCCCTCGCACGTGCCGGCCATGCGCCTGACCGCGATATGGGTGGCGATCGGGTGGCTGGTCTTCGCCTTGTCACCCTTCGCCTGGCTCAGCCTCGTGGTGGGCGCCGTGTTCGTGAGCGCCGGGGCGATCACAATGGGACAGGCCTTTGCAGCCCTGCACGACGTCATGGTCCGCGACGCGGAACGGCGGCCCGGGGTCGTCAACGCGACGATCCGTACCGCGTTTTCGTTGGGCTTCGTGCTGGGGCCGTTGCTCGGCTCCGAACTGGCGGCTCTGGTGAACTTCCGTGCGGCGTTCGTGGTAGCGGGGTGCCTCAACCTCCTGTGCCTCGTGCCCCTCTCCGGTGTGGCTGTCCCAGTTGCGACCGACATGGAGCGTGAGCCAGCGCGGCAGGGACACGCGCCGAACATCGTCCTGCTCTACGTCTTTGTCGGAGTCTGCACGCTTGTCCTCATTGGTACTACGCTCCGGATCACCTACCTGCCCATCGACGTCACCGAACACCTGGGCGGCAGCATTCGCCAGTACGGCACGGTCATGGCCATCGCAGCCCTCGCAGAGCTTGTCACGCTGCCGGCGGCCGGCTTGTTAGCGATGAGATTTCGCATCGGGCGTCTCTTCAGTCTGGGATTGGCGGTGGCCACGCTGGAGTACCTCATCCTGGCCGTCAACACCGCGCTGTGGCAGGTGTATGTCACCCAAGCCCTGGATGCCCTGGTCGTGGCGGCCGTGTTCGGACTTGGCCTGACCTACGCCCAGCACCTGAGTCCTGGTCGCGCGGGGCTGGCGAGTAGCACGTTCGGTTCGGCCTTCGGCCTTGCGACCCTGGTGGGCAACTCCATTGGCGGCGTTGGTATCCCCATCCTGGGCGTGCCTCACCTTTTCTTCATCCCGCTCGTGACATCCTGCATTGCGCTGGCAACGTTCATCGGTCTAGATCGCATCGCAACACGTCACGGTGACCAGCATCATCAGCCACATCGTGAGCCCACAAGCGCGCGGTGATGTGGCGACGATCAGCACGTTGACAGGGGGCTGCGCCGGCCGGTCCGAGCGGTCCCGGTAACCAGCCGTGCGCTCTTGCCGAGGGGCTCAGGTGGTCCCGGTAACCAGCCGTGCGCTCTTGCCGAGGGGCTCAGGTGGTGGGAAGCAGCAGAACCTTGCCACGGAACTGGCCGGCCTCGCCTTTCTCATGCACCAGCGCAATGTCGGACAGCGGGTAGGTCTCGCTGATGTCGATGCGCAGGTCGCCGGCGTCGACCCTGGCCACGATGCCCGCGAGGTCTTTGGCGTCGCTGCGCACGAACATGCTGATGGCGCGCACCCGTCGCGCGGGGTCGTCTTGCGCGGGGGAAGCCGTCGTGACCAGCACGCCGCCGGGGGCCACCAGGCTGACGAGGCCCGCCATGTCCTGCTCGGACGCCCTGACAAGGTTGAGCACGACATCGACCGGCTCCTTGATCGCGTCGGTCAAGGTGGTCGCGGTGTAGTCGACGAGCTGATCGACGCCCTCGGACCGGACCGCGTCCGCGCTGCGCGGGCTGGCGGTCGCGATCACGGTCGCGCCGGCCCCTTTAGCAAGCTGGACCGCGAAGCCACCCACGCCGCCGCCCGCGCCGTTGATCAAAATCCGTTGTCCCGCGTGCAGTTTGGCGTGCTCGAACAGGGCCTGCCACGCGGTCAGCGCCACCGCGGGCAGGGCAGCGGCGTCGGCGAGGGGGACGCGGCGCGGCGCGGCGGTCAACACGTCCGCGGGCGCGAGCGCGAACTCGGCCGCGGCCCCGTCCTCGTTCATCGGCAAGAAGCCGATCACCGCGTCGCCGACGCTGAGCCCTGTGACGCCCTCGCCGAGGTCGGCGACCGTTCCGGAGACATCGATCCCGGGGGTATGCGGGAAGCGCACGGAGAATTGCTGCCGCAGATAACCGGCGCGGATCGAGGCGTCAACCGGGTTGAACGAGGTCGCCGCGACCTGGATGAGCGCCTGACCCGCCGCGGGGCGCGGGCGCTCGGCGTCTTCGTAGCGCATGACCCGTGGATCGCCGTACTCATAGTACCGTACTGCTTTCATGGGATGTCCTTTCTGATCTATGCTACGCGTGTTGGAGCAGCTCCGACCGGTATTGGGGAGCCAGCGCCGCGGCTTTCGCCATGAACGCCGCCTGGGTGGCCGCGTCAAGCGCGGGGGGCGGCGTCGTGCGGGTCGCGACGGGGACGCCGACGGCCATGAAGAACTCTTCCTGCCCGGACGGCGCGCAGACGCACAGCAGGCGCACCGGCTGGTCGGTCCGGTTCGTGAACTGGTGCGGCGCGTTGGCCGGGATGTTGACGGTCTCGCCAGCGCGCACGACCGCGGTCTCGCCGCGGAAGGTGGTCTCGATCTCACCCTCAAGAATGGTGAACGACTCCTCGAAGTCGTGGCGATGGGGGCCGGGGCCGCCGCCGGGCGGGACATGCATGTCGATGAGGCAGTAGCGGCCGGCGGTGTCCTCGCCCATCAGCAGGATGGTGTAGGTGTCGCCCACCAACCCGATGTGAGGCAGGGTCTGGTCGTCGTCCGGTCGCGCCAGCGTGAGAGTCCGCTTGAGGTCATCAGGCGGAAGTGACGAGGCAGGCTGAGACGAGGCGCTCGAAGTGTCGGTCATTGTGCTACTCCTGTTGTTGGCGTGCGCTGCTCCAGAGCGGTTGAGTGCGCGATCCGACCAGAGGATGACATCATCGCCCAGCGGGAGACACTCCCCAGAACTCGTGAGAAGTCGGCGACTGACGTTTCCACTGGGACCACTGGCGTTTCCACTGCGGCGGTCCCGGTGGATGACCGGCGTCCGCAGCGGACAATTCACAGACCCTGGATACTCCTGGGTGCACCTTAAAATTGTGGGATTCGACCTGCGACTGCGGTCGCATGGCAGCGCACGGACACTGCGGTGTCAGAACGAGGCCAAGAGCGAGGTGACGACGGACCACACCCGACCGCAGTCGTCGTCCGCTGCCATGCGACACATGCGGACTAGCCCCCCAGACCCTAGCCGCAGGTCTGCCGGTCTAGCCGGGCCGTCGCAGGCCCGTTCCGGCCGCAGTCCACTTTTTTGAGGCGCACCCGATACTCCTATCTTACCTTGACGCGACAGGACAAGCAAGGCATAATTCAGCATGAATTTATAGACACGAAGCTATCACGTTGAGGGAACGACGCCATGGATCTGCTGCAACTGCGGTACTTTCAGGTGGTCGCGCGGGTCGAGCACATGACCCGCGCGGCCGAGGATCTCTCCATCACCCAGCCGTCGCTCAGTAAGACGATCGGGCGCCTGGAGGCCGAGATCGGCGTCCCCCTCTTCGACCGGCGGGGGCGGCAGATCCGGCTGAATCGCTTCGGCCAGGCCTTCCTCGCGCGCGTCGAGCGGGGGCTAGGCGAGCTGGACGAGGGGCGGCGCGAGGTGCGCGACATGGCCGGGCTGGCGCGGGGCGAGATCCGGCTGGCGGCGCCCGCGCTGCAGTGGCTGCCGGACCTCATGCGCGGCTTCCTGGCCGCGCATCCCGCCGTCCACGTGCGGTTGTTCCAACGGTCGACGCGCGAGATGCAGCGCCAGCTTGACGCCGGGGACATCGACCTCTACTTCTCGTCCATCCGCGCGGACCAGCCGGGCCTCCAGTGGCGGCCCTTGCGCACCGAAGACATCCTCCTCGTGGTCCCGCCGGGACACCCCCTGGTCGGACGAGGCAGTGTCCCCCTGCGCGAGGTGGCCGGGGAAGCGGTGGTGATCGGCAAGGCCGGGGACGAGGTGCGCGATTCGATGGACGCTTATTGCCATCAAGCCGGGTTCGCGCTCCGCGTCGTGTGCGAGGCGGATGAACCAGCGGCCATCCGCGACTTCGTCGCGGCCGGGCTCGGCGTGGCGTTCATGCCCGCGGGGGCGCTGCCAGGAGCGGGCGACACGCCCGGCGCACAACTCCGCGTGACCGATCCTGTCTGCCAGCACACCCTGGGTATGGCGTGGGACGACCGGCGCTATTTCTCCCAGGCGGCGGGCGCCTTCCGCCAGTTCGTCATCGCGTACTTCGCCGCGTTGGAGCGCGAGGCGCCCCCGCCGACGCCTGACGCGGGCGACAATGACGCGCGCGCGGGGACGCGCCCGTCGTGAGCGGCAACGGGTGTCAAGGACAAGACGGAGCACGGCGAGGCGCGGCGTCCCAATGTCGTGGACAAAGACACATCAATGTGAGCGGCGCCCCACCGCGACGACGATTCAGCCTATCGGTGGCACGGGCTCAAGGCGGGGCGGTCGCCGGGCCGCGCTGCGCTGCTCGAAAGAATAGGCAAGGCGGATGAGCGTCGCTTCCGCGAAACGGCGGCCCATAAACGTGAGACCGACCGGCAAACCGGACACGAAGCCCGCCGGCACGGTGACCAGCGGATACCCAATCCGCGCGGCCGGACCCGAACTTCCCGCCACCCCGGAGTCGCCGTTGATCGGGTCGATCAGCCAGGCCGGCCCGCCGGTCGGCGCGACGAGGGCGTCCAGGGCGTGCTCGTCCATCACCCGGTCGAGACCCTCGGGGCCGGACAGGCGCCGGCTCGTCTCCAGCGCAGCCAGGTAGGTCGGGTCACTGAGCGGCCCGCGGGCCTCGGACGCCAGCAAGAGGTCCTGGCCGAACACGGCCAACTCGTCGCGCGCGTAGGCCTCGTTGAACGCGATCAGGCCCGCCAGCGACAGCGGAAAGCCCTCGCGGTCCAGCGCCACGTCCCGCCGCGTGGCGAGATACGCGTTCAGACCGGCCTTGAACTCGAACTGTAATACCGTCAGCTCGGCCTCCGAGGCAACGCGCAAGTCCGAGGGGATGGGCGCCGGATCGACGATCACGCACCCGGCGTCGCGCATCGCCCCGATGGCCGCCTCTATCACGGCGTCACCCCGCTCGCTGCCGCCGAAGCCCAGGTTGCGCGCGATACCGACCCGCGCGCCGCGCAGACCGTCCGGGTCAAGGAACCGGGTATAGTCGAGCGCCGCTCCCGTGGCCGCGTGGGTTGCAGGGTCGCGCGGGTCGGGAACCGTCGCGGCGAGGGCGGTCAGCACGGCGGCCGCGTCGGCAACGCTCCGCGCATGCACGCCCACCGTGTCCTGGCTGTGCGCGATCGGCACGACCCCGGCGCGGCTGACCAGCCCGACGCTCGGCTTGATCCCGACCACACCGTTGGCAGCGGCCGGCGAGACAATTGAGCCGTCCGTTTCCGTGGCGAGGGCCGCGACACATAGCGCGGCGGCCGCCGCGACGGCCGAGCCCGAACTTGAGCCGGAGGGGCTGCGGTCCGGCGCGTACGCGTTGCGCGACTGCCCATTGCGCCCGCACCACCCACTGGAGGAGTGGCTCGAGCGGAAGTTGGCCCACTCGCTCATATTTGTCTTACCAAGCAGGATCGCGCCGACCTCGCGCAGGCGCGCCGCGACCGTGGCGTCCTGGCCCGCCGGCGTGCCCAGCAGGGCCAGCGAGCCGGCCGCCGTCATCATGTGGTCGGCCGTGTCGATGTTGTCCTTGAGCAGGATAGGGATGCCATGCAGAGGGCCTCGCGCGCGCCCCGCGCGCCGCTCGTCGTCGCGCTGTGCCGCGACGTCCAGCGCCTCGGGGTTGGTCTCCAGGACGGCGTTGAGCCGCGGCCCGTCCCGGTCGAGCGCCTCGATGCGCGCCAGATACAACTGGACGAGTTCCCGCGCCGTCAACTGCCCACCGGCCATCGCCGCCTGCAGCTCGACGATCGTCGCCTCGGCGCGTTCCGGGGACAGCCATCCCCCTGTGTCAGCCATCGTTCACCCCTTACCCGCCATACTGACGTGTCTAACTCATCGTGGGGAAGGCGACATCGGCGTCCATGGCGCGCGGCCAGTTGACGAAGATAAACGTCCCCTCTTTCTCCTACATTATATGGCGTGGCCCACGGGCTGATCGTAAACCCCGTTGATGGGTAAAACTCTGTTCGCTATTTTACAAGTGTATCGCCGACCTGCCGCGGCAGCGCCATGCTTTCCTCATACCGCGGGATCGCCCGGTCATACTCGCCGCGCTCGACGGCCATATTCCCCGAGCCGGTGCGGCGGGAGGGCGGCGCCGCGCGCATTGCGCCGCGCCAGCTAGAACGGACCCAACGCGACCACTAGCTACACCCCGGCCCGCGCGTCAGCAATCCGCACAGCGTCGGCTATGAGATGATGGCCGGTGTACTCCTCGCCACGTTCGCCACGTTCGCCGCGTCCGGCCACGACGAAATCATTGCACGAGAGTAAAGGGACAAGGCTCGTCAATCGTTGTCGAGGCGTAGATCGACTGGGAACGCGAGCTCCCAGAGATGTCCCTCCCGTCGCCGCACCGGCGACTTTTCGCGGACCGCAGGGGGTCAGGCCGTGTCGATGCGCACGGTCTCGACGGCGCCGGTCTCGTGGTCGCGGTAGGTAAACGTGGTGAGCGGGAACTCGTCGGGGCTGATAGCGTGGAGCTGTATGCGCACGCGCAGGCGTAGCTCCATTGCCAGGCGCAGCAACAGCCGCGCGTCCTCCTTCCCCATCCGACCGTCGGGGAAAATCAGCTTGGTCAGGCCCGAGAAGGTGCGGTTGACGCTGCGCAGATCGCGCGCGCTCCACTCGTCGCGCGGCGCCTCGAACCACTCCTCCCACAGTGAACCGTACGAGGAGATACGGCGCAGATCGCGGTGGAACAGTTCGCTGGTATAGTCGAGGATGAAGCCCACGTGGCGCGTCAGCAAGTCCGGCGTCAGCTTGGGCAGCTCCCAGCCCGGCAGGTATGCCGCCCAGCGGTCGTGGAAGGCCGTGTCGTCGCTGATCGAGGGCGGCAGAGACTTGAAAAGGTGCTCGGCAGCTGGCCGGAGCGCGGGTCATAGTTGATGTTCCCGTTGAAGACGAAGCCCGCATCACCGGCGACGGTGATGGTGCCGCGGTTGATTTGCCCGTTTTCCATGTAGCTCTTGTAGAGGTTCTTATCGCCCTCGGCGTCGAAGGCGCTGCCCGCGATCTCGTCGAAGCCCACCACGTCGCGCTGCGCGATCAGGCCCGGACGCGGCGGTTGTGTGTTGCTCACAAATAGCTTGGGCACCGTCACCGCGCCGCCGGCCAGAAGCGTACCGTAGGCAGCATCTCGCGTCTGGCCCTGCCGCTGCTCGTGCTGGCCCTCACCCGCTCCCCCGGCCAGGCGGGGCTGATCGCGGCCCTGCAATCACTGCCGTACCTCATCTTCAGTCTGCCGGCCGGGGCGCTGATCGATCGCTGGGACCGCAAGCGCGTCATGATTCGCTGCGACATCGCCCGCTGCCTGGCCTACGGCTCGGTCCCACTGGCCTATCTCACAGCGCGCCTCTCCCTGGCGCAGCTCTATGCCGTCGCCCTCGTGGGCGGCACGGCTTACGTGTTTTTCAACATCGCCGAGGTGGCCGCGCTGCCCCGCGTCGTACCGGCGGCGCAGCTCTCGCAGGCCACCGCTCTCAACGAGAGCGCGGCCTCGGCCAGCACACTGATCGGGCCAGGCTTGGGCGGGCTGATCATCAGCCTGGGCGGCGCCACGGCGTCCGGCGCCGCCGTCGCCTATCTGCTGGACAGCCTCTCCTATCTGATCTCCACCATCTCCCTCCGCTTTATTCGCACGCCATTCCAGGCTGAGCACACGCCAACCGGCGCCAGATCGTTGCGCGCCGACATCGCCGAAGGAGTGCGCTTCCTGTGGGCGGAACGCCAGCTGCGCGCCATGGCGCTGCTAGCGATGGGCATGAACCTGTTCTTTGGACCGCTGCCCCTGGCCGTCATCGTGCTGGCACGGACCGATCTCCACGCCGATGCGCGGGCGCTCGGGCTCATATTCAGCGTCGGCAGCGCCGGTAGTCTCATCGGCTCCTTCATCGCCCCATGGGCGAGGGCGCGTCTACGCCTCGGTCAGGCCATCATTGGCTCAGTTGCGTTCATCGCCCTGGCCACGCCGCTGGTCAGCGCCGCGTCCTCCATGCCCATGCTCCTCGTCGGCTACGTGTTCCTCGGCCTCATGGTCCCGATTTTCAACGTTATGTCAATTTCATATCGACTCAGCCTGGTTCCAGACACGTTACAGGGCCGTGTCAGTAGTGTTTTCCGCCTGTTAGCCCTGGGTGGTCTCCCGCTGGGAACCGCCATCGGCGGCCTCCTGCTAGAGCCCATCGGGCCGCGCGCCGAGCTATGGCTGATCGCAGCAGGCTTCGCGCTGAGCGCCGTTGCTGTAACATGTACGACAGTGCGCCAGGCATAAGAGGGGAAAAGGGTGGAGGTTCATGCGCGTCGCGGTCATCGTGGACATCCTATGTGCTCACGGCTTAACGCCCACCATCGACCACAAAGGTGACCTTGCCGGTAGCGACGTTCTGCCCCTTCTGGTTCTTGCTATAGACATCGAACCTGTAGGCGCGCCCGTGCTCCGTCTCGTCGATAGCGGTCACCGTGCCGCCAACGGTGAGCGCGTCGCCCAGGAAGACCATACCGCTGAAGCGGGTCTCGACGTGCTGTACGCTGCCCTGGCCAAGGTAGGGCGAGAACAGGCGGCCCAGTTCGGCCATGGTCAGCATGCCGTGCTGGATGACGCCGGGCAGACCAGCCTCGGTCGCGCCCTGGTCGATGGTGTGGATGGGGTTGTAGTCGCCGGACGCACCGGCATAGTGGATCAGCTTCAGCCGCGTCACCGGCGGCAACGTCCGCGGCTCCAGTTCCTGGCCGACGGCCCAATCAATCGCCGGCTCCGTCGTTGCATCGGTCATCGCGGCCCCCTCGTCGCTCCTCACGCTACTCACGCTCGCGGTCCCCTCGTCAGTACTCATGCCGACACGCTCCCCCGCACGGCCTCGGTCACGATCAATGTCGCGCTCATGGTGTAGATCGTCGTGCCCGCCTCGTCCATCCCTATACTCTTGAACACCAAAAAAGTCATCAGCCCCTGGCCGCCACGCCGATCATACGAGCTCTCCAGTTGCTGGTAGCACGACACTGCCTCGCCCACGTAGAGCGGACGCGTGTAGTCGAAGCTCTGCTGGCCATGAATCAGCCCTGCCGGGGGCAGTACCAGGCCCAAAATCTCACCGTAGTCGAAGGTGATGGGGAAAGTGAGCGGCGCAATCATGCGGCCATAGCTGCTACGCTTTGCCGCGTCCTCATCCGTGTAGAGCAGATTGGCGTCGCCGATGGCCTCGGCGAACCTGCGCACGGCGCCCCGCTCCACCCAATTGGGCGCCGCTGCGGACCGCGCGCCAACGAATTCATCGTACATATGCGTCTCCTGACTAGTGACTAGTGCCGCCGGGCCTGCGACTGCGGTCGCATGGCAAACCACGCCGACTGCGGTCGGTTGGAGCACCAGTCACATCAAACGTTGTCCCCCTGATTCTGCACTAGTCACTAGTCAGTAGTACCGCAAGACGAAAGTTCCTCCGCACTTTTGACACAGTGTCGCGCGCGCTGGAAGCCTAGATCACGCCTGTACAAACTGCGGAATGTTCTCCGGCGAAAGGTACTAGTCACTAGTCACTAGTCACTAGTCACTAGTCACTAGTCACTAATCCTTCGGTCCCCCGGCCACGTAGAGCACCTGGCCGCTGACGAAGCCGGCCTCCTCCGAGGCAAAGAAGAGAATGGCCGCGGCGATGTCCTCGGGCTTGCCGGTGCGGCCGACCGGGATCTGCTGGGCGGCGCCCTGCACGAACGCCTCGAAGGGCACGCCCATACGCTGAGCCGTGGCGCGGGTCATCTCGGTCTCGATGAAGCCGGGCGCGATGGCGTTGCAGGTGATGCCGTAGCGGCCCAACTCGATGGCCAGGGTCTTGGTGAAACCCTGCAAGCCAGCCTTGGCCGCCGAGTAGTTGGCCTGCCCACGGTTGCCCAGGGCCGAGGTCGAGGAGAGGTTGATGATGCGGCCATACTTCTGCTCGACCATGTACTTTTGCGCCGCCCGGCTGCACAGGAACGCGCCCTTGAGGTGCACGTCCATCACCGTCTGCCAGTCCTCGTCGGTCATCTTGAACAGCATGTTGTCGCGGATCACGCCGGCGTTGTTGACCAGGATGTCCAGCCGACCATAGCGCTCGGCCGTGTCGGCTACAGCACGCTCCACCTGCTCGCGGTTAGAGACGTCGACCCCCACGCCAAACGCCTCCAGCGACGCCTCCGACAATTCACCCGCTGCCTTCGTGACGCCTTCGGTGTCGATGTCGGCCAGGCACACTTTGGCGCCCTCTTCGGCCAAGCGGCGGGCCGTGGCGTAGCCGATGCCACGACTGGCCCCGGTGACGAACGCGACGCGGTCTTTGAGTCTATCCACTTTTTTACTCTCCCTCCCTCACTACAAACGTGCGATTGCGGTGTCGGGGCCTGCGACTGCGGTCGCATGGCAAACCACCGGCCGACTGCGGTCGGTTGAAACGCAACGCAAGCCTTTTCATCGTGCGCCAGTCCCGCTATCATCCTCTCGCTAGATGCGCCGGTCGATAATGCCGCGTCCGTCGCCGCGTACGCTTCGGCGTCTGTCCCTTACCATATAAC
>JAABUX010001329.1_pt1 | contig 37785 bp, 37 predicted proteins | sample 5561851 | NCBI WGS metagenome assembly JAABUX01 (sample SAMN10711883, study PRJNA513361) | rock metagenome | isolation source: Antarctica rocks | place: Antarctica: Victoria Land, Richard Nunatak red sandstone | collected 2016-01-03 | reverse complement strand
CATCCCCACCATGCCCGAGCACCGGCTGCTGCCGCTGGTGGAGCGGTTCGCGGCCATACTCGCCGGGCTCCCAGTCTTCGCCGATACTTTCGGAGCCATCTGAAAATGAGGGGAGCCCTGAGGCGCCGACCTCGCCTGGGTATTTCCGCAGGACGGGAATGTCGGTTACTTGAAGGCGATCGAGCCGCTCACCGGCAAGGCAAAATGGGAGGTTCCAAGCCCGACCCCGCGCTGGGGCGGCGTGCTCGTCACCGCGGGCGGCGTCGTCTTCTCAGGCCGGTCGACCGGGGAATTCGAAGGATTCGACGCTGACAATGGCCAAAAGCTTTGGCAATTCCAAACGGGATCCGGCGTCGAGGGCCAGCCAGTCACATGGCAGCAGGACGGCGTGCAGTATGTCGCGGTGACGGTCGGCCAGGGTGGGGCCTACGTTGTCTATGCCGGCGATGAACGGCTGGAGAACGTTCCAGCCGGTGGTTCGCTTTGGGCATTCGCCGTGCGCCCTCAAACTTCGAAATGACCAGAGATCGGGCCGGCAGATCCTGTCTTCCAGACAGAAGCCTGCCGGCCAGCGCTTCCTTGCAAACTCAAAGAGGCCCATCGATGAGGACTCCCGCTTGGTTCGTGCTCGCCCTGGGGTTTTGCCTCGTGCGCGCCTCGGCATCGTTCGCCGCCGACCACCAACCCGATGCCGAGCCGTCCCCCGAACTCGCCTCCCAAGGAAAGGCCCTCTACAGTCAACTTTGCCGAAACTGCCACGGGGTGAATATGGTCAATGCGGGAACGTCCTCATTCGACCTTCGCAAGTTCCCGCACGACGACCAGGCCCGGTTCGTCAATTCCGTGACGAACGGCAAGAACAGCATGCCGCCGTGGGGCGACATGCTGAAGCCGGACGAGATCGACGCGATTTGGGCCTATGTCCGCACTGGCGGCAAAACATGAAATCGGTCCCGCCGTCGGTTTTGGCCGGCATCTCGTTTGCCGCGATGGCCTTGGCTTGGCCCGTGCCGGCTCGCGCCGACGATATGCTTCGCGTTTGCCTCGACAAAAAAGCTTCGTCTGCGTTGCGGCCGAGCAGCAAGGCTGACGGGTTCGATCTTGGCGTGGCGCAGGCGGTGGCGCGACACCTGGGACGCGCCGTCAGCGTGCAATGGTTCGAGACCGAGACCGACCGCGACAATAATCCTGCGGCGCAGGTGAACGCCTTGCTCTCCGAGGGGCGCTGCCAGTTGGTTGGAGGATTGCCGCTGTTCGCCGGCGCGATCGGCGATCCGCCTTCGGAGCGTTCCCGGTTGCCGGGATTCGACGGGGCCAAGCCCGAGGACCGGCGGCGGTGGGTGCGGCTCAGCAAACTGGTTGCCAGCCGTGGCTACCGCTTCGACCCGTTGGTGGTGGTGCTGGGGCCGGGGATGGACCGCAGCGCGATTGGCAGCCTCCATGAGCTGAAAGTTGCCCGGCTCGGCGTGGAAGAAGGCACTTTGGCCGACGCGATCCTGATGACGTACGATGACGGATTGCTCATCAGCCGAATTGAGCACATTGCCCCGGGCCGCGGCCTGCTCGATCGCATGGAGCAGGGCGATTACAACGCAACGCTGGTCGAGCTGCACCGGTTCGATGAGCACCGGGCCCGGCATCCGGACACGAAACTTTCGTCATCCGGCCATTTCCACTCGATCGGCTTCAATATCGGCTTCGTCGGCCTAGAAAGCGATATGCCGCTGATCGTCGAGGTAAATGCCGCGATCGGCGAGATGCTGGCGCAGGATCAATTCCCGGCCATCGCTCAAGCGGCGGGCCTGACCTATGTGCCGCCGCGAGCGCCGGACATTTTGGCCGCCATTCCATCGGCGGCGTTGCGGGGGGATTAAGACCGGACCAACCTCCTGCGTCGTTCAACGATCCAAACCTTAAGTTGCCGCCGAAAAATCCGTCACCGCCCCGAGCGACGCGTTCGCAACGAGCCGCGCATATTTCGCCAAAACCCCGTTCGCGTATTTCGGCGGCAACGGCTTCCGCCCCGCCAGCCGTTGCGCGATCTCCGCCTCGGTCAGCCCCACCTCCAGCCGGCGGCCCTCGACATCGACGGTGATCTCGTCCCCGTCCGCCAGCGCGGCAATAGGCCCGCGCTCGGCCGCCTCCGGCACCACGTGGCCAATCACGAAACCACGTGTCGCGCCGGAGAACCGCCCGTCGGTGATCAGCGCGACCTGCTCGCCAAGTTCCGCGCCCTGCAGCGCGCCGGTGACCAGCTGCATTTCGCGCATTCCCGGCCCGCCTATCGGGCCCTCGTTGCGGACCACCATCACGTCGTTCGGCTGGATGCGTCCCTCCTTGATGGCGGCGAAGGCGTCCTCCTCCCGCTCGAACACCCGCGCCGGGCCGCGATGCAGGGATTTCTTCTGGCCCGACAATTTGATCACGCATCCGCCCGGCGCGAGGTTCCCGTGCAGCACCGCAAGGCCGCCCTGCGGCTTCAGCGCCTGGTTCAGCGGCCGCACGACCTGCTGGCCCGGCGGCTCGACGGCGCGCCCGATCGCTTCGCCGATGCTTTCTCCCGTAACCGTCCGCTCGTCGACGCTCAGCAGGCCCGCTTCGAGCAGCCGCTTGCCCACCACCGCTATGCCGCCCGCCAAGTGCAGTTCGGGCGCGGTGTACGCACCCCAAGGCCGCAGATCGGCCAGCACCGGCGTTTGGCGGGAAATGCGGTCGAAATCGTTCAGCGTAAGCTCGACGCCGAAATCATGCGCCATCGCCAGCAGATGCAGCACGGCATTGGTCGATCCACCGGTCGCCATCACCCCGGCGACGGCATTCTCAAAACTCCGCCGTGTCGCCAAAGACCGCGGCGTGATCCCCTGGTTCACCAAACCGACGGCTAGCCGCCCGCAGGAGACCGCCGCCTCGTTCTTGTCCGGATCGGTCGCCGGGATCCCGTTCCAGCCTAGCGCCGAAATACCCAGCATCTCGCACGCCGTCGCCATGGTGTTGGCGGTGAACTGCCCGCCGCACGCGCCGGCGCCCGGGCAGGCGTGATCCTCGATGTCCTTCAGCTCCGCGGCCGAGATGCGGCCCGCATTGTAGGCTCCCAGCGCCTCGTAAACGTCCTGGATGGTAAGCTTCCGCCCGCTGAACAGCCCGTCGCGGATCGTGCAATGCCCTGCCTGGATGGAGCCGCTATACAGCATCAGTCCCGGAATGTTCACCCGGCCCATCGCCATCGCCAGCGCCGGCACGGTCTTGTCGCAGCCCGAGATCGTCACTAGCCCATCGAACAGATGGCCGCGCGCCACCAGTTCCACCGAGTCCGCAATCACCTCGCGGCTGACCAGCGAGGTCTTCATCCCCTCGGTGCCGGTGGTGATCCCATCATTGATCGAGATCGTATTGACCTCGATCGGCGTGCCCCCGGCCTCCCGCACACCCTCGGCCACCAGTGCTGCAAGCTCGCGGTGGGTCCAGTTGCACGGCATCGTCCCGATCCAGCAATGGGCGATGCCGATCTGCGGCCGCGACAGGCTGTCGTCGGTGAAGCCCACCGCCTTCATCATCGCCCGGGCGATGACCCGATCCGGCCCGGCCAGGAGCTGTTTGCTGTTGCGTCGCGGATCGACGGGCATAGCCAGGCTCCCTACCGTTTGCCGGCGGCGGCTTCCTGCGCGGCAGGGACGTTGAACACGTCCACGGTGGAGCGGCCGGTCATCAGCTCGCGTTCCCAGCCATGCTCGGCGTCGACCCGCGCGAGGGCGGCTTCGAGCTTCGCCTCCGCCTCCTCGCGGGGGATCAGCACCAGCCCGTCGTCGTCGCCCAGGATGATATCGCCCGGTGCGACCCGCGCCCCTGCGAAAGAAACCACCTCGTTCACCACGCCCTGATCCATCGAGGACGGGCCGCGCGGGTTGACGTGCCGCGTGAACACCGGGAAGTCGTCCCATTGACTCAGGCGGCCGCTGTCGCGCACGGCGCCGTTGACGACGACGCCTTTCACCCCCTTCAACCGCGCGGAGCCTCCCAGCAGCTCGCCGATGATGGCCGGGTTTTCGCGCCCCCCGCACTCGACCACGATCACGTCCCCTGCGACGGCCACGGCGATCGCATGATGCACGGCGCCATAGTCCATGCCGGTGCAGAGCGCCGTGACGGCGGTGCCGACCAGGCGCCGGCCGCCGGCGATCGGGCGCAAGGGCCGGATGGCCGGGTCGATGAGGGTGGCGCCTTTCAAGAGGTCGGCCGCGACGCTGGCCGGGACCTCGCCCCAGCGATCGACAACCTCCCGCGAAAGCGGGACGAGCACAGGATGATGGATGCGGGTCGGCATGGCGCAACACTCCCCAATGACAGGCTTTTCGCGATCAAAGCATATCTGCCGTGGGCATTGTTAAGTTAATGGCGAGTGCCGGCCTAACCGAGGTTGGGCGAAGCTGGCGGGCTGACCCCGCAGCCCGCCGCTATCTCTGGCGCACAAGCGAAGGCGGAAAGCCGCAGCACGCCCGGTCGCACGGGCCGGCTCTGCTTACCATCGGAACGCGACGCGTTCCGGCTGGGACCCGGGCCAGGGCAAGGCTGCTGGCGAGCGGTTGGCGCATCTGCTACTGGATCGAGCAGGTCGTCTCGCGCCGATGACCGTGTCGCCACCAAGAGCGCACGGAAGGGAAGAATGCACGCTTCTAATGGCCAAGTTCTGTCAGGCTCAGTGACGCAAGGGTTCCGGCGCTGGCATTTTCCACCGCCTCTGGCCATTGCTCTTATCGTGACTCTGTCTCTCGCCGGCGCCGTCCACGCGCAGGAGCCGCTCAAACTGGGCGTCCTCAACGACCTTGGGGGTTCCTTTGCCGACCTCGGCGGGAAGGGCTCGATTCTGGCCGCCCAGATGGCGGTCGAGGATGCCGGCGGGAAGGTTCTCGGCCGGCCAATCGTCATCATCTCGGCGGACAGCCAGAACAAGCCGGACCTGGCTACCGGCATCGCCCGGCAATGGTTCGATGCGGAAAAAGTCGAAGCCGTCATCGACCCTGTTCCTTCGAACGCCGCGCTCGCCGTCGTCGATCTGGCGCGAGGACGCAACAAGATGGTCATCGTCGCCTCGTCCGGCCTGGCGGACATCACGGGCAAGGCGTGTAGCCATACCAGCTTCCAGTGGGCCTACGACACCTTGGTGCTGGCCAACAGCACGGCATCGACCGTGGTCAAAGAAGGCCACAAGAAATGGTTTTTCATAACCGCGGACGTGGCTTTCGGGCACTCGCTTGCCGATGCGAGCAAGGCGGTGGTGCTCGCGAACGGCGGGACCGTAGTGGGCGAGGTCAAGCACCCGTACATCACGTCCGATTTCTCCTCATTCATCCTCCAGGCTCAGGCTTCGGGAGCAGACGTGGTCGCGCTCGCCAATTCCGGGGCTGACGCCACGAACTCGGTCGAGCAGGCGATCGAGTTCGGGGTCGGTCAAAACGAGCAGAAGCTCGTCGCTTTGCTTGCCTTCGTAACCGATGTCAAAAGCCTCAGCCTTGAACGGGCCAAAGGCCTTCTGCTCACTGAATCCTTCTATTGGGACTTGAACGACGAGACGCGGGCTTGGTCGAAACGCTTCGGCGAGCGTTTCGGCGGCCGCATGCCCTCCATGGCGCAGGCCGCGGTCTATAGCGGCGTGTCCCACTATCTCAAGGCGATCGCCGCGACCGGCACCAGCGATGCGCGCGTGGTGGCGGACAAGATGCGCGAGCTGCCGATCAACGACTTCATGATGAAGAACGGGCGGGCACGGAACGACGGCCGCGTCGTCCATGATTTCTATCTTTTCCAGGTCAAAGCGCCGCAAGAATCGAAAAGTCCCTGGGACCTCTACAAACTGGTTCGGACCGTGCCTGCCGCCGAAGTCACGCCGCCCGAGGGCAGCACGGGATGCCCATTCTGAGCACGGTGAGTCGTGCCCTCTGCCCACGCATCATCCCGATTAATCGGCCGAGCAGCGCCGCATGCTTCCGGGCGTGACCCCGGCGGCGATTTGGCGAACGGCCCCGGCGCCCGCTGGACGGCGGGCGGGTGGATGCGCCCCCGTCACGGCGCTGAGGTCTGGGCCGCGCTGCCGGACGTCGACTCGCCTTGTTGCGCCCAAATCCCATCCGCCGCGGCGAGGGTGGCGGCGACTGCGACGGCGTCCACCCAAACGGTGACGAGATCGAAGCCCGAGCGCGCCATCCGCGCGGCGTATTGCGTGGTGGCCGCGTGAATCGCGGCCCGTTTGCCGGCCGTGCGACAGGCGGCGAGGACGCGGGCGATGGCGTCCTGCAGCTCAGGCTCCTGGCGGTCCTGGCCGGTGCCGAACCCGAGCGACAGGCCGAGGTCTCCGGGACCGACGAACAGGCCGTCGAGACCGTCGGTCGCGGCCATGGCCTCGCACTGCTGCAGCCCCTCGCGCGTCTCGATCATCGCAAAGACCAGGGCCTGCTCGGCCGCGGCGAATGCGTCCGAGCCGGGCCGCAGCGCCACGCGGGTCGGCCCGTGCGACCGGCGGCCCGCGGGCGGGTAATGGCAGGCAGCGACCAGCGCCTCAGCCTCGGCAACGCTCTCGACCTGCGGCGCGATGACGCCGGCAGCGCCCGCGTCGAGCACGTAGCCGGCCAGGGCCGCGTCGATGCCGGGCAGGCGAACCAGCGGTGCTGCGCCATGCGCCGCGATGGCGCGGATCGCGTGCACCGCCGTGTCGCGGTCGAACAGGCCGTGCTGCAGGTCGAGGGTGACGGCCTCGGCGATGCCGCGGGCGGCGACCATCTCGGCCAGGTAGGCGTCGGGAATGGTCAGCCAGGCGTTGCGCGCCGGCCGGCCGGCCGCCCACGCCTCGCGGATCGGACGCGCCGGCGTGTCCGTCAGGGTAGCTGGCCGGTCGGTCATGGATGGCCTTCCTCCTGGTGCGTGCCGCCGGGAAGCCGGCGTCGTGGCGATGGGGGCTGTTAAGGCAGGCCGGATCGCGACTAGCCTAGACCGGAGCAAAGCATGCCCCCTTCTCGCTCGCAACGGAGCAGACCATGCCAACCCGCGTCCATACCCCAGGCAGCCCCCGTTTGCCGCGCGAATTCATCCAGCGATGGAGGGGCGTGCCGGCAGGGGAGGGCGGCCCGATGGAAGGCCTACGCGAAGGACCCGTCACTCGTGAGGGACCTCTGATGGCTGACGGCGAGGCCCGAGCGACGCGAACCAACCGTGCCCTCGCGGGGGCGCTTTCGATCGCCGACCTTCGGCTTCTCGCCCGCCGCAGGCTTCCCCGAGCGGTGTTCGACTTCATCGACGGTGGCGCGGGCGACGAGGTCACGCTCCGTGACAATGAGTCTGCATTCCGGGATTGGCTGCTGCTGCCGCGCGTCGCGGTCGATGTCAGCCGCCGCTCGATGCAAACGACCATCGTCGGCAACCGGTCCGAGCTGCCGCTGATGCTGGCGCCCACCGGCCTCGCCGGCTTCTACTGGCCGTCAGGGGAACTGGCAGCCGCGAGCGCCGCCGCCGCCGCCGGCATTCCGTTCTGCCTTTCGACCAACTCGGTCGCCTCGATCGAGGCGGTCGCGAGGGCGGTGCCGGACGGAGAGCGCTGGTTCCAGCTTTACTTCCTCAAGGACCGGGACTGGATGCACGCGCTCGTCAAGCGGGCCAAGGATGCGGGCTATCGCGTCCTCTGCATCACCGTTGACCTCGCGGTCCAGGGTCGCCGCGAACGCGACGTGCGGAACGCGTTCACCATGCCGCTCCGTCCGCGCGCGGCGACGATCCTCGACCTGGCGCGCCGGCCGCGTTGGCTTGCCGGCGTGCTCTCGTCGCCGCCGGGCTTGGGCAACTTCGAGACCCCGGACCGGTCGCGCTTCACGTCGGTTGCCCAGCACGTCGCTTCCCTGTTCGATCCGTCCATGACCTGGGACGACGTGGCCCGGCTCCGCGAGCTGTGGCCGGGACCGGTCGTGATCAAGGGCGTGCTGCACCCGGACGACGCCCGCAAGGCGGTCGAGATCGGCGCGCAAGCCGTCATGCTGTCCAACCACGGCGGTCGGCAGCTGGACCACGTCCCGGCGCCGATCTCCGCCTTGCCCGGCGTCGTCGCGGCCGTGGGCGGGCGGGCCGAAATCATCCTCGACGGCGGCGTGCGGCGCGGCACGGACATCCTGATGGCCCTGGCACTCGGCGCTTCGGCGTGCAGCATCGGCCGGCCCTTCCTGTGGGGCCTGGCGGCGGCCGGCCAGGAAGGCGTGGCGCGCGCGATCACGATCCTGCGCGACGAACTCGACAACGCAATGACCCTGCTGGGAACGGCCGGGATCGGCGACGTCACCGCCACGCACGTGCAAGCTCGCCGTGCGGGCCCGGCATGGGCGTGAGGCGCGCCATGCGGAGGGTTTACGGCGACCCCTTCACATCCGCTAAATGGCGGCGGCGACTCTGGGCCGGACGCCCAGAGCGAGCCGTGACGAAAAAGCAAGGGGATGGGACATGACGCCGCTGACTATCGTTGCCAAGCTCAAAGCGAAGAACGGATGCGAAGAGCAGCTCGGCGAAGTGCTGAGAAGCCTTGTCGAGCCGACCCGGGCCGAACCGGGCTGCATCAACTACGACCTGCACCGGTCGCACGAGGATCCTGGCCTCTTCATCTTCCATGAGAACTGGGAAAGCCGGCCGCTGTGGGAAGCTCACATGAAGTCGCCCCATCTTGTGGCGTTCGGCGAGAAGCAGGGCGACCTGACCGAAAGCTAGGACCTGTTCGTGGGCGAGAAGGTCTAGGAGGTAACCGTGAAGATCAAGTTCTACGCCCATGCGAGTTTCCGGCTGGAGGCGGGTGGTCTGATGGTCGTCACCGATCCCTATACGCCCGGACCCGGCCACAGCGGCTTCGATCCGATCGAAGAAGCAGCCGACGTCGTGCTCATGAGCTCGGCGACGGACGACTTCCATTCCGACCCGAGCCACGTGCGGGGCGAGCCGGTCGTCGTCAACACCTTGGAATTGCCGCCGGAAGGCACCGAGGTGCGCGGAATCCCGATTCGCTCCTTCCGCGCCTACGAAAGCAAGACGTTCGACTACCAGTCGGAGTTCGGCCGGGACCCCGACGCCAACGCCCTCTACCACTTCACCCTTGGGGGGCTGCGGGTGCTCCACATGGGCGACATCGGCAATCCGGTTGCCCCCGAGCACCTGGACGCGCTGCGGGGGCAGGTCGACATCCTGTTGGCGCTAACAGGCGAGCATGCGACCATCGCGCTCGACGACTTGGACGACGCGATCAAGGCGATCGGCCCGCGCGTCGTCATCCCCATGCACTACTTCAACCCTCGCGGCGTGCTGAAGATCGAGCCGGTGGAGCGGTTCCTCGACCGCCTTCCGCCGGAGTCCGTCACGCGGGTCGGAGGCCCGGAGCTGGAACTGACGCCCGAGACGCTCCCGAGCGACGCGCCGCATGTCTACGTGCTGGAGCAGTCGCGCTGATGGCCATGCTGCTTTACGAGCACCCGCTCTCGTCCTACGCCCAGAAGGTCAAGATCGCCCTGCGCGAGAAGGGCGTGGCGTTCGACCTGGAGCTGCCCGAAAGCTTCGGCACCGGGCGCACCGACGGGCCGTTCGCCGCTGCCAACCCGCGCGCCGAGGTGCCGGTTCTCGTCGACGGCCAGACGCGCATCTTCGAGTCCACCGTCATCATGGAATACATCGAGGAGCGCTGGCCCGACCCGCCGCTGCTGCCGCGCGAGCCGGGCGCCCGCGCGGCCGCGCGCATCACGGAGGACGTGTGCGATACCCAATACGAGGCGGTGAACTGGGGCTTCGGCGAGGTGCTGTGGTTCCGCCGCGCGACCGGCCCGCTCGGCGAGGCGCTGCGGGCGGAGGCGGCGCGGCACACCGCGGTGCTGCAGGATTGGCTCGGCGCGCGGCTGGGGGATGCGGCCTGGTTCGGGGGAGCGGCGTTCGGCTGGGCCGATGCCGCGGCGGCGCCCATGGTCAACCGCTCCGTTCACTACGGCCTGGGGCCGCCGCCGGGCAGCCCGCTGGCCCGCTGGCACCGGCGCGTGCGGGAGTGGCCATCGGTGGCCGCCACCTTTGCCGAGTTCGACGCGGCGGCGGCCCGCATGGCCGCGGCGGCCGACCTTTACGCCACGGGCGGGCGGCGGCGGGAGTATCGCGACCACCGGCTGGAGTGGATGGTCAAGTCCGGCGGGATCGAGGTGGTGCTGGCCGGCCTGCGCGACGGCAATATCCGCTTCCCCTGGCCGCACGCGTCGTAGCCCGGCCTGCGAGGACGGGGCCGTTCTCCCGTCCGGCAATCGACGTGTCCGTCCTTCCATGAACATGCCAGCATCGGCGGACACATCGAGGGCGGTCGGTTAGAGGTGGTTTGGCGGGCGGCGATCGTCGGCCAAACTCTTCACCGCCCGCCACCCACCGGCACCACGGCCCCGGTAACGTACGCCGCTTGGGTGCTCATCAGCCACACGACCAGCGCTGCCACTTCCTCCGGTGCGCCAGCGCGGCCCATGGGGACGGTGGGTGCCAGGCGCGCTACCCGATCCGGAGCGCCGGCCGCGGCGTGCAGGCCGGTGTCCACCAGGCCAGGAGCAACGGCGTTCACCCGGATGCCCTCCGCTGCCACCTCGCGCGATAGGCCGACCGTGATCGTGTCCAGTGCGCCCTTACTGGCTGCGTAATGGACCCACTCCCCGGCACCGCCCAGGCGAGCGGCAATGCTGGACACGTTCACGATGCTGCCGCCCTGGCCGCCGTGCCTGGTGCTCATGCGCCGCACTGTTTCCCGGGCGCATAGCAGGGCACCCTCGACGTTCACGGCCAAGACGCGGCGCAGCGCAGCGGCGTCCAGTGCGTCCACCCGGGCAAAGCCGCCAGTGACCCCGGCGTTGTTCACCAGCCCGGCCAGCGGGACGCCCATCCCGTCCGCGGCGGCAAACAAACGCAGCACCCCAGCCTCCTTTCCCACATCCGCCTGAACCGCCTCTGCCCGACCGCCGCGGGTCACGATGCCGTGCACCACCGTGTTCGCGGCGGCACCATCCCCGGCGTAATTGACCAGCACCGGATGACCGCACGCCGCGACGGCCCGTGCCACCGCCGCCCCGATGCCGCGCCCGCCGCCGGTGACGACAACCAAGCCGCCGGGAGGACCGTCCAGAGGCGCTGGATAGGCGGAAACCGGGTCAGGCATTGGGGAGACTATCCTTTTTGCGGGCGACCGCACCATGCGGGTCCGGGTTCGATTCCGCCAGTATGCGACGAGCCACAATCAGGTCCGCCTCCGGCACGCAGCGCAGCACGCTGGAGGGTTGGACACCGGCCAGGCGACGGTCAGCAGGGTGCGTCGAGTCAGGGTCATGCCGGTGTGACCATCCCCACTACGGTGGATACCTCGACTAAGCTCCTGCGGGAGCGGAGGCGCCGATGACGACGAAGCAGACACGACGAGAGTTCACGGACGAGTTCAAGCGTGAGGTGGTGGTCGTGTTGCGGGACAGTGGGCAGCCGCTGGCGCAGGTGGCGGCTGAGCTGAAGCCGTCGGTGCTGCGGCTGTGGCGCAGCCTGGCCAACGGGGCGGGACAGGGCCGTCCGGGCTGCGGCCGCGGCATCGGCCGAGCAGGTGGAGATCCGGCACCTGCGCCGGGAGCTGGAGCGGGCGCAGATGGAACGCGACATCTTAAGAAAATAGGCGGCCGTGGTTCAGCTCGAAGGGCAAGGTGGGCTTCCAGGGTGAGGTCAGGGGCAAGCTTCTTACGTCAGCCCACCCTGCAGCGCCACGGGCCAACCCCATGCAACATGCCGGCGCGGGGCTGACTCCATGCGGCACATCCTCCAAACTGGCTCCAATCCTGGGAGGAACAAGAATGCACTCGCTCAACAAGGTCGCGCTCTTTAGCAAGGAATATCCGCCCTACGTCTACGGTGGGGCCGGGGTGCATGTGGAGTATCTGGCCCAGGCGCTCGCGCGGAAGATCGCTGTCGAGATCCGGGCTTTCGGCGACCAGGAAAGCGCCGAGCCGAACCTGGTTGTCCACGGCTACCCGCAATGGGACGAGACCAAGCGCAACACCGATCCCCGCTTCATCGGCGCGACTGACGCCTTCGCGCGCTCGCTGGCCATGGCGAAGGATACGCTGGATGCGGACGTGGTACACTGCCACACCTGGTACACGGACATGGGCGGCCTGCTCGCGAGCCAGCTCTGGGGCGTGCCGTACGTGCTGACGATCCACTCGCTGGAGCCGCTCAGGCCGTGGAAAGTCGAGCAGCTCGGCAACGCCTATCACCTCAGCGCCTGGATGGAGCGCACGGCGATCGAGCAGGCGGACGCGATCGTTGCGGTGTCACGAGAAACACGCGATGACGTATTGCGGTTGTTCGACGTGAAACCCGAGCGGGTTCACGTCATCCATAACGGTATCGACCCGGACGAATACCGGCCGGCCAAAGACCGCGACATCTTGGTTCGCCACGGCATCGACCCGGACCGGCCATTCGTGCTGTTCATCGGCCGCATCACGCGCCAGAAAGGCATCATCCACCTCGTCCACGCAATTCCTCAGATCGACCCGGATTTGCAGGTCGTGCTCTGCGCCGGCGCCCCGGACACGCCCGAGATCGGCCGGGAGATGGAGGAAGGCGTCGCCGAGGTCGCGGCACGGCGCCCCGGCGTCATCTGGATCAGGGAAATGCTGCCCCGTCCGGACGTGATCAAGCTGTACGCCCAGGCGGACGTATTCTGCTGCCCGTCCGTCTACGAGCCGTTCGGCATCATCAACCTCGAAGCGATGGCCTGCGAGACGGCGGTGGTCGCCTCCAAGGTAGGCGGCATCCCCGAGGTGGTGGTGCCGGAGGAAACCGGCCTGCTGGTCGATCCTGGCCTCCGGCCCGGCACGTTCGATCCGGCCGACCCAGCCGCCTTCTCGTCGGCATTGGCGGCCGCGATCAATCGTCTGGCGCGCGATCCCGCGCTGCGAGAGCGGTTCGGGCGGGCGGGGCGGCAGCGCGCAGTCGAGCATTTCTCGTGGGACGCGATCGCCGACACGACGCTCGCGCTCTACCGCTCCCTGGTCGAGAACCGCGCGCCTAAGTAAGGATGGTCAGGCCACCCGCTGCAGGCCGGCTCACCCGCCCAACCCTGGACGGTGGACGAACTGACGGACTATCTCGCGACCGGGCTTGCGGCGCAGCACGGCGTCGCAGCCGGTCCGATGCTGGCTGTCACACGGGAGCTGTCCCGCGTCTCCGCGTCTGATGTGCCGGGACCGCACCCAGGTCGCGGAACTCGTGCGCTATCCGTGCCCGCTACGGCAACCACCCTCCCTGGACCGATGTTGAGGCCGATGTCCGCACAGCGAGGGCCGAGGAGGCAAGCCAGTGATCACCCTGACAGTCAACGGCGGCAGCCATGCCGTGGATGCCGACCCGGCAACGCCGCTGCTCTATGTCCTGCGCGGCGACCTAGGGTTGAACGGGGCCAAGTTCGGCTGTGGCCTGGGGCAATGCGGCAGCTGCACCGTTCTGCTGGACGGCAAGGCCGTATTCTCGTGCCTGTTGCCGATCTCGGTGCTGCCGGGCCGGCAAATTCGCACCATCGAGGGATTGGGCACCGCGGACGCACCCGGCCCCGTGCAGCGGGCCTTCATCGAGGAGCAGGCGGCGCAGTGCGGCTATTGCATCGCCGGCATGGTGATGCGGGCGCAGGCGCTGCTCGACGCCAACCCGGCGCCGAGTGAGGTCGATATTCGCGAGCACATGTCCCCCAACCTTTGTCGCTGCGGCACCCACATCCGCATCCTGCGCGCCGTGCGCCGGGCGGCCGCCGCCCTGGGGCACGCCGACCGATGAGCGCTGGTCCAGGCCTGCCCCGCCGCGACCTGCCCCGCCGCGACCTGCCCCGCCGCGACCTGCTCGGCGCCGGCGCTGCTCTCGTCGTGTCCTTCAGCCTTGCCCATGGACACGCCGCCCGGGCCGACGAGCAGGGCGGCTCCCTGGCTGCCCGCAGCCCGGCGCCGCTGCCGGGCAGCCTGAAGGAGACACCTGAGCTCGACGCATGGATCAGGGTTGCGGCTGATGGCGGCATACAGGTCTTCACTGGCAAGGCCGAGCTTGGGCAGGGCCTCAAGACCGCGCTGCTCCAGGTTGCCGCCGAACAGCTCGACGTGGCGCTGTCCAGCCTGCAATTGGTGACCGCCGATACCGGCCGCACACCGAACGAGGGCTTCACGGCCGGCAGTCATTCCATGCAGGACAGCGGGACGGCGATCCTGCACGCGGCCGCCCAAGTGCGTGATCTGCTGGTGCAGGCGGCAGCCGATAGGATCGGACTGCCTTCTGACCAGCTGCAAACCTGGGATGGCGCCGTTCACGCGCCGGACGGGCGTTCGGTGGCCTATGGCGACCTTGCGGCCGGCCTTTCGTTGCATGTGTCGGCGCAGCCAGGTGGAAAGCTCAAGGACCCAGGAACATACCGGGTGATCGGCGGCGCCCTGCCGCGCGTGGACATCCCGCCCAAGGTGACGGGCGCCGCTGCCTACATCCAGGATATGCGACTGCCGGGCATGCTTCATGCCCGGGCCGTGCGCCAGCCCAGCGCGGGCGCAGTGCTCCGTGCCATCGACACCTCTCCCGTCGCACGCATGCCCGGTGTCGTGGCCGTCGTGCGGCAGGGCAGCTATCTTGCCGTGGTCGCCGAGCGCGAATGGCAGGCCGTCCAAGCCTGGCGTGCGCTTTCAGCGGCTGCAGAGTGGACCGAAACGGCAACCCTGCCCGACCAGGACGGGATTGCCGCAACCATACGCAACCTCCCGGGCCGTGACATCGACGTGCTGCGCTGGACCGGCGCCGCAGGGACGCCGACACGTCGATTGGAAGCCCGCTACACCAAACCTTATGGAATGCACGCTTCGATCGGACCATCGTGCGCGCTCGCCCAAGCCGACGAAGGCGGTGTGACGGTTTGGACCCACACCCAGGGCGTTTATCCGCAACGCGCCGCCTTGGCCGAATTGCTGCGCCTGCCGCCTGAGCAGGTGCGCTGCATCCATGTCGAGGGTTCCGGCTGCTACGGCCACAACGGCGCAGACGACGCCGCTGCGGACGCGGCACTGATCGCCCGTGCCGTGCCGGGCCGCCCGATCCGCGTGCAGTGGATGCGCGAGCAGGAGAACACGAATGAGCCGTTCGGCCCCGCCATGGTCGCCGAGACGGCCGCAGCGCTGGATGCGGAGGGCCGGATCGTCGACTGGAACTACGGCGTATGGAGCAACACCCACAACCGGCGGCCTATCAAGGGCGGCCTGTTCATCCAGAATGCCGCGCTGCCGGACCCGCTTGCGGTGCCGCCGCCCGCGCCCATCCCGATGCCGGAGGGCGGCGGCGAGCGGAACAGCAATCCCCTTTACAGCTTTCCCAACGCGCACGTGGTGTCCCATTTCCTGCCGGAGATGCCGTTACGGGTGTCGGCCATGCGATCCCTCGGGGCATACCTCAACATCTTTGCCATCGAGAGCTTCATGGACGAGCTGGCGGCGGCGGCGGGCGCAGACCCGGTGGCGTTTCGCCTGCGCCACATGCAGGACGAGCGCGCCCGCGCCGTAATCCAAACAGCGGCCGACCGGTTCGGCTGGTCCGCCCCGGCCCGGCTGCCGACCGGCCGACGTGACGGCGCCGGCCGGGGCTTCGCGTTCGCGCGCTACAAGAACCTTGGCGCTTATTGCGCGGTCGCTCTCGAACTCGACGTCGAGCACGAGACCGGGCGTATCCGGATCGGCCGCGTCGTGGCTGCGGTCGATAGCGGGCAGCCCATCAACCCCGACGGCATCCGCAACCAGATCGAGGGTGCCATTACCCAGTCCGCGAGCTGGACCCTGTATGAGCAAGTCCGGTTCGACCAACGCCACGTCACCAGCCGGGACTGGAGCGGCTATCCCATCCTGCGGTTTCCGGCAGTGCCGGACAGCATCGAGGTCCATATCGCCGACCGGCCCGGCTTACCCTTCCTCGGGACCGGCGAGGCGGGCCAGGGACCCACCGCCGCCGCGATCGCAAATGCCCTGTATGACGCTGCAGGGGTGCGTTTGCGAGACCTGCCGCTGTCACAGGCCAAGGTCAGGCACGCCGTCGGACTGTGACTCCCACTGCTATGGCCGATATTCGGGGGGCACCTGGAGGTTGCTCGCCGGATTCGTGTCGTGCTTGGACATGCGCGTGACCAGCTCGCCGCCGACGAGGGGCTGCAAGTCGGTTTCCAGCGCATCGGCAGCCTCCTTCGGGTAAACCTCGTTGCCGGACACATGCAGCGCGAAGGTCCCAATGTGCTTCGCACGCTTGGCAGGATCTTCCACAGTTGCCTTTGTCCACTTGTAGAGCGGAAAATGTTCGGGGCCTTGCTTCTCGGCTTCCGTAACGTAGTTCGCGAAGGCATCGAATTGACTGATCAGAGTTGCGTGATGCTTGGCCAGGATATCCGTCAGCGGCAGAAGCGCCGATGCATCCCCTTGGCTCCGCGCTATCTCCGTCATCTCGTTGCTCAAGTAGACCCGAAGCTGGTATCGCCATTGTTCGCTCATCGTGCATCTCCGTTGGTTGTGACAGGGAGCTCCGAGCCGCCGGTCCTGACCGCAATCCTTTTCCGCCACCGGAGCAGATGGAGGGTGGGGTCGTGCCTGCAAAGGGATAGGTGGACTTTCGATTCGGCGGCGGGGTTCGTGGGTCTCGGAGCCGACCGAGAAGGTCGTGAACATGAAGGTCCAGAGCGAGATGTCATGGTTCGAGTTTGCCCTCCATCGCAGGGTTGTCCGGTGAACTTTCGGGCAATGCCGGCCGTGGCATAGTCGCGTATGGGTGCAAGCCTCCCGCCGCCGCTAGCTTCGCTCCTGTACGGATACCCGGCGCCGGAAGTCGCGCGAGCGCTGATTGGAACCTGGCTTTTCGTCGATGGCGTCGGCGGGCGGGTTGTCGAAACAGAGGCCTACGATCACCAGGACCCGGCATCGCACAGCTTCGGTGGCCGAACCGCGCGCAACGCCTCGATGTTCGGACCGCCTGGCCATGCCTACGTGTACCGCTCCTATGGCATTCACTGGTGCCTGAATGTGGTCTGCGGCGTTGCGCCGGGCAGCGCGGTGCTGATCCGGGCCCTGGAGCCGGAGCAAGGCCTCCATGTCATGCGCGCGCGGCGAGGGGAGGTGGCATCTCGCGATTTGTGCCGCGGCCCCGGACGGCTTTGCCAGGCTCTGGGCATCACCGGAGCATTGGACGGATGGCCGCTGGACCGTGCGCCCTTCACAGTCCTGGACCGGACGGACGTGCCGGAGGTTGCCGCCGGCCGCCGGATCGGCATCACCCGCGGCGCTGAAACCGCATGGCGGTTCGGCCTCGCCGGCTCGCGATTTCTGAGCCGGCCGATGCGGACCCTCGCTCCAGCCCAATGCGCCGATCTCACAGCCGCCGTTCGATGACATGGGTGATGCGATTGACACCTGACCACGCTCACCTAGCGTCAGACGTCGGACATACGGTTGGCTATTGCCTGGCGAGCCGTTCAAGGCTGAACAACGGGAACTGACCAGTTGCAGGCCCTCGTATCAGGCCTGCACGAATGTGATTTGGCGTGGTGACAAGCCATGAACAGGTCTGAAAGCGGACTCGGGAAAGGCGGAATGGCATGCAAGTTCAGGTGATGCAAAAAGGTTCGGAGAAAATTCCACCCCTGAACCATGTGTTCTCCGATCGCCGTATCGCGACGATGCTGGGACTGGGATTCAGTTCGGGCATTCCCTTCTTGCTCGTCTATGTGACGCAATCGGCTTGGCTGTCGGAGGCCAAGGTGCCGATCAGCCTGCTCGGCCTGATGAGCGAACTGACGCTCGCCTATAAGTTCAAGTTCGTGTGGGCGCCGTTTCTCGACCGGTACGACGCGCCGGTGTTCAGTCGTTTGCTTGGACGCCGCCGCGGCTGGATCATCGTCTCGCAGATCGCGGTGATGCTGACGCTGGCAGGCGTCGCCTTTGGTGATCCGGCGCATTGGCTCGCCTGGACGATCGTGTTTTCCCTCGCCCTCGGCTTCGCCGGCGCAACGCAGGATGTGGTGATCGACGGCTGGCGCATCACCGTGGCGCCCGTCGAACGGCAGGCGCTGATGTCGTCCTGGGCGGAAATCGGATGGCGCGTTGGCAATCTCGCGGCCGGCGCCGGGGCGCTCTACTTGGCAGACAGCTTCGGCTGGCGCGCCGCCTACCTGTGCATGGCCGCGCTGATGGCGCCGGGCATGGTCGCAGCCCTCCTTGCGCCCGAACCCGAGTCCGACAAGATCGCGCATTCTGAGCGGGCGGGCTTCGTCGCGACCGTCACTGCGCCCATCAAGGAGTTGCTCACGCGCCTCGGACCCTTAGCCATTCCGGTCCTCGTCATGGTGGCAGGATTTCGCATGCCGGGCTACGTGTCGAGTGCGATGGCCATGCCGCTCTTCAAGAGCCTGCATTATTCCAACACGGACATTGCCACGGTGACGAAGCTGTTCGGCTTCGGGGTCGCGCTAGGAGGCACGTTCCTCGCAAGCTACATCGTGCCGCGGATCGGCATGATGGCGAGCCTGCTCGTCGGCACCGTGTTCGGCTCCGCCTCGCATCTGAGCCTGGCCTATCTAGCCGTGCACGGCGATCACGGCGGGGGTGAATTCTGGACCTTCGCCGTCGCCGTCAGCATCGAAAGTTTCGCCTACGCCTTCGCCTCCATCGTGCTCATCACCTACATGTCCTCGCTGACCGCGACGGAGCACGCAGCCAGTCAATACGCACTTCTGACGTCGCTCTGCGCCTTGCCCGGCAGTCTGATCGCGGGCGCCTCGGGCTTCGTCATTGAAAGTCTCGGCTTCGAGTGGTTCTTCATTGCGACTTCCCTGATCGGCGTGCCGGTCGCGGCCTCGTGTTGGTATGTCCGGCACCTGCAGCAGAGAACGGGGCTGCAGGCCGCGTCTAAGCAAGAGGTCGGGGCCGGATAGCTCAGCTCGCGTGTGAAGCCGGCTTTGGTCTCGAACGTTGGAAAATCATTCGATCAACGTTGGAATCAGTGTGATCCGCATGGGTATTCGGCTTTCAGCATCGCGTTCACCAAGCTTGAGCCACCGTGGCCGCGAATGTCGCCTGCATGGCTCTGACCATATTTTCCCAGCGCTGTTCGTAGGTCGCGCAGGGTGATGCCGTTCGGCCGGCACAACTCGCCCTTCAGGCTGGGCGTCGCCCCGATTTCATCGATTGCACCCGCGAGGTAGGTGTCGCACGCCGTTTCCTCGCTCGGCTTCTGGCTGGTGCAGATACGCATGACGTCTCCCGCCGTGAGGGAGTCGGCGCGAGCGATAGCGGGCGTCAAAACCAGGCAAGCAACGACGGCGAGGCGTCCGGTCATGGCGCAATCCTTCAATGCGGAACCCGCTCTATTCAGGGACTTCATCCGTGACCACGTCGAAGCGGGCGAGAAATGCCGGGCCAAACGCTGTCGTAAGTGCGACATCGGTCGCATCGCGTCCGCGCGCCATCAGGATGCGGCCGATCCGCGGCTTGTTCCAGCGGGCGTCCTGGGTGTACCAGCGCCCTCCGTTCGGCCCGCGCAGGTACACGTCGAACCAGGCGGAGAAATCCATCGGCGCGTCGGACAAGGGCACGCCGATATCGCCCAGGTACCCCGTGCAGTATCGCGCCGGGATGTTCATGCACCGGCAGAACGTCACAGCCAGATGCGCGTAGTCGCGGCATACGCCCTGGCGCTCGTTGTAGCCGTCCCACGCGGATTTATCGGGTCGGGCATGCTGGTAGCCGAAGGCGATCCGGTCATGCACGAAGTTGCAGATCGCTTGCACCCGCGCCCAGCCCGGCTCGATGCCGCCGAACAGCGACCATGCGACGTTGCTCAGCCGGTCGGTCTCGCAATACCGGCTGCCCAGCAGATAGATCAGCACTGCGTCCGGCAAGTCTTCGACGTTGAATTGACCTGCGCCGGAAACCACCTCGTCCTCCATCCCGGTGTCGGCAATCTCAAACGAGGTGGACAGCGTAATGCGGCCCGGCGGCGCGAGCACCCGATGGCACACGTTGCCGAAGTCGTCACCGTAGCGCGTTACGCTCACCGCCGGGTCGACCTGGAGAGTTTGCGAGGTGAGCAAATCCCGCTCGCGCGATGGATGCGCGCTGAGAACAAGCAGCATCGGCACCGATTGCGGGCAGTCGTAGGCAATGTCGAAGCCAGCTTTAATGCGCATGCACCCGTCTCCTTAACGTTCCCTTTTGTCGAGGCGGGCCAGGCTGGCCGACGGCTCCGCCACGACACTCTGCGTCACGTCGACGCTTACCTCCATGCCCAAGCAATCGGATGGGGCGCCGATCCAGCTCCCTGCCAGCGGCACGGCCTGGGCTGGGGTGCGCACCGCGGCGACGCGAACCAATCCAGCGCTGCCGACGGTGCCGTTGGTTGGATCGAACTCGACCCACCCGGCGCCGGGCAGGAACACCTGCAGCCAGGCATGGGTGTTGCCGCCGCCCCGGGATGCGCTGTCCTGGCGCGCATAATCATGCTCCGCCCTGCCTGGCCGGGTGTAAAGATAGCCGGTGACGTATTTGGCGGCCAAGCCGAGCGAGCGGACGGCCTCCATCATCAACAGCGCGAAATCGCGGCACGTGCCAGTCTCGAGGCGCAAGGTGGTCCGTGGCTCCTGCACGCCAGGCTCGTGGCGTGACTTGTAGGTGAAACGGTGCCGGATCGCCAAGGTCATGGCTTCCAGCATCTCGAGCGTCGGAATGGCGTTGCGGCCGGCGAAAGTCCGTGCCCAGCGATCGACCAGATGACCCGGGTCGGGCATTTGCCGCTCGATGCACCGGGCCAGGTCCGGCATGTCCTCGGCGTCGTAGCTGAACGGATACTCGCGCGCATGATCGTCCAGTTGAAGCGGCGGTTCGGCGGATTGGTCAACGACCAGGACGCTGTCGAACTGAAGTTCGAGCGCCCGGCCGGCGAAGCGCGCAACGGCGATCGCGTTGCCGAACACGTCCTGCAGCCACCGTACCTCGACCGGTTCCGGCGTGATGACGAGGCGGCTCTCGATCAGGCGCTGGTCGTAGGTGTCTCGCGGCCGCAGCATCATGCGGTGGTCGCCGAAGCCAACGGGATGCCGATAGTGATAGGACGTCAGATGGCGAACCGTCAGTCGCGGCATGGCGAACCGCGATCTGGCGGCGTTGGCGGAATCGGCTTCATGGACCGTCAACATGCACGAACCGCGCCAGCCTTGTCAGCCCCCAATCCTACTGGCCCCGGCAATGGGAGCGGCCTAGCAAGCCTTCGGCTGCCGCCAACCCATGAGTTTCTGCCCGGCTGCCCGATGCGCCGCGACCAGACGCTCTACGACCCGGACCAGTTCCTCAGCCGGAAAAGGCTTCTGCAAATAGGCCTCCTTGGCGTCGAACGACACGATGCCAGCTTCCCGTGGCGAAAAACCCGTGATGTACACCGTCGGCCGATCCGACCGCGATCGCCAAAATCGGGCGAGTTGCTGTCCGGTGACCGGCCCTTCAAGGGCGATGTCGGTCACCAGGATATCGAGGTCGGGATGCTGGGCCATCAACTCGCCCGCGTGGTCGCCGGTGGCCGCCGCGACGACATGATGGCCAGCATCGGTCAAAGCCTCGCCCAGCGCCCACTGGTTCATTGCGTCGTCATCGACCAGCAACACGTTCACTTGCATTCGTCATTCTCTCCTTGCACGGCTTACCTACGGTACACAGACCAGCGTGGATGCAGTCTTAATAACGAGACTGTGGAGATTCGGCCGACGCTTTTGCGTGACCGGATTGACGAGTTGGCGCATTGTAGAACGAAGTCGAGCTTGATGGGGAGAACGATAATGACTGAAAACGTACTGGACCGCTCGCGTGCGGATGTCGCCGACGCCTACCGGGTGGATCTGGCGGACTTGGATCCAGGCAATCCTCGTTTATTCCAGACCAATTCGTTCGCGCCGTATTTCGAGCGGCTCCGCAAGGAAGCGCCGGTCCATTACTGCCGTGAAAGCCAATTCGGCCCCTACTGGTCCGTGACCCGCTACAAGGACATCCTTCAGGTGGAGGTGAACACCGACGCATTCTCCTCCGACGTCAGCCTTGGCGGCATCACCATCCGCGACGGCCTGGCGGACTTCCAGCTGCCGATGTTCATCGCCATGGACCCGCCCCGGCACGACCGGCAGCGCGAGGTCGTCAGTCCCATGTTCACCGCCGCCAACCTGGTCGCGGTCGAGGACAACATCCGCACGCGCGCCATCGACATCCTGGATGCGTTGCCAATCGGCGAGACCTTCGACTGGGTGGACCGTGTCTCGATCGAGCTTACGACACAGATGCTGGCCATCCTGTTCGACTTTCCCTGGGAGCGCCGCCGCAAGCTGACCCGGTGGTCGGACGTCGCGACCGCTCACCCGGACTCGGGCACCTGCGAGTCGGAGGAGTCGCGGCAGGTCGAACTGCTGGAGTGCCTGGGAGCCTTCACTGAGTTGTGGAACCAACGGGTGAACGCGCCGCCGACGCCCGACCTCATCTCCATGCTCGCGCACGCGGACGCCACGCGGGACATGCAGCCGATGGAGTACCTCGGCAACATCATCCTGCTGATCGTCGGCGGCAACGACACCACCCGCAACTCCATCACCGGCGGATTGCTCGCGCTGAACCAGCATCCCGAGCAGTACGACAAGTTGCGCGCCAACCCGGCGTTGATCGCCTCGATGGTGCCGGAGATGATCCGCTGGCAGACGCCGCTGTCCCACATGCGGCGCACCGCGACCCGGGATATCGAGCTGGGCGGCCAGCAGATCCGCAAGGGCGACCGGGTGGTGATGTGGTACGTGTCCGGCAACCGCGACGAGGACGCGATCGAGGACGCCAACCGCTTCATCATCGACCGGCCCCGGCCCAAGAAGCACCTGTCGTTCGGCTTCGGCGTCCACCGCTGTGTCGGCGAGCGGTTGGCGGAGATGCAGTTGCGGGTCGTGTGGGAGGAAGTGCTGAAGCGTTTCCCGACGATCGAGGTGATGGGCGAGCCGCGCCGGGTCTATTCCAGCTTCGTGAACGGCTACGAAACCCTGCCGGTCCGCATCTCGGCCCGGACCTAGATCCGCTCCGCCAGCGCCCACGCCGCTTCGCCGAGCACCCGGAACTTGGTGCCGATCGTGAGCGCCCGTGCATCCGCCGCATTGCCGTCCAGCGCGCGGCGGTACACGCCCGCCGCGATCGCTGCCCAGCGGAACAGGCTGAACACGACGAAGAAGTCCAGTTCCGGAACGCTGTCCCGCCCGGTGCGGCGGCAATAAGCGGCGACGTACTCGGCCTCGGTCGGGATACCGGGCGCATCGGCCCCTTGCAGCCCCTCGATCGCCGCCGGCAACCGCCACGGGATGCAGTTGTACCCCAAATCCGCCAGCGGATGCCCCAGCGTCGAGAGTTCCCAATCCAGCACCGCCAGCACGCGCGGCTCGGTCGGGTGGAAGATCAGGTTGCCGAGCCGGAAATCGCCGTGCGCGATCGCGGTTTCGTCCCCGGCGGGCGCGTGGGCCGGCAGCCAGGCCATCAGCCGGTCCATCTCCGGCACGTCCTCCATGCGGGAGCCGACGTACTGCTTGGTCCAGCGGTCGATCTGCCGGGCGACGTAGGCTTGCGGCCGGCCGAATCCCTCCAGCCCCGCGGCGCGCCAGTCCACCTGGTGCAGCGCCGCCATCACCCGGTTCATGTCGTCGTACATCGCGGCGCGGTCGGCCGGGGGCACGCCTTGCAACGTGCGGTCGGAGAACACCCGGCCGGGCATGTGGTCCATCAGGTAGAACATCGTCCCGATGACCGACTCGTCCCGGCACAGCAGCCGCATGATCGCGACCGGCACGGCGGTTCCGGCCAGCGCCGACTGCACCGCATGTTCGCGGTCCACCGCATGCGCTGACGGCAGCAGCGTGCCCGGCGGCTTCTTCCGCAGCACGTAGTCGCCGCCGGGCGTATGGAGGTGGAAGGTCGGGTTGGATTGCCCGCCCTGGAATTGCCGCACCTCTACAGGGCCGACGAACCCGGGCAGCTCCGCCGTCAGGTACTCCGTCAGCCGCGCTTCGTCGAAGCGGTGGTTTTCCAGCGCCGGAACCAGGATCGGCTGGCCGACGCTCATTCGACCGCCGCCCCGCCGATGGTGACGCCGCCATCGATGACGAATGTCTGCCCGGTGGTGAAGCTGCCCGCAGGCGAGGCAAGAAAGATTGCCGCCCCGGCGATCTCGTCGGGCTCCCCGATCCGCGGCAGGGGGCTGTCCTTGACGCGTTTGCGCAAAACCTCGGGGTCTTCCCATAGCGCTCTCGCGAAATCGGTCCGCACCAGCCCCGGCGCGATGCAGTTGGCGCGGATGTTCTTCGCCCCCCATTCCACCGCGAGGTTCCGCACGATCGCCGTGTCCGCGGCCTTGCTGATCCCGTAGGCGCCCAAGGTCGCGGTGCCGCGGAGGCCGGCGATCGAGGAGATCACGACGATCGCCCCGCCGCCGCGCTCCGCCATCTGCGGCAGCACCATGTTGCACAGCCAGAAATTGCTGCGGACGTTGGACCCCATGATGCGGTCGAACGCCTCGTCCGGGCAGTTGAGCGATGGGCCGAAATACGGGTTCACCGCCGCGTTGCAGACCAGGATGTCGATCCCGCCCCACTTGGCGATTGTCTGGTCCACCAGCGACTGCAACTGGTCCTTGTGGCCGATGTTGGCCGGAATCACGACGGCCTCGCCGCCCCGCTCGGCGATGCCCTTCGCCACCGCCTCGCACGCGTCCGCCTTGCGGCTCGACACCACGACCTTGGCGCCGTGCTCGGCCATCCGCTCGGCGATGGCGCGGCCGATGCCTTTGCTGCTGCCGGTGATCAGCGCGACCTTGCCCGCGAGGTCGAACAGGCCACCCATCATTCGGCCGCCATGTTCGGCCGGGCCGGCTTGTACTTGGCCAATTCCAGCCGCCCGAGCTGGTAGCGGTGCACCTCGTCCGGCCCGTCCACGATCCGCATCGTCCGCGCGTTCGCATACATCCGCGCCAGCCCGAAATCGTCGGACACGCCGCCGGCCCCGTGCATCTGGATCGCCCAGTCGAGGATCTGGCACGCCATGTTGGGCACCGCGACCTTGATCTCGGCGATCTCGCGCCGGGCGGCCTTGTTGCCGACCGTGTCCATCTTCCAGGCCGCGTGCAGCACCAGCAGGCGGCCCTGGTCGATCATGATGCGGGCGTTGGCGATCCGCTCGGTGGTCACGCCCTGCTCGGCCAGCGGCTTGCCGAACGGGTGGCGCTCCAGCGCCCGGCGGCACATCATCTCCAGCGCCCGCTCCGTCAGGCCGATGGTGCGCATGCAGTGGTGGATGCGTCCCGGTCCAAGCCGCCCCTGCGCGATCTCGAAGCCGCGGCCCTCGCCGAGCAGGATATTGGCGGCCGGCACGCGCACGTCCTCGAATACGATCTCGGCGTGGCCGTGCGGGGCGTCGTCGTGGCCGAACACCGGCAGCATGCGCTTGACCGTCACGCCGGGCGTGTCGCGCGGCACCAGGATCATGGATTGCTGGCGGTGCTTGTCCATGTTCGCCGGGTCGGACTTGCCCATCACGATCAGCAGCTTGCAGCGCGAGTCGCCGGCCCCCGACGACCACCACTTGCGGCCGTTGACCACGTACTCGTCGCCGTCGCGGACGATGCGGCACTCGATGTTGGTGGCGTCCGACGACGCGACCGCCGGCTCGGTCATGCAGAACGCCGAACGGATCTCGCCCTCCAGCAGCGGCGTCAGCCACTCGCGCTTCTGCGCGTCCGTGCCGTACAGCTCCAGCGTTTCCATGTTGCCGGTGTCCGGGGCGGAACAGTTGAACACCTCGCTGGCCCACTGGGTGCGGCCCATGATCTCGGACAACGGCGCGTATTCGAGGTTGGTCAGCCCGGCGCCGCGCTCGCTATGCGCCAGGAACAGGTTCCACAGCCCGGCGGCGCGCGCCTGCTTTTTCAGTTCCTCCGAAATCGGCACCGGCTGCCAGCGGTCGGCGGCGGCGGCGAGCTGGCGGCTATAGGTTTCCTCGTTCGGGTGGATATGCTCGTCCATGAACGCCTGCAGCCGCGCGCGCAGGTCTTGCACCTTGGCGCTGTATTCGAATTCCATGTTCCTGCCCCGTCCCGTTTTTCCGGGCCGCGCCGTGAACGCCTGGCGTCCTGCGGCAGCGACTGTTCCGGTCCAGATACCGCCACGAACCGCCACGCCTGGCAAGACCACGGGCCACTCGCGAAAGCGTGAGATTGGCCGGAGGCGACGGGTTCGTGGCAATGGGTTTAGGAGGGGTCATGCCGATCACCGGAGTTTTGCCTGTGCTGCGCTGGGATTGGCTTGTTCAAAGTGTCGGAATTCTGCTCGGCACCTTCGTGCTTGAGGACGCAGCCACCATCCTGGGCGCGATGGACGTGCAGGTCGGCCGGGTGCCTCTCGCGATGGCGCTGGGTGCGCTCTATCTGGGCATCGTACTTGGCGACCTCGGGTTGTATGGGCTTGGAGCGCTGGCGACGCGGGTGCCCTGGGCACGTCGCTGGGTCGGCCAGAACCGCATGCGAACGGGCCAGGACTGGCTCGAACAGCGGGTGTTCAAAGTGGTGTTCATCAGCCGCTTCCTCCCCGGTGCGCGCCTGCCGACCTACACGGCGTGCGGGTTCCTCGGCGCCAGCCTGCGCCAATTCCTGCTCGCGGCGGTGGTCGCCACCCTGATCTGGACGTCGCTGCTGTTCGGCGTCTCGCTGCACGTCGGCCGCTACCTGGTCGATCATCTCGGCGCCTGGCGCTGGGCCGGGATGATCGGCTTTGCGCTCACCATCATCCTGGTCGGACGGATGGCGGCCCGGTTGCAGGAGTCGCCGCCATGAGCGGCTTCGCCCTTCGCGCCGAGCCCGCCTCGGCGCGATCCCATGACCCGGTCATCTCATTGTTCGAATTCTGGCCGGGCTGGCTGTTCTACCTGCCCGTCGTCGCGCAATGGATCTGGCTCGGCCTGCGCTACGGCGACATGAGCCTGCCGACCGCAGCCAATCCGACCATCGAGACAGGGGGCCTCTGCGGCGAGAGCAAGACGGCGATCCTGGACTTGGTGCGCCCTGAGGTGCGCGACTGCCTTGCCCCTTACACGAGCGTGTTGACCGGTTCGCGCGAGCAGCAGGAAGCCGCGCTGGCGCTCGCCGCCGACAAGCTCGGCTGGCCGCTGGTGGTCAAGCCCGACATCGGCTGCAACGGCACCGGGGTCCGCATCGCCCACAACCCGGCGCAGCTCGCGACCGCCCTGGCCTCTTTTCCCCGCGGTGTCCGAGTGATGCTGCAGGCGTTCGTCGATGCGCCAGGTGAAGCCGGGCTGTTTTACATCCGCCGTCCCGGCGAAGCTCGCGGCCGGATTACGTCGTTGACCTTGAAGTCGTCTCCTGTCGTGGTCGGGGATGGACGGACCTGCCTGCGCGACCTTGTTTTGGCCCATCCCCGGGCGGGCCGGGTCCCTCATCTTTACCTGCCGCGCCTCGCCGCACGCTGGACCGAAATCCCGCCGACCGAGTCGGTGGTGCCGTTGGTGTTCACCGGCAATCACTGCAAAGGATCGGTGTTCCATGACGGCGCCGCCGAAATCACGCCCGCGCTCACCGAATGGGCGGAACGCGTGGCCCGCGGCATCCCGGGATTTCATTTCGGCCGGATCGACTTGCGCTATCCAACCGATGCTGCATTGCGGCGAGCCGAGGCGCTCACCATTTTGGAGGTCAACGGCGTTGGCTCGGAGGCGACCCATATCTGGGATCCACGCTGCAGCCTTCGCCAGGCCTACGCATCACAGTTCTCGCATTACCGCGCCGCCTTCGAGATCGGCCGGGCGATGCGGGCTGCCGGGCACCCGCCCTGCGGCTTGCGGGAGATGAAGCGCCAATGGCAGCGGCAACGACTGTTGATGGCATCTTATCCTATGAACGATTAAGGCACCTTACATGACTGAAACGGACCTGTTCCAACCCGTCAGCCTGGGCGACCTGGTGCTTCCCAATCGCGTCGTCATGGCGCCGTTGACCCGCAGCCGCGCCGGGAAAGGCGACGTGCAAGGCCCTTTGAACGCGGAGTACTACCGTCAGCGCAGCAGCGCCGGGCTGATCGTCTGCGAGGCGACCAACATCAGCCCGCAGGGCAAGGGCTACGCCTACACGCCGGGCATCTACACCGACGAGCAGGTGGCCGGCTGGCGGCTGGTGACGGACGCGGTCCATGTCGCGGGTGGCCGGATTTTCTGCCAGCTCTGGCACGTCGGCCGGATCAGCCACGACAGCCTGCAGCCCGGCGGCGCGATGCCGGTATCCGCCTCCGCCATCCGTCCCGAGGGCCAGGCCTTCACCGAGGACGGCTTCAAGCCGCATCCGACGCCGCGTGCGCTGGAAACGAGCGAGATGCCCTCCATCGTCGCGATGTATGCCCACGCTGCCGAATGCGCCAAGCGCGCCGGGTTCGACGGCGTCGAGGTGCACGCCGCGAACGGCTACCTGCTGGAGCAGTTCATGCGCAGCAAGACCAACCGGCGCACCGATGACTACGGCGGCAGCATCGAGAACCGCTGCCGCCTGATGCTGGAATCGGTGGCCGCGGTCGTCGATGTCTGGGGCGGCAAGCGCACCGGCATCCGGTTCTCCCCGGTCAGCCCGGCCAACGACATGGGCGGCACAGCCGGCGAGGCGCAGCCGCTGTACGACTACGCCACTGCCGAGGTCGACCGGTTCGGCCTGTGCTACATGCACATCGTCGAGGGCGCCACGCAGGGTCCGCGCGACAACGCTCCGTTCGACTTCGTGAAGATGCGCCGGGCGTTCTCCGGGCTGTACATGGCGAACAACGGCTACGACCTCCATCTCGCCGAGGAAGCCCGGCGCGAGTTGCGGGCCGACCTGATCGCGTTCGGCCGCCCGTTCATCACCAACCCCGACCTGGTGGAGCGCCTGCGGACCGGCGCGGCCCTGGCGCCTTCGGACGACAAGAAGGCGTGGTACGGCGGCGACGGCCGCGGCTATGTCGACTGGCCCACGATGACCCAGCGGTCGGGCTTCGCCGCCGCCTAGCCGCCTTGCCTTCCGCGCCGGTTTCAGTCACGACCCGGCGCGGAACAGCAAAGGCAACCTCCATCGATGGATATGCTGCAGGCTATCGGGATCGCCATCTTGCAGGGCGCGACCGAACTCTTCCCCGTCAGCAGTCTCGGCCATGCGGTGGTGCTGCCGGCGCTGCTGAACTGGAATCTGGACGAGCAATCCGCAGCGTTCCTGCCATTCCTGGTCATGCTGCATGTCGGCACCGCAGTGGCGCTGCTCGGCTACTTCTGGCGTGACTGGCTGGCGCTTGGCTTGGGCGTGCTCGGGTTGTCCGGCGCGCAGCGAGGCGGGGAAAGTCGCCAACTGCTGCTGCGGATCGTCGTTGCCACGATCCCCGCAGTGATCGTCGGCTTCCTGCTCGAAAAATACGTGCGCGGCCTGTTCGGCGCCCCCCTGATCGCGGCGGCGTTCCTGGCCGTCAACGGCGGTTTGCTGCTGTTCGGGGAGCGCCTGCGGGCGGCAGGTGGGCATCGCAAGCTGGCAAGCTTGTCCGTCCTGGACGCCGTGGTGATCGGCATCTGGCAATGTGGCGCGCTGATTCCCGGCATCTCACGGTCCGGCGCCACCATCGTGGGCGGCCTGCTGCGCGGGATCGACCATGAGGGTTCGGCGCATTTCTCGTTCCTGATCGCGACCCCGATCATCATCGGCGCGACCGTGCTGGAGGTGCCGAAGCTGCTGCACGCGGACATGCCGCCCGGCACCCTGCAGCTTGCGACGATCGCAGCCGTCGCCGCGGGCATCACGGCCCTGCTGAGCACGGCGTTCCTGATGCGCTACTTCCGCAACCACGACGACTGGGCGCTGAACCCGTTCGCCTATTATTGCATCGTGGCCGGGCTGGGCTGCCTCGCCTTCCTGGCATTCGCTTGAAGCGTTGGCTGCTCGTCGCAGCCCTGCTGGCCGGGGGCGCGGGCGCGGTCAATCCTGCCGCTGCCCCATTATCGCGGGACAACCTGCCTTGGTGGCATGCACGCCACGCCGACAAGCTGGCGCGCGTCAGGCAGGGACACGTCGACCTGGTGTTCCTGGGCGACTCGATCATGCAGGACTGGGAGCAGCATGGGCCGCCGACGTGGCAGGATTTCGCGCCGCAATGGCAGCGGTTCTACGGCGACCGCAACGCCGTCAACCTGGGCTTCAAGGGCGACACCACTGCGAGCCTGCTGTGGCGGATCGAGCACGGCGAGGTCGAGGGCATCGAGCCGAAGGCCGCCGTGGTGCTGATCGGCGCCAACAACCTCGGCCGCGCGCACTGGTCGGCGGAGCAGACGCTGGGCGGCATCGACGCCATCGTCGCCCAGCTACGCCGCCGCCTGCCGCACACCCGCACGCTGCTGCTGTCGGTGCTCCCGAGCGAACGGTCGGAGTGGGCGTCGCAGGTGACGGCCGAGATCAACCGGGGCCTCGCAGCGCGTTACGGACGCGCCTCCGACGTGACATTCCTGGACGTGACGGACGTGTTCGAACGCGACGGCCACCTCGACCGCGCCGCGTTCCTCGACGGTTTTCTGGCACCGCCAGACCCGTTGTTGCACCCGACCGCCCAAGCCCAGGCGCGGCTGTCGGCAGCGATCGAGCCGACGCTGGCCCGGCTGATGGGCGATCGCGCGCATCCTTGAAGGACGCGGCGAGCGTTGACGGACGCCGTGACCGGGGTCCAGCCTCAAATCCAACCGCAACAGGAGCAGTTATGCGGGCGATCGTAGCAGAGAAGACAGAGTCCAAGCAGCACGTATCGCTTCGCGATTTTGCGGAGTCGGATCTGATGGACGGCGACGTCCTGGTCGCGGTGAGCCACTCGACGTTGAACTACAAGGATGGGCTGGCGGTCACCGGGCGCGCTCCCGTCGTGCGCCGCTGGCCCATGATCCCCGGTATCGATCTGGCTGGCACGGTGCTGGAAAGCGGAAGCCCGGCATGGTCGCCCGGCGAGCAGGTGGTGCTGAATGGGTGGGGGACGGGCGAGACGCATTTGGGCGCCTACGCCGAGCGCGCCAGGGTGCGGGCGGAATGGCTGGTTCCATTGCCGACCGCTTTCACGCCCGCACAGGCGATGGGGATCGGCACGGCGGGCTATACCGCCATGTTGTGCGTGCTGGCGCTGGAACGGCACGGCCTGGGGCCGTCGGCCGGGCCGATCCTGGTGACGGGGGCGGCCGGAGGGGTGGGTTCGGTTGCGGTCGCCCTGTTGGCCCGCCTTGGCTGGCATGTGATCGCCAGCACCGGGCGGCCGCAGGAGGCGGACTACCTTCGCGGCCTGGGTGCGGCTGAGATCCTGGACCGCACGGAATTGTCGCAGCCCGGCAAGCCATTGGGCCGCGAGCGTTGGGCCGCCGTCGTTGACGCTGTCGGGTCGCACACCCTGGCGAACGCTCTCGCGGGCTGTCGTTATGGAGGAGCCGTCGCCGCCTGTGGCCTTGCTGCCGGCATGGACCTGCCAGGCTCGGTCGCGCCGTTCATCCTGCGCGGCGTTGCCCTGTTTGGGATCGAAAGCGTGATGTGCCCGCGCGAGCGCCGGTTGGAGGCGTGGCGCCGGCTTGCGTCAGACCTCGACGCGAGCAAGCTGGAGGCAATGACGAGCAGCGTCGGGCTTGCCGACGTGATCGCACTCGCGCCCAAGATCCTGGATGGCCAGGTGCGCGGACGCATCGTGGTGGAGGTCGCGAGATAGCTTTGCCGACGTGACAATCGTTCCCGCCGTGGGTCATCGTCGGCTTCCTGCTGCTCGCCGCTATCCGGTCGGCTGAGGTGATCCCGACAGGCGCCCTGGCTCCGTTAGCGACCGTGGCGAACCCCTGGGCCTCGCTTGAAGCGTCGGCGCCGCCTTTGCCGCGTTCCGGGCGTTTCTCCCGCGATAAAGCAGCTTTCCAAAATTGGGGATGGATGCGGATGTCGGACAATGATTGGATTGATCCACAAACAACGTAGGGGAGGAACGGCGATGGTTCAGGACGAGACGAACGGCGCCGCCAAAATCGGGGGCAGACGCTTCATGATGGGAATGGGACTTGCCGGGCTTGCCATGATGGGCGGGCACAGGGCCTGGGCTCAGCCAGAAACGACGCTTCCGCTGCCGGGTGACCCGCAGGGTCGGGTCTTGACCACGGCCTTCCCTCAGAAAGGGGAAATGATCCTCCAGCGTACCCGGCCGCCCCTGCTGGAGACGCCGTTCGAGGTGTTCGACAAAGGCGTGTTCACGCCCAACGACCAGTTCTTTGTGCGCTGGCATTGGGCTGTGATCCCGACCGAGGTGGACGTGACGAGCTTCCGCTTGCGTGTCGCCGGCCACGTCAACGCGCCGCAGTCGCTCACCCTCACGGATTTGCTGGCGATGCCGCGGGTGGAACTTCCCGCAGTCAACCAGTGCTCGGGCAACTCCCGGGGCTATTTCGAGCCGCGGGTGGCGGGCGGGCAATGGTCGAACGGCGCCATGGGCAACGCCAAGTGGATGGGCGTGCGGCTGAAGGACGTGCTGGACCGGGCCGGCGTGAAGGCCGGCGCGCAGCGCGTGCGCTTCGCCGGCCTGGACGATCCGGTGGTCGACGACGCGCCAAAGTTCATGAAGTCATTGGCGATCGACCACGCCGGCGACGGCGAGGTGATGCTGGCCTACGCCATGAACGGCAAGCAGCTTCCGTTGGTGAACGGCTTCCCGCTGCGATTGGTCGTGCCGGGCTGGTACTCGACATACTGGGTGAAGATGCTGTCCAGTATCGAGGTGTTGGACGGCCCAGATGAGAATTTCTGGACCAAGGTCGCCTACACCATCCCCGATACTCCGGGCGCCGACATCAAGCCGGGTCAGGCCGGGGTGAAGATGGTGCCGATCAACCGCATGGTCCCGCGATCGTTCGTCACCAACCTGGCCGACGGAGCCACCGTCAAAGCGGCACCCGGCACGTCGGTGCGGGGCCTTGCCTTCGGCGGCGCCGCGGGAGTGAAGGCCGTCGACGCGTCGGTGGATGGCGGCAAGACATGGGCCGCGGCCGAGCTGGGTCGCGACGAGGGGCGCTACAGCTTCCGGGCCTGGCGAACCACGCTCGATCTACCGCCCGGCGACACCGCGGTCATGGTCCGCTGCACCAACACCGATGGCTTGGTTCAGCCAGCAAAGCCGAACTGGAACCCAAGCGGCTTCATGCGGAACGCCATCGAGACGACCCGCCTGCGCGCGGCCTGACACTCCAACCCGAGGGACATCCATGGCCATCTCGTTCAGCACCGCGGCATACGGTTCCGTCATTGTGGGGGGATTGGCGCTGTCCGGCATCGGCCATTCCTTTGCCGGGCCGCTCCCGTCCCCGACCACCCCCAGCCTCGCCATTGCGCCGGCAGCCACGGTCACAGCCGTCCCGGCAACACCTGCGGCAGCGTCGGTCGCGGCAGCCGGGTTCACCCTCACGTCCACCGCCGTGGTCCTTCCGAGTGATGAGCGCGCCTTTCCGCCAGGTCCGGGAATGGACGTGACGCAGCAGAATTGCACCGCTTGCCACTCTGTCGGCATGGTCATGACCCAGCCGGTGCTGCCGAAAGCAACCTGGGAGTCGGAGGTGAACAAGATGCGGGCGGTCTACAAGGCGCCGGTTGCCGCCGCCGATGTCCCAGCGATCGTCGAGTACCTCGCGAGCATCAAGAGCCCGAAATAGCCAGCACCAAGCGGGCCCGGCCGGCCGCGCCTCCGCTCGCCCCGGTCCATGTCCTCAACCGCATGTTGGAGCTTGGACGCCCAAAGCCTTGCGCACGGCTGTGAGGACGATGATCTCTGCAGGGTCGGCGCGTCGGTCGCGCGTCGCGCGAGTGTTTCCCACCGCGGCAAATGAGGGTTGTTTCAACGCATGCCGGTTTTTTCTGTTCTCGATCTAGCGCCGGTTCCACAGGGGTCTTCCGCCGGCGACGCGCTTCGCAATGCCCGGAATTTAGCGCAGCACGCCGAACGATGGGGCTACCGCCGCTACTGGCTGGCCGAGCACCACAACATGGTCGGCATCGCCAGCGCCGCCACGGCGGTCGCCATCGGCTACGTCGCCGAGGGCACCCGGACCATTCGCGTCGGTTCCGGCGGCATCATGCTGCCGAACCATTCGCCGCTCGTGGTCGCCGAGCAGTTCGGAACCCTAGCATCGCTTTATCCCGGCCGTATCGACCTTGGCTTGGGCCGGGCGCCCGGCACCGACGGCCGTACCCAGCGGGCATTGCGTCGCGACCCTGCCGCTGCCGACACCTTCCCGCAGGACGTGGTCGAGCTGCAGGCCCTGTTCGGCCCCACCCGGCCCGGCCAAGCGGTGCAGGCCGTGCCGGGAACCGGGCTGAACGTGCCCATCTGGATTTTGGGGTCGAGCCTGTTCGGCGCCCAGCTCGCGGCGATGCTGGGACTGCCGTACGCGTTCGCGTCCCACTTCGCGCCCGACGCGCTGCTCCAGGCCATCCAAGTTTACCGCAGCCGCTTCCAGCCGTCGGCGCAGTTGGACCGGCCGCATGTCATGGCCGGCGTCAACGTCGTCGCAGCCGAGACCGACGCCGAGGCGCGCGGCCTGTTCACCTCCCTGCAGCAGAGTTTCACCCACCTGCTCCGTGGCACGCGTGGCAAGCTGCCGCCTCCGGTGGACGACATCGAGGCAGTCTGGTCACCGGCCGAGAAGGCGCAGGCGTCGCGCATGCTGGCCTGCTCGTTCGTTGGCGCCGCGGCGACCGTCCGGCGCGGATTGCAGGGCTTCCTGGACGAGACGCGGGCGGACGAATTGATGGTGGCGTCCGCCATCCACGACCATGCGGCCCGGCTGCGCTCCTACGAGATCCTGGCGGAGGTGCGGCAAAGCCTGGCGCAGGTCGACCTGGCGGCATGAGCGACGACGCGCCCCCGCCACCCGGCAAGCTGGTCGCCACCAAGCGGCGATGGGCGGACGAAGGCCGCTTCCTGACTGGCCGCACGGCACGGCCGGATGCCGAACGCCTGCCGCCGGGCCAGCACCTGGTCAAGAACTGGCCGGTGCTCGACCTGGGCGTGCATCCCAGGATCAGCCCGCAAACCTGGACCTTGCGCGCCTACGGGGCCGTGCAGGAGCCGCTGACATGGGATTGGGCGGCGTTCCAGGCGCAGCCGCAGCACCGCGAGGTGTCCGACATCCACTGCGTCACCACCTGGTCGCGCTACGACAACGAGTGGGAGGGCGTGGCGACCCGGACGTTGCTGGACGTGGTGCATCCCAAGCCGGAGGCGCGCCATGTCGTCCTGCACAGCTATGACGGCTACACGACCAACCTCCCGTTGGCGGACTTCGCGGCCGAGAACGCCATCCTGGCGCAATCCTGGCAGGGCGCGCCGCTTACACCGGAGCACGGCGGCCCGGTCCGCTTGATCGTTCCGCACCTATACCTGTGGAAAAGCGCCAAGTGGCTCCAGCGGATCGAGTTCAGGGCCGACGACGCGCCGGGCTACTGGGAGGTCAACGGTTACCACGAGCGCGGCGATCCCTGGAGCGAGCAGCGCTACTCCGCTGACGGCTCATAAAGCGACGCCCCGCTTTGCGACCCGGCGTCGCGCAGCCGCCGCCGGCCGATCGGGCGTATCTCTGCCTTGGGCGCCATCGCTTTGATGCTTGCCTGAAGCTCGGCGCGTTTCTCGTGGATGGACGCGATCACCGGCCCCATCGGCACGCCCAAATCGACCAGCACCGCCTCGGAAAGTTGCAGGCTGGCCTCGACTGTCTCGGGCACCGCGTCCGACGCCCCCACTTGATACAGATGGGCAGCGTGGGCGGCGTCGCGGGCGCGGGCGACGATGAGCAGGCCGGGTCGTTCCGCGCGCGCGGTGGTGACCAATTCGTCGGCGGCCCGCCGGTCGTCCATGGTGACGACGAGGGCATGCGCGGTGTCCAGATGCAGCCGCCGCAGCAGCTCGATCTGGGTCATGTCGCCGTAGAAGACCGGCTTTCCCTCGGCGCGGCGCTGGGCGACGCGGTCGGGGTCGCGGTCGATGGCGACATAGGGGATGCGATGCACCTCCAGCATGGCGGCCACGGTTTGGCCAACCCGGCCAAAGCCCGCAATCAAGACCCGGGGGTTGTCGGCGGTCGATGCCGGCACGAGCAGGGCAGGGTCGACGGGAGGCTGCGTCTTGGAGGGAGTGATGCGGTCGCCGAGCTTGGCCAGCAAGGGGGTTCCGATCATGGTCAGCGCGACGGCGATCAAGGCTTGGTCGGCGATGGCACGTGGCAGGAAACCTTCGGGAACGGCAATGGCTAGGATGACGAAGCTGAACTCGCCGCCAGGTGCGAGCAGCAGGCCGGCTTGCGCCCCCGTTCGCCAGGACACGCCGAACAGCCGCGCCAGCACTGCGACCGCGCCGAGCTTGACCACGAGCAGGGCGGTGACGGCGCCGAGGATCGCCACCGGGTGGGCAACGACGAGGCCAAGGTCGAGCCCAAGGCCGACCGAGATCAGGAACACGCCGACGAGCAGCCCTTTGAACGGGTCGATCGTGACCTCGACCTGGCGGCGGAACTCGGTCCCGGCCAGCAGCAACCCGCCGATCAAGGCGCCGAGCGCCATCGACAACCCGGCGGATGCGGTTGCGAGCGCGGCGGCGATGACCACCAGCAGGCAGGCGGCCATGAACAGCTCTGGGCTGCGCGTGCGCGCGACGCTGCGGAACAAGGGGCGGAGCGCCACGCGGCCGAACGCGACGAGGGCGGTCACTGCGACGACGGCCTGACCGACGGCGAGGGCGAAGCCGGCCAGGCTCGCCCCATGCGACCTTGGGGCGAGCAGGCTCAACGCGAACAACACAGGAATGACCGCGAGGTCCTGGAACAGGAGCACGGCGAAGCTGACCCGGCCCACGGCCGAGCCCAGCTTCTTGTCCGCTGCGAGCACCTGAAGCACGACGGCCGTCGACGACATCGCGCCGGCTACACCGAGCACGGCGGCAGCCGGGGCGATGTCTCCGGCGAGGCGTGCGACACCGGCCAGGAGCGCGGCGCAGACGGCAACCTGCAGGGCGCCCAAGCCGAATACCAACCGGCGCATGAGCCAAAGGCGCTCAAACGACAACTCGAGGCCGATCATGAACAGCAGCAGGACGACGCCGAACCGGGCGATGGGTTCGATTGCGGTTGGGTCCGGGATAGTGACGGCGCCAAGCCAAGGGGAAAGCCAGGAAACGGTGGCGGCAGCGCGGCCAAGGCCAAATGGGCCGACGATGGCGCCGATCAGCATGAAGCCGAGCACGGGGCTGAGACGGATTCGATGGAACAAGGGAATGACGACGCCGGCAGCGCACAGGACGATGAGCACCTCCTTGAACGCGGCTGGGCTAATAGCGGAGTCCATGAGGGATGCTAGCAGAGCCAGGCGGGAATTTCTGCCGTGCTCCCGGGACTTTGAGGCAAACCCGCCGCCATGGAAATTATGACCGGCCATAGCGCCTAGCTGGTCGACTCCGCCGAGGGACGCCGTGTGGGCTTGCGGGTTAGAGGCCGTTAAGCAATTATTTTGCGTTTACTTGGCCAGTCTACGAAGAGCGACGCGCGCCATGGCGGCATACAAGAGCATTTCACTGGTCTTGATCAGGCGTTCATAGTCCCGGCTCATGCG
>JAABUX010001328.1_pt1 | contig 37813 bp, 27 predicted proteins | sample 5561851 | NCBI WGS metagenome assembly JAABUX01 (sample SAMN10711883, study PRJNA513361) | rock metagenome | isolation source: Antarctica rocks | place: Antarctica: Victoria Land, Richard Nunatak red sandstone | collected 2016-01-03 | reverse complement strand
CATTGGATGTCGGTCAGGTCGGTCGTGTAGGCTTTACGCATGGCAGGTATCGTGGGTTGAGCGAGGATGCAAGTCTTGGCCACCTCGGGGATTCTAGGGCCAAACCCACTTCCCGGATAGCCTCTTATTCTGGGCCGTGAGGATGTTGTGCAGGCCGATGCCGAGCTGCTTCTGATTATTGGTGCACTGCGTGCGGCGGGCGGCCTCGCGGGCGGCCTGGACGGCGGGCAGGAGCAGGGCGATCAGCACGGCGATGATCGCGATCACCACCAACAGCTCGATCAGCGTGAAGCCGGGACGGCGCGGACGTTCCATGGCGTGTGCTCCTGGTTTGGGGGCGGTGAGGGAGAATGGCATCGATCCGGACACCGGCGTCGCGGGTTCAGGACTTCTTGACGTCGAAGCGAAATTCGGTCGACTCGGGCGAGACCTTGATCATGAGCGGGGTCGAGGCCTTCTTCGTGTAGATGGCCGGGAACGTCTCGGTGGCGGTCACCGGCTCGGAGGGCTTGCCCCCCTCGATGACCGGGCGACCGGAGCCGTCCACGGTCCGCGATAGGGTCACCTTGTACTCGCCGGGGGCCAGGCCCACCCCCTTCTGGTTCTCGTTGCCCCTCATGCCGAGGGCGAACTTGCCCGAGTGATCGGAGGTCGTCCGGCCGACGCCCGCCTGCTCCTCCTCCCGGGCGGGCCAGAAGTTGATGAGGGTCAGCCCGGCCGGCTTGCCTTCGAGCGTCACCATGCCGGCGATCGGCAGGTTGTCGTCGGCCGATCGACCGCCCGAGCAGCCCGACGCGGAGAGGGTGGCGAGCCCGGCGAAGATCAGGGCGGAGCGATGGGGCGATCGGGGCATCGGGGTGACCTCGACGGGGTGAAAAGTGCGTCCGGGCCCGCGGATTCGAGCGACCTTCGCCCGGGCCACCTCGCCACCTCGGGGGTGCTCACGCCCCATCGAGGCGTCCGAGGAGACTTCGAGGAGGTCGCAACCCGGCGTGTCGAGACGCCCGGGCCGTCGCACGCGGCGGGTCGCGAACGATCGTGTCGCCGGTCATCTGTATACACAGATTGGCCCGTTGTGACGCTCCTCATTATCGAGGCCTGTTGCCGGCCTACAAGGCAATATTCGGCCAATAAGCCGTGAAGATTGGCGGAAGGCGGTCGCCGACCGATTCCTTTCGCGAGTTATCTGACTGGAAGTCGGGCCGTCCAGCGGGCGGCAGCGGACGCCTTGCGCTATGCAGTTTCCCCGCCGGCGAATGCTTGGTACAATGGTGGTCACGAGGACGGAAACCGCGGCCCGACCGGACCCGATGGCGGACCATGCCCCACAACCAATCGAGCGACACGGCCCCCCTGCCGAAATACCTGGCGGTCTCGCGGCTGATCGAGTCGCAGATCCTGTCGGGGTCGTGGGCGGGCGGGAAGGTCCCCAGCTCGCGAGACATCGCCGACGCGCACAAGGTCTCGGCCGTCACCGCGTCGCGGGCCTTGCAGGTCCTCCGCGACAAGGGGCTGATCCGCACGGTGGGCCGGTCGGGCAGTTTCCTCGAGTCGACGCCGGCCCCCGCCGCGATCGAGGAGCGTTACGGGATCTTGCTGCGGAGCACGCCGGGCCCCTGGCAGGTGGCGAGCATGTCGGTCCCGCTCGCCGGCTTCGAGGCCGCGTCGCGGGCCGTCGGCTGCGTGGTCGAGCCCGGCCTGTTCGCGATCGAGCCGTCGGCGTCGCGCGCGGAGATGGGCCGCCAGGCGGGCAAGGCGGCCGGACTCGGAGTTGGCGGCGTCTTCTTCATGCCGTCGCGGGCGAGCGAGGGACTGGCGGTCGAAGACGAGGCCTTCGTCGAGGCCTGCCATCGGGCCGGGCTGGTCGTCGTCCTGGTCGAGCGGAACCTCCGCGGGAGGTCCCGGGCGCTGGGCGTCGACCTGGTCGCGACCGACGACCTCGACGGCGGGCTCCGCTCCGCCGAGCATCTGCTCGGGCAGGGCCGTCGGCGGATCGCGTTCGTCACCGGGTCGCCGACGAGCAGCCACGAAGGGCGGATCGCCGGCTATCTCGCCGCGCTCTTCCGGGCCCCGGATCGCCCCGACCGGTCGCGCGAGCCGCTGGTCCTGGAGCAGAGGTCGGACCTCTCGACGAAGCGGAGCTACGAGGAGCTGGTCGACCGCGTCCTCGAGCATCGGGCCGACGGCGTGATCTGCTACCAGGATTACACCGCCGTCGGCCTGATCATGGAGCTCCTGGCCCGCCGGGTCCGCGTGCCCCGGGATGTCGCCATCACGGGGTTTGACAACCTCCCGATCGGCAACTCCTTCGCCCTGGGCGTGACGACCTACGAATATCCCGCCCGGGCGATCGCCCTCCAGGCCATCCGGATCATGAGGGCGCGGATCGAAGACCGTGCGGGGGACCCGGTCAAGCTGCTCGTCCCGGGGCGCCTGATCGTCCGGGAGAGCAGCCTCTCGCCGGCCTGATGGCCGGATCTCGGCCGGACGGACTCAGTCGGCCGGGGCGGGGCCCCGACGACGCTGGACGACCCAGAGCAGGCCGGCCGCCAGCGAGGAGGCCCACGTGACGACGGCCAGGACCAGGAATGCGCCCCGCCAGCCGTGGCTCACGGAGACCCCGGCCATCGTCCGGCCGGCCAGGGCGCCCCCGAGATACCCGAAGAAGTCGATGACCCCGCACGTCGTCCCGCCGCCCCGCTTGCCGCCCAGGTCGAGCGAGATCGCGCCGGCGAGGTAGGAATAGGGGCCGATGAGCAGGAACGCCACGGTCGACACCAACGCGATCGGCCCCGCCTCCGACGCCCGGGGGTCGACCAGGCCCAGGGCCAAAAGCGCGGCGCCGGCGGAGATCAGGCCGCCGCAGATGATCGCCGCGCGGCCTCCCCGCCAGGGGCGGTCGCCCAGGTAGCCCGCGAGGAGGACCGAGAAGCCGCCGAAGAGCGGGAACAGGGCGCTCATGCCCGCCGCCCGGTCGGCCCTCATCCCGACCGCCTCGACGAAATAGGTCGACGTCCAGGTGTTGAAGGTCTCCCGGACCAGCGTCAGGCCGAACGAGAGCAGGCAGACCAGCCAGAAGACGGGGCTGCGGGAGAGCGGGCCCAGGAGCTCGCGGAGCCCCGGGGGCGTCGGGTCGGCCCCGGCCCCGGCCTCGCCGAACAGGTCCTCCGGGCCGGTCCGGGGCTCCTCCAGCCCGACCTCGGTCGGCGACTCCCGGAGCAACGCCGCGTTGAGCACGAACAGCCCCGCCAACGTCCCCGCCGCCGCCGCGAACACCCCGCGCCAGCCCATCCCGAGCCCGATCAGGTAGCCCATGCCGACCCGGCCCGCCGAGTCGCCCCACAGGTAGCTCAGGCTCAAGACCCCCATCGCCACCCCGTAGGACGAGTGCGGGAACCACCGCGGGATGATCTTCAGCATCCCCGGCCAGCCGATCGACTGCAACGCCCGGTTGCCGACCCACGCGGCCGTGAACACCGGGACCGACCCCCCGAGGGCGAAGCCGATCGTGAACAGGACCGAGCCCGCCATCCCGGCCAGGAAGACCCGGCGACCGCCCAGGAGGTCGCCCAGGCCGCCCCCCGGCAGCTTCCCGATCGCATAGGCGAGGATGCCGGCCGACACGACCAGGCCCATTTGGACCTTGGCCGCGCCCCGCCCCATCCCGCCCGCGACCAGCTCGTCGAGGATCAAGGGCAGCGAGGCCGAGAGGTTGGACCGGCAGAGATAGAAGCCCGAATAACCGAGCACCATCAGGCCGAGGGTCAACGCCGCCCGCCGGCCGGGCCGGGGGTCGGGGCCCGAGGCCCCGATCGGGTCCCGGGTGGGGGTGCTCGATGTCATGGGGTCCGGTCCCGGTCCGGGAGATCCGCCGGTCGGCGGGCGGGGACGAGGTCGGGCGAGTCGCCGTCCCGGAGGCGACGATCGAGGCCCGCGATGGCCTCGGGCAGTTCAGCCAGCGTCTCGATCGTGGCGTGGGCGCCGGCCCGCTCGAACCGGAGCCGGACCGCCTCGACGATCGCCCGCCGCTCGGGCCCTGGCAGGGCGGCCCACTCGGGCTCGGAGAGGCCGACCTCGCTGCTGCTGGCGATCACGCCGAGGCTCCAGGCCCCGGCGTTGCGGCCCTCGGAGATGTCGGCCGGGGTGTCGCCCACCTTCACCACCGCCGACGGGGGATAGACGGCCATCGCCTCCATCGCGCGGAAGATCATCCAGGGCGCCGGGCGGCCGGCGGCGACCTCGTCGGGCAGGACGTCGAGGTCCCGGGCATATCCCTGGTCCCGGGCCGACTCGAAGACGATCGTCGCGGCCTCGCGGAAGTAGCCGGTCGTGGTCGCGATCTTCAGCCCTCGCGACCTCAAGGCGGCGACGACCCCGACCAGGCCGGGCACCAGCCGGTCATGTCGGCCGACGGCGGCGAGTTGGAGCGGCAGGTAGTCTTCGCGATAGATCCGCTCGACGTCCGAATCGTCCCAGTCGCGGCCTCGGGCGGCCCGCCAGCGCTCCGAGAGTCCCGGGAGCCGGAGGAGGGCGCGGAGGTGATCCTTCTTGGCGAGGCCCATCGGCCCGCGGACCTCCCGGGACGTCGCCACGAGGCCGTGGCGACCCAGGGCCTCGACGAACGAGGCGACCGGCCCGAAGCAGCCGAAATCGACCGTCGTGCCGGCCCAGTCGAGGACGACGAGCCGGATCAAGCCGGGGCGAGTGCTCAAGACAGCCTCCGATCCGGTGCGGGATGGGGTGGGATGGAGTCCGTCCCCGGATTAATACTGGTCCGAGCCGACGACCTCGCCCAGACCCCGCGTGACCAGGGCGACGATCACCTGGACGTTGGCCGACTCCTTGAGGAACCGGACCGAGCCGTCGGCGAACAGGATGTTGGCCCCGCCGGGGTGGAAGCTGTAGATCTCGTTGTCGCTGGTGCAGTTGACCATGCAAGTGCCGCCCCGCCTGCCGTTGTCGCGGCCTTGGGCGCCGTCGAGGTGGGCATAGGTGTAGGGGTCGCCCCAGGCGCCGCCGCCGCCGGGGGCGCCGTTGAGGACGCCGTCGACCGGCTTGCCGCCGCTGCTGTAGACCTGCCGCTTCCCGTTATAGCCGACCGGCCGGGCCGAGTCTTCGGCGACCATCAGCGTGTTCGACGTCCCGTCGAGGATGCTCGCGATCCGGACCCCCTGGCTCGCCGCGCAGATCGTCCCGGAGTCGCCGCGGGCCGCATTCTGGTAGGCCGTGGAGAAGCCTCCCACCGCGAGGACGGTCCCGTCGAGCCCGGGAACCGCGATATAATCCGTCCGGCCCCACATCTGCTGCGGCGGGCTGGCCGAATTGCTGACCTTGCCGTACCCCTCGGGGCCCCAGCATTCGTTGTAGTAGTTGATCACGGCGGGCGCGGGCGACGACGGGCAGATGTACGCATTGATCATGACGCTGTACGACGTGGGGTTCGTGCCCAGGCCGAACCCCGAGACGCCGTTGAGCGAGGGGGGCAGGTTGACCGGGTTGAGGGCCGACACGGTCAGGTTCATCGAGTTGTAGACGTTCGACTGCTCCAGGTAGGGCAGGAGCAGCGTCCAGTTGCTCGCCCGCCAGAATCCCTTGCCGTAGCTGGTGACGACGGCGTTGGGGTCGGCCGTGGCGAGGAGGTCGATGTCCGGCGGCATCTTGCTGTAGGTGCCCTCGAAGTTCATCACGGCCAGGCCGATCTGCTTCATGTTGTTGGAGCACTGGGCGCGGCGGGCGGCCTCGCGGGCCGACTGGACGGCCGGCAGCAGCAGCGCGATCAGCACGGCGATGATCGAGATCACCACCAACAACTCGATCAGGGTGAATCCGCCGCGGGTCCGGGATCGGGCGCGAAGCATTAGAGGAGACTCCGAATAGGTGTGAGGGGATCGATCCGTCGGGCGATCGGCCCGAATCGGGAGGCGCGGGGCCGCGCCGTCCGGCTCAATCGTTGATCTCGAAGGGGGCGAGTTCCGCGGCCGACGGCCCCACCTCGGCGAAGAATCGGGCCTTGGCCGAGTCCGAGTAGCGGCCCTTGAGACGGTCGGTCGGGGACCGCTTGAAATCCGCGTTGACCGCCGTCCCGGCCTTCCCGGTCGACCCCGGGCCGTCCTCCTTGGGGTCTCCCGGCCAGGTGATGAGGACGGCGTATTTGCCGGCCGGGGCCCCGGCACCCAGGAGGTCGCTGGAGACCTGGAACCGGCCGTCCTCGTCGGCGACGGCCGACGGGATCAGGCCTCGGTATTTGACTTCGGCCTCTCCCTGGCGGTGGAAGTGGAGCGTCGCCCCGGCCGCCGGTTGACCCTTGACGAGCACCCGGCCGCTCGCCGGGTGGAGGTCGCCCGCGCCCCCGCAACCGATGCACCCGGCGGCGACGGCCACCGCCATCACCATTGCCGCCCGGGACGAGGCCGATCGACGCGGACAGCCGGACGAGGGGCGATTCATGTTGCCTCCGGAGTGGATGCGGGCCACTGTTATAGTACAGAAAGCCCCAAGCGGCGTTTTTATCGCATCCAGTGTCTTTGTCCTGTATGCCCCTGATTTATAACAGCCAATGCGACACTTACAAGCTCGAATCGCGCTAATATCGCGTGAATATATCGTGTTCCTCGGCTGGAAACGAGTCGACGTGGCCCGCGAGGTGTCGGCCAAATACGGATTCGGGGGGCGAAATCTGTGCTATACACTTTCCAGACAGTATCCCCGCTGGTAGACTCTTATCGAGGTGGGTGCAATGACCCATCGTTCATCAGTCCGACCCGCCGGGGCCGTCGCGGACCGGGAGTTGAGGATGTCGAGCACCGTCGTCCCGAAATACCTGGCGATCTCGCGCGAGCTGGAATCGCGGATCAACGAGGGACGGCTGGGCGACGGCAAGGTCCCCAGCTCGCGTCAGATCGCCGGGGAGCACGGGGTCTCGCTCGTCACCGCGTCGCGGGCCTTGCAGGTCCTCCGCGACAAGGGGCTGATCCGCACCGTGGACCGGTCGGGCAGCTACATCGCCCGGCCCGAGCCGCGGCCGTCCGGGTCGTCGAGCTGGGCGCTCTGCCTGCGGACCACGCCCGGCCCCTGGTATCACGCCAGCATCTCGGTGACCCGCGACGGCTTCGACGCCCTGGCCGGTCGCCTCCCGGGGCCTCGGGTCGACGTCGAGACGCTGGACCTCCGCGAGGTCCCGCCCCCGGCCGAGCTGAGGCGTCGGGTCCGATCGGCCGCGGAGGCCGGCATTGCCGGGGTGTTCCTGCTCCCGTCGCGGCATAGCCCCGAGGCGACGCGGGAGGACGAGGCCATCCTCGACGCCTTCCGATCGTCGGGGATGCCGGTCGTCCTGCTCGAGCGCAACCTCCGCGGCCACGCCCGGCCCCTGGCCTACGACCTCGTCTCGGTCGACGACCTCGACGGCGGCTTGCAGTGCACGCGGCACCTGCTGGGGTCGGGCCGGTCCCGCGTGGCCTTCGTCACCGGGTCGCCGACGAGCAGCCACGACGGCCGGATGGCCGGCTATTTCTCCGCGATCCACCAGGCCGCGGCGGCGGAGGGCCGGGCCGCGGCGCCGATCGTCTTCGAGGAGTCACCCGGCCTGCCCCGGAAGGCGGCCTACCAGGAGCTGGCCGTCCGGGCCCTGGCGGGGCGCGTCGACGGGCTGGTCTGCTATCAGGATTACACCGCCATCGGGGTGATCATGGAGCTGCTCACGCGCAAGGCACGGGTGCCGGCCGACGTCGCGATCACCGGGTTCGACGACCTGCCGATCGGCAACTCGTTCGCCCTGGGCGTGACGACTTATCGCTTCCCCTCCGAGGCGGTCGCCCGCGAGGCCATCCGGCTCATGCGGCGGCGGATCGAGGAGCCGGGCGCCCCGCCGGTCCACGTCTCCGTGCCCGGGGGTCTGATCGTCCGCGAGAGCAGCGTCTCGCCGTGAACTTGGCCCGTGGTTCGGACGGACGCCGGGGGGGACGTCGAAGATGATTCGAAGAGCGGATGTTGCCGTGATCGGCGGGGGGATCGTCGGCCTGGGATTCGCCTGGACCGCGGCCCGATCGGGCCGGTCGGTCGTGCTGTTCGAGCGGGACGGCCAGGCCCGGGGGGCGTCGGTCCGCAATTTCGGCATGGTCTGGCCGATCGGCCAGCCGGCCGGCGAGCTGCACCGCCGGGCGTTGCGGAGCCGGGAACTCTGGATCGAGATGGCCGGTCGGGCCGGGATCGACCTCGACCCCTGCGGCTCGCTGCACCTGGCCTTCCGGGCCGACGAGCTGGCCGTCCTCGAGGAGTTCGCGGGCCGGTCCGCCGCGCTCGGCTATGAAGCTCGCCTGCTCGGCCCCGGCGAGACGCTCCGACGCTGCCCCGCAGCCCGGCCCGACGGGCTCCTCGGGTCGCTCTGGAGCCCGACCGAGGCCTGCGTCGACCCCCGTCAGGCGATCGCCCGGATTCCCGCCTTCCTCCGCGAGGCCTACGGCGTGGTCCTCCGATACGGGTCGGCCGTGACATCCGTCGCGATGCCCGAGGTCCGGACCGCCGACGGCGAGCGATGGGACGTCGAGCAGGCGGTGATCTGCGGGGGGGCCGACTTCCGGACCCTGTTCCCCGAGGTGTTCGCGGGCTCGGGCATCCGCCTCTGCAAGCTCCAGATGATGCGGACCGCGCCGCAGCCCGGCGGCTGGCGGGTCGGCCCGATGGTGGCCGGCGGGCTGACCCTCTGCCACTACCCGACCTTCGGGGATTGCCCCTCGTTGCCCGGCCTGAGGCGGCGGATCGAGGAGACGATGCCGGATTTCGTCCGCCACGGGATCCACGTCATGGCGGCCCAGAATGCGACGGGCGAGGTCGTCATCGGCGACTCGCACGAGTACGACGGGACGATCGAGCCCTTCGACAAGCCCGCCATCGACGCCCTGGTCCTGGAACACCTCCGGAGCATGGTCCGGCTCCCGGACTGGACCATCGCCGCGAACTGGCACGGGGTCTACGCCAAGCACCCGACCCGGCCCGTGTTCACGGCCGAGCCCATGCCCGGGGCCCGGATCGTCACCGCCCCGGGGGGGGCCGGCATGACCCTCTCCTTCGGGATCGCCGAAGACTTCTGGGATCGGTGGACCTCGCCCTCGACCGCCGACAATCCGACCTGACGACCCGATGATACGGAACCCGGTCGTCTTGTTCGGGATCTCAGATTGCAGATTTGAGATTGCAAACCGTTTTGGGGCTTCACTTTGCAATCTGAAATCCGGGATCTGGAATGGCGAACTTTTCCATCGTGCTCCGTATGAGTCCCACCGATCCGCGATCAGGGGCGGGGCGGGAGGGACCGGGAGTTTCGCCGGACGAGCCACCACGCCGGGATGGCGCAGGCGAGGCCGGCGATCCGCCAGGCGGACCATCCGTCTCGGCCCGCGGCGGCCCTCAGCGACCGAGCCCAGGGCTCGGGGCGGGTGAGGTCCTGGTCGGCCAGGACGATGTCGTAATAGCCGTTGAACATCTCGTCCCAGCTCTGCTGGCCCGCCCGGACGACCGCGGTCGGGTCGGGATTGGACGGGTTGGCGGCGGAGTTGTCGAACGTCGCTATGCAGCGGAGCGTGGTCCCGGCGGGGAGCCGCCTGGGCTCGGCCAGCTCGTAGCGGTTCTGCCAGCGGAAGTCGTACCGCGGGACGTCGAGGAGGACCTCGGATCGCCCGCCGGGATAAATCGCCTCGTAGCGGAACGACTTGCCGCGGAGGTGCATGTGGGGGAACATCGCCAGGAGCAGGACGTCGTCGTCGAACCGTCGCGTCCGCTCGACCCGGTGATTTGCGGCGTGTGGGGGGATGCGGAGGTCGGGGTCGAGGAGCAGGTTCGTCGCGACCTCCTTGCGGACTTCCGACGGGTCGGCGAAGACCAGGCCGAGGCTCGTCCGGTCGACCTGGGGTGTGCCGATCGGCGCGTAGTGGACGACGAAGAGGAGCCGCCACCCGGCGGGAATCCGCTTGGCCATCCCCTCCGGAAAGGTCATCGGCGGCGAGCCGGGCGTGGTCGCGGCCAGGCAGACCGACCCCAGCTCACCCTGGGGGTCGACCTCGGCCCGACTCCCGGGCGCCCTCAGGAAGACGTTGCAATGGTGGACGACCTTGCGGTTGCCCGGCCGGATCTCCGCGGCCCGGACCCAGCGGTCCTCGCGGAAGCCGGGGTCGACCTCGAAGTACTGGTAGTCGACGACCCCCCGCGCCGGGACGTCGAAGGGCCGGGGGATCGAGACCACGAGGTCGGGCTCGGCGATCGCCCAGCCGTCCGCGAAGGTGGGCGGGGGGGCGAGTCCGGCGGGGTCGCCCTCGGGCGCGCCTTGCTCGACCCATTCGAGGATCTGACTCTTTTCCCGGGCCGTCAGCACGGCCTCGTTGGCGAAGCGGCCGTGGCGCGGGTCGGCATGCCAGGGGGGCATCCGGCCGGCGTCGACGGCGTCGGCGATGGCGCCGGCCCGCGCGGCGGCCTGGCGGTGATCGGTCAGGGCGAACGGGCCGATCTGGCCCGGGCGATGACAGCCGACGCACCGTCGCCGGAGGATCGGCGCGACGTCGCGGGCGTAGGTCACCCGGTGGGGGGGCGGGGGCGACCCGGGCCCGTCGAGAGGCGGAGGGCGATCGATCGGGCAACCGACCGGCTCCGTCTCGGCGACCCGGACGGCCCGCCCGGCCAGGAGGTCTTCGAGGGCCTCGGCCAGGTCGCGGCGACCGGGCCGAGGCCGCCGCGAGCCGACGGCATACTGGTCGTCGACCCGGCCCCGATACCGGATCGCCCGGTGCTCGTCGAGGACGACGACCGCGGGGGATCGGACCATCCCCAGCCGGGCCGAAGCCACCCCGTCGAGGTCGCGCGCGATCGGGAAGCCGATCCGGTGGGCCTCGGCGTATCGCCCCATCTCGACCGCCGCGTCGGGGCCGTCGACCGCCAGGCCGACGAACGAGACCCCTTTGGGTTCGTATTCGCCGGCCAGGCCGGCGAGCGTGGCCCCGTACATCTCCGCGACCGGGCAGCCGGCGCGGAGCGAGACGAAGACGACCGCCCGACCGACCGGGCGGTGGGCCCCCCCGCGGAAATCCGTCAGCTCGAAATCGGCGACGGCCGAGCCGATCGACGGCGTCCGGGGCGAGGGGCCCCCGGCCGTCGCCAGCGAGAGGGCAGCCGCGATGGCCCAGTGGATCGCCGCCATCTCGCCCCCCTCGAGCCGACCTCCGGCGACGGACCGCCCGCCTCAGGGGAGCCTAGGTCGCCGAAACTCACCCGGCAAGCGGTGGTCGCGCCGGTCCAGGCACCACCGCTGAGACGCCCGGTCTCGGCGAATCGAGGGGAACGATGCTTCGGCCATGCCGGGCGTCGGGGCGGATCTCGCCGGAGCCCATCTCCCCCACGGTGAGGGGTGATCCGAGGGGTTCGGCGTCAGTTGCGGGGCGGAGGGCCACCGGGGCGACGGCCACCGGGGGGGCCTCCGGGGCCCTGCTCCCTCATCTCCTTGAGTGACTTCTGCTGGTCGTCGGTGAGGATCTGCGCGAGCTTGGCGTCGACCTCCTTCTGGAGGTTTTCGACCTGCGACTTCTGCTCGGCCGTCAGGCGGAGGCGCTGCTGGAGCATCGGGGGCAGGACCTCGCCGGGACGGGGCATGCCCATCATCGGGCCGCCGGGGCCACCGGGGCCGAATCCACCCGGGGGGCCGAAGCCGCGATCTTCGGAGTGCTCACGAGCGGCGAGGGCGGTCAGCTCTTCTTTCGTGACCGAGCCGTCCTTGTCGGCGTCGGCGCGGTCGAAGAGGCGGCCGAGCCGCTCGTCGGTCACCTCGGCCTTGGTGAGCGAGCCGTCATGGTCGGCATCGAAGGCCATCATCCGGGTCACCAGGTCGTCGACGTCGGCGGACTTCGACAAGCCTTGTCCCGGCCGTTGCGCCGCGGCGAGGGAGGCGGCGAGCAGGAGCACGCCGAGGGAGCAGGGACCGATCAGCGTTCGCATCGGGGCACCTCGATCATCGAAGGGGGATTCGCGGGCCGGGCCGGCCCGCGCGGTCGGTCAGCGGTTCGGCGTCCGGTTCGACTGCAAGGTCCGCTCGTCGGGGGTCCGGCCGATGATGATCGGGAAGTTCGCCGCCAGCTCGCCGATCCTGGAGCCTTTGACCGGCTTGAACTCGGCGCAGAGGAGTTCCCGGTCGAAGACGCCGATCCCGCCGCGGGTGATCCCGTCGACCTCGTTGCCCGGATGGCCGGCGATGTTGATCTGGGAGGTGAGCAGCTCCCGATCGCCCTGCTTGACCTTGAAGTGGATGTGGGGGGCGGGGCGGCCGGGGTAGGGCACCGGCTTGATGGTCCGGAAGTAATATTCCCCCTTCGACCCGGTGGTGAACCGGCCGTACCCCTGGAAGTGCTTGTCCTGCTGATCCTTCTTGCTCCCGCTGTCGGCCGAGTGGAGGTAGACCGCGTTGGCGTCGCACTGCCAGATCTCGACGGTCGCGTTGCGGATCGGTCCCCCGGAGGCGTCGAGGACCCGCCCGGTCAGGTGGGTGATCTCGCCCACGGCGGGCGTGATGCCGTCCCTGATGATGATCAGGTCGTTGTCGGTGTCGAGCGGCAGCCGGTCCGGGTAGAACGGCCCTTCGGTCCGAGGCGGGGTGAGGGCGAGCTGCTCGGCGAACAGCCCGCGCGTCGTGAAGAACGCCGCCCCGCCGGCGAAGGTGCCGAGGAAGGCGCGACGGTTCGGCCGGAAGTTGGGCAGACTCATCGGAGATGACTCCTCGATTGAGAGACCACGTCGACCCGGCCGGGCCCGCCCGACCCGGGTCCGGTCGCTACCGGAGAGGAGCGTCAAGCGTGAGGGGGCGGGCCCGGGAGTTTCGATCGAGGTCGGCGATGCCGCCGATTCCCGCCCGGTCGCCCGGCCTGAAAGCGTGGAGCGAGGGCGGACGGGCGGACGGGAGGTGGGGTGCGCCGGCCACGTCGGCGACCGGGACCGAGATCCGGAGGATCAGGGCGATCCCGGCCTCGACTCGGGGGGGCCGGACCCGCAGCACGCCTCGGGTTCCTCGATCGCCCCGGGATCGGCGGCTCTCGGCCGCTCGTCGCCTTGCGATTGGCCGCCCTCCGGTCCCTTCGCGGCGGGGAGATTCGGCACCTTGTTCGGGTCATACTTCGATCCCGCCGACACCTGCACCATCGTGATCCGCACCCTGGTCGGGAAGAACTTCTCCGCGTCGGCCCGCTTGTGGGCATGGCCGCCGCCGCCGCTGTTGTCCTTGATGACCAGGTCCATCTGCTTGATGCCTTCGGACCAGACGATGGCGTCGTTCTGCCAGAAGGACTTCATCGAGACGTCCTTCTCGTACACCCCCTTTTCGCGGTAGACGTCGGTGCCGGTGCAGCCATAGCCGTTCCCCCGGCCCTTGTTCGGGATGTAGCAGAGGGTCCAGACCGTGGGCTCGCCGCCGGCCGGCTTCTCGATGACCTCCGCCCGGATGTGGACCGTCCCGTTGCGGTAGTCGACGGGCTGCGTCCAGTCCCCCGGGCGTCCCGGATTGATCGCGGCGCCTTTGACATAGTAGTGGGACTTGCTCGGCCGGGAGTTGTCGGCGTCCGCCTTGGTGAAGGTGAACGTGGCGTCGAACAGGACGAACTGGTCGGCATGGGCGATGGATGGGATCAACAGGGCCGCGACGAGCGCGAAGGGCCGGGGAAAGCGTGTCATGGTCAAGCTCCGGGAGGCCGAGGAACGCCCGGGTAAGCGTCGACAGACGACGGTAAGGCGGTTCGGAGATCGGGTCAACGGTGGAGTCCCCCTGGCACGGTGCGGCCGTCGGGTGCGAGGATGTCATCGGGGACCGACACCGGCCGGGCCGGCTGGCTCTACGCCTCGAATCCGGGAAAGTCGTACGCGCCGGGCGGGGCCGGCCCTCTTGGTCGGGTGGGGGAAGTTCACTCGGACCCGGAGGATTCGGTCCCATGACCATCGGACAGATCGGCACTGCGGCCCGGGATCTCGGTCGGCTGTTCGGCGAGGGCACGGTCGCGGGCCTCTCGGACGCCCAGCTCCTGGGTCGGTTCGCGGCCGACCGCGACGAGGCGGCCTTCGAGGCTTTGGTGGCCCGGCACGGGCCGATGGTCCTGGCGGTCTGCCGGGGGGTGCTCCGGGACCCGCACGAGGCGCAGGACGCGTTCCAGGCGACGTTCCTGGTCCTGGTCCGCAAGGCGGGCACGGTCCGGGCCGACGGCTCGCTCGGCGGCTGGCTCTATCGGGTCGCCCGCCGGGTCGCCGCCCAGGCCGGCTCGGGGGCCTCGCGGCGGCGACGGGTCGAGCGGCAGGGGGTCGAGGTCGACGCCCTGACCCCGGCCCGGCCGCGGGCGGCGGGCGATCGCGACCCGACCCCGGCGCTCCTCGAAGAGGTCGACCGGCTCCCGGCCAAATACCGCGACCCGGTCGTGCTCTGCTACCTGCAAGGGCTGACCTACGAGGAGGCCGCCGGCCGGCTCGGCTGGCCCTCGGGCACCGTCTCCGGCCGCCTGGCCAAGGCCCGCGAGCTGCTCCGGGGCCGACTGACCCGCCGGGGCGTCGCCCTCCCGGCCGCCTGGCTCGGCTCGGGGCCGGCGTCGGAAGCCTCGGCGGCCGTCCCCGCCGCGTGGTCCGAGGCGACGATCCGGCTGGCCACGGGCCGGGCGGCGACGTCGGCCTCGGCCTCGGCGGTCGCCCTGGGCGACGGCTTCCTCCGGGGCCTCGCCCTGGCCCGGCTCAAGGCGGCCGGGCTCGGGCTGGTCGCGGCGGGGGTGCTGGCCGGTTTGGCGGCGACCCGGGTCGCCGGCCGGGGCGAGGTCCCGGGCGGGCCGGCGCCCGCCGCGCAGGTCCCATCGGCGACGAAGCGAGGGGAGGCGATCGTGGCGGCCGACCAGGACCCCAAACCCGAGCCCGTGCCGATCGCGGGCCGCGTGCTCGACCCCGCCGGCCGGCCCCTGGCCGGCGCCTCCCTCTACGTCCGGCACAACCACTGGGGCCGGCTCGACCGGGAAGCGGACGCGGTCGAGCGGGTGGCGTCGAGCGGCCCCGACGGCATGTTCCGGTTCGACCTCGACCGGGCCCGGAGCGACGTCGCCCGGGGCGAAGGCCCTCCCTGGATGGAGGCCGAGATCGCGGCCGTCGCCCCCGGGCTTGGCCTCGCCTGGATCTCCGCCGGCGACGCGGCGAAGGCCGGGGGGGGCGCCGAGCTGCGACTCGTCCCCGACGACCTGCCGATCCGGGGGCGAATCCTCGACGACCAGGGGCGGCCCGTCGCCGGGGCGACCGTCCGGGTCCAGGCGATCGCCGCGCCCGCCTCCGCCGACCCCGACGGCCTGCTCGCGTCCGGGCGGTTCGACTGGGACGGGATGATGACGAAGCTCGAACGGGGGCCGACCTGGACGACTCCGACCTGGATCGGCCAGGGCGGCGCGACGACGACCGGCGGCGACGGCCGGTTCGAACTCCGGGGGCTGGGCCGGGGTCGGGTGGCCTCGCTCCGGGTCGAGGCGGCGGGCTTGGAGCGGTCGACGATCGCCGTCATGGCCCGCCCGGCACCGGCCCGCCCCGCGTCCCGCCCGGGGCCTTCGGCCACCTTCGACCCGTTCTACGGCGAGATGGGGCTCCGGCTCTTCGGGGCCGAGTTCGAGCACATCCTGGGCCCGAGCAAGCCGATCGTCGGCGTCGTCCGGGCCAAGGGGACCGGCCGGCCGGTCCCGGGCGTGACGGTCACCGGCCAGGTCCGGGGGCGAGTCCAGCCGGTGGTGATGACCACCACCGACGACCAGGGCCGCTACCGGATCGCCGGCCTGCCCAAGGCCGAAGGGTATCGGGTCGACGTTCGCCCCGAGCCCGGCACGTCGTTCTTCGCCTCCGGGACGGTGCCCGTCGGCGACACCGACGGCCTCAAGCCGATCGACCTCGACCTCGAACTGCCGACGGGTGTGGCGGTCGGGGTCCGGCTCCTCGACAAGGCGACCGGCCGGGCGGTGGCCTGCGACTGGCTCCAGTATGTCCCGCTCCCGGAGAATCCCTCCCGGGGGAACCTCCACGGGATCGCCCCCGGTCCGGACCTTGCCGGCAAGATCACCGTCCCGACGGGCCGGGGCCTGATCGTCGCCAAGGCCCGGGGCCGGGCCCACCCTTACCCGCCGGCCCGCCTCGCGCCGGCCGACAAGGGCAAGCTCGTCGTCCGGGGGGAAGACGGCGCCGAGTTCGGGTTCGACCTGTCGCTCTACAACGCCTATCGGATCGTCGAGATCGCCGAAGGGACCGAGGCGATCGCCGTCGACCTGGAGGCGTCGCCCGGACTGACCGTCAAGGCGGAGCTGGTCGGCCCCGACGGCCGGCCGGTCGCGGGGGCGAAGGCGATGGGTCTGACCTCGGACCCGTTCGCCTCGGCGTCGATCGAAGGCGCCTCGTTCGAGGTCGTCGGGCTCCGGGCCGACGAGCCGCGCCGGGCCCGGTTCCGGCACGAACGGCTCGACCTGGCCGGCTCGGTCGAGGTCCGGGCCCCGGGGCCCGAGGCCGGACCCGGGCCGCTGGTCGTCCGCCTCGACGCCTGCGGCGCGATCGCCGGTCGCCTGGTCGACCGCGACGGGGTCCCGCTCGTCGGGGCCAAGGTGTCCGCCTACGTCACGGGCCGCTACGGGCCCTCGGACCCGCTCTTCCGCCCCCGGGAAGGCGTCACCGATCGCGACGGCCGGTTCCGGGTCGCGGGCCTCGACCCGTCGGAGCCCGCGACCCTGCTCTTCAAAGATCCGAACCACCCGGCGCCGGCCTTCACGACCAAGCCCGAGAAGGACCTCGGGAAGTTGTCGGCCCGGCCCGGCGCGACCCTCGACCTCGGCGACGTCCGGGTCCGGGCCGACCGGATCAACTGATGCGGAACCCGGTCATCCTGTTCGGGATCTCAGATTGCAGATTTCGAGATTGCAAATCGTTCCAGGGATTCGCTTTGCAATAGGAGATCTGGGATTTGAGATGGTGGATTTTTCCGCCGTGCTTCGTATGAGCGGAGGGTCGCCGCGGCCGGCCGGGAGCGGGCTCAACGCCCCGCCGGCGGGCAGAACCATCCCGCTTCGTCCCGACGCCACCAGGCCCGCTCGCCCGGGCCGGTGAAGCGGTAGCGGTAGAGCCTGGCCCTCAGCAGGCGCGGCGGCCCGTCGGGGAACGGGTTGCCCCGGAGCAGTCCCAGGACCTCGGGCGAGCCTTCGAGCAGCCGACGCTCGAAGGCGAGGAACCAGGGCTGCGTCCGGCAGTCGCCGGAGAGGGCGGCGAACCACATCTGCCAGTCGAGCCGGGGCAGGTGCGGGGTGGCGAACCGGGGGGCGCGGTCGACGTCGCCGGGCTTCCAGCGGAACGCGTAGGGCTTCCAGTGCTCGCCGTCGTCGCTGCCCTCGACCTCGATCTCCGGGCGCTCGGTCGTCATCGCGGCGAACAGCCCATAGGCGTTCATGCTCTGCCAGGGGGCGACCCACCGCCGGACCTCCTCCAGGGGGGCGGGGAAGACGACCGTCAGGCCCGAGCGGTCGAGGCCTTCCATCGTCGTCACCGTCACGATGACCGCCCCCGCCGCCCCGAGCAGCGCCCGACGGAACCGGCCTCTCGGGGCCGCACCGGCCGGCTCGTCGTCCCGCCGGCCCCAGTCGCGGTCCTCCACGAGCGTCAGGCAGAGCACGATCGTCAGCAGGTTGAAGAACCCGAAGTTGCCCGTCGCCGCGATCAGGATTTGCAGGAGCACGATGCTGACGAAGCCCACCATCCGGACGTGGCGCGGGCCGAAGACGAAGAACGGCGCGACCAGCTCGGCCCAGAACAGGAAGCCGACCGACGCCGCCTGGAACCACGAGGGGCACCGGTGCATATACCAGCTCGTCCAGGTCGGCAGGGGCTGCGTCTCGTAATGGTATCGCATCGCCTCCCAGGCCGACCACGCCGGGTCGCCGCCGGCCAGCTTCGCCACGCCCGAGAGGAACATCAGCCGGAAGACGAGCCAGCGGACCAGCCAGATCGCCCCGGGCGACGGCCCTCGACCGGCCCGGCCCAGCCGGAGGCCCCAGGGGGCGAGCAGGATCGCCAGCAGCCCCGACTCCAGCAGGAGCACGTCCCACTGGTAGCCCAGGAACGGCCGGCCCACGCTCACGAGCGAGAGGTAGCCCAGCCAGAGCAGGACCAGGCATTCCCCGGCCAGGACCCCCGCGATCAGGAGCCCGCCGAGCACGACGCCGCCCCAGCAGAGGGCGTGCAGGCCCTGGTCCGAGGCGTCGAGCCACATCAAGGTCGGGACCTGCCAGTAACGCTCGCCCTTGCCGAGGGTTTGCCCCGCGCGATCGAGGAACTCGCCGACCGGGGCGATCCCCCGGCTGCCGATCAGCCCGTCGGCCTGGACCGCCAGCGACCAGAACGCCGCCAGGTAGGCCAACCCCATCCCCCGGAGGAAGAGGGCCCGGGTCCGTCGATACGACGGCCGACGGTCGACCGAGCCGCACAGGAGCCGGGTCGCGACCATCGCCGCGTCGCGATGCCGGGCCACGAGGTCGTACGCCGCCTCCGCCGCGCCGGCGAACGCCGGGACACGGTCGTAGAGCCACGCCGGCCACCGCCGGTCCCCCGCCAGGGCGTAGAGCCGGAGCACGGCCCCGGCGCCGCCCCGGGCCCGGCCGTCCGGCTCGATCAGCCAGACGCGGGCCCGGAACCCGGCCTCGCCGATCTCCGGGTAGTCCTGGACGACCTCGCGCGAGGGCCGATACGCCACCCGCCCGCCGGTCATCCCCTGCCAACGTCGGACCCACTGCCGACAGAACGCGCAATCGCCGTCGAAGACGACGAGCGGGTGCTCGGGCCGGTTCCCCACAGAGACCACGCGATCGGCCGCCATTGTCCGTGTACTCCCCCGGCCCGGGCCCGGCCGACTCCGGCGAGGCCCCGGCCACGGTCGTCGGGCGTGCACAAGCCGCGCCGCGGGCGGATCGAGGTCGGGAACGGAGGGCGACCCCCGCTAGATGCCGCGCGGGGCCGGCCGCGACGATCACTTGAGGCCGGAGACGGCCAGGGCCGGCTTGAGGCCGCCCGGCTCGACCTTGTGGACCTGGAAGCCCCGGGCCGATAGGAGTTACGCAGTACTGAACCCCTGTCCGTGTAAGGTGACCGAATTCGAGAGGGCTTGGGCAGTTTGGGCCAATTGGGGGATTTTTTGAGTCACCTGTTGAGCCCGGACCACGCCAAAGTTTACGGACAGCCGTCCACTACTGCGTAACTCCTAACAAGAGTTCTCCCGATCGCCCATGCTTCTTCGAGCCGGGGGTGCCCGGGGCGGGGTCGCGCGCGGACGGGCCGCGACCGCCCCGGTGGGGGGACGGCCGCGGCCTCGGTCTGCTCGCGGATCGGGTCGGAACGGGGAGATCAGGGCTTCGGCGTCGGGGCCGACCCGGTCGGCTTGGCTTCGAATGGGTTCGCCGGGGGGTCGGCCGGTCGGGTCGCCTCGGCCGGGGGGGCGGGCGCGGGGGTCGGGGCCGGGGCCGGGCCGGGGTCGGCGGTCGGGGGTGTGGTCGGGGCCTCGGCGGGCTTGGCGGCCGGGGCCCTGGGGGGCGGCACGGCCTCGCCGAGCTTTTCGAGGTAGTAGGCGATCACGGGGCGGGCCGTGAGGTTGGGCTCGAGCTTCAGCGCGGCCTGGAAGTGCTCGGCCGCGAACTTCGGCGGGAAGCCGCCCTCGAGCGCGGCCAGGGCCATCTCGAATTCCCACTCGGCCTGGGTGCTGACCTTCTCGGGGAGCTCGAGGAGCAGCCGGGTCGCGGTGGTGGGGTCGCCGTTGAGCAGGGCCTGGCCGGCGGCGGTGGCCTGGACGCTCCTCTGCTTGCGGATCTCGTCGATCGACCGGTCGCGCCAGAGGGTGATCGCGTTGTCGTAGTTGCCGAGCAGGAAGTAGACCTTGCCCTGGCGGTAGCTCGCCGTGCCGGGGCCGGTGTCGAGCGAGGGGTCGCCGATGTTGAGGCTGCCGATGACGTCGAGGGCCTTGTCGGGCTGGCCGCTGTCGCAGTAGAGGTCGACGAGGACCGGGCGAATCCCGGCGGGGTTGCCGCCGGCGTCGTTGGCCTCCTCCAGCTCGCGGACGGCCGTGCCGAGGGCCCCGGCGGACCGGGCGAAGGCCGCTTTTTCCTGGGGCGCCGCCCGACGCTGGATGACCATGTCGTTCATCTGGGTCTCGACCTGGGCCAGCCGCTGCTTGAGCTCGCCGAGGAGCCGGGCCTGGTCCCGGAAGAAGTCGTCGCCGAGCTCGCCGGGGCGGCCGTCGATCGCCGTGAGCCGGTCGCGTGCCAGGTCGAGCACGCCGTTCTGGATGAAGAGCTGGGCCAGCATGTAATTGAGGTTGGCCCGCTCCACGCGGTCGCCGGCGTCCTTGGCGGGGGGGAGCGTCTGGATCGCGAAGTTCATCGCCGTGATGAGCTGGCGGGTCCGGTTGGCGAGCACGCGCGCCTGCTGCGGCGATTGGAGGATTCGGGGGATGTTCTCCGGCGTGAGCGGGATGCCCGCGATCAGGGCCGACTCCTGGATCAGGAGGAGCCGGTAGGCCTCGATGAGCCGGCCGAAGGCGTTGGCGTCGTCGGGCTTGATCGAGAGCGCGATCCGGGCCTCGCGGACGGCCAGCAGGCAGTGGGCGGGGTCGGGCAGGTAGCGGGTCCCGGGGGCGATGCCGATCGGGCTCATCCAGCGGCGGGCGGCCTCGCCGTGGGGCTGGGGGCGGCCCATGAGCCGGTTCTGGAAGACGCGGTCGATCACCTCCGAGGTCGCCGTCGGCGGGCGTTCCCAGGGCGGGACCGGCCGGGGCCGGCGGTAGGCCAGCGCGTCGGCGTCGAGGCGGTTGGCCTGGAAGTAGGCGAGGTCGGCGGGCGATGCCTTCTCGTCGGCCCGGCCGAACATGGCGATGGCGCCGTCGTCGTAGAACGGGACCCAGTTCGGGCTGGCCATGAGCCGGGCATAGGTGATCGGCGAGTCGTCCCGGGAGCCCCCGGAGACCTGGATCATCACGGCCCCGACCTTGTAGGCGTCGAGCACCGGCTGCCACTTCTCGACCCGGTCGTCGCGGAGGGCGATGCGGAGGGCCGCCAGCTCCTCGAAGATGTCGCGCGGGTAGAGGTGGATCCGGCTGTCGACGAACGCCTTGCGCTTGCCGGCGGCCCGCCAGGCGATCGCGTCGCCCTGGGCGACCGTGGTGTTGAGGACGTTGCCGGCGATCGGGAGGTCGCGGAGCGAGTCGGCGGCCTCGAACGGGAAGTCGTCGGGGTTGTAGCCCAGGCCGAACTGGGGGTCGCCGGGCTGGTTCCCCCAGCCGGTGGTCGCCCGGAAGATCGCCAGGAAGACCACGGCGATCGTCACCAGCCGGCCGCCGGTCGACCAGAAGACCCAGCCGGCCCCCAGCCTCCCCTCGGTGCCGAAGGTGTCGAGATACCACTCCTGGCCGTTGAGCGCGACGACGAAGACGAACACCGCCGCGAACGGGGCCGAGAACGACAGCGCCAGGGCCCAGAGGGCCGAGGCCGCCGCGAACATCAGCAGCCGCCCGGCCGAGAACCGGCGGCGGTTCAGGGCGAACGAGAGCAGCCCGAGGCCCACCAGGGCCACGTAGTAGACCTGATAGGACCGGACGAACCCCGGGCCGACCTGGGTGGCGAACGCCTTGCCGAAGGCCGAGACCGGCGTCGGCGTGGGCGGCCCGAAGCCGAGCCCGAACGCCCGGAAGATCGTCCCGAACGCCCCCAGGACCCCGAAGGCGTGCGACGGGTTGAGGAACGTCGCCGCGAGGCACGACGCCAGGACAATCAGCCCGGCGCGGGGGCCGGGGCGGGCCGGGTTGCGGCGGGCGTCGAAGGCCAGGCCGATCACGGCGGCGGCCAGGGCGACCAGGCCGAACGAGAACGACTCGTCGACGTTGGCCCAGATCAGGAACAGCGGGATCAGGCCGTAGAGCCGCCCGGCCTTGCCGAGGTTGATCGCGTGGTGCAGGAGCAGCAGCTCGATCGCCAGGAACATCAGGCCCCAGGTGTCGGGCGCGACCGTGGCGGGGCCGGCGATCCCGCCGAGGCTGGTGGCGATCGACGGGCTGACGAGCCGGACCGCCTCGCCGCCGGCCGCCGCCGGGGCCGCGAAGGTCTCGACCGCCGAGGGGCTCAGGGTCACGCCCAGCGCCAGCGCGGTGCAGATGGCCGCCCACCAGAGCCCCGGCCCCTTGCGGCGGAGCCCCAGCAGGAGCCAGGCCGTGACCAGGCGGACCAGGGCATTCAGGGCGATCAGGGCGCCCGCGGCCCGCTGCTCCCCCCGGGCCGTGGCGGCCGTCGGCGACGCGCCGGGATCCGGGGTCGGCGTGAGCGTCGAGGCGGCCGTCGCGTACAGCTCGTAGTTGAGGACCTCGAAGAGCCAGGGGATGTTGACCCAGCGCCGGCCCTCGCCGGCGATCGAGGAGGCGTCGGTCACCACCGGGGCGGCGGTGGCGACGACCTGCCGGCCGGCCTGGAGCAACGACCAGAGCCCCGTGTTGATCGGCTGGATTCGCGTGAGGGCGCCGAGCAGGGCCAGGAGCAGCACGAAGGCCGCCACATACATGTCGTAATAGGCGTTCCACTCGCCGACGCGGCGGGGCGTCCAGGGCTCCGGGGGCGGCGGCGGTGCCTCGGCCTCCTCGACGCCGGCGGCCTCCCCCTCGACGGGCGATTCTTGCGATCCGTGTTCGGTCATAAAGGGTTTCGAGCGATGGGGAAAAGATAATGAAGGGCGCGCGGGCACGCCGTCGGACGATGCCTGTCATGCTAGGGCCGCGACGACGGTCCGGTCAAGGGGGTGGGGCCCGGCCGGAGCCCCTCCCGGGTCGCGTTGACTTCCCTTCCCGCGCAACTAGAATGCGGAGGTCTGTTTTTTGCTGGGGGGAGTAGGCTCGGTGATCCTGGGCTGAATTTCCGCGGTAGATCCTGCCGCCTCGGGGCCGTCCATGCGAATCCTGACCGCCATCCCGGTTTACAACGAGGAAGCCCACCTGGAGCCGGTCCTGGCCGAGGTCCTCCGCTTCGCCGACGACGTCCTGGTCGTCGACGATGGCTCGACCGACCGGACCCCGGCGCTGCTCCGGGGGTTCCCCTCGGTCCGCGTCGTCCGCCACGAGGCGAACCGGGGCTACGGCGCCGGGCTCGACAGCGCCTTCCACTATACGGTGGCCCACGGCTTCGACGGCCTGGTGACGATCGACTGCGACGGCCAGCACGAGCCCCGCCTGATCCCCGAGATCGCCGCCGGCCTGGCCGATGTCGACATCGTCTCGGGGAGCCGGTATCTCCGCGTCTTCGACCCCGCGCAGGTCCCGCCGATCGAGCGGCGGCGGATCAACATCGAGGTCACGCGCTGGCTCAACGAGTGCCTCGGTCTCGACCTGACCGACGCCTTCTGCGGGTTCAAGGCCTACCGGGCGTCGGTCCTCCCCAAGTTCGAGGTGACCGACTTCGGCTACGCCATGCCCCTTCAAGTCTGGGTCCAGGCCGTCCAGCACGGGATGACCATGGTCGAGGTCGCCGTCCCGCTGATCTACCTCGACGAGAACCGGGCCTTCGGCGGCTCGCTCGACGACGCGACGTTCCGGCTCAACCATTACCGGGGCGTGTTCCGGGCGGCGCTGGATCGCGCGGGCCTGGTCGTCGCGGGGGGCTGTCGTTGATGCATCCCCACCGCCTGCGGGCCCCTTCTTCCGATGGCGCCTTGCTGGCGGCCCCCCCCCTGGACCGGGCCGGCGCGGCCCTCCGGGAGAACGGGGAACGGCTCCGCCGCTGGGAGCACGACTTCCAGGGACGTCGGGCCGGCCGGCTCCGGGCCATGGCCCGCGCCCAGGTGATCGCCCTGGCCCGCCAGCACCACGAGGCGTTCGGGCTCGACTGGCCCGAGACCCCGCCGCAGCCCGAGCGGCTGGTCGTCACCGGGCATCAGCCCGAGTTGTTCCACCCGGGCGTCTGGGTCAAGAACTTCGCCGTCGCCGGCCTGGCCGAGGGGAATCAGGCCGTCGGCCTCAACCTGATCGTCGACAACGACATCCCGAAGGGGCCGACGATCCGGGTTCCCCACCGCGAGGGCGACAATGGCGCCGGCCTCCGCGCCTCGGCGGTCGCCTTCGACGCCTGGGCGGGCGAGGTCCCCTACGAGGACCAGGTCATCCACGACGAGGCCCTCTTCGCCTCGTTCGCCGACCGGGCCCGCTCGACCCTGGGCGGGCTGGTGGCCGACCCGCTGCTCGCCGAGTACTGGCCCCGGGCGGTCCGCCGGGCCGCCGACACCGACCGCGTGGGGCTCCGCTTCGCGCTGGCCCGCCGCGAGGTTGAGGCCGAATGGGGGGCCCGGAACGTCGAGGTGACCATCGGCCGGGTCTGCGAGTCGGAGGCGTTCCTCTGGTTCGCCTGCCACCTCCTGGCCCAGTTGCCAAGGTTCCAGGCCACGCACAACGCGGCCCTGGCCCGCTACCGTGCGGCCTATGGTATCCGGAGCAAGCACCACCCGGTCCCGGCCCTGGCCCGGGAGGGCGAATGGCTCGAAGCCCCGTTCTGGGTCTGGCGGGCCGAATCGCCCCGCCGCCGCCCCCTGATGGCCCGGACGCTCGCCCGGTCGATGGAGCTGCGGATCGACGGCGAGGACACGCCGTTCCTGGAGATCCCGCTGGCCCCCGATCGCGACGGCTGCTGCGCCGTCGAGATGCTCCAGGAGCTGCCCGGCCTGGGCATCCGGCTCCGGACCCGGGCCCTGACGACCACGCTGTTCGCCCGTTACCTGCTGGGCGACCTCTTCGTCCACGGGATCGGCGGGGCCAAGTATGACGAGCTGGGCGACGAGCTGGCCCGCGGCTTCTTCGGGATCGAGCCGCCGACGTTCCTGACGCTCTCGCTGACCCAGTGGCTCGGCGTCGAGGGCGACCCGGCGACGCCCGCCCGGCTCCGGGCCGTCGAGCGGTCGCTCCGCGACCTCGACTTCAACCCCGACCGACACCTCCCCGTACCCCGGCCCGCCGAGGCTCGCGCGGCCGTGGAGTCGAAGTGGGTCGCCATCGCGGGGGAAGTCGCCACCCGCCGCCAACGCCTGGACCGGCTCCGCACGATCCGCCGGGCCAACCTCGATCTCGTCCCCTGGACCGGCCCCGTCCGCGAGGGCCTGCTCGCCGAGCGCGAGGCGCTTCGCGCCGGCCTGAAGCGGAACGGCATCGCCCGCTCCCGTGAATATGCCTTCCCGCTCCACGGCGAAGGCCGGCTGCGTGCGGCGATGACCCGCCTGATCGGGGCCGCGGCGGGCCGCTGATCCGGACCCGGGAAAATGCGCGCTTCCGCCGCCCCAGGTTGCGGCGAGAGGCCGCCCGAGCCCCTACAATGAGGGGGTCAAGTCGCCGGGGCGGAACACCCGGCGACGGCGCCGTCGCCGAGTCGCCGGGCCGAATCGAACCGGCCTCGGTTTGCCTCCCAAGGTGGTCCATCGATGAAAGTGCCCGAGCCGGTCGTGCGGCTGCCCTATCGTCGCGGCTCCGTCGAGTTCTGCCTCGGCACCGAGGCCGACCACGAGGCGGTCTACCAGACGCTGCTGCACGTCTTCCAGGGGCCCGACCGCGAAGCCTTCCTCGGTGCGCTGGGCGACCCGTCGTACAAGCCCGAGCAGCGGCTCCTGGTCAAGGTCGACGGCCGGGTCGTCTGCCAGGCCCACCTGACCGAGCGTGAGGTCCGCTACGGCGCGACCAAGCTCGCCATGAACGGCGTGATGTGGGTGGGCACCTTGCCCGAATACCGGGGGCTCGGCTTCGCCCAGAACCTGATGCGGCTGGCCGACGGCCGGGCCCGCGAGACCGGCGTGGCGCTCCAGGCGCTCACCACCGGGATGCCCCAGTTCTATCGACCGCTGGGCTGGGGGGCCTGCGGCCGCCAGTCGTTCGGCCAGACCCTCAGCCGGAACCTCCCGCAGGTCAGCGACGGCTTGGTCGAGGGCAAGGGGGGCTTCTGGCACGTCCGGCCCTGGCGTCAGGTCGAGCTGAACGACCTCATGAAGCTCTACGACGCCCAGTACGCCCGCAACACCGGCACCGTCGTCCGCTCCGAGGACTACTGGCGGTGGATGATCGGCCGCCGCTATGCCCACGTGATCTGGGTCGCCTGCCAGGGGGAGACGGTCCGGGGCTACGCCTTCGTCAAGGACCACCGCATCCTGGAGATCGCCACCGACCCCGCCCACCCGCAGGCCCTCAAGGCGCTGCTGGGCCGGGTCCGCGCCGAGGCCCTGGAGCGGGCCTACCCGCAGGTGATCGTCCACGCGCCGGTGGACCACCCGGTGATCGAGGCGTTCCGCCAGGCGTCGGGCAAGGTCGTCGACCAGGAGGAGTGGGAAGGCTCGACCTCGATGTACCACATCCCCAACCTCGAGCGGTTCCTGGCCTCCACATTGCCCGAGTTGGCCGGGCGGGCCACGGCCGCCGGGATCACCCAGCCGATCGAGCTGGGCCTGACCGTGGGCGACCGCCGCTGGCTGCTCCACATCGAGCGCGAGACGTCGCGGTTCGAGCCCGACAAACTGAGCCGGAGGCACCTGACCCTCACGGCCCCGGCCCTCGTCCGCCTCCTGATGGGCCACACCGACATCGACCGCGCCGTCGAGGAGGACGGCGTCGAGTCCTCGACCGGCACGGCCCTCGACGCCGCCCGGGTCCTCTTCCCCATCCGGCCGATCTGGCGGAGCCCGCTCGACTCGGCGACGGCGTGATCCGGGGGGATTAGAGTCCCGGCCGATCCGGGATCATCTCTTGAACTGACGCCGGAGGCCGGGGCTGTTGAGATAGACCGCGACCGCCGCATAAGCGAGCAGCGAGGCGACCCCCCAGGTGATCTTGTTCATGTCGAGCTTGTCGGTCAGCGGCCGGATGTCGGGCGCATCGGGGTCGATCGGGCCGGCCTGGATCGGGCCGGACTCGATCACCTCGGGCGGCATGTTGGCGTAGTAAATCGGCATCACGATCAGGAACACCGCGCCGATCCCGACGGCCAAGCTGGTGGCCACGAACAGCGGGCGGACCGACTTGCGGCGGAGGAACTGCACGGCCCCGAACAGGCCGAACAGCCAGATGACCATCAGGAACTGGGCCCCGTCCATCCCCTTGGCCCAGGCCACGAGCGAGGCCAGCGAGAGGATCAGGAAGCCCATCCCGGCGACGGCACCGACGAAGATCAGGCCCATCGGCGGGGAGGCCGGGCGGGTCGCCTCCGGCATCTCGTCCTCGATGATGTCCAGCGGGGCGACCCGCCGGCCGGTGTCGAGGTCCAGGCCGCAGTGGGTGCACAGCGACATCCCGATCGGGACCACGCCGCTGCACGACGGGCAGCGCCGGGCCTGGGACCGGGCCTCGGCCCCCTTCGGCCGCCGGGCGGACTTCGGCTCGTCCCGGAACAGGGCCGCCGCGTCGGCCGCCGCCGGGTCCGCGGACGCCGGCCGGGACGCCGCGCCCGGCCTGGCGGGCGGGTCGTCCGCCAGCAAGGGCAGGTCGAACGTGTCACGGAGCGGGCCGGGAGACGTGGGGAGGTCGAAATCGCCGCTGCTCCGGGATGAGGGGAACTCGACGCTCCCGCTGCTGCCCACCCCCCGCGACGAGAATGGCGACGACGCCGGCCCCCCGCCCGCCAGGCCCGACGAGGCGGGCTTGAAGTCCGGGGCGGCGAATTTGGCGGCACAGTGAGGGCACCTTAACCGGCGCCCCGCGGCCGAATCCGGGACGTTCAAGACAACGCCGCATTCCGGACACTGGATCGTATTCAACATCGTCGCCTGGCCCACGGGGGCCGCGCTCGAATGACCAGGGGCCCGCGCCATCGGGGGAACCTCCTTCGGGGACGCTATCCGGCGTGAATCGTGAGTCTACCGGCCCACGAGATCGCCGAACAGGTATTCTAGCAGGAATTCAACGCAGTTCGCGGGAATTTCTTAGGACACGCGCGGCAGTGGTCTTCGAAAGACTTCGAACCGACCTGCCATCGGCGATGACCTGGATCTTCCCAAGGACAACCGTCCTTACCCCGGGCCGGGCGATCCGGGTTTCACCCGGACGGTCGACCACCGCGGATTTCTCGTCCGGGGTGGGGCCGCCGGCCGATCTCATCCCGTACCATCAATGCTTGCAATCTCATCCCGGGAGATCGAACCTCGCCGCGATCGGGGGTGTCGGGACCCGGGGCGGCTCAACTTCGCCCCCGGAGGGCGGCGTCTCGCTTCCGGGCGACTCGACGCGCGAAGCGGTCGACGTCAATGACTCGACGGCGGTGGAGGCCCTTGGCGACGACCTCGAAGCCGTCGTGGGCCTCGACCTGGAAGGTCACGACCGGCCCGTCGGCCAAGATCACCCGGGCCTTGCAGGTGACGGTCAGCCCTTCGGGGACCGGGGCGAGGTGCTCGACTTCGAGGAAGGTGCCCACGCTCCGCTCGTCGTCGGTCAAGCAGGGGGCGATGGCGTGTCGGGCGGCATATTCGAGGTGGGCGACCAGCCAGGGGGTCGACAGCACGGCGGGCATCCGGTCGTCGGCGAAGACGACCCGGTTCGACGGGCCGACCACCAACCGCTCTTCGGCCGTCATCCCCGCCCGGGGCGGAAATTTCATCGGGGGTCGCGGGGCCGGTCTGCCCCGCCTCCTCTCCTGGGGAAGCCGGCCGGAGCGGCCGGGCACGTGCTTGACCATGGGCCTTCGGTTAACGATAATCATTATCGGTTGCCGGGGCCAATGCCGATCCCATGCCGGCGATCGTGCCCCTTTAACCTGCCCTCCGTCCGCCCCGGATCGGCAGCCGTGCCCGCCCCTCGCCCCCGCATCCTGAGCGCCCCGGCGCGATCTCGCCGCCGGAGCCCTCGCCGAGCATCGCCGGGGCCCCGCCCCGCCGATGATGCGTCTCGGGGAACCGCCCACCCAGGCCGCCCGGTCCCCCACCGTTGGAGAAGTTCTGCCATGCCGCGACTGCCACACGTCTTCGCGTCGCTGATCGCCGCAACCCCCCTGATCTTGGGCGGATGCGGCGGTGCCGGGACCGAGACCCCCTCGACCACCGTGGCCCAGAAGGCCGGGACCGAGCAGACCTCCATCCCCTCCACCGGCCAGGCCGTGGACACCAGCAAGGCGGCCCCCGAGGTCAAGGGGGAGATCGAGGGGGGCGAGTCCGGCGGGAGCCCTACCCCCATGTCCTACCTCTACCTGACCCCCGACGAGAAGGCGATCCACGACGAGCCGTATGAGCTGGTCGTCCCCAACGGTTTCCCGCCGGTGGCCTCGGTCATCCCCGCGGCCAACCCGATGACCAAGGGCCGGGTCGAGCTGGGCAAGCAGCTCTACTTCGACCAGCGGATCTCGCTCGACGCCACCGTGAGCTGCGCCTCGTGCCACGACCCGGCCCGGGGCTGGACCGACAACCTGAAGACCTCGGTCGGGATCGGCGGCCAGAAGGGCGGGCGGAACGCCCCCACCGTGCTCAACACCCTCTACGGCCGGACCATGTTCTGGGACGGCCGCGCCCCGTCGCTCGAAGGCCAGGCTCAGGGCCCGATCCAGAACAAGATCGAGATGGGCGACCAGTCGTACAAGCAGATCGTCGAGCGGCTCCGGACCATCCCGGGCTACAAGGAGCAGTTCCTCAAGGTGTTCGGCACCGACGTGACCCTCGACGGCATGGCCAAGGCCATCGCCGCCTTCGAGCGGACCGCCATCACCGGCGACTCCCCCTACGACCAGTACGCCAACGGCGACCCCGACGACCCCGAGACCTTCAAGAAGCTGACCGAGGGACAGAAGCGGGGGATGGCCCTCTTCGGGCTCGCCCTCAAGCCCGAGGACCCCTTCAAGGTCGAGGCCGCGACCCTCAAGAAGGCCAACTGCACGGCCTGCCACGCCGGCTTCAACTTCACCGACGAGCAGTTCCACAACCTGGGCGTCGGCTACGACGAAGCCCAGGGCAAGTTCGCCGACCTCGGCCGCTTCGAGATCACCCCGATCGGCTCCAAGTCCAAGGCCGAACTCGGCTCGTTCAAGACCCCGACCGTCCGCGACATCGCCCGGACCGGCCCATACATGCACGACGGCAGCGAGCAGACGCTGGAGGCCATCGTCGACTACTACAACAAGGGCGGCAACAAGAACCCGGCCCTGGACGGCGAGATGAAGCCGCTGAACCTGACCGACGCCGAGAAGGCCGATCTCGTCGCGTTCATGAAGGCCCTGACCGGGACTTCCGTCGCCGTCGTCCTCCCCACCTTGCCCCCCGGCAAGGACGGCAAGAGCCCCGACCCCCAGGCGGCCCTCAGCACCTCCGCCCCCAAGACCGCGCTCAATCCCCGCGACATTCACCGAGTCGTCACCGCCCGCTGATCCCGGCCCCGGCCGTTATTAACCGACGCCCGGCGCGACCTTCGAGTCGCGCCGGGCGTTTCTGTCTGATAAACGTAGGGTGGATGAAATCCACCAATCCCTCGATCGGTCTCGAATCGTTGGCGGATTGCATTCACCCTACAAGTGTCGCGGATTTGACGGCATCGATCCGTCCACCATTCTGAGAGGGATTGCGACCGTCTGTTTCAAGACCAAGCCGTTCGGAAAGCGGGCCGATCGGCCACGTCGGGATCGGCCCACCGGCCGTCGACGCAGGTCGAGACGAGTCGGAAGTTGAGTTCGCTTTTCCCATCGCCCGCCCGGAACCGGATCAAGTTGGCCGGCTGGCCCGGCTCGATCGACGGGATGGGACGACCGAGCAGGCGGGCGGGGTTCTCGGTCGCGGCGTCCAGGGCTTCGGCCAGGGAGAGGCCACCCTGGCGGATCAGGTTGGCGACGCCGGTCTCGATCCCCTGGTTCGAGCCGGCTAGGTAGGGCGTCCCGGCCACGACGATCTTGCCAGTCGGGTCGACCTCCCACTCGCCGTAGCGCCCGGGAGGCAGGCCGGCGAGTGGGCTGGCGTCGCTCACGAGGATCAGGCGATCCGGGGTCTTGGCGCGGACGAGGGTCCGGAGGATGCTCCCGCCGAGGTGGTGGCCGTCGGCGATCAACGAGGCTTGGAGGCCGTCGTGGGCGGCCTGGTCCCAGATCGGGTTGGGGTGACGCGTGAGGGGCGAGGCGATCCCGTTGCCGAGGTGGGTCGAGAGCGTGGCCCCGGCGGCCACGGCGGCGTCGAGCGTCGGGCCGTCGGCCGCGGTGTGCCCGAGGGCGACGACGACCCCCAGGGCGACGGCCCGGCGGATGAAGTCGATCGCGCCGGGGCGTTCGGGGGCGAGGGTGACGATCGCGATCCGGCCGCCGGAAGCCTCGCGGAGCCCGAGGAACGCGGCCCAGTCCGGGTCGCGAACCGAGTCGAGCGGGTGGGCCCCCCGGTAGCCGTCGACGCCCGAGATCCAGGGCCCTTCGAGGTGAATCCCGAGGACCCGGGCGGTGACGTCGGGGTCGGCCTCGCAGGCCCGGGCGATCGTCCGGACGCCATGGAGCATGGCCGCGTGCGGGGCGGTGATCAGGGTCGGGCAGAGCCGGGCCGTCCCCAGGCCGGCCTGGGCGCGGACGATCGCGGCGACCTGGTCGACCGCCGCCGTCGGGTCGGAGAACGACACGCCCCATCGGCCGTTGGTCTGGATGTCCCAGAAGGCCGGCGCGACCCAGTCGTCGCGCTCGTCGGTCCCGGCCGGCCCGGGGGCCGGGTCGACCGAGCTGATCCGGCCGCCCTCGATGGCGACCTCGATCCAGGCTCCCGTCCGGTGATGTCGCGCCCGGAAGGCCACGGCTTAAGGCTCGGCCACGAGCTGGACGTTGTCGACCCGGCAGACGATGTCCTGGAAGTCGTCGTTGGTCGAGTATTCCCAGCCGATCAGGTAGCTATGCGGCACGACCCGGCCGGTCGCCTTGTCCTTCATGGGGTAGAGCATGGCCTTGTACGGCTGCTTCGCCAGCCGCTTGTTGAGCGTGGCGACGACCTTCGGCTCGGTGTAGGCGTCGCTCTCGCGGAGCCCGTCGTTGGCGACCCAGAGGCCGAAGGGCGCGTCGCCGGGGTCGAAGGCGGTCTTCGAGCCCTCGGCCAGCGGGGGCGGCACGACCTGGCCGGCGGCGAAGTCCTCGGTCTTGTGCTTGAACCGGTAGGACCAGAGTTCCGCCTTGTCGGGGTGGGCGGCGTCGGGTCCCGGGCGGTACCAGCCGCCGCGGTTGACCGTCTCCAGCCCCAGCGCGACGACCGGCCGATAGGTGACCGGCCCCGGCCCGGCCTTGCGGAACAGCCCGGGCGTGGCCGCCGGCGGCTCCTTGATCGGGTTCGCCAGGTCGCCGAACATCGAGAGCCCGTACAGCTTGTCCAGGACGACCGCCCAGTCGGGCTCGTTGGGCCCGGGGGCGACCTTCGGTTGCCCCGGGCCCTGGGCCCGGGCGGCGGGCGCCGCGACCAGGGCCGAGACCAGGAGGGCCAGGGCCGTCGGCAAGGCTCGTCGCATGGTGTCCGGCTCGCGTCGTGGTCCGAGGGGTCGGAGAGGCCCGACCGACCCAGTCTAACAGCCCGACGGCCCGCATCAAGGGCCGAGGCCGCGGGCCGCCCGCCCGTCCCCGGGAGAACCGTCAATGATGCCCGCGTCCGCCCTGTTGCCCTCCGCGTCGCCGCTCCTGGCCCAGGCCAACGTCCCCGAGGACCACAGGCGACACCCCCGCCGGATCGCCGGGGCCTGGACGCCGGCGAGGGGCCGCCGATGACCGGGACGACCTGGAAATTCCGCCCGGGCAAGCCGACGCTCCGCGTCACGCTGACGACCTTGTTCCTGACGCTGATCCTGCTCACCGTCGCCTCGCTCGGGTTCAGCTCGTACCGCAACGCCCGGTTCACGGCCGCGGACCTCTCGGCGCAGATCATCGACCAGAACTCCCGGCTGATCGACGACCAGATCAACGACCTCCTGCACACCGCCGACGAGCAGTGCCGGCTCAACCTCCGGCTCCTCCAGTCCGGCCAGTTCGACCCGGCGGACTTCGCCGGGCTGGCGCGGTACTGGCGGGAGGTGATGGCGGTCCACCCCCGGCTCACCCGGATGTCGATCGCTCTGGAGGCGACCGGCGAATGGTCCTACGTCCACCGCCGGGCCGACGCCTCGCCGGTCGTCGGCGAGCTGCGACGCGACCCCTCGACGGGCGAGCTGGCGCTGACCGAGTGGCTCGCGGCGGACTACCCCGGGCGGTCCTATTCCTCCGACCCCAACAGGGGCGATCGCGACCCGAGGGCCCTGCCCTGGTACGTCGAGGCCAAGCGGACCCGCCGCCAGGCCTGGTCGGACACCTACATCCTGATCGGGGCCGAGGGGGCCGCCGACGTCCCGGCCGTGACCTGCGCCACGCCGGTCCCGGCCGCCGACGGCTCGCTCCGGGGCGTGCTCTCGGCCAGCTTCGACGTGATCGAGCTGGGCGCCTACCTGCGCGGGCTCCGGGTCGGCGAGAGCGGGTCGGCCTTCGTCGTCGAGTTCCGCGACGACGGCGAGCGGCGGGTGATCGCCCACCCCGACGAGAAGATCCTGATCCGCGACGTCCCGGGCCCCGGCGGGGCCGAGCGTCGCGAGTTCGTGCCGATCGACGAACTGGCCGACCGCCGGGTCGCCGAGTTCCTCCGCCAGATCCCGCCGGGCGACGACCCCGCCCGCTTCCGGCGGACGACGCACATCCGCTTCACGCACGACGGCGTGCCATACCTCGGCGCCTATCGCTGCCTCTCGACGGCCGAGACCCCCGACTGGCTCATCGCCATCCTCCTGCCCGAGGGCGACGTCCTGGCGCGGGTCGGGCAGAGCAACCGCGAGGCCCTCCTGATCGGCCTGGCCATCCTGATGGTGGCGACCGCCGTCAGCCTGGCCATCTCGACGCAGATCGCCCGGCCGCTGGAGCGGATCGCCGGCGAGACCGAGGCGATCGGCCGGCTCCGGGTGGAGGCCCGGCCCGTGGCCCACTCGATCGTCCGCGAGGTCGACCGCCTCGCCGTGGCCGTGGAGGCCACCAAGACCAGCCTCCGGTCGTTCGGCAAGTACGTGCCGGCCGACCTGGTCCGGCTCTTGGTGGCCACCGGGCAGGAGGCCACCCCGGGCGGCGAGCGCCGGAGGATGACGATCTACTTCTGCGACCTCGCCGACTTCACGAGCATGGCCGAGAGCCTCCCGCCGGAGGACCTCGTCCGCCACATGGGCGAGTACTTCGAACGCCTCAGCGCCGACATCGTGGCCGCGGGCGGGACCGTCGACAAGTACATCGGCGACGCGATCATGGCCTTCTGGGGGGCCCCGGCGCCGACCACCAACCACGCGACCGCGGCCTGCTCCGCCGCCCTGACCGGCCGGGCGTCGATGGCCGACCTCCGCCGGCGTTGGGCGTCGCAGGGCAAGGCCCGCCTCTTCACCCGGATCGGCATCCACACCGGCGAGGTCGTCGTCGGCAACGTCGGCAGCCCCGCCCGGCTCAACTACACCGTCATGGGCGACGCGGTCAACGTGGCCAGCCGCCTCGAAGGCATGAACAAGTTCTACGGGACCGACATCCTCATCGGCGACCCGACCCGCCGCGAGGCCGCCGCCGCCGTCCTCGCCCGGCCGGTCGACTGGGTCTCGGTCAAGGGCAAGGCCGAGGGGCTCCTCGTCCACGAGCCGCTCGGCGGCCGGGACTCGGCCCCCGACGGCTCCCGGACCCTCGCCGAGATGGCCGCCGCGGCCCTCGACCTCTACCGCGTCCGCGACTGGGACGGCGCGATCCGCCTGTTCGACGAGATCGGCCGGCTCCGCCCCGGCGACGGGCCCGGCCGGGTCCTCGGCGACCGCTGCCGGGCCCTCCGCGCCACCCCGCCCCCCGAGTCCTGGGACGGCGTCCACCGGATGGTCGACAAATGAGGCGGCGATCGTCGGAACGGCTCCCCGCGAGGTCGAGGGGCCGGCCTAACCGAAGGCGAGGGCCGCTCGGATCACCTCGCCCGTCACCTGCGGCTCTTCGGGCGATCCTCGCGATCGATCCCGCGGGACGCCCCGCCTCCGTCGATCCCGGCCTGAGACGCCGTCGCGACCGCCGCCTCCAATCTCCCGAACATGAGAGGGAGGTCCTTCGCGGGGAGCGAGCCCAACGCCGCCTTCAGGTCCGCGTGGTCCTCCGAGGCGATGGGAAGCGGACCCAACGCCGCCTTCAGGCCCGCGTGGACCTCCGAGGCGAGGGATGCGAGGTCGGCGCTCCCCAGGATCTCGGCTCGGATGACCGAGGGCGTCGTGTCGGGAACGGGGGACGTCGCCGTGTCGGCGTCGCCGGACTCCCGCGCCGTCGCGACCGCCGCCTCCAATCTCCCGAAGAGCCTGGAGAGGGTTTCCGCGGGCGGCCAATGCAACGCCTCGAAGGCGGACTGTGGCCCGACCGACAACGCCGTGCGGGCCTCGAGCTGTTCGAAGTCGAAACGGCGGGTCGACGGGGATCGACGGCCCGGTGCGTCGCGGCGATCGCCCCGGGGTACGAAGGAGATCCGGGGGATGAGCATCGGGGTCACTCCTGCTTGATCCGCCCGAGTCCCGGGGGACGCCGTCTGCTCAGGCCGGGAATGGATCGAGTTCGAAGACTTTGAAGATCAGGGAGCGTTTGCGCGGTCGATCATCGCTCCTGGCGCGGCCGAGGCGAGGGGCAGGCGTCCGCATTGCTCGGCGAGTCGAGAATAGCTGGGAAGGCGTCGGATGATCCTCAAGGCGTGATCGGCCTCGACGACATCGCGCCAGAACGCGGCCCGACGGGCGGGGGCGGTGCGATCGATGGCCTGGCCGAGGATCTGCAGGGATCGATCCTGATAGCGGCGTGCCGTCGCGACGTCCGAGCGACCGCGCCGGCCGACCGCGCCCGAGGCGGCCTCGGCCGCCTGGGCCAGCGAGCGCGCGGCATTGTAGAGGGTCCGAGGCTCGGCCCCGGAGCCCTGGGCGGATCTCTCGGCGTCGGCCGCGGCCTCGCGAAATTGACCGGTCGCGATGAGGGCGGAGGCACGCCCGCCGTACGCCTCGCCGCACGACGGATCGAGCCGGATGGCCTCTTCGAAGTCGCGCCGGGCCGGTGCGGCGGCCCCGGAGACGAGGTAGGCCCAGCCGCGACGGCAATGCAGGTTGGACGCGCCCCGCCGCAGCGAGATGGCCAGGGTGTAATCCTCGATCGCGCCCGCCAGGTCATTCCGCTTGACCTTGGCCAGCCCGCGCAACTCGAGGAGATCGGGCGACGGGCGGCCCGACCGCAGATAGCCATCGCACGCGTCGATCACCTGGTCGTGGCGCCGCAGCTCCAGGAGCGCCGTGAGCCGCAGGCGGCGGGCCTCGGCGTTTTCCGGATGGATGCGGAGGGCCGTCTCGCACGCATCCAGGGCCTCGGCGGGGTGCCCGTCCAGCAGGAGCACATAGCCTCGCTTGGCATGGTCCCCGGCCTGCTCCGGGCCGCCCGGCGTGTCGCACCGGATCGCTTGCTCGAAGTCAAGCAGGGCCGCGGCGTGCACGGACCGGGCGGGGTCGGGACACTCCAGGTTCCAGAGGGCCCGCGTCCGACGGAGCGCGGCCGAGTCCGGCTTCAGGGCGATGGCCAGGTCGAGCTGCTCCCGGGCCAGGTCGGGCTCGTGCTGGCGGCGATAGACCTGGGCCAGCGTCACATAGGCGCCGTACTGGCGCGGGTCGAGCCCGATCGCCTCCCGGAGGTCGGCGGCGGCATCGTCCCATCTCCGGCCCTGGAAGCGGGTGAGGCCGCGATTGGCCAGCAACGCATGGCGAAATCGGCCGGCCGGGTCGCGGCGGAGGGCGTCGCCAAAATCGGCCTCGGCGGCCTTGAATCTGGCGGCGGCCTCCGCGTCGGTCGAGGCCGACGCCCCCGACTGGCCCGAGGCGATGCCGCGGAGCAGGTAGAGCCAGGGCAGGTCGGGGTGGGTCTGGAGGCATGCGGTCAGGTAGGCCTTGGCCTCCTCGGGATGCGGCGGCCGACCGTTCAGGTTGCAGATCGCCAGCAGGCACTGCGACCGGCGTTGTTGCACGAAGGCCTTTGTCGGGATGATGGGCTTCAGTAGACTGGGATGACCCGAACCGACCCTCACTCCTTGACCTGAATCCATCATGCCGAATCGACCCGACACCAAGAAGCTGGTCTACCGCATCCGCAACTGGAAGCAGTACAACCAAGCCCTGGTCAATCGGGGCTCGCTCACCCTCTGGGTCGATCCGGCCACGCTCCGGGCCTGGCGATATCAGGGCCCGGCTCAACAGGGGGCCCAATACCGCTACAGCGACACGGCCATCCAGTGCGTGCTCACCCTCCGGGCCGTCTACCATCTCCCACTGCGGGCCACCGAGGGGTTCGCCCGCTCGATCTTCGGGCTGATGGGCCTGGACCTCGACGTGCCCGACTACTCCACCCTCTGCCGCCGGGCCAAGGCCCTTCAGATCACGCTGCCCAAGGTGGCCGAGGGGCCGCTCCACCTGGTCATCGACAGCACCGGGCTGAAGGTCTACGGCGAGGGGGAGTGGAAGGTCCGCCAGCACGGCTACTCCAAGCGTCGGACCTGGATCAAGCTCCACCTGGCGATCGATCCCGAGTCGCACGAGATCCGGGCGGCGATGGTGAGCGATCCGGGGGTGACCGACGCCGAAGCCATGCCCGACCTGCTGGAGCAGGAAGAGGGTCGGGTGGAGGCGGTCGAGGCCGACGGGGCCTTCGACCGGCGAGGCGTGTACGAGGCATTGGAGCGTCGAGGGGCCCGTGCGATCATCCCACCCCGGCGGGATGCGAAGATCATCCGGCACGGCAACTCG